>Ga0105044_10008651_pt1 | contig 13965 bp, 11 predicted proteins | sample MAT01_FD_78092 | JGI IMG/M metagenome (GOLD analysis project Ga0105044, IMG submission 78092) | Freshwater microbial communities from Lake Fryxell liftoff mats and glacier meltwater in Antarctica - MAT-01 | ecosystem: Environmental > Aquatic > Freshwater > Ice > Liftoff microbial mat | place...
AAACGGGGCGGCAATTCTGCTGGGCTTGAATGCCAGTACCCTGCGCGCCAGGATGAGGAAGTTCGGTATTGCAAGACAATGAAATATTAACCGGCTGAAGGCCGAATATCCATCTATCGGTCTGCAGTTTTACTGAGTAGCACTAAACTCCTGTTGAACCCTTCTCCCTGAGGGAGAAGGTGGCCAAAGGCCGGATGAGGGGGCAGCAATGCAAACATTTCCAACCTTTCCCCCTCACCCTAGCCCTCTCCCTCAATGGAGAGGGGACAGTTTGTAACTCTTGCGTGAGAGTGGTTCTATTCCAGTCTGTTTTTAATCTCCGTCATATTTGGCAGTAATGTTGGTAATGGTGGTTTCGACCTGCGGTTTCCACCTTTACCTTATTTCTCTATCTCATTTTTTCATTAATAATCAAGCCCTTGTCCCATCCTTTGATTTACTTTTTATCTGGCACGCTAGTTGCGACATACATCCTGGTAGTCCGCAAACTATAGAGCGCATTTTTGTGCTCAAACGTAACCATCCAAGGAGATAGATCATGAATCAAAAACCGTATCAGTTCGCTTTGCCCTCAACAGTCGTTGTTATTATGATGGCATTAGTATCCATTTTCTTTTTAGCCTGTGCAAGTCCGTCATTTGCAGCTTCAACCAAAAAGAAAGCACCGGCAGTTGAACGAATTTCTGCTGTTGATTTCACCGAGTCGCGCATCAAACAGCTTCAAACAACGTTGAAAGTTACGGAGGAACAGCAGGTGCAGTGGAACAGCCTTACACAGGTAATGCGTGAAAACGCCAAAGAGCTGGATAACATCAGCAGAGACAAGTCTGAAGCATCAAAAAACATGAATGCTGTTGAGGCAATGAAATTTCATAGTCAAATCACGGAGTCACGCCTGGAACAACAGAAGAAACTGATCCCGGCTTTTGAAGCGTTTTATACTGGCTTGTCCGATGATCAGAAAAAGATCACCGATACCATTTTCCGGACAGGAAGATATGGAAAACAGAAATTAAACTGATCGATAAATAAGGGTGACTTTATGGAAACAGCAGATAAATGGAATATAAAAAGTAAAATCGGCAGGATTATGCTGGGGCTTGTTTTGGCCGCAGTAACCGGCAGCATTTATGCAACACCGTCCTTTGCTGATAATGATCGTGGACATGGTGGGAAACATGACAAAGGCCGGTATGAGCACAGAGATCACGGTTATGACCGTGATTACCGTGATTACCGTGTTTACCGTGATCACCGTGATTACCGTGATTACCGTGATTACCGTGTTTACCGTGATCACCGTGGTTCACACAGGCGAGTGTATCGGACCTATGGCTATCGGGAACGCGTGTATGTTGCGCCGCCGGTGATTTATGCTCCACCACCACCACCGGGTATCAACATCATGTTTCCGCCGCTCTTTTTTCGTCTATAGGTAAATTGCTTCCTAATGATTGCTAAGCTTCCGCCCCCCCTCTTAAGTTAAGAGGGGGCTGGGGTAGTTATGAACAGTAAGGCTAACCCCTCCTGTCCTCCCCTTAAATAAGAGGAGGGACGTGCTAAAAAGAAGGAGAAACATGGTTGTAGATACGGTGAAAAAAAATTGGGCTGAGAGAGTGAGGGATTCTAAAGCGTTTCGCTGGAGTTTTGCCACTTTGGTAGTTTTGGCTCTTGTTCTCTTTGCTGGCTCCTTTCTGCTTGATGAACCTCTGCGCAGTAACATGGAAATGGAAATGAACCGCGACCTGAAAGGGTATACGGTTCGGATTCCGAAGCTGCATTTTCAGTTGCTTGACCTCTCCCTGACCTTGAAAGAAATGACCGTTGTGCAGCAAGCTCACCCCGAGTTTCCGGTCATCAGTTTCCCGGTTCTCAAGGCCAGCATTCACTGGAGCGAAATCTTTTCGGGGAAACTGGTTGCCGAATTCAGACTCGATCAGCCCAAAATAAATATAAACCTGCTGCAGCTACGCAGCGAAGTAGCCAATAAGGCTTCGATCAAGGAACGCGGCTGGCAACAAGCTGTAGAAGAAATTTACCCACTCAAAATCAACGTGCTTAAAATCACTGATGCTACCATCACCTATGTGGATCAGGATACTGAAAAACCGCTTGTCCTGAACCATCTGAATCTGCAGGCAAACAATATTCGCAATATCAGACTACCGGACAAGGTCTATCCATCTTCCTTCCATCTTGATACGGCAATCTTTGATACCGGCCATGGCACTCTTGATGGAGATGCAAACTTCCTTGCTCAACCTCTTCCCGGCATAAAGGGACGCATAACGCTTGAAAAGGTGCCGATTGATCGCTTTAATACGATGGTTGCCCGCTCTAACATTATACTGAGTGGTGGATTGCTCTCGGCTAGCGGTGATGCCGAGTATGCGCCAAAGATAAAGATTGCCCATCTGGAAAAACTGGATATTCAAGGGATGAATATCGATTATGTACATTCCAAAAACACCGTAGTTTTAGAAAAAAAAGGTGTGATTGCTGCTAAAAAAGCAGCCAGTGAACTCAGAAATAACCCGGGCATTTTAATCCGTGCAGATCAGGTTAACCTGACCGGCTGCACCATCGGTATTACAAACAAGGCGGCGAAAAAGCCATATCGTGTTTTCCTTACCAATGCCGACCTTCAGATGAGCAATTTCTCCAACCAGTTTTCCGAGGGAGTTGCGAAAGCAAGTTTAAAGGCAAAATTCATGGGAAGCGGCATTACAACCGCATCAGCCAATTTCCGTCCGGTAAAAACGGGGCCCGACATGGATCTGTTCGTCAAAATTGAAGAGACACAGTTAACAACAATGAATAATCTGCTGCTTTCCTATGGGGATTTCGATGTGTCCGCCGGGGTATTTGCCATGGTTACGGAGTTACACGTTAAAAATGATAAAATTTCCGGCTATATTAAGCCGTTTTTCAAGGATATGAAGGTGTATGACAAACGCAAGGATAAAAAACGGGGTATAGGACATCAAATGTACGAAATACTGGTCGGCGGGGCCGCTGCAATTCTTGAAAACAGGCCGCATCAGGAAGTTGCCACCAAAATAGATATTTCCGGATCGGTGAGCAATCCGGAAACAAGCACTTTTCAAATCATATTGGAACTGATCGGAAATGCATTTTTCAAGGCGATTCTTCCCAGTTTTGAAAAAATAGTAAGCGGATCCGGTAAAAAATGAGTTGGTCAATTCAGATGTTATGATGAATGTCAAAAATAGATGCCTGCAGAACAAGGAGACTCGGAATGAAAATATTTCTATTGGGATTTATCGCCCTGCTTTTCGCAACAACTCCGTCATTTGCCTTGACAGCTGATGTGATTGGTCACGTTCAAACTCTTAAAGGGTCGGCTTTTCTACTTCGGGATAATCTTAGACAACCAGCAGTAATTGGTGGTCCGGTTTACCGCGGAGACGTGATCCAAACCTCACAGAATAGCTCATTGGGAATTGCCCTTGCTGATGATACGACGTTTTCAATGGGCCCGAATAGTGAACTTGCCATAAAAAATTATGTCTTCGATCCAAAGGAGGCTAGATTTGCGCTATTGGCCCGAATGGTCAAGGGAACCTTTGTCTATGTCTCCGGGCTTATGGCCAAGCTGGCTCCGAATTCAATTAAACTGGAAATTCCGGATGCGACCATTGCCGTGCGAGGTACCAAGCTGTTGGTTGAAATACAGGAATAGTGACCGGTTGTGAAAAACATAGTACGGCGGGTGTTGCTGTTGCTGTCCTGTCCGGCTTGCTGACAATAACCATGATTCTGGTCTTACTGAGTGGTTGTTCAGCAAGACGAGTGGTTATTCTGATGCCAGATTCGGATGGGCATGTCGGCGCGGCAGAGGTGATGACTGATGGCGGGAAACAACTTCTTGATAAATCGGGTGAAATGACGGTTGTTTCTGGCAGATCCAGACTTCCATCACTTAAAGTAACTGCAGATCAAGAATACATCTTAACTACATTTGCCGAAGCGTTGTTAATTGAACCAAAAAAATCGGAAAAATTCATTCTGTTTTTTTATACAGGAGGACTCAACCTTGTCGATCATTCGAAGGCAGCCATTCCAGATATTCTTAGTGCCATCAAGCGTCGTAACGCCATAATAATCAGTGTCAGCGGGCACACAGATGCGGTCGGCTCAAACCAGCTTAATGACAGACTCGCCTACAAACGCGCCATAGTGATCAGGGATTTGCTGATACGAAATGGGGTCAATCCGGATCGTCTGACCGTGTCCTCGCACGGCAAAGGAAATCCACTTGTTCCAACCCGCGACGGATTCGCCGAACCCAGAAACCGTCGCGTTGAGTTGATAGTGCGATAGGAACTCCACAGATGTCATTTATTGCTTTGTCATGCATAAGCCGCCAACGACTTCAGCCGCTATTGAGCGGGCGTTATCTGTTGATATGCACGGGACTTGTTCTGACTTTCTGCACAGCATTAATTCTCGTTTTTCCTCCATTATTCTTTCAACAGGCCGAGCTTCGTCTTTATGACATCATGCTCGACGGCAGGGCTACGTCTTCGAAAAGCGGTATTCCGGTAATCGTCGGGATTGATGAAGAAAGTCTCAATGCTTATGGGCAGTGGCCATGGCCCCGCTATCGTCTGGCCGGTCTAGTGGAGAAACTTCAAGGGCTTGGTGCTGGTGTGGTTGTTCTTGACTTTCTGATGCCCGAGTCCGACCGAACATCTCCAGATGTTATTAAGGCTGAATGGCGACGTGATCTCGGATTGTCGTTGCAAAATTCCGGGTCCATTTCTGCTGATACCAACTCGGAGCGTCTGGCAAAGGTTTTGGCTAAAGCACCTTCCGTTCTCGGCTGTTATCTGGATTTTACAGGTGGCTCGACATCGGGAGCAGGTGGTGTTGCCCAACTTCCTTCCGGCCTGACCGTTTCCGCACCCAAGGTCGTTGACGCTGAATGGCCTGCTCCGACAGGGATGATCAGGAATGTTTCTGTGCTGGCCGCCGCAGTCGGCGCAGAGGGATTCACCAATGCCCAGCACGACATAGATGGTGTCCTCAGGCGCGTCCACCTGTTGTTGCGACACAATGAGACATATTATCCATCGCTTGCGTTGGATGCTATCCTGCTTGCATCTGACGAACGAGGTCTCCGCATTATTCGCGATACATTTGAAACCTTGCTTGTCTGGGGGGATCTTCGCATCCCACTGGACCGGCAGGGCAATCTTCTGATCGACTTCCGTAAAAAAAAATCATTTCCATATATCTCGGCAAAAAAAATCCTGGAAGGTAATCCGGACGGCGTTAACCTGCGAGGGAAAATTGTCCTGGTAGGCGCCTGGGCGAAGGGGCTCGGTGATTCCCATCAGGTTCCGTCCGGTCAATCGCTAAATGGAGTTGAGATTCACGCCACTGTTATTGACAATATTCTGTCAGGCACTTTTATTTCTTATCCTGAATGGGCCAGGGGAGGCGAACTGTTTGCAGTTCTTCTGCTGGGAATTCTGAGCACCCTGTTTTTAAGTCGTTCCGGATATGTCTTTTCACTGCTGTCAGTTGCAATAATGACAGGAGGTATTTACTGGGCAGGAAGAGAACTACTTTTATCCAAAGGGGTATTTATATCTCCACTGCTTCCAATGACGACACCGATTATTATTATGATGGTTTTGAGCCTTTTGAAATACGGGCTTGAGGCGCGTAAGGTTCGACAGGGGAGTTTGGATCTGATTGAGGCCCAGGATGCAATCATCGTGAGCATGTCGGCACTTGCTGAGGCCCGGGACGAAGATTCGGGAAAGCACATTATGAGAACTCAGCGATATGTGGAAACACTTACCCGGCAACTTGCTGAATCTCCTCAGTACACTTATCTTGACGAGCCAAATATCGAATTACTGACCAAGTCCGCGCCGCTCCATGATATCGGAAAGGTGGGGATTCCGGATAACATTCTCTGTAAGCCGGGCAGACTGACCACCGAAGAATATGACATTATAAAAAACCACACACTTATTGGCGGCCGGGTTCTGTCTAAGACCATCGGCAGAATGGAACACCCGGGAAAGCAGGCCTTTCTTCATTACGCGCTTCAGATGGCTGAAACTCATCATGAAAAATGGGACGGAAGCGGCTATCCAAAAGGATTAAGCGGTACGGAAATTCCCCTGGCCGGTCGTCTGATGGCGTTGGCAGATGTTTATGACGCCTTGGTCAGCAGGCGGAGCTATAAACGCAAATTTTCTTATGAAGAGGCGAGTGAACTGATTTTTGAAGAATCGGGAAAACATTTTGACCCGGAAATAGTTGTGGCGTTCATGGCAAAAAGAGCCGAGTTCATTCGCATTGCCAAGGACTTTTCCGACGAAGACTGAAATGCTGTTTTTACCGGAGAACTTCCTTAAACTGTCTTGTTACACAGTCCGTCATATATGACTGATCTATCTTTTGGTGATGGTTTTGTTTTGATAGCTAAATTATTATGTCTAACTCTTTGCCAATTAAATACAGATCCTTGGGGCTCGATTAGCTAATATTTTATCTGGCCTGTTTATTGCATTTTATTGTTTTCATGGAATAAGTTTTTCAAGTTTTTTGAAATATTAATACAGTGGAACTGCTTTCACAAAGTCAGTTTTAACAAATATGATGCACTTGCAAATTGTCATTCCCGTAGCGTTTCTGAGCGGGAATCCAGTTTGTAAGCAGCTGAAATCATGGATCCCCGATAGAGGCATTCGGGGATGACAACTATAATTTGCGAGTGAATCAAATATGAAAAGGTGTGACTATGCGTGTTCTTGATGCAGAAAATCAGCTTCAACTTGATAATGACAATCTGAATACCCGAATTGGACTACTGGAAGTAAAACTGCTTGAAAGCGAGCAGGTCCTGAAGCCGCTGAAGGATTCCGAGAAGCGTTATCGCCGGCTCTTTGAATCAGCCCAGGACGGTATTCTGATTCTCGATGCAGATACCGGCAGGGTGGTTGATGCTAACCCTTTTCTGCTTCATTTGCTGGGGTATTCATACAGCGCAATGTACGGGCAGTTTATCTGGGAAATTGGCGTATTCAAGGATATTGCTGCATCCAAAGACGCCTTCCAAACTCTACAGCAAAACGAATACATACGTTACGAAGATCTGCCGCTGGAAACCAGTCAGGGACATCCGATTGCGGTGGAGTTTGTCAGTAATGTTTATCTGGTGGATCAACACAAGGTTATCCAGTGCAATATCCGTGATATCACTGCGCGCAAACGGGATGAGGCTGAACGCAAGAAGTTACAGGCGGCCATTGAACAGTCCGCTGAAATTATTGTTATGACCGATGCCCAGGGAAAAATCCAGTTTGTAAACCCCTCCTATGAGAGAGCAACCGGTTACAGCCGGGAGGAGGTTATCGGACAGAACCAGTGTATACTCAATAACGGAATGCAGGATGAAGCATATTATCGCACTCTTTGGGAGACCATCTCCGATGGCAGGACCTGGGAGGGGCGTTTGGACAACAAACGGAAAGATGGTACGTTCTATACCGAGGAATCATCGATTTCACCTGTACGAGACGCTTCAAACAGGATTATCAATTATGTGTCAGTCAGTCGTGACATTACCGAACAGTTGCGTCTGGCAGAGCAATATCAGCAGGCCCAGAAGATGGAAGCGGTTGGACTGCTGGCGGGCGGTGTTGCCCACGATTTCAATAATATGCTGGCCGTGATTATCGGATATACTGAACTGGCTCTGCACAGGGCTGATCTGGATCCATCACTCCGTTCCAATCTGGATGAAGTTGTAAATGCCGCCAGACGTTCTGCTGATATTACCCGTCAACTACTTACTTTCGCCCGCAAACAACCTACTGCACCAGTGGTGCTTAACCTTCACAAGGCTGTGGAGGGCATACTCAAAATGCTGCATCGTTTGATCGGTGAGGACGTTGTACTGGCCTGGCTGCCTGGCGAAGGGCCTTGTTCAGTCATGATTGATCCGACACAGGTTGATCAGATACTGGCGAATCTTTGTGTCAATGCCAGGGATGCCATTGCAGATATCGGCAGAATAACCATCGAAACAGGAAACGCCATTTTTGACGAAGCCTACTGCAGTCAAAATGCCGGATTTGTCTCCGGAGAATTTGTGAAGCTGTCCATCAGCGACGATGGGTGTGGTATGGGAAAAGACGTAATCCATCACATTTTCGATCCATTTTTTACAAGCAAGGGCGTTGGTGAGGGAACAGGTCTCGGACTTTCCATGGTCTATGGCATTGTTAAACAGAATAACGGCTTTATAAATGTTTATAGTGAGCCGGGAAACGGGACAACTTTCTCAATTTACCTGCCTTTGGTTACGGATAATGCTGTCAATAAACTACCGGAAAATGCGGTCGAAGACCCTAAAGGTAACTATGAAACCGTGCTTGTGGTGGAGGATGAACCGGCCTTGCTGGCGTTGAGCAAATTGATGCTGGAGCAAATGGGATACCGGGTGCTGACTGCCGGTACGCCAGAGGAAGCCATGACGCTGGCCAGAGAACATGCCGTTGATTTGCAACTGCTTATTACCGATGTAGTTATGCCGGAGATGAATGGGAAGGAGCTTTCAAAAAGGCTGAAAGCTCTTTTCCCTCATATCAAAATTTTGTTTATGTCCGGTTATACCGCCAATGTGATCACCAAGCGGGGTGGTCTGGACGAAAGTGTAAACTTTATCCAGAAACCGTTTTCAATGCAGAATCTGGCTGCCAAAGTCAGTGAGGTGCTAAATGAGTCTCGCTAATCCGGAAACAAAAATTAGAATATTGATCTTGTTTGCAGTGGCAGCAGGATTGCTTTGCTCAATGCCGGTATTGGCTGTCGAACATTGCGACAAAGAGATCGAAAGCGGGAAACCTGTTCAGAACTGCGTCCAGCATTCGGAATCAATCAAGCAGAAGACCAGGCTCATTCAAGTCGAAATTGATGCCGGTTTATTGCTGAATGAGCAGGAATTTCAGAAGGAATTGAAAATAAGTGAGCTGGAAGACAAGAGGCTTCTGGATGAAATCATCAAATGATAGAACGTTTTGTAAAAAAAAGTGGCTGAAACGGAGAATTTACTTTGAGAATTAATAAAGTCAAGGGTCCGACAACGTCCTCTGATTTGCGTCATCGAGCTGAAGAGTTTTTAAATGAAAAAAATACAGAATCAAATCCACCAGGCACGCTCATCGAAATGCAGCGGATGCTGCACGAATTGCAGGTCCACAAGATTGAACTGGAGATGCAAAATGCCGAACTCCGGCAAGCCAGGGACGAGACCGAAGTAATACTGGAAAAATACACCAACCTTTATGATTTTGCACCGGTTGCTTACGTTACATTAGATAAGGACAGGGCAATTCGGGCAGCAAACCTCACATGTGCCGGATTACTCAGAATCAGCCGCTCAAGGCTTCTCGGCCGACGATTTGAACAGCTGGTGGTTCCTGCCGATCGTCCTGTGTTCCTGGCATATCTTGGAAGGGTGGCCGAAGCCCGTGTCAAAGAATTCTGTGAAGTCTCGATACTGAAAGAAGGAAGACACCCGTTCAGTGTGCAGATTAAAGCGGTGAGTGTTGAATCAGGTCAAGAGTGCCGTCTTGCAATTATAGATATTTCAGAGCAAAAGCTGATTGAACATAACCTGACTAGAAGTGAACATCAGCTTGCTGAAGCTCAAATGCTTTTACATCTCGGTAGCTGGCAATGGAATTCAACCACTGACAAAGTCACCGGATCTGATGAATTTTATCGGATATTCGGACTTGAATTCAGTGCCTTCGATGTTTTCCTGAATCGGGTTCATCCGGATGACCGGGACCGGGTAAACACGTCAGTACTGGCCACACTTGTCCGACAAAAGTCATACAAAGACTTTTTTCGTATTATGAGACCAGATGGGGCTATCCGTATTGTCATTGCCCAGGCGGAAGCTGTCGTTGATGATAACGGCAAGGTAACCAGTATGACCGGAACCGCTCAAGATGTTACCGAGCGCAGACTTCTGGAAGGGAAGCTTGAGACCCTTAACTGTGACCTGTCTGCCCGTGCCGCTGACCTGGCGGTTGCCAACATCGAACTGGAGGCATTCAGTTACTCTGTATCACATGACCTGCGCAGACCGTTGACAACCATCAACAGCTGCTGTCAGGCGCTTCAGGAACTATACGGTCACCAGCTTGATGAACAGTTTACTGAATACATCCAGGGAATGTACGAATGCACCCTCAGCATGAACGGATTGATAGATACCTTGCTTAATTTTTCGTTCGTCATGAGAGCAGAAATGTGCCACGACAAGGTAGATCTGGGTGTTTTAGCTAGAAAGGCGGCTGAAAATCTGAAAGTCCAGTCACCCGCAAGAGCGGTCACGTTTCTGATAGCCGACGGGGCGGTCGCTGATGGTGATACGAAACTGTTGAGTATAGTTCTGGACAATATTATGGGCAACGCCTGGAAGTATACCGGCAAACGTGAGGAAGCGATCATTGAATTTGGCGTAACTGAAGTTGACGCCGAACAGACTTTTTTTGTCCGTGACAACGGCAGCGGTTTCGATATGGAGAATGCGGAAAAAATGTTTTTGCCCTTCATGTGTCTGCCTGGTTCCGAAAAACTAAGGGGCCACGGCATTGGCCTTGCCACGGTGGAGCGAATCGTCAGGCGTCATGGCGGAAAGGTCTGGGCCGTTGGGGAAACAGAAAAAGGGGCATGTTTCTATTTTACGCTTGCGGCCGTTTGAATTTTTCAAAAGCTGCAGGTTTTAAAGGAATAAGCTATGAAAATCCTGATAGTGGACGATGACTCATCCTTCAGCTGTATTTTGGAAAAAATGTTAATCAGGTGGGGATACGAGGTATGCATTGCGCGGGATGGCAACGAGGCATGCCTGATACTGCAATCGGACAATGCCCCCAAACTTGCCCTTCTGGACTGGAAGATGCCAGGAATGGATGGCGTTGAACTGTGTCAAAAAATCAGAAAACATACAAACGGCTATTATTCCTACATAATCTTTTTAACATCCCAGCAGCGGGATGAAGATATCATTATCGGTATGCAGGCCGGTGCCGATGATTATATTATTAAGCCATTCAAGCACGAAGAATTGCGGGTTCGTCTCCAGGCCGGCACCCGGATTCTTGAGCTGCAGGACGAGTTGTTCCTGGTTAGCGATATTCTCCGTCACAAGGCCAGCCAGGACTCACTGACCGGCCTTTGGAATCATGAAGAGATACTCGATAAACTGAACAGGGAAATGGCCAGATCCGAAAGGGAAAAAGAAAGCGTTAGTATAATCATGGTCGATATTGATCATTTCAAAGCAATTAATGATACCTACGGACATGTTTCCGGAGACGAGGTGCTCCTTAAGGTGGCTCAAATGATGCATTCCATGATGCGGACATACGATTCCATAGGGCGTTACGGAGGGGATGAATTTCTGATTATCCTCCCCAAGTGCAGCATGGATTCTGCAGTATCGTTTGCGGAACGGATATGCTCACGAATCAACACAGAGAGTTTAGACTTACATGGGGGCAGAATCTCTGTTTCTGTAAGTCTTGGAGTGGCAACCAGCAACCCGGACAAGTTGTGTGATGGCGGTTTCCTTGTCAGGTCTGCCGATGCAGCTTTGTATAATGCCAAAAACAACGGCCGCAACCGGGTTGAATTGACCCCCTGTGAACCAGGAGAAATCAAGAGAAAACAGAGTAGTTACAGCTCTAGTCATGCCGGTAACAAATCTGAATCTGGTTAGCGTCAATCTTTCGCTAAAAAATCCCCTCACCCAGCGGGGGAGGGTTAGGGAGGGGGCAAACTGCTGTAAACGCAACATCTTCCCCCCTCCCAGCCTCCCCCCGCTGGGTGGAGGGGCTACATTCGACAGTACATTCTTCACCCTGCGAAAGATTAGTGTCAGTCAGGAATCTGAATAATGACCTTCCTTGGCAATACCCAGGTTTGCAGTCTTTTCGTGATATTCGTGTCTGACATCAGGATAGGAGCTGGATTGATTTTTATCTCGCGGGGCTTGCAATAGTAATCTCTTTAAGAAATAATCCCCAATATGAATAATTCCTCGTTTTGCTACATATCTGTGTGTTCCGTACCGTTCAACAGGTTGATATCTGTTGTCACAATCTGTCTGGTGAGCTGTCTTTGCCTTGTTATGCCTTTATTTGCGGCTGATCCGGTGGAGATTGTGGTGAGCGGTATTGAAGGTGCTGCACTGAAAAACGTACAGGAGACACTTGTTCTTCCAGCCGGACTGGTGCGCGAAGGAAAGGTGGACAGACTCTGGCTGGAACGATATTTCAAACAGGCCGGCGCAAATACAAAAGGAGCGCTTGAGCCGTTCGGTTATTATAATGCTCAGGTTAGCTTAACTATTGAGTCTATTGGTGAGCGTTTTAAGCTGCTGGTAGGAGTTATCCCGGGAGAACCGGTACGCATGACCGAAGTAAAGGTAACGGTTGTCGGGCCTGGCAGCCAGGAAAAACGGCTGCAAAGAGTTGCTGCAGCATTTCCGTTGAAAAAAGGCGATGTTCTGCTGCATCAGACTTATGAAGAGGCAAAGGCGGCAATGCAGTCACGCGCCCAGGGACTTGGCTATCTGGATGCTGAATATTCCCGGCATGAAATAAAAGTGGAAAAAACCGCCACTTTTGCCAGTATAGAACTGGTTCTGGAGACAGGTGACAAGTACTATTTCGGTGCTACAACAATACTTGGTGCTCCTGACTATCCTGACAGCTTTCTACGAAGACATCTTGTCTACACTGCCGGTGAAGCATTTTCCTACCCGAAGCTCGGCGAAACCCAACGTAATTTTACCAACTCAGAGCACTTTTCAGAGGTAATCATAACACCGGAAAGACAGGCAGCGGAAGAGTTAAAGGTACCACTGACGGTTCATCTCAAGCAGGGGCCACGTATCAGCCTACGTCCCGGTATCGGTTACGGTACTGACACAGGCGCCCGTTTTACGGTGCGATACCGTGATTTGAACATGTTTCACCTGGGGCATGAGCTGTTTTCCCAGCTTTACGTTGCTGAACGGCTTCAGGGGCTGGTAACCGGCTATATTGTGCCAAGTGCGTCGGATATCAGGAGTTCAACCTCACTGCAGCTGAACCTGCAGCAGGAGGATATTTCTACCTATTATAGCCGGATTGCAGCTCTGGAGCTGGCTCGAAACCGCAGTTTAGGCAAAGGCAAGCTGGTAACTGCCTATATAAAAGCCCAGTATGAGGATTATACCGTTGGAGATCAGAAGTCCAGCTCACGACTCCTGTTGCCTGGAATTCGATTTTCCGACGACCGCTATGACAATCCGATACGCCCCCGACGGGGTTTCAATTATGCTCTTGATCTGCATGGCACGCATCAGTTTCTGGGTTCGGACACGGCATTGGTTCAGCTGCTGGCTGAGGGGAGCCATCTTCAACCGCTCCCCTGGCGACTTTCCCTGCATACACGTGCAAAAGCAGGTGCAACTTTTTTTAGCGATCCCCTCAAGGATATTCCTCCGTCTCTGCGCTATTTTACCGGTGGTGACCAGACAGTACGTGGTTATTCCTACAAATCTCTCGGACCTCGCGACGCATCCGGCAACGTAGTTGGTGGCAAACAGCTACTGAACGCCAGCTTTGAACTGGAGCGGGCACTATTTAAGGATTGGGGCGTTTCCGTGTTTTATGATGCCGGTAACTCCTTTACATCATTTTCCTCCTTCAAGCTGTTCCAGGGGGCAGGGCTTGGTCTGCACTACTACACCGGCATTGGAGCACTGAATCTTTCCGTGGCCCAACAGCTGGGCAGTAAAAACATGTCACCCCATATCCATTTTACAGTTGGTTTCCAGCTATGATGCGTCTGACCGGTAAAAGGATTTTTGCCGCTACGGTATTATTGCTGGCAGGTGCCGTGTTATCAGCTCTT
>Ga0105044_10008653_pt1 | contig 13965 bp, 12 predicted proteins | sample MAT01_FD_78092 | JGI IMG/M metagenome (GOLD analysis project Ga0105044, IMG submission 78092) | Freshwater microbial communities from Lake Fryxell liftoff mats and glacier meltwater in Antarctica - MAT-01 | ecosystem: Environmental > Aquatic > Freshwater > Ice > Liftoff microbial mat | place...
TGCCCCACCTGCGGGTTCCCTCAATCTGGAATCCTGAGATCTGGTTACTGGCATTCCACCGGAACGTTGGCGTCGTAGGCGCCCTCGATGCAGCTCGCCGACCTCCCGAAGCCGCCCCCGGTAGATGAGCCAAAGAACGAAACAGCACCGAACACCACGACGGCGATCAGCGCGAGGAGCAGGGCGTACTCCACGAGGCTCGCGCCCCGCTGGGCGTGGGAATCGCGCTGGACCTTCGGGGAATGGTGGTGACGCATGGGGTGCCCTCCGTGGGTGTTCTCTGTATCCATCGGCCGATGGGCCGAACGACTCGATAGGCCATGCGGCCCAACGTGGTCGACACCCCTCGACCACTCAGGAGACCGCCCAGGTCAGGCGTCGGCAGGCACCGCCACCATCCACTGGTCCTCGTCATGCACGATCTCCCATCCGTTCCCGGGGTCCTCGAGCCAGTCACCGAAGGCTGAATCGCGGTCCCAGAGGACCGCCGTCGCATCGGCGCGTTCCAAGATCGCTGCGAAGTCGGTGCCTTCGTCGAGCAGCGCTCCGTAGTCCGCGATGAGATCGGTCGGATACATGTCGACGCGATCGTCGATGAAGACCCGCACCTCGTCAGGTCCGTAACGAAACTCCAGGTAGTTCCCAACGAAATCGCGGCTTACGACACGGTCATCGGTGTCAAGAAGGCCCTCGGACCGCATCCACGCCGCGGAGGCAACGGGGTAGTCGCTGAAGTCGGTGTCGGGCAGCCGGAGACTGATGGCGGCGGTGACGGCCAACAGGGCCCACAACGCCATCACGACCGGCCGAAGGATACGAACGGGCCGACGCCCGTCGATGGTGCCGAGGCCTTGGGCCGCTATGGCCATGGCGGGAAGCATCACCAGGCTGGCGTGGACGATGTTGCGGGTGCTCTGCAGCGAGATCGCGGCGAAGCAGACGATCGGCACGATGGACCGCCAGCGCCGATAGCGGAGCAGGACCAAGCCCAGCGCGATCACCAGCTGAAGCGCGAACGCGATCTCAACGGGCTGCTGCCATGTGGGCGGCTTCCACTCGGCTACGGCAACGAAGGCCTCCCGCCGCTGGAGGAGCTGAAGGGGAAACACCAGCAACTTCGGTCCCAGTGGGCTCAGGAGCCCACCGAGGAACGTGCCTGCTGCCGCGAACACGAAAACTCGCAGTTCCCTGGTGGGCCGGTCGCGATCGAGGGCTCGGCCCACGCCATAGGCGGCGATGGCGGCGAGCCCGAGCACGAACGATCCGTGGAGGTTCACCCAGATCAAGAACACCGGCACCATCATCCGTGCATCGAGCCGGCCTTCGATGGCAAAGAGGACGCCAAGCAGCAGGACCAGGCTGAAGATCAGCGGCCGCTCGACCCAGAGGCCGGCGCCGATGGCGAGCACCGGCACGGCGATCAACAGACGGCCGACCAGCCCCTCGGCTGCGCTCGTGAGCTTCCATGCCAGCACGGCGGTGGCGGCGCTGAGCAGACCCACGAGCACTCGAATGCCTCCGAGGCCGGCCATTTGCTCGATCCCGGCGAAGATGACGCTTGCACCCCAGCTCTGCACCGTCCACGGGTCCCCGAACGCGGTGAACGAGTAAGGGTCCGACCGGGGGATGACCCCGTCGTCGAGGATCAGCCGACCCGTAGCCAGGTGGGTCAGGAAGCTGTTGTCGTACAGCGACCCCATCCCGATGCGCAGGCCGATGATGGCCAGTACCAGCGCCACGACCTGGTTGGCACGGGCCCCCCCGGGGGTACCGACCGAGTCGGGCCCAACGACTTCAGGGTGGGTCGTCTCGGGCGCCTTCACGACGTCCAGCATGGTCGGCGGATCAGAAGTTTTGAGAGATGTTGATGATGGCGGGCCCGATGACCACCACGAACAGCGCAGGGAACACGCAGAACACCATCGGGATCATCATCTTGACCGGCGCCTTCTGCGCCTTTTCCTGAGCCATCTGGCGGCGCTTGATGCGCATCTCGTCCGCCTGGGAGCGCAGGACGCGCCCGATCGATACGCCGAAGGTGTCCGCCTGAAGGATGGCCAGCACGAACGATCGGAGCTCGGGCACATCGGTGCGCTTCTCCATGGCTCGCATGGCGTTGGCTCGGCTCGAGCCGGCGCGCACCTCGCCCAGCATGCGTCCGAACTCGGCCGTGAGCGCACCCGGAACCGAAGACACCGTGCGGTCGAGAGCCTGCTCGAAGCCCAGGCCGGCCTCGACGCTGATCACCAGCAGATCGAGCACATCGGGGAGCATCTGGCGGATTTCGTTCTGACGCGCCTCGACGCGGCGGTTGAGGATCGCATCGGGCCCGTAGATCATGACGGCGCAGAGCAACCCGGCGAGGACCAGGCCCATCATGCCCCCCATCTTCAAGAAGCCGAAGACCAAGAAGATCATCACCGGTGCCAGGGCGAAGCCCACGACCTTGATCGCAATGAAGCGATCCACCGCGTCGAGCGACGTGTTGCCCGACGCGGTCAGCCGGGCCCGTACCTTGTCTGAGTAGCCGTCCGGGGTAAACCGCTTGCCGATGGCAACGAGCCGGTCCATGATCGGCTCCACAGTCCGCTCCGACATCGGCTTGAGGAGTTCCTGGTCGCGCACGTTGTCGACCTCGTACCCGTCGAGTTGGCGCAGTGAGGCGCGCACCGTGGCCTTCTCGTCGGCGCTGGCCAGGACGGTCCACAGGAACAAGCCGATGGCGCCGGCGAGGAGTACGAGGGCAATGGGGAGCATGCGATCCTCAGATCTGAATGTTGATGATCTTCTTCATCCAGGCGAACCCGATGAGGCCGGACAGGGTGGCAAGGCCCAACAAGACGTGGCCGAGCGTGGTGCTGCCGAGGGGGGCCATGTAATCGGGGTTCGACAGCCACATGAAGGCCCCGAGACCGATGGGCAAGAAGCCGAGGATGATGGCCGAGATCTTGCCTTCGGCAGTGAGGGCGGAGATGTCTCGGCGCAGCCGCTCGCGGTGGACCATGGTGTCTGACACCGTCAGTAGCACCTCCGAAAGGTTGCCGCCGACCTCCCTTTGGATCCTGATGGCCATCACGGCCCAGGCGAAGTCAGGGCTGCCCATGCGCTCGGAGACGCCCTCCATGGCGTCCTCGACCTCACGACCCAGCCGCGCTTCGGTGATGATCCGCCGGAGTTCCTGACCCATCGGATCGGCCACCTCCTTCGAGACGGCCTCCACACCTTGGAGGAGCGAGTAGCCGGCGCGCAGCGAGCCCGACAGGAGCTGCAGGGTGTCGGGCAGCGACGCCTGGAACGCCTTGGCCCGTCGAGCTGCCAGGAAGTTCACCACTGCGGGAGGAAGGAGCACGGCGAGCAAGCCCACGAGCAGCCCCATCGGGAATCCACCCAGCGCCATGGCCAACAGCGTGAGGAGCGTGGCCCCGGCGACGTAGAAGAAGAGTGCCTCAGCCGCCCGCAGCGGTAGGTCCGCCCGCTCGAGCGATCGTTCGACCTTGACCAAGAAGCCCTGCCGTTCGGCAAAGTCCGCGGTGATCTCGACGGCACGCTGCATCAGCGCTGTCTGCGCCAGGGCACCCTCGAACTCTGCGTCGACGACCGGGCCCTCGGCGTAAGGGCGCAGCACCGCGTTGAGGCTCTCGTCGGACGAGGTCACCAACGATGCCACGGCGAAGGCGCCGAGGCCGACGGCAAGGCCCACGAGCAAGAACGCCAGCGCACCGCCGGCCTGGCCCCGCAGCCACGACGGCCCGAACGGCTCGGCCGGCTTGATCACCTCGGCGGTGGCTGCACCTTGCACCGTGGCCCCCGCGACATAGGACGCCTTGCGTTCTACGTTGCCGATCGTCAGTGAGACATCAACCTGGCCCTGGTCGAGGGTCGAGGCGTAGGTCGCCACGTACTGGCTCTGGAGCGTTGCGAACAGGTCGCCGAACGCACGAGCGACGTCCCTGGCGCCAGGGGCGGTATAAGCCGCCCCGCCCGTGCGTTCCATGAAGGTGCGGAAGGCACCCGCATCGACGCCGCCAGCGTGTTCGAGCTCGATCGTGAAGAAGGCAGAACCGGAGTTGACCACCGAGGCTCGGGCCGCTTCGACATTGGCCGTCGACGCATCGTCGGTACCGTCGGTGATGAGCACGATGTTCGGTTGGAGGTCGTCACGCGTGGCGAACAGCGTGGTGGCCTTGCGTACGGCGTCCCACATGGCCGACCGACCGTCTTCGGGGGCCGCCATTTCGTCGACGGCCTCGGTGAGCTGGCCGACGTCGTTCGTGAAACCGGACTCGACCACCACCGCGTCGCTGAAGGAGACGATCGCGGCCTCGTCGCCTGACGGCAGGCGCTCGAAGGTGGAGGTCAGGCCCTTGCGGACCTCGGCCAGGTTGCCCTTGTCCTCCATGGAGGCCGACAGGTCAACCACATAGATCGTGGCCAACCGCTGCTCGGTCTTGCGCAGGTTGGTGAGGTCCGTGACCTTCTTGAGCTCGCCGTCCTCGCGGACGCTCAAGCCCTCGAGGTCCTGCGCCTTGCCCGTGTACAAGAAGGTGAGGCCGATGCTGCCCTTGTCGGTGGCATCGATGCCGCGAACCGCCAGCATGCTGTCGGTCGATTCCTGCGCCCCGGCCATGGGGGCCATGAGCAACGCCGCACCCGCAGCCACCGCGGCCAGGACCAAAGCGAGACGACCGTGGCGGCGCATCACCACGCTCCCACGCCGCGCTTGGCGAATGCCTCGGGCTGGAATACCTCGGGTCCGAGCCGGATGCCCTGGTCGGCGAGCTTCTCTGCGAACTTCGGCCGAACGCCCGTCGACTTCAGGTGGCCGCGGTACTTGCCGTGCTCGTCGACACCCATGCCAAAGTCGAAGAGGAACACATCTTGGAGCGTGATGACGTCGCCTTCCATACCTTGGATCTCGGTGATGTGGGTGATGCGGCGGGTGCCGTCGCGCAGGCGGGTGAGCTGCACGATGCAGTCGATGGCCGACGCGACCTGCTCGCGGATGGCTCGCACCGGGAGATCGAACCCAGCCATCAGCACCAGCGTCTCGAGGCGAGACAGGGTGTCACGAGGGGTGTTGGCGTGGATGGTGGTGAGCGAGCCGTCGTGGCCCGTGTTCATGGCCTGGAGCATGTCGAGTGCTTCGCCGGCGCGACACTCGCCGACCACGATGCGGTCGGGCCGCATGCGGAGGGTGTTCTTCACCAGGTCACGAATGGTGATCTGGCCCTTGCCCTCGATGTTGGGGGGCCGGGCCTCCAGCGCCAGAACGTGGTCCTGGTGCAACTGCAGCTCCTTCGCATCTTCCACCGTGACGATGCGCTCGTCTGCGGGGATGAAGGAGGAGAGGACGTTGAGGGTCGTGGTCTTTCCCGTACCCGTACCGCCGCTCACCAAGATGTTGAGCTTGCCCACCACCATGGCCTGCAGGAACCGGGCCGAGGCCGCGTTGAGGGTCCCGAAGCGGATGAGGTCATCGATCTGGTACGGATCGGCCGCGAACTTCCGGATGGTCAGGAAGGGCCCGCCGATGGCGAGGGGATGGATCACGGCGTTGACACGAGATCCGTCGGGGAGGCGAGCGTCGCACAGGGGCTGCGCCTCGTCGATGCGCCGACCGACCTGGCCCACGATCTTGTCGATGATGCGCCGCAGGTGCGTGTCGTCGACGAAGCTGGCGGTCGTCTTTTCGACCTTGCCCGACTTTTCCACGTACACCGAGTTCGGTCCGTTGACCATGACTTCAGAGATGTCATCGTCCTTCAGGAGCCGATCGATCGGGCCGTAGCCCAAGATGTCGTCGCTGACGTCTTGGATCAGCTGCGCCTTGTCCGCAGCCGACAACGGGGCCCGCTCCTGGGCCAGGGCAGACTGCAGCTGCTCCTGCACCCGCCGGCGCAGATCGTCCTCGGACAATCGCTTGTCGTAGAGGATCGGCCCGAGCTCGTCGATCAGGTGGTGGTGGATCTTCTGTCGCAGTTCGTCGAGCACGGGGTCTCGGCGGGCTCCGATGCCCGGCGCCGCACCGTTGGCGGGAGCCGAACCGTTGGCGGAGCCATTGCCCTGCTGTTCGTGGAGGCGCTTGTAGAGGGACACGTGAACCTATCGGCCCCCATGTCACAGGGTTGAGCAGTCAGCGACGCTTCTTGCCCTTCGCCGCCACGGGCGGGCAGAACCGGTCGGCCAACTGCTCGAGGCTCTTGGCGATGGACGACCGCGGGGCGTCGATGACCACCGGGGTGCCCTTGTTGACCGACTGCGGAACCACGATGTCCGACGGGATGAGGGCATCTGCTTTGACCTGCAACGTGCGCTCGACCTCGCTCACCTCGAGCTTCACCTTGGAGTTCGCTCGGTTGAGGATGAGGTGGATCTTGCTCATGGGCGTGTTGAGCAACCGCAGGGTCTGCAGGCCGATCTTCACATTCTTGATGTTCGGGATGTCCATGCCCGCAACGAGCAGCACATCGTCGCTCTCTTCGATGAGACCGAGGACCACATCGTTGAAGTAGGCCGGGGTGTCGACGACCACGAAGTCGCAGAAGGTGCGCAGCAGCCGGATGATGGTGTTCATCTGCTCGGCACCGATCTGGTCCGCGAACGCAGGCTCGAGCGGCGCGGGCAGCACCTTCAGCCCTGAGGGCTGGTGCGTGGCGAGCAAGCTCTCGAGGAAGCCGACGTCGAGACGCTCGAAAGACCCGACCGCATCGACGATCGTGTGCTGGGGGGCGAGCTTGAGCATCACCGCGATGTCGCCGAACTGCAGATCGGCATCGACCAGCGCGACGGTTCCCTCGGCCCGCTGGGCCAAGATGACACCGAGGTTGGTGGCCAGCACGGACTTGCCTGCTCCGCCCTTGGTGGAAAAGACGGTGATGACCTTGCCGAGGGTGGCTGGCTCCTCGTCGGCGGCCACGGGGGCAGCGGTACCGGCCGCCAACGGCCGTCCCGCCGCCACCAGGCTCTGGCCCACCCGGCGCACGGCCTCGTTGAGCTGGCCGGTGTCGACGGGTGAACCCAACACGTCACGTACGCCGGAGCGCATAGCCCGCTGGAAGACCTCGGTCGAGAGGTTTTGGGCAATGAGGATCGCCCCGACGTCGGAGCGTCGGGCCAAGAGGCCCTCGGCGCCGGTGACACCCGGTACCACCGAGCACGAGGGGCCGAGCACCAAGAGGAACGGCTGCGTGTAGCGCTCTTCGACTCCGTCGAGACTCTCGAGCGGCACTGCCCGCTCGCCTAGTTGCATCGCCAGGCGGCTGCGGACCGAAGGATCGGCCTCGATCACAACGATCGGCGCTGCGTTGTCGGATGTAGGGAGGCTCGACATGGCTCTCGTCTGGCTGGGCCCGCTCATGGGTTCGTCTTCAGCCCAAAGGTACTCGCTCATTGGTGTCGTCCGAACGTGGGGAGGGAGATGGAGGTACGCACGAGACGGTCAGGACTCGGGTGGGTGGGTCAGCCGGCGCCGCGAGCGCCGTCTGGCCCGTAGGGCGTGATGCGCTGCGAGTCTTCCGAGGGCAGCGGCGTCAGCTCGGGCTCACCCGACGGCAGCGGCTCGTAGTCCTTGGCGACCAAGCTCAGGTAGATGTTCTCCGCCGGGATCGATGCCAGAACCAGCGTCGCTTCCCGGGGGACGATCAAGGTGAGCAGTCCGGTTTGGACCGGCGCTGCCGCAGTTTCACCTTCGGCAGGCGGCGCAGTGTTGGCTTGTTCGACGGTGGTTCCGCCCACCGAGAGCACCTGGACCTTCTGGTAGAGGTAGCGAGCACCGATGCCCGACACCGCGGCCACCTCGGGCGCATCATCGCCATTTGCGGTCGGGGTCCCGGCGATCACCTCGGCGTAGCGGGTGACAATGATGTTCACGTAGTCACCGGGAGCGATCAGCCCGCTCACGCCCCGCACCTGGTCGACCTGGAGGGTGAAGGTGGTCTGATCTTGGTTCTGGATCTTGGTCAGCTTGTCGCCGAACGAGATGAGTGCCTCGGGGTCGCCGGCGGCAACGAACATGTCCTGAACCACGACTTGGTTTGCGACGAGGTCGCTCTTGGCTACCTGACCCGCGATGTCATCGAGGCTCTCGATCGCATTGGCCGGTTTGAACTTACGAGGGATGCTCTCCTCGACGATCGAGGCCTGGGCCACGTTGCCCGCAGTGCCGCGGGCGATGGGCTGCTTGACCAAGTACACCTTGACGCGCTCTGCGTCGCTGTAGGCCTGGTCCTGGATGCCACCCACGTAGTTCCACACGAGGAACGACGAGAGTGCACCGATGGCGATGGCGGCGATGAGGATGAGTGTCCGGCGTTGGCTCACCGTGTACCCCTTGCAGATTGGGAGCGCCCCGAGGTCGAAGCGCTAGCGACAGCTTCTCTTTCGGCCGCGGTCCTGCTCTCTGCAAGGGTTTCGCTTCGATTTCTGGGTCGAGCGACCTACGCCAGCCGCCGCACCGCACCCCAGACGCGCCGGTGCCCCGCCGAAGCGGGGCACCGATCAGGCAGGAGGGAAGGCGATCAGGCCTCGGCGACGGGCTCCTCCGTCGCTTGCTCGACGACGACCACCTCGGCGTCGTCAGCCTCGGGCTCAGCGACCACCTCGGCGTCGTCAGCCTCGGCGGCCGGCTCGGCGTCGTCAGCCTCGGGCTCAGCGACCACCTCGGCGTCGTCAGCCTCGGCGGCCGGCTCGGCGCCGGGCGCCGGAGCGTCGGCAGCGAGCGCCTCGGGGTGCTCGGCGTAGTACTCGGCCCACGCCTCTTGCGCCTCGGAGGACTCGCCCCCGATGAAGTTGCCTTCGTCGTCGTAAGCGTGCTCGCCGAAGTGTTCCTGGTACTCGGCCGACACGGTGCCACCTTCAGCAGCCTGCTTGATGGAGAGGCTGATCCGGCGACGCTGGAGATCGAGGTCGATGATCTTGACCCACAGCTCCTCACCTGGGGTGACGACCTGCTCGGGGAGGTCGACGTGATGCGCCGACATCTCTGAGATGTGCACGAGACCCTCGATGCCGTCACCCACCTGGACGAACGAACCGAAGGGCACGAGCTTGGTGACCCGGCCGTAGACCAGTTCGCCCACACGGTGGCTGGATGCGAACTCCTGCCACGGATCCTGCTGGGTGGCCTTGAGCGAGAGGCTGATGCGCTCGCGATCGAGGTCGACCTCGAGCACCTGCACGGTGATCTCGTCGCCAACGGCGACGACCGAACCGGGGTGGTCAACGTGCTTCCACGACAGTTCGGAGACGTGCACGAGGCCGTCCATACCGCCGAGGTCGACGAACGCACCGAAGTTGACGACGCTCGACACCACACCGGAGCGGATCTCTCCGGGCTTCAGGTTCTCGAGGAAGTCCTCGCGCTGCTCCTTCTGCGTCTCCTCGAGCCAAGCACGGCGGGACAAGACCACGTTGTTGCGGTTCTTGTCGAGCTCGATGATCTTGGCCTCGAGGGTGCGGCCCACGTACGGCGCGAGATCGCGCACCCGGCGGAGTTCCACGAGGGAAGCGGGGAGGAAGCCGCGAAGACCGATATCGATGATGAGCCCTCCCTTGACGACCTCGATCACTGGGCCGGACACGACGCCGTCCTCTTCCTTCTTCTTCTCGATGTCGCCCCACGCCCGCTCGTACTGCGCGCGCTTCTTCGACAGGACCAGCCGGCCGTCCTTGTCTTCCTTGGTGAGGACCAGCGCTTCGATCTCTTCGCCCAGCGACACGACCTCGGAGGGGTCGACATCGTTGCGAATGCTCAGCTCACGGCTGGGGATCACGCCCTCGGACTTGTATCCGATGTCGAGCAGGACCTCGTCCTTGTCGACCTTGACCACCGTGCCGAGCACGATCTGTCCGTCCTCGACGCTGACCATCGTACCTTCGATGGCATCTTCGAAGCTGCCCTCGAGGTCATTGGCGGTGATCTGGCGGGGGATGTACTCCTCGGCTTCGGCGGGCGGGGTGAGGGTCGACTGGTCGGACACGGATGCTCTTCTCGGATGAATAGGAAGTAGGCGGATGGAGATCCCTTGCGCCAGAGGGCGCACAGGGATATCCGAAGGTATCACCGGTGCCCGATGAGCAGAAATTCCTCGCTTTCCACCGCTGGGATGTTCCGCTCGTATCTACCCGGCGTCACCGACCAGATGTGATCGACCACCAGGCCCGCCTGGACGCTCAGCAAGCGCAGCTCGCGTGGGGTGAAGCAGGTAGTCCACAGATCGACTTCGGCGTCGGTGCCATCTTCGTCTTTGATCGTGGTTCGTTCGTGGTTGACGCCCCGCTCGGCATCGAACGTGGACCCCATCAACTCGGCGTGGCGGACCTGGAAGTAGGCGCTGAACGCGCTCACGGCCACCCGCCCACCGACGCGGACGGCGCGGGCGATGCCCTCGAGCACGACGCCATCGGGGTCGAGCGGTGCGACCTCGCCTCCGGGGGCCGGCGAGCCTCCCGCAGCCAGCCCGAAGGCCCCCTGGCACAGTGAGATCGCGGCATCGAACTCGCCGTCGAACCGCAGCGCGCGTGCATCGAGGCGCTCGAAGGTGACCCCGTCGGGAGCATCGATGCGCGCCAGATCGATGAACCGCTGGCTGATGTCCACGCCATAGACCTCGATCCCACGTCGCCCGAGGGCATAGGCGTGACGACCCGGCCCACAGCCCACGTCGAGGACCCGCATCCCCGGCTCCAAGCCGAGTTCGCCAATGAGGAACTCGACCTCTTGGTCGGTGCCCTTGGTGAAGGAGTAACGGAGATAGGCCGAGCCGAGGTGGTCGGCCAGGTCCTCGAACCAATGGTCTCTCGATGCGGGCACGATGCCGATCATGGCAGCTGTTTCCAGCTGCCAGCCCCGGACTATCCGCAGTAGAAGCCGATCTGACGGCCGAACTCCTGGCCGGCGTTGGACGCACGGGCCAGAGCCGCGGGCGTCACTTTGGCCGAGGCCGCATCGATACTCGAACTCGAGGCGATGGCATCGAACCACTGCTCATAACCGGATCGGTACTGGTCGATCTCGTCGAGGTGCATCGCAGGAGCACCCATCGCCATCAGGTCGAGGCTGCTCCGCCATTCGTCTCGCCGCTCGACCGCAAGCTCACTGAGCTCAGCGAAGTCCTGATCGAACACTGCGGCAGCGATGCGGAGATCGATCGCCGCCACGGCCAGTCCGCCCTCACAGAAGACGGCCTCATCTCTCGGTATGGTCCGATTCAGTGCGGTGGTGGTGGTCGCCGGTGCCGTAGTCGCGGTGGTTGCCACCGTTGGCTCGGGTCGCTGATCGTCTGCTCGGGCTTCGGCCGCCAGTTGTTGCTCGCGCGATGCATCGGGGCCGGTGTTGGTCACCATGTATCCGAACAGGCCCGTGACCAGCACGCCGACACCAGCAAGCATGGCCAGCTGTCCTCGTGAGAACCGGGGCCCACTCCCACCAACGGAGGAGACGTGTGCCGGTGCCGGTGGTGCCGGTGGTGGAGGTGGAGGGGGCGCCTCGAAGATGGGCGGACCCCAAGTCGCCGGGCTCAGCTGGGCCGGGGGTGAAAGCCCCGGACCGCCAACGGAGGTGAAGTGCGCACGAAGCGCGTGGACTTGGGCCGAATCGAGCATCGACGGAGCACTGAGCGGCCCGAACCCGAGGGCCAAGGCAGCATCGGCAACGTCAGCAGAGCGCCGGTCGAGCTCGATCGCGAGTTCATAGAGGAACATGATGGGGCTTTCGACCGCGGAAATCGATCCCTTTCCATCGGTCAGCTCGAGCGGAACGTGAGGTGCGTGCTGAGGCCGTCGATTTCCGTGGCCGAGGGGTCGAACACGTAGCCCTGGGGATGGTCGAACGCGGCGAGATCGTGAACTGCGCCGGTGCCGTGGGTCGCGAGCCATCGCACCAGCGACCCCTTCAGCAGCTTGTTCCAGTGACTCACCGTGGCGCCACGACGGTCGACGAAGCGCACGGTGCGCCGCTCGGCAGGCGCCAAGCGCCCCCAGTCGACTGCGGCGCGGTGCTCGATCGGAAGCAGGTCCCACACGATCCGTTTCGCCACAACCGGTGCGAGTACGTCGGTGACCTGCGGCTTCCAGAAGGTGGACAACCGGCCGAGGGGCGCGATGTTGGCGCTCATCTTCAGCTTGTAGTGCGGGATCGGGTCGCTCGGCGCCACCAGGCCCCACAGGCCCGACGCGATGAGGACTTCGCGCTCGAGCCGCCGCTTTGCCACCGACGTGAGGCTGGCGGCATCGAGCTCCTTGTAGAGCACCCCGGTGTAGCGCTCGATGGCCGGCAGGGTCGGCTCCGTGCGAGCGGGGTGGCGTCGACCCAAGGCGCGCAACACCTTCGTGCGACCCGGATCGAGCTCCGCGAGCCGCATCGTCGCGGCCTGCCAGGGCGGCCCCTCGCCTCCGAGCGCCTTCCCCTCCGATGGTGGCAGGAGGATGACAGATCGGCTGGCCATAGAGGCGACAGTAGCGATCCGCCGTACCATCACCCCATGGCGAAGCCCAGCACCGAAGCGCTCCCCACCGGCGACGAGAAGGTCGCCGCCGTGCGGTCGATGTTCGACGCCATCGCCCCTCGGTATGACCTGGTCAACCGGCTCATGACCTTTCGCATGGACGTGAGCTGGCGCAAGAAGACCATTGCATCGCTGGGCCTGGCACCGAGATCGGTGGTTCTCGACTTGGCGTGCGGCACCGGCGATCTGTGCCGCGGGCTCGCCGATGCCGGCCTCTCCCCCATCGGCATGGACATCTCGTACGGAATGTTGGCCGCGGCTCGCACCTCGGCCCCGCTCGTACATGCCGATGCGCTGCGCCTCCCCGTGCCCGACGGATCCATCGATGGCGTGACCTGTGGCTTCGCGCTGCGCAACTTCGTCGAGTTGCCGCCGTTCTTCACCGAGCTGGCTCGCATCGTGCGCCCGGGCGGCCGGATCGCGCTGCTCGATGTGGCCGAGCCACCCAACAAGGTCCTGCGCTGGGGTCACGGCATCTACTTCGGAAAGGTCGTCCCGAAGATCGGCGGGCTCTTGTCGGACGCGTCGGCGTACCAGTACCTGCCCAAGTCCGTGGCGTACCTCCCGGAACCGGAGCGGATGCTCGACCAGATCCGCGAGGTTGGGTTTACCGACGTGCAGCGCCGCCTTCTCTCTACGGGCATCTCGCAACTCATCACCGCCACCCGCCCGTGACGCCACCGGCCGGGCTGATCGCCCGGACCCGATCGCTTCCGGCGAGCCAGGTCACCGATCTGCTTGCGCTGGCGGGGACCGATGGGGTCTTGTTCTCGCAGGACGGCAAGGGGTTCGCGGGCACCGGCGTCGCCCTTCGCGTCGACCGTTCATCGGTTGGTGCGGCCCTTTCTGCCATCACGATCGACGATGAGGTCCGCCGCCCCGGTTCGGGCGCGGTTGCGTTCGGTGCCCTGCCCTTCTTGCCCGGTGGCGCCGCCGAGCTCCTCGTTGCCGAGGTGTTGGCCGTCGTGGACCCCGACGGCTCCGCATGGGTGACGACGGTGTCCCCCATCGATTCCGACCTTGCTTCGACCGAACCGCAGGCCGCACTCGAGGCGGCGCTTCGGCGGTCGAAGCGTCCCTCCCCTGCTGAGGGGCCATCGTCTTTCGAGGTTGCCGCCGCTCGCCCTCCCGCTGATTGGCAAGCCGCCGTCGCCACGGCGACGGCCCGCATCCGGTCCGGCGAGCTCGACAAGGTGGTGCTCGCCCGTGAGATCGTGGTGACCGCCGACTCCGAGATCTCGGTGGCCACCGTGCTGCTTCGTCTGTCCCAGAACTACCCCGGATGCTTCTTGTACCTGGTCGACGGGTTCTGCGGGGCCAGCCCCGAGTTGCTGGTCAGCCGCCACAACGACGTCGTGGCGGCCCAACCCATGGCGGGCACCAAGCCGCGGCGCGGCGACCCCGATGCCGATGCCCAACTGGCCGTGGACCTCCTGGCGTCGCCCACCTACCGGCACGAACA
>Ga0105044_10008657_pt1 | contig 13961 bp, 13 predicted proteins | sample MAT01_FD_78092 | JGI IMG/M metagenome (GOLD analysis project Ga0105044, IMG submission 78092) | Freshwater microbial communities from Lake Fryxell liftoff mats and glacier meltwater in Antarctica - MAT-01 | ecosystem: Environmental > Aquatic > Freshwater > Ice > Liftoff microbial mat | place...
GCGGCCAGGATTTCCAGTCGGTCTTCCAGATCGTTCTGGCCCTTGCCGAAGATCGGCACGTCACGGGTCGGGCCCGACAGCGGCAGCATGTCGATATTGATGTCGGCCACCGTCGTCTCCAGCGGATAAACCGGATCGGCCGTGTAGGCGTAGGCACCCAGCAGACCCATCTCCTCGGCTGCCATGTGGGCGAAGACGATCGAGCGTTTCGGCGCGGGCGCGGCCTTGAGCTGACGCGCCATCTCCAGCACCCCGATGGTGCCCGAGGCATTGTCCCACGCCCCGTTCCAGATGTTATCGCCCGTTACGTTCGGATGCTGGGCGACCCCGCCGACGTGGTCCCAGTGGGCCGAATAGATGATGGTCTCATCGGGGTATTCGGTCCCCGGAATGCGGGCCAGAAGGTTGTGGGTCACGAGGCTGTCGATGGTCTCGGCGACATCGACCGTCAGGGTCACGCCCTGCATCGGCAGGGCCTTGAAGGTGCCACTGGCGACGTCGGCGACGCTCGAAAGGTCCATCCCCGCCGCGGCGGCCCAGGCCATGGCCGTGTCGTGAGGCATGGCACCCGAGAACTCCAGATCGGCGGCACCCGGGGTCAGGGTGCGGGTGCGGCCGGCACCGCGGAGAGCGCCCTGCCACTGTGGCGAATTCGCTGCCTGCGGGACCAGGGTGATGATACCGACCGCACCCCGGCGGAAGGCCTCGTCGGCCTTGTAGGCCCCGGACTGGTAGTTGGTCGCATATTCGCCGTTGAAGCGCTCGCCGTCGGGCTCGCCGGCAACCACGACCACGACCTTGCCGCGCACATCGACGTCACCGTAGTCGTCCCACTGGCGCTCCGGCGCATAGATGCCGTGACCGATGAAGACGACGCCGGCGTCGCGGATCGAGGCGCGACCGTCGTTGGTCGCGGCGCGCAGGGAAATGTCGGTTCCCGGCGTCCAGGCGTGAACCTGCCCGTCCGGACCGGTCCAGCTGGCGGTCGCGCCGGCGACCGGGCTATAGCGCTTCAGCTCGACCGGCTGCAGCCATTGGCCGTCGGGACCACCGGGCTGCATGCCCATGGCCTCATACTGGGCCTGCAGCCATGCCAGGACCATGCGCTCGCCCTCGGTGCCGGGATAGCGGCCCTGATACTCATCCGCGCTGATGGTGCGGATGTTGTCGCTGATCCGGGCGGCCGAGAACTCCTGAGCCGAGGCCATGCCGGCGACCAGCAGCACGGCGGTGACGGCGACGCCGCCGGTCATCTTGCGAAACATAGGTGTGGTCTCCATCCCCGGATTGAAGGCCCTCATTCTAGGGTCAGCAGCGGACCACGCGGGTGAAGTTTTCGTCATCTGCTTCTCCCTCCCCTTATGGGGAGGGTGGCTGAGCCGAAGGCGAAGACGGGTGGGGAGCCGCCGCACGGTCCTGCGATGCCCTGACGTTCTCCACCCTGTCGTTGCTTCGCGCCGACATCCCTCCCCATAAAGGGAAGGGAGAACGCCGTGCCTTACCGCCGCTGGGCCGCGGATGGCGCGCGCGCCGGGCCGAACTCCGAGCCCGGCATCCATTCCGGCCAGTCACGGCTGTTGGCCAGATCGCGGCCAATGTTGAGGATCAGCTCGAGATCCTCGACCTGACCGCGCAGGTCCCAGTCGACCGACCATTCGTCGTCGGCCTGGTGATAGCGGCGCGACCCGTACTCTGAACGGGCCGCATCGCGCGCCGCGACCGGCGCGTCCAGGAAGGCCCCGCCGCCGTCGACATAGGCCATCGGCACGCCGCGCTTGGCGAGCGGGAAGTGGTCCGAGCGGAAATAGCTGCCCGAGGCGGGGTTGCTGTCCGGCTTGGCCGTGCGGCCCTGACGCGTCGCCTCGGCGCTGACCCGGGCGTCGAGGTCGGACTGGCCCGAGCCGATGATGTCCACATCGGCGACCCGACCGTAGACGTTCATGGCGTCGATGTTGAAGCCCGCCACGGTCGTGGCCAGCGGATAGACGGGGTTGGCGGCATAGAATTCCGAGCCCAGCAGGCCGCTTTCTTCCGCCGTGAAGCTGATCATCACGATCGAGCGCTCCGGACGCGGACCAGCGGCCCAGAGACGGGCCAGTTCCAGCAGTCCGGCGGTGCCGGTCGCATTGTCGACGGCACCGTTGAAGATGCGGTCGCCGTTGGCGTCCGGCTCGCCGACGCCGATGTGATCCCAGTGGGCGGTGTAAAGGATGGTTTCGTCGGGGTGGGTCGAGCCCGGCAGGCGGGCGATGACATTGCGGGTGGTGACCCGGCTGGTCGCCACGTCGAACATGCCGCTGAAGGTCGCGCCCTGAAGTTCGACTGGACGGAATTCGCGACTACGGGCGCTGGTCTTCAGGACCTCGAAGTCCTGACCCGAGCGGCGGAACAGGTCGACGGCCACCTCGCGCTGCATCCAGGATTCCATGGGCACGCGCTCGGCGGCGGCATTAGCGCGGACGATGTCGAACTGCGGGCCCGACCAGCTGTTCTGCACCGTGGCCCAGCCGTATGAGGCAGGGGCCGTCTCGTGCACGATGATGATGCCCGCAGCGCCCTGGCGGGCGGCCTCTTCGTATTTGTAGGTCCAGCGACCGTAATAGGTCATCGCCCGACCGTTGAAGGTGTTCAGCACCGGCTCCTCGAAGTCGGCGTCGTTGACCAGCACGACGATGACCTTGCCGCGCACGTCCACGCCCTTGAAGTCGTCCCAGTTCCGCTCGGGTGCCTTGATGCCGTAGCCGACGAAGACCAGCGGCGCGTCGGTCAGCATGACGTGGTTGCCGGGCCGTCGGGTGGAGATCGTGATCTGCTGGCCCTGGGTCAGCGGGATGGCGTCATTCCCGACCTTCAGCTGCACGCCCTGGAAATTCGAGGCAGTGAACCGGTTCAGGGCCACGTCCTGGGTCCACGAACCGTTGGTGCCACCGGGCTGGAAGCCCGCCGCCGCATATTGTTCGCTGAGGTAGCGGATGGTCATGTCTTCGGCCGGCGTGGCGATGCCGCGGCCCTGGAAACTGTCATCGGACAGAACCCGTGCATGCTCCAGAAGGCGCGCGGCGTCGAAGGTCGCGCCCGGCGCAACGGGGCCGGATCCGCCTTCCCCTGTCATCGACGCGCAGGCGGACAAAAGAGCACCGGCGGCAAGCACGGCGGCAGGCGGGAACAGACGCATGGACGGATATACCCTCAGACCTTGAACAAAGGCGCAGACCCTAGACCATTTTTGTTTCAGGTCGAATCGACCTGAATCCAAAAAATGGTCCAGAATCAATCTGGAGCGAAATCTGAGCCTTGATAGACTGCGTCCATCAAGACCGATTTCGCTCCAAGACGCGGACCACGCCCTGTCGATGCGGCGCTCGATCAGGGGATCACAGGGCTCGCATCAGTCCAGCCTGTGTCTCCGAGTCAACGAACACGAAGCTCGATCACCCGAATCGGATTGAGTCCGGGCATGACGAAATCGCCCAGCTTGACCCCCTTGCCGTCCATCCACGGCTTGGTCTGCATGCCCTGAAGTTGCTCAGGCTTACCCGGCCTGTGCCGAGGCCCCCGGCGGAGCCGCGAGCGCGAAGCAGGACAAAAGCGATACAAGAGGAACCTAGTGGGCCACGCCCTTCCAGATACGGCGGTAGCTCAGATAGGTGATGCCCGCGAACAGGAACAGGAAGATCATCACGCCCAGACCAGCCTGCTTGCGCTGGACCTGTTTGGGGTCCGAAGCCCAGGCAATGTAGGCAGCCACATCCTTGGCCATCTGGTCGACCGAGGCGACGGTCTCGTCGTCATAGGTCACCTGACCGGTCGAGAGCGGGTTCGCCATGGCGATGAAGCCGCCCGGCGGCACCTCGGCCCCCTCGGGCATGAAGGGCGTCAGGTCGCCGGACATGTATTTGTTGTAGTTCTGACCCGGCCGCATCTGCAGGCCCTGCGGCACCGCGGCATAGCCGGTCAGCAGGGAATAGATGTAGTTGGCTCCGTCGTGGCGCGCCTTGGCCATGACCGAAAGATCGGGCGGAGCCGCGCCGCCATTGGCCGCTGCGGCGGCCGTGGGGTTCGGATAGGGATTGGGGAAGCGGTCGGCCGGGGTGCCGTCGCGCATCAGCGGCTCGCCGGTCTCGGTGTCAATGTCCCCGATCTGGGCTTCCTTGGCCAGGGCCTTGACGAAGCGGTTCTCGGCCGGGCTGGCCTGACCCGATTCGTAAAAGGGACCACCCGGCTCGGCCAGGGTCCGGAAATGCATCAGATCCATGCTGTGACACGAGGCGCAGACCTCGCGGTACACCTTGTAGCCGCGCTGGAGCTGGCCCTGATCGAACGTGCCGAACGGCCCCTCGAAGCTGAAGCCGCCGCTGCGCGGGGTGTGCTTTTCGCCGGCGGCCAGCGCGGGCTGGGCCGCAAGGCCCAGGCCGGCGACGGCGGCGATCAGGACCAGGGTCTTCTTCATGGCGCGGATGTTCGTCTGGAGGGTCATGGTCGCGCTCAGCCCTTCTTCTCGGCCGAGGCCGGGGCCGCCGCTGTCATGGCATAGCCGCCCGAAAGCACCGGCTCGGAGATCGTCGCCGGGATCGGCTGCGGTGTCTCTCTCAGGCCCACCAGGGGCATGATGATGAGGAAGAAGGCGAAATAGTAGGCCGTCGTGAACCGGGTCAGCCACAGATAGCTGTTCAGGTCTCCGTCGATCAGGATGAAGGTCTTGAACTCCCCGATCACCGGCGCGTCGGGCAGCTGGGCCCCGCACCAGCCGAGGATCAAGGCGACGATGACGAAGATGATGAAGAAGGTCCGCATGGTCGGGCGGTAGCGCATCGAGCGCACCTTGGACGTATCCAGCCACGGCAGGATGAACAGCACGCCGATGGCGGCGAACATGGCCACCACGCCGCCGAACTTGTCCGGGATGGCCCGCAGGATGGCGTAGAACGGCAGCATGTACCATTCGGGCACGATATGCGCCGGGGTCACCAGCGGGTTGGCCGGGATGTAGTTGTCGGCGTGGCCCAGGGCGGTCGGCATGAAGAAGACGAACGTCGCGAACAGGATCAGGAACAGGATGATCGCGAAGCCGTCCTTGACCGTGAAATACGGGTGGAACGGCAACATGTCCTTCTTCTCCCGATCCTTTGGGATCAGGATGCCGACCGGGTTGTTCTGACCGGCCGTGTGCAGCGCCCACAGATGCAGGACCACGCAGCCGGCGATCACGAACGGCAGCAGATAGTGCAGCGAGAAGAAGCGGTTCAGGGTGGCGTTGTCGATCGCCGGACCGCCGCGCAGCCAGATCAGCACCGGCTCGCCGATCAGGGGGATCGCCCCGATCAGATTGGTGATCACCTCTGCCCCCCAGTAGGACATCTGGCCCCACGGCAGGACGTAGCCGAGGAAGGCCGTCGCGATCATCAGGAAGAAAATCAGGCAGCCGATGATCCAGATCATCTCGCGCGGAGCCTTGTAGGAGCCGTAATAAAGGCCGCGCAGCATGTGGATGTAGACCGCGATGAAGAACATCGAGGCCCCGTTGGCATGGGTATAGCGGATCAGATCGCCGCCGTTGACGTCGCGCATGATGCGTTCGACCGAGGCGAAGGCCATTTCGGTATTGGGCACATAGTGCATGGCCAGGATGATGCCGCTGGCAATCTGGACGATCAGGCACAGGGCGAGAATGCCGCCAAAAGTGTACCAGTAGTTGAGGTTCTTCGGCGTCGGCAACGACATGTAGTCGGCCCCGAAACGGATGATCGGCAGTCGGGTATCAAGCCACTTCTCAACGCCGCTTTTGGGAACATAGGTGGATGCGTGTTCGCTCATCGGTCTCGCCCTCAGCCGATCTTGATGCGGGTGTCGGAGAGGTAGGCGTACTCCGGCACGACAAGGTTTGTGGGCGCGGGGCCCTTACGGATGCGGCCCGAGGTGTCGTAATGCGAGCCGTGGCAGGGGCAGAACCAGCCGCCGAAATCGCCGGCACCGAAGGTCGGGATGCAGCCCAGATGGGTGCAGTTGCCCAGCAGAACCAGATATTGCTGGTGGCCGGCCTTGATACGGTCGCCGTCGGCCTGCGGATCCTTCAGCGCGGACATCGGGGCGACGACGGCCTCCTGGATTTCCCTGGGGGTGCGGTAGCGCACGAACACGGGCTTGCCCTGCCACTTGATGACGACCTGCTGGCCCTCCTGGACCTTGCTTATGTCGAACTCGATCGACGCCAACGCCAGGGTGTCGGCGGCGGGGTTCATCGAATTGATCAGCGGCCAGACCAGCATGGCCCCGGCACCGACAGCGGCGGCACCCGCCGCGATGTGGATGAAGTCCCGGCGCGAGGCGTCACCACCTTCACCGTTCTCAGTCTCGACCGATTCGGCCACGTCTTACTCCTGGTACGCCGCGATCCGGGCCCGAACAGGGGCGCGGCAGGACCGGCATGGATGCTTTAGCGCCTTCCCTTCGCTCTGGCCCGGCCCGGCGTTGCGGCTCATCGCCGCAAACTGCGCCGCCCCCTTGAGAAACAGTCGCAATTCGAGCCGCGACAGACCCCTGGGCCGCGCGTATGAGGGCCTTAGAATGCGTCTCGCCCTTTTTCAACCAGCCATTCCGCAGAACGTAGGTGCCTGCATCCGCCTGGGTGCCTGTTTCGGGGTGGAACTGCACATTATCGAGCCCACCGGCTTCCGTTTCGACGACCGGGCGATGAAGCGCGCGGCGCTGGACTATGGTCCGCTGGGGCATATGACCCGGCATGCCGACTGGGACGCGTTTCAGCGCGACCGGGGGCCCGGACGGCTGGTGCTGTTCACGACGAAGGGCGCGACGCCGCTGGACGCTTTCGTCTTCCGGCCCGACGACCTGCTGTTGTTCGGCAGCGAACCTTCGGGGGCGCCGGAGTTTGTGCACGCGGCGGCGGATGCGCGGGTGGTGATTCCCATCCGGCCCGAGGCGCGGTCGCTGAACCTGTCGGTGTCCGCCGGGATCGCGCTGTGGGCGGGAATGAGGGCACCTTAGCCGGTCGGAAATTTGCCGTCATGGCGGCTACCGGATTCACCACAAGGTTTAAGTGAGGCTAAAGGCAACCGACATACGCTATCGGCATGACAGACGGCCTGACCCTGATCGTCGCCGGCGCAGTTTTTCTGGCTTATGTCGCTGGCGCGTTTGGCCCGTCCCTGCGATTTGCCCGCGGTGGCGGTCGCGGTCCCTGGAAAAAACCGACCGCGGCCGTGTCCCTTGTGGGGTCGCGCCGCCAGGCGAAAACCATGCCCGACGGCGCGGACCAGCTTCGGATCGCCATGAACGCTCCGTTCGAGAAGCGGAAGCTGATGTCCAAAGATGAGGCGCGGGTGTTCTATCGCGCCGAGCAGGCGATCAAGGCACTGGGACTGAACTGGAGGGTCATGGCTCAGGTCAGCCTCGGTGAAGTCCTGAAATCCCCGGACCCGCAGGCCTACGCCGCCATCAACAGCAAACGGGTGGATGTGCTGCTCATCGCGGCGAATGGCGACCCGATCGCAGCGGTCGAGTATCAGGGCAGCGGCCATTACCTCGGCACGGCGGCGGCCCGCGACGCGGTCAAGAAAGAGGCGCTGCGACGTGCGGGTGTGCGCTACATCGAGGTTATGGCCAGCGATAGTGCCGACGACCTCGAGCGCGAAATCCGGCGACTGGCTAACGGACCCCAAGCGGTCGCCGCCTGATACCTACTCCGGCGCGCCCTCGACTGCGATCACTGCCAGCCCCGGCCGCTCGCCCCGTTTGTTCGCGGCCACCGCCTCGACCGCCCGCATGACCCGAAGCACATTCTCGCCCGCCAGCTTGCGGATATCCGCCTCGGTCCAGCCGTTGACCATCAGGGCGGCCAGCAGACGGGGATAGGTGTCCACCCCCTCCAGCCCGACCGGCAGGCTACCCACCCCGTCGAAATCACCGCCGATGCCGACATGGTCGATCCCGGCCACGTCGCGCACATGCTGGAGGTGGGCCGCGACGTCGGCGATGGTCGCCCGGGGCGTCGGGTTCGCAGCCTGCCAGGCCGTCAGTCCGGCCGTCACCGCCGCCGGATTGCCGGGGTTCAGCGACTTCAGCCGAGCGTCCTCGGCCGACCGGGCACTGTTCCAGGTCCGCACCGTTTCCGACACGAAGCCCGGCACGAAGGTGACCATCACCACCCCGCCGTCCTCGGGCATCAGCCGAAGGACACTGTCGGGTACATTGCGCGGATGGGCCGTCACCGTCCGTGCCGACGAATGGGAAAAGATCACCGGGGCCTCGGACACCCGCATTGCGTCCAGCATGGTGTCTTCCGAGACGTGGCTCAGGTCGACCATCATCCCCAGCCGGTTCATCTCGCGCACCACATCCTCGCCGAACGGCGACAGCCCGCCCCATTTCGGCGCATCGGTGGCGCTGTCGGCCCAGGTGGTGGTGCGCGAATGGGTCAGGGTGATGTAGCGGGCACCGGCGTCGAAGAACTCACGCAGCAGGCCCAGCGAATCGTCGATCGAATAGCCGCCCTCCATGCCGATCAGCGAAGCGATCTTGCCGCGCCGGTGGATGCGCTCAATGTCGACGGCGGTCGTGGCCAGCTCGAACACGTCCGGATGGGCGGCGACGATCCGCTTGACCGTGTCGATCTGCTCGAAGGTCTCGCGGGCCGCCTCGGTCGGCGTCAGGGTCGCGGGCACATAGACCGACCAGAACTGGCCCCCGACCCCGCCGGCGCGCAGGCGGGGGATGTCGGTGTGCAGGTCGGTGGCGGCGTCGAGATTAGTGGTCAGGTCGACCGCATAAGGGTCGTTGCCGTACTTCTCGCGCAGCGCCCACGGCAGGTCGTTATGCCCATCGATCAGCGGCGTGCGCCGCAGGATCTGGCTGATGCGCGCCTCACCCGCCGCATCGGCGGTCTGGGCCAGAACGGGTCCGGCCATCAGGGCGGCGGCGACGGTGGTCAGAAGGATGGTGCGGATCATGACGTTTCCCCGAAACTGCGACGCCGGACAGTGGCAGACGGGGGTGGTGCGTCAACGGGTCAAGGGATTAGAGAAAGCGAATGACCACGACCGCACCCCCGCTTGATCAACGCAAGGCCGACGCCCGCGCCTGGTTCGAGACGCTGCGCGACCGCATCCATGCCGGCTTCGAGGCGCTGGAGCATGCGGCCCCTGCCGATCTCTTTCCCGGCGAACCGGGCCGGTTCGTCCGTACGCCCTGGACGCGCGAGGACGGCGGCGGCGGGGTCATGGGCATGATGCACGGGCGGCTGTTCGAAAAGGTCGGTGTCCACGTCTCGACCGTGCACGGAACCTTCCCCGCCGACTATGCGAAGACGGTGCCCGGCGCCGCCGATGACCCGCGCTTCTTCGCCACCGGCATCAGCCTGATCGCCCACCCGGTCAGTCCGCGCGTGCCCGCCGTGCATATGAACACCCGCTTCATTGCCACGACCCAAAGCTGGTTCGGCGGCGGCGGCGACCTGACCCCGGTGCTGGACGTCGACCGGCGGCAGGACCACCCCGACACCCTCGCCTTCCACGCCGCCATGAAGGCCGCCTGCGACGCCCACGATCCGACCTGGCACGCGCGCTTCAAACAGTGGTGCGACGAGTATTTCTGGCTGCCCCACCGCAATGAGCCGCGCGGCACCGGCGGCATCTTTTACGACCACCACGACAGCGGCGACTATGCCAAGGACTTCGCCTTCACCCGCGACGTCGGCACGCATTTCCTCGACGCCTATTCCGCCATCGTCGCGGGCCGCATGGCCGAGCCCTGGACGGCCGAAGAGCGTGAGGAACAGCTGATCCGGCGCGGCCGCTACGTCGAGTTCAACCTGCTCTACGACCGCGGCACGATGTTCGGCCTCAAGACCGGCGGCAACGTCGAATCGATCCTCAGCTCGATGCCGCCCGTGGTGAAGTGGCCGTAACGCGGCCTCTCGCTCATACGCTCCCGGACGTCACAAACGCCTTGATCCAACCGCCCACCAGCGCCCGATCATCCGCCGCCTTCAGACTGTCTACCGCCCGCTCGACCAGCGCCGGATCGATCCGGTCGTGCCGACCCGCGGTCAGCTCGGTGGCGAAGGCCGGGGTGAACTCCGGATGCGGCTGTATCGAGATCGCGTCATCACCCCACGCCAGTCCGGCATACGGCGTGAAATCGCTGCGCAGGATCACCCGGGCATCGGTTGGTTTCTCGACCACCTGATCCTGATGCGAGGCCGGAATGGCAACCGTGTCGGCGATCGAGCTCATCCACGGCTCCGGCGAAACCACCGCATAGCGGTGCAGGCCGACGCCCCAGCCCTTGTCCGACTTCTCGACCCGCCCGCCCAGCGCGTGGGCCATGGCCTGATGGCCGAAGCAGACACCGACCAGTTTCGTCCGGCCCTGCGCCGCGCGGATCCAGTCCAGCAGATCGGCGATCCACGGATCGTTCTCATAGACCCCTGCTGACGAGCCAGTGATGATCGTCGCGTCGAAGGCCTCCGCCTCCGGCCACTCACCCGCCTGAACATCGAAGGTCTCGAAGGCGAAGCTCTCGCCGAGCAGGTCGCGAAACATGGCCGGATAGTCGCCGTGGGTTCCGGCGAGGGCGGCTGGCGGCGCGCCGGTCTCAAGGATCGCGATACGGGTCATTCGGGTCTCCTCGACCGACCCGATATGGGCGATCCTGCGAGACGGTGGAAGGGCGATCCGGTAGGGGTTCGCCATGACCGATACCGACGCCGCGTCCGTTGTCCTGATCAACGTCTATCGTTGCGCGCCGGAACGGCTGGACGGGCTGATGGAACTGTTATCCGTCATGGTCGGGGCCCAGCGGACGCTGGACGGCTTCGTCTCGGCGACCCTGCATCGGGGGCTGAACGGCAAGGTGGCGGCGGTACACGCCGTCTGGCGGACCCGCGAGGCCTGGAAGGCGATGGCGCGGGACCCCGCCATCAACGCCGCGATGGAGCCGATCATGGCCCTCGCGACGTTCGAGCCCCACCTGTACGAGGCCGGCGAGGTGTTTGACCCGGAGCCGCTGCCCATCAGGTAAACCAGACGTCGGCCCTGGCCCCGGTCTCGCCGAGCCTGCCCGCGACCCAGCCGCAGATTTCCCGAGCCGCCGCCTCGGCACCGGCGGGTGGATTCAGGATCACCACCGCACAGCCGTTCATCTTCATCGGATCAGTCAGCGGACGCAGCCGGGCCTCGGCCACCAGCACCCGTTGGGCACCGGCCTGATCAAGACGACGCAGGAAGCCGTCGAAGGTTTCGAGGTCCTTCAGCGGGGTCCAGATCGCGACCGTGGCCCGGGCGTCGGCGCGGACGATGGCGGCCCCCGTATCGGCCGCGCGCAGATAGTCGTCAGGCTTCTCGAACGGCGGATCGATGAGCACGAGCGGACCGGTCGCCTCGGCCGCCCAGGCAACCGCCTGGTCATAGCCGTCCCCGCCCTCGGCCGCGGCCTCGGGATAGGGCGCGAGCGCCTCGGTCAGCAGGTCCAGGACCGGCGGGTTGAGCTCGAACCCGACGTAGCGGTCGTCGTCCCGCAGCATCTCCGCCGCCAGCAAGGGCGAGCCGGGGTAAAGGGCGGCCCCGCCCTGCGGGTTCAGCCGGGCCAAGGCGGCGGCCAGCGCCTCGATCAGAGGCGGACGACCGTTGGCCTCCATCAACCGAACAACGCCCGCCTCGGCTTCTTTCGACCGCGAAGCATCGCCGGTCAAATCATAGAGGCCTGCGCCCGCATGGGTGTCGATGACCGTCAGAGGGCCGTCAGCCTGACCGCGTTCGAGCAGCCACAGTAGCAGGGCGTGCTTGACCAGGTCGGCGAAATTCCCGGCGTGAAAGCTATGGCGATAGTTCATGCTGTCATCCAGTAACCGCGGCTGCGGGCGCTGACCGGTGCCCGGGTCGCCTCGACCCGCGACAGGATGACGGTCTTGAAGGCGTCCGCCTGATCGTCGCCAACCAGCAGCCGCAGGGACCGGATGATCCGCGTGATACGCCGGTGGTTGTGGTCGTTGGGCATCAGCCAATCGTGGGTGGCCCGATAGAAGGCGTCCATCCTGTCGGTCGCGGCGGCCAGGGCGCACTGGGCCATGCCCGACGCCTTGATCGCCTCGACCTCGGCGTCCGTCAGTACCGGGGACTCCGGCACGGCGCGGGAGGGTTCGCGCAGCGGGAACAGCCACTGAATAAAGTCGTGGTGGTTCTCAAGTGCCGCATTGTCGAAGGCCAGGACGTCGAACAACGACCGCCCCCGGGGGTCAGGACCTTCGCCTTCCAGGAAAGCCACGATGGGGGCGGACGCGGACATGAATTCGGACCTAAGCCGCCTTGTCCCAGTCGAGGATCACCTTGCCCGACTGGCCGGAGCGCATGGCCTCAAAGCCCTCCTCAAAGCGGTCATAGCTCATCCGGTGGGTGATCAGCGGCTGCAGGTCGAGGCCGGCTTTGAGCAGGCCCAGCATCTTGCGCCAGGTGGTGAACATCTCGCGGCCGTAGACACCCTTGATGGTCAGGGCCTTGAGGATGATGGCGCCCCAGTCGGTCTCCATCGGCTTGGACGGAATGCCCAGCATGGCCATGCCCCCGCCCATAATCAGGGTGTCGACGCACTGTTTGAAGGCGATCGGCGAGCCCGACATCTCCAGCGCCACGTCAAAGCCGACCTTGAGGCCCAGCTCGTGCATGACGTCCTTGAGGTCTTCTCGCGTGGTGTTCACGGTGCGCACGCCGGGCGCGACCTTCTGGGCCAGCTCCAGCCGGAAGTCGTTGATGTCGGTCAGGACCACGGTGCGCGCGCCGGCATGGCGGGCGACGGCGGCGGCCATCATGCCGATGGGACCCGCGCCGGTGACCAGCACGTCCTCGCCCAGCAGGTCGAACTGCTGCGCGGTGTGTACGGCGTTGCCGAACGGATCGAGGATGGCGCCGATCTCGTAGGGGACGTCGTCGGGCAGCTCGATCACATTGAAGGCCGGGGCGACGACGAACTCGGCGAAGGCCCCCTGGCGGTTCACGCCGATGCCCTTGGTCGCCGGGTCGAGGTGGAAATGGCCCGCCCGGGCCGCCTCCGAGTTCAGGTCGATGACGTGGCCCTCGGCCGAGACGCGCTGACCGACGGACAGACGACGGTCCACGTCCTTGCCGATGGCGACGATTTCACCGGCGAACTCATGGCCGGTGATCATCGGGACGGGCACGTTCTTCTGGCTCCACTCGTCCCAGTTCCAGATGTGGATGTCGGTGCCGCACACGGCTGTGCGATGAACCCGGATCAGCACATCCTCGGGCCCGGCGACCGGGATCGGGGCATCGATCAGCTCGAGACCGACGCCCGGCTTCGTCTTGGCCAAGGCCTTCATGGTGTCGTTCATAGTTGCACTCCTAAGGCGTCTCATGCGGCCGGCACTCAATTCGGGATCAGCAACAGTGCCCCAATTCCACACAAGGCGATCCATGCCGGGTGACCGAAGCGTGTCGCAATAGCCCAATACACGGCCGCGACGAGGAAGGTGGCCCCTAGCACGAGATCGACGCGGACCGATCCGAAGGCCGTAGCGAAAAGAAGAGCAGCCAATCCTGCTGCAAGGATGGAAACCAGATGCCAGGTGGCGCGAATCGCCAACCACCGTCGAAGCGCCAACAGGTTCAAGGCGGCTTCGCTCCATGTTCCGGCGTTGCGAAGTCGTGCAAAGATGAGCTTCTCGCCAAGAATTGAATGCACACCCGACAATAGCAGCGTGAGCACTCCCGCGATCACAATAATTCGATCCACGTGTCTACAGGACTCCCAATTCGCGCCCGGCCGTCGTGAACGCAGCGACCGTCTGATCAATCTGTTCGAAGGTATGCGCCGCCGACATCTGGGTGCGGATGCTGGCTTGTGCCCGGGGCACCACCGGGAACGAGAAGCCGATGACATAGACGCCCAGCTCCAGCGCCCGGGCGGCGAAGTCCTGGGCCAGCTTCGCATCC
>Ga0105044_10008661_pt1 | contig 13958 bp, 8 predicted proteins | sample MAT01_FD_78092 | JGI IMG/M metagenome (GOLD analysis project Ga0105044, IMG submission 78092) | Freshwater microbial communities from Lake Fryxell liftoff mats and glacier meltwater in Antarctica - MAT-01 | ecosystem: Environmental > Aquatic > Freshwater > Ice > Liftoff microbial mat | place...
ACATAGCCCTGCCCGATCAGGCTCGAAAGCCCGAGGCCAAAGAGCGTGAGCGCAAGGCCCGTCGCCACCTGATTGGTCAGCAGCACCTGTGTCAGCACCCCGAACACCAGGCTCAGCGCCGTTGCCCCCACCGCACCGCCCAGAAACCCCAGTGTCGGGCTTCCCGTCTCGACCGCGGTGACAAAGCCGCAAATCGCCCCCATGATCATCATCCCCTCGACCCCGAGGTTCAGAACACCCGCCTTCTCCACCACCAGCTCCCCCAGGGCCGCCAGCATGATCGGAACCGACGCCACCATGAGCGAGGCCACCAGCAGCGTCGGATCAATCCCTCCCAGCATCATGCGCGCTCCCTTTGTGCAAGGCGGATCCGGAAGTTTGTCAACAGATCGCAGGCCAGCAGAAAGAACAGAAGCATTCCCTGAAACGCCTGAATGGCCGCCGACGGCAGACCGAGGGTGGTCGAGGCCATTTCGCCGCCGATATAGGTCAGGGCCATCAAGAGCCCGGCAAACAGGATCCCCACCGGGTTCAGCCGGCCCAGAAAGGCCACAATGATCGCGGTAAAGCCGTAGCCCACGTTGAAATCGATGCTGATCTGACCCGACGGCCCCGTCACCTCGAACAGCCCGGCAAGTCCGGCCAGCGCGCCCGAAATCCCCAAGCACAGGATCACCAGCCGGTTCGGGTTCACCCCGGCAAAACGCGCGGCGCGCGGCGCCTGGCCGGAAAGCTTTATCTGGAACCCCAGAATATGCCGCTGCAGCAGGATAAAGGCCGCAATGACCGCTATGAAAGCCGCAACCACTCCCCAATGCATCCCCGTTCCGGCAATCAGCTCCGGGTTTGCCGCCGCCGGATAGCTGGAAAAGTTCCGGCTCCCCGGGAACCCCGCGCCTACCGGGTTGCGCAGAAACCCGGTTGCAGCCTTGGCAAGGACCGTCTGCGCCACATAGACCAGTAACAGCGAGACGAGGATTTCGTTGGTTCGGAAAACCGTCTTCAAGATCGCCGGGATCATCGCCCATGCCCAGCCCCCGAAGGCGCCCGCCACCACCATCACCGGATAGATCAGCCGATTTTCGGTGGGAAAGACCGCAAGCCCCACGGCGGCGCCAAAGATCGCCCCCATGATGTATTGCCCCTCGGCCCCGATGTTCCACACTCCCGCACGAAACCCCAGGCTCAATCCGATGGCAATCAGGATCAGCGGCGCGGCCTTCACCAGAAGCTGGCCGCGGAAATAGAAAGCAAACTCGCCAAAGATCGGGTCCCAGAAGATGGTGCGGATCGCCTCGACCGGGTTCTTGCCCAACAGCGCGAACATGATCCCCCCTGCCACCATGGTCAGCGCCACAGCCAGTACTGGCGTCGCCCGCGCCCAGAAAACCGAAGGCGAGGGTCGCTTCTCAAGCCTTAGCATGCAAGCTTCCCCCGTCCCCAAAGTCGCAGGGCCGTTCGCGCGCCTGCCCCCGCTCGTTCGCGAAATCGGCTCGCCATCCGCAGCCCGTCCTTAAAAGGAAGCGCAAGAGGGCAGGCGCCCGCACCATCCGCAAGGCTCGACCGCCCCGCCCCGGAACTCCGACTGCCGCTCGCGGCAAGACACGCATCGCGCGTCCCGACCCGTTCCGCGCGGCAACCTGACGCCCTGCAGGGCCAGCGGTCCGCCATCCCCGACCCACCTTCGCCAGATGGGCCTTGCGCCCCAGCCCGCAGCCGCATTCCGCGCCCCGCGCAAGCCCGCTCCCGGTCTTCCAGCTTCATCTGTTCACAAATATCCTCGGGGGGTGAGCGCCAGAGGCGCGAGGGGGGAAGACAGCCCCCCTTTCTTCCCCGGCCCCGGTCACGCCGCTCCATGATGCACCTCGCCCATGCCATGCGCGCCCCCCATCATCAGTCCGATCTGGTCGATGGTCAGCCCCGCCACCGGCCGTGGCGCCGTCAGCCGCCCGCCGTTCAGTGCAGCAAAGCTGCCGGCGATCTCCAAGAGCTCGTCCAGATCCTGGCTGATGACCACCACTGCAGCCCCATCTCCCGCCCGGTCCAGGATCGCCTGCCGGATCGCCGCCGCCGCCGCCGCATCGACCCCCCAGGTCGGCTGGTTGATCACGATGACCGAGGGGCTCTGGCTCAGCTCGCGCCCCACCACGAACTTCTGCAGGTTCCCTCCCGACAGCGCCCGAGCCGCCACATGCGTCCCCGGTGTGCGCACGTCAAAGGCCTTGACGATCCGGTCGGCGAAGACTGCGGTGGCGGCCCAGTCGATGAACCCCCGCGATGTCAGGCCCATGCGCACCGCGCCCGAAAGCAAGGCATTTTCCATCAGGCTCATGTCCGGCGCTGCCGCATGCCCCAGCCGCTCTTCGGGGGCGGCGACCAGCCCCACCCGCCGCCGCACGTTCGGGCCCATGTCGCCAAACCCCACGCCGTCTATCCTCACCATATCTTTCTGGGAAGGCAGCTCCCCCGACAGCGCCAGCAGCAGCTCGTCCTGCCCGTTGCCTGCGACCCCCGCGATGCCCAGAACCTCGCCCCGCGCCACGCGGAACGACACCCCCTTCAGCGCCGTCCCGAACGGGATGGGCGAGGCGACCGACAGCCCCGTCACCTCCAGCGCCACGGCGCCGTTCGGCGTGGCGCTCCGCGCGGGCGGGGTCAGCACCGCGCCCACCATCAGTTCCGCCATTTCCCGCGCCGTGCGGTTGCGCGGGGTGCAGGTGGCGACCACCTTTCCGCGTCTGAGGATCGTCGCCTCGTCACACAACGTGCGTATCTCTTCCAGCTTGTGGCTGATGTAAAGGATCGCCACCCCTTCGGACGCAAGCTGGCGCAGCGTGCGAAACAGGATCTCCACCTCCTGCGGGGTCAGCACGGATGTGGGCTCGTCCATGATCAGCAGCTTCGGCTCTTGCAGCAGGCAGCGGATGATCTCCACCCGCTGACGCTCGCCGGCCGAGAGGTCACCGACCCGGCGGCCGGGGTCCAGGGGCAGGCCGTACTCCACCGATACCGCCTTGATCCGCGCCGCCAATTCCCGCATCGGTGGCGGGTTTTCCATGCCAAGCGCCACGTTTTCCGCCACGTTCAACGCCTCGAACAGGCTGAAGTGCTGGAACACCATCGCCACGCCCGCCAGGCGCGCCTGACCGGGCTTGACCGGCGCATAGGGCGCGCCCCGCAGCAGCATCCGCCCCGTGTCGGGCCGAACGAGGCCATAGATCATCTTCACCAGCGTGGACTTTCCCGCGCCATTCTCACCCAGCAGGGCATGAATTTCGCCTTCGGAAATCGCAAAGGATACATCCGAATTGGCGACAACCCCGGGGTAGGCCTTCGTCACGCCCTCCACGCTCAGCAGCACTTTGCCGTTCATACCCGGTCTCCCCCAATGGCCTTGATCTGCGTGCCTTGTGATGCGAGCCGGGGAACCCCCCGCCGCAGCATCTCGGCCGCGACCCCGACCGCAATCGCCTGCGGATGCTTGCCAAGCGACGGCTCGCCGATCGGGCAGTCGATCTGCGCGATCATTCCCGCCGCATGCCCCAAAGCCGCCAGCCGCGACCGGAACCGCGCCCATTTCGTCGCCGACCCGATCAGGCCAAGGCCTGCGAAGCCATGCATCAGCAGCCGGTGGCACAGCTCCAGATCCAGCGCATGCGAATAGGTCAGGACAAGATGTTCTGCCCCTGGCGCAGCGTCGGCCACCAGTGCGGCGGGGTTTTCAGCAACATGAACCCGCACGCCCGCCGGAACCGTTTCCGGAAACCGCTCCGCCGCCACATCCACCCAGGTCACCTCGACCCCTGGCAAGGGCGCAAGCACGGCGACCAAGGCGCGCCCGACATGCCCTGCGCCCCAGACCCAGATCTGTCTCACCGGCTGTGACAAGGGCTCGATCAGCCATCCCTGCAGCTGCTCGAAGACCAGGCGATCTGATCCATTTCGTGCCCGACGCAGACGGTTCGCAACCTTCAGGGGCATCTCGTGTCCGCACCCCGGCATGGGCCGTACGCAAACATCCCGCGCAAGCGTGTCCAGTCGCGCCGCACTCCAGACTTCGGTCAAAAGCAGGACCGCGCCCCCGCAGCATTGCCCAAGATCCGGCCCCAAAGGAACCTTGTCCAGCCGGTCGCCCGACAGGAGCGCGCCTCTGGCCCGGGCAGCGGCCTCGAACTCCAGCGCACCGCCACCGATGGTGCCCGACTGACCCACATCCCAAACCAGCATCGAAGCGCCAGCCTCGCGCGGGGAGGACCCGGCGTGGCCCGCAATCACCACGCGCGCCACAAGGGTATGGGCGGCGACGGCGGCGGCAAGGGCTGCGCGGTCAAACATGCTGTTGCCTCCGCACCGCCATCAGCACCCGCTCTGCCGTTGCGGGGGCATCGAGCGCGGGATAGACGGTGCCATCCCCGCAGGCCGCCACTGCATCCGACAGCGCCATCAACGCCGATATCCCGAGCATGAAGGGCGGCTCGCCCACGGCCTTGGACTTGCCCACCGTGTCTTCGCGGTTTTCGCGCCCCCACAATGCGACGTTGAACACCCGCGGGCGGTCTGAACAGGCAGGGATCTTGTAGGTGGAGGGCGCATGCGTGCGCAACGCGCCCTTCGTATCCCAGACCAGTTCCTCGGTGGTCAGCCAGCCTGCGCCTTGCACATAGGCCCCCTCCACCTGCCCGATATCGAGCGCGGCGTTCAGTGAGGTCCCGGTGTCATGCAACAGATCCGCCCGCAGGATGCGGTTCTCGCCGGTCAACGTGTCGATCACCACCTCCGTCACCGCAGCGCCATAAGCGAAATAGAAAAAGGGTCGGCCGCGCCCCTTGATCCGGTCCCAGACGATCTTGGGCGTGGCATAGAACCCGGTCGAAGACAGAGAAACGCGCGCCTGATAGGCCCAGGCTACCACCTGCGCAAAGCCGTAGCTTTCCCCCGCGACCCGCACTTCGCCGCCTGCAAAGCGCACGGTATCGGGTGCAGCCTGATGCTTTCCGGCAATGAATTCCGCCAGCCGCGCCCGGATCGTCTCGGCCGCCACGCGCGCCGCCATTCCGTTCAGATCCGCCCCGGAACTTGCAGCGGTGGCGCTGGTATTCGGCACCTTTGCCGTATCCGTCGCGGTGATGCGCACCTGATCCGGGCTTACGCCGAACACCCCTGCGGTCACTTGCGCCACCTTTTGGAAAAGCCCCTGTCCCATCTCGGTCCCGCCGTGGTTCAGCTGGATCGAGCCATCCTGATAGACATGGACCAAGGCCCCTGCCTGGTTCAGATGCGTCAGTGTGAAGGAAATCCCGAACTTCACAGGCGTCAGTGCAACGCCACGCTTCAACACCGGGCTCGTGGCATTCCAAGCCGCAATCTCTGCCCGCCGCGTGGCGTACCCACTGGTCAGCTCCAGTTCGGCCACAAGTTCGTGCCCGATGAAATCTTCCACTGGCATGTGGTAGGGTGTGGTCTGCACGCCTCCCCTGGCCGAAGGCAGCGCGGAAGCGGCCGGCCGGTCCGGCTTTGCCCCGCGCGAGGAAAGATCCACGTCCGAGATGTTCGGGTCTTGCCTGATTTCTTCTGCGACCGGCGAGGTATCCTTGGGCGGTCCGCCATCGGGGGCCGAAAGAGCGGCGCGCGAGGCGGCGTAGAAATTCACCCGCCGCACCTCCAGCGGATCACGCCCAAGGGCAAAGGCCACATGGTCCATCACCCGCTCGATCCCCACCATCCCCTGCGGTCCGCCAAAGCCGCGAAAGGCAGTGGCGCTCTGGGTGTTGGTCTTCAGCCGGTGGCTTTCGATGCGGATGTCGGCAAGGTGGTAGCAGTTGTCGGCATGCAGCATCGCGCGGTCCGCGACCGGCAGGCTCAGATCCTGGCTCCAGCCGCAGCGCATCAGATGGGTGAATTCCAGCCCCAAGACCCGGCCCGTGGCATCAAAGCCTGCACAGTAGCGGATCCGCAGGTCATGGCGCTTGCCGGTGATCATCATGTCATCGTCGCGGTCATAGCGCATCTTGCAGGGGCGCCCGGTCGCGCGGGCGGCCAGCGCGCAGGCGATGGCCAGCGCGTTGCCCTGGCTCTCCTTGCCACCAAATCCGCCACCCATCCGCCGCACCTCAACCCGCACCATGCTCATCGGCAGATCCAGCGCATGGGCCACCTTGTGCTGGATTTCCGTCGGATGCTGGGTGGAGGAGTGGATGAGCATCTCCCCCCCTTCCAGCGGGACCGCGGCGGCGACCTGGCCTTCGAGATAGAAATGCTCCTGACCGCCAACCTCGAAATCGGCCTCAACCACATGGGGGGCGCGGGCGATGGCGGCGGCGGCGTCGCCACGGGACCAGATCACCGGACCCTGCTCGAACCGGCTGTTGGCGGCGAGGGCCTCGTCCACTGTCAAAACCGCGGGCAGGGCGATGGCTTTCGCCATGACCAGCCGTGCCGCCTTGCGCGCCGCAAGGTGGCTTTCTGCGATGATCAGCGCGAGGGGCTGGCCGTGGTAGTGGATGCGCCCCACGGCCAGCAACGGCTCGTCATGGGCGGCGGGCGAGCAGTCGGGCATCGGTACCAGATCGGCCGCTCCCCAGACTGCAATCACCCCCGGTGCTGCACGGGCGGCGGCAAGTTCCAGCGCCGTGATTTCGCCATGCGCCAGCGTCGACGTGGCAAAGGCGAGATGCAACGCCTGACCGGGCAAGGGAATGTCGTCGACATAGCGGGCGGCACCCGTCACGTGCAGCGGGCCGGAGTCATGCGGCAGCGGAAGGGCGGTCACGGCTCTACCTCCAAAACCGAGACAGGAATGCCGTGCAGGTCGTGGAAATACCGCAGCATCAGGTTCTGCGCGCTGAGCATCCGGTAGGTGGACGAGGCGCGCATGTCGCTGAGGGGTGTGAAGTCGGCGCTCATCGCCGCAGCCGCGGCTTTGGCGGCAATCAGGGTCCAGGGCTGGCCCAGCAGGGCAGCCTCGGCAAGGCGCGCCCGTTTCGGAATGCCTGCCATGCCGCCAAAGGCGATCCGTGCGCCGGTGACCGTGCCGCCTGCAACCGTGACGTTGAAGCAGCCGCAGACGGCCGAGATGTCCTGGTCAAAGCGCTTGGAGATTTTGTAGCAGCGCAACGCCGTGGCGGTTGCAGGGATCGTCACGGTCTCGACGAATTCTCCAGGGGCGCGGTCCTGACGGCGGTAGTCCAGAAAGAAATCCTCAAGCGGCATCGCGCGCCGCGCGTCACCTTGGCGCAGGTGCAGCGTGGCGCCAAGTGCAATGAGCGCCGGTGGGCCGTCACCGATCGGGCTGCCATTGGCAATGTTGCCGCCAATGGTGGCCGCATTGCGCACCTGGACCGAGGCATATCGGCGCAAAAGCTCGGCAAACGAGGGATGCAGGGGAATCATCGCCTCCCACAGGGCCGAGAGCGTGACGCCCGCGCCGATGCGCACGGTATCGCCTTGCCGTTCGATCTGCTGCAGATCTGTGACGGAGTTCAGGAAGGCCACCGGGGCAAGGTCGCGCAACTCTTTGGTAACCCACAGGCCCACGTCAGTGGCGCCCGCGATCAGCGTGGCACCGGGGTTTTCGGCGTACCAACTTGCCAGTTGGTCGCCGGTTTGCGGGTTGAGCGCGCGAGAGGGGGTGTCTGCCCGCCTTCGGACAGACAGCGCCTGCCCGCCCCCCGAGGATGGTTGCGCCAAACTGAAAGAGCGGTCGTCGTGCATCCAGGCCGGTATCGCAGCGGAGGCTGCGGCCTCGGCGGCGCGGATGATCGGGGCGTAGCCGGTGCAGCGGCACAGGTTGCCCGCAAGCTGGTCGTCATGATCGGTGCGGCCGTTGAGGTGGGCCACGGCCATCGAGACGACAAAGCCCGGGGTGCAGAAGCCGCATTGGCTGCCATGGTGGGCGACCATCGCGATCTGCACCGGATGGAGCGTGCCATCGGGGCCTGCGATGCCTTCCACCGTGCGGATCGCCTTGCCTGCGATCTGCGGCAGAAAGAGGATGCAGGCGTTGAGCGCGCGGGCGCCTGTCGCATCAGTGACCATCACCGTGCAGGCGCCGCAGTCGCCCTCATTGCAACCCTCCTTGGTGCCGGGAAGGCCCGCCTCTTCGCGCAGCCAGTCAAGGACCGTGCGGGTGGGGGCGGCGTCGCTGATGCGCACCGGCGTGCCGTTGAGGAGAAACGCGATCTCCGTCATGCCATTACCTGCCGCGGTCTCCCCGTTCGAGGCGATTTGCAGGGCCACCCGATGCGGCGGAAGGCGGGTCCTGCACCCCTGGGCGTTTCGCCCTTGTTGCTAAAGACCATGAAGCCCGCACCGGCGCCACATGGCAAGACATTGCTTTGCCGGATTTGTGGAAGCAGTTTCATCTTTTGCCGAAAGAAGTGGCAGGTGGAGGGGCGCGGGTTTCCGCGGGCGGCGCGATGGGCTAGGCTGGTGCGATGTCCTCAGCCCCCCGATTCATCCATCTGCGCGTCCATACCGAGCATTCGCTGCTGGAAGGCGCCGTGCCGGTGAAGAAGCTCGTCGATCTGTGCAAGGCGGCAGGAATGCCTGCAGTGGCGGTCACAGATACGAACAACATGTTTGCAGCTCTGGAGTTTTCCGTGACTGCGCTCGGGGCCGGGGTGCAGCCGATTGTCGGCTGCCAGATCAGCCTCGCCCATGACCCGGCGGGCCCGGGGGAGCGGGTGCGCGCGCCCGCGCCGGTGGTGCTGCTGGCGCAGTCCGAGGCGGGCTACATGAACCTGATGAAACTGAACTCGGCCCTCTACATCGACAAGGGCGGGCAGCTGCCGCAGGTCACGCTGGCGGAGCTATTTGCCCACGCCGGGGGGCTGATCTGCCTGACCGGAGGACCAGAGGGGCCGTTCGGGCGGTTTCTGGGGGCGGGACAGGCGACGCGGGCGCGTACTTTGATGGAGGCGCTGGCGGCGGGGTTCGGTGACCGGCTTTACATCGAGCTGCAGCGGCACCCGGTGGAGGGTGGTCGGCTGCCCGAGGCCGAGGCTGCGTCAGAGCGCTGGCTCGTCGAGACGGCCTATGAGATGGGGCTGCCGCTGGTGGCCACGAACGATGTCTATTTCCCGAAAGCCTCAATGTATGAGGCGCATGACGCGCTTTTGTGTATCGCCGAAGGCACCTATGTCGATCAGAGCCAGCCACGCCGCCGCCTGACCCCACAGCACTATTTCAAGTCCGAGGCGGAAATGGCGGCCCTGTTCGCCGACCTTCCCGAGGCGCTGGATAACACCGTCGAAATCGCCCGCCGCTGTGCCTTTGCCGCTTACAAGCGCAAGCCGATCCTGCCGCGCTTTGCCGATGACGAGGTGGAGGAGTTGCGCCGTCAGGCGCGCGAAGGGTTGGCCGCGCGGCTGAAGGTGATCCCGCACGCGGTGTCGGTGACGGAGTATGACGCGCGGCTGGAGTTCGAGCTGAAGATCATCGAGCAGATGGGCTTTCCCGGCTATTTCCTGATCGTGGCCGATTTCATCAAATGGGCCAAGAAGGAGGGCATCCCCGTGGGTCCGGGCCGCGGCTCGGGGGCGGGGTCACTGGTGGCCTATGCGCTGACGATCACCGACCTTGATCCCTTGCGCTACAAGCTCTTGTTCGAACGATTCCTGAACCCCGAGCGCGTCAGCATGCCCGACTTCGACATCGACTTCTGCATGGACCGGCGTGAGGAGGTGATCCGGTACGTGCAGGATCGCTATGGCCGTGACCGGGTGGGCCAGATCATCACCTTTGGCGCGCTTTTGTCGAAGGCTGCCGTGCGGGATGTGGGGCGGGTGCTGCAGATGCCCTACGGGCAAGTGGACCGGCTGTCGAAGATGATCCCGCTGGAGGGGGTCAAGCCGGTCTCGATCACCAAGGCGCTGGCGGATGAGCCACGCCTGCGCGAAGCGGCCAGGGAAGAGGTTGTGGCGCGGCTGCTGAACTATGGCCAACAGATCGAGGGCTTGCTGCGCAATGCCTCGACCCATGCGGCGGGGGTGGTGATCGGCGACCGGCCGCTGGATGAGCTGGTGCCGCTCTATCAGGATCCACGCTCGGACATGCCTGCCACCCAGTTCAACATGAAATGGGTGGAGGCAGCGGGCCTTGTCAAATTCGACTTTCTGGGGCTGAAGACGCTGACGGCGATCCAGAACGCGATGGAGCTTCTGGCCCTGCGGGGGGTCGCGTTTGACATCAACCTGATCCCGCTGGACGACAGGGCGAGCTATGAGCTTTACGCGGCGGCCAAGACGGTTGCAGTGTTCCAGGTGGAAAGCTCGGGCATGATGGATGCGCTCAGGCGGATGAAGCCGACCTGCATCGAGGATATCGTGGCTTTGGTCGCGCTCTATCGCCCCGGGCCGATGGAGAACATCCCGACCTATTGCGAGGTGAAGAATGGGCTGCGGGACCTTGGTTCGATCCATCCCACCATCGACCATATTCTGGCCGAGACCCAAGGCATCATCGTCTATCAGGAACAGGTGATGGAAATCGCCCAGGTTATGGCGGGTTACTCGCTCGGCGGGGCGGATCTGCTGCGCCGCGCCATGGGCAAGAAGATTGCCGAGGAGATGGCGAAAGAGCGCCCGAAGTTCATCGTGGGGGCTGCGGCCACACATGGGGTGGATGCGGGAAAGGCGGGCGAAGTATTTGATTTGCTAGAGAAATTCGCCAACTACGGTTTCAACAAGAGCCACGCTGCCGCCTATGCGGTCGTGAGCTACCAGACCGCGTACCTGAAGGCCAACCACCCGGTCGAATTCATGGCCGCGGTGATGAACTGCGACATCCACCTGACCGACAAGCTTGCCGTCTACAAACGCGAGGTGGACAAGCTGGGGCTGAAGACGGTGGCACCTTGCGTCAATGCCTCGCTGGCCACTTTCACCGTGCGGGAAGGCGCTGTGGTCTATGCGCTTGGCGCGTTGAAGAACGTGGGCATTGAGGCGATGCAGATGATCGTGCGGGCACGGGGCGAAAAGCCCTTTTCCACGCTGTTTGACTTCGCGCGCCGGGTGGATCTGAAGCGGTTGGGCAAACGCCCGCTGGAGATGCTGGCGCGCGCCGGGACCTTTGACGTGCTGGATGCGAACCGTGCCCGGGTGTTCGAGGCGCTTGATCCGCTGGTGGCCTGGTCTGCCGCGATCCACGAGGCGAAGGGGTCCTCGCAGGTCTCGCTCTTTGGCGACAGCGGAGCGGATATCCCCGAGCCGCGCCTGCCGTTTCGCGACGACTGGCTGGCGGTCGAGCGGCTGGCCGAGGAGCATATGGCCGTCGGCTTTTACCTCTCGGGCCATCCCTTGGACGACTACATGCCGTCCCTGCGGCGCAAGGATGTAAAGACGCTGGCCGAAATCACCGCGATGGCCGAACGCGGACCGCTGATCGGCAAGATCGCCGGGGCGGTTTCGGCCAAGCAGGAGCGGAAATCGGCGCGTGGCAACCGCTTTGCCTTTGTCAGCCTGTCGGACCCGACGGGGCTTTACGAGGTGACGGTCTTTTCCGACACGCTGGAGGCCGCGCGGGATTTGCTGGAGCCGGGGCAGAAGGTTGTGCTGACCGTGAAGGCGGAACTGGAAGGCGAGACGCTGAAGCTTCTGGCCAATGCCGTGCAGCCGATTGACGTGGCGGCCGAAGCGGCGGGGGCAGGGGCGTTCCGCATCTACCTTGACCGGGTGGAGGCTGTGCCGTCACTCGCGGCGCTGCTGTCGCGGCTGGAGGGGCGGACCCATGCGCAGGTGACCCTGTGCCTGCCTGATGCCGCGGGGCGCGAGATCGAGGTGACGTTGCCGCAGGCCTATCCGGTGACGCCCCCGGTGAAGGGGGCGATCAAGGCGATCAGCGGCGTCGTGATGGTCGAAGAAATCTGAGCCGGGCTAACGGGTTTCGCCTCGCTCTTCAGGCGCACGCAACCCTGATGTCCACTTCCCGGTCGACGAAATCCCACTCCCGCGTTGCGCGCAGCCCCGCCACCAGCGCATCGAACAGGCCTGAATGTTCGGGCGCAAACTCGAACCATGTCAGGAAATCAAACGGTTCTCCCAAGTTCCGGCTATGATAGAGTCTGCGTGCAATGGCGGGCAGATACTCGATGCTTTGCGCGATGTGATGCGAATCCTCTTCCATGATCTGGCGTCGCTCATCCTGAGCCAGCAACCACCACGCATCCGTCTTGCGGATCGGGATAAGCGCCGCCGACGTCGCCCCGGCGCGTCCAGGTTCCGGCTTGCGCGCAACCGGGTCCTGAACCTCCAGCTGTTTTGTATAGCGCACATGCCCTGCGGCTCCGCGCAACACCCAAGGCCATGACGCAGATCCGGTCAGATGCGAGGCCACGATATCCATGCCTGACACCGGCGCCAGCGGCTCCCCCGCCACGCAGGTCATCGCGCTGACCCGCCATTGGCTGCCATCGCCGCCACAGAAACTCACTGCAAAGAAGGGCGCCTTTGTCATCATCTGATCCTCCAGGCGGGCCGGGTTCGGCTTTGGCCAAAACACCGCAAATGGCGCATCTCGTCTTGAAGAAAAACCCGGTTTGCCGTCCCTGCAGCCCCTTGCGAAAGGATTGAAAGTGGCGCGTCCACTCTCTAGCTTGTTTTCATGGCATTGTTGCCTCGTCCCTTTCGGGGATTGCAGGGGTCCAAGCCTCAGGGGAAACGCGCGACCCCGACCCACAGCGCCGCGAGTCTTGCCAGTGTAACTGCCAGCACGATCCGCAAGACATGGTGGGCAGTTACATAGATCACGCTGATCTGCAGGCTCAGGGCCACAAGGCTCATCTCGGCAAGCCCGCCCGGCGCAAAGGCGAGGAAGACGGCGGCCACCGGCTCCCCAACCAAAGCATGCAGGATCAGCGCGAAGGCTAGCGCCAGCAGCAGGGCAAATGCGCCATTCACCAGCGCAAGGCTCGCAGCACGACGCAGGGCCGCAGGGTCAGCCCCGGTGAAACGCGCGCCAAGGCCGGTCCCGAGAATCACTTGCGTCACCGCGATCAGCCAACCCGGCGGGACACCCTCAACCAACCCGAGGCCATGGGCCGCGGCCGAGGCGAGGAGCGGGCCGGTGATGATCCACCCCGGCAGCCGCAGCAGACGCCCGGCTGCCACGCCCGCAAGGCCGGTGGCGATCAGGATGAGGATTCCGGACAGCCCAAGAGTGACCGAGGCGCCGGTGATCTGGACCCCCGCGGCCGAGCCTACGGCATGTCCGGTCAGCAGGCGAAACAGGATCGGCACGGCGATGATCGTGCCGATCAGGCGCAGCGTCTGCAGCAGGGTCACCAGCCGCACATCGGCGCCCGCCTCTTCGGCCAGTTGCACGCTTTCGATCAGCCCGCCGGGGATGGCGCCGAACAGTGCATCGCGCGCGGAAAGACCGCCAACTCGGAACAGGGCATAGCCCAGGGCATGGGCCAGGGGCACGAAGAGGCATAGCGCGAGCAGGGACGGGCCCCAGCCGATCGCCTGCCGCGCAACCTCGGGGGTAAAAGCACCACCGATGGCCACGCCGATCACCGGCACAAAGGAAAAGCGCAAGCGCGCGGGCAGGGTAACGGGCTTGCCAAACGGCCGAAAGCCCGCAGCGGCAATGCCGCCGGTCACAAGCAGCGATCCCAGAAGATAGCCAAGCGGCAGCCCGAGCGCATGGGCCGCAAGACCGCCAAGGCCGCCGAGGACAAGCGTAACCGCAAGCGCCACCAGATCGACCTGCCGCCCCGGAGGTCGCGGGTTGGGGCGGCTTTCGTGGCTTTGGCGGGTCATGCCAACACCACATCCGACACCATGCCGGTCAGGTGCTCGCTCTGGTGGCAAGTCGGTCGACTGGTCGGGTGATCGAGGATCAGTCCCGCGTCGGTTGCGCTGGCCGCGCCACGCAACAGCCTGGCCGGGCCTGGCATCATGCGCTCGACGGGCCATCACCCGCGGCCAGGCGGGCCATGTTGGTCTGACGGCGCGCCATGA
>Ga0105044_10008666_pt1 | contig 13952 bp, 12 predicted proteins | sample MAT01_FD_78092 | JGI IMG/M metagenome (GOLD analysis project Ga0105044, IMG submission 78092) | Freshwater microbial communities from Lake Fryxell liftoff mats and glacier meltwater in Antarctica - MAT-01 | ecosystem: Environmental > Aquatic > Freshwater > Ice > Liftoff microbial mat | place...
AGGCCCGCCGCGGCGCCGAGGGTCGTGGTGCCCGATCCCGCCGGGCTGAACCGCCAGCCGACCATGGAGCACAGGGCCAGGCTGCTGAGCATGCCGGCGACCTTGGGGACGAACGCGAGGAAACCGGCCATGCTGGCCGACGAGCCCACGTACACGTCGGGCGTCTAGAAGTGCATTGGCACGGCGGCGATCTTGAAGCTCACGCCCACGAGCGCCAGCACGAGCCCGAGCATGACCAGCGGGTTGACCTCGCCCCCGCCGGCGGGCGAGGCCTGCAGCGCGATCGCGTCGCGGATGGCCAGGAACGACGTGGAGCCCGTGCCGCCGTAGATGAGCGCAAAGCCGTAGAGGAAGATCGCGGCGCCCAGGGCCCCGAGGAAGAAGTACTTGACGGCGGCCTCCATCGAGCGGTTGCGCCGCGTCGAGATGGCGACCATGACATAGGTCGGCAGGCTCGTGAGCTCCAGGGCGAGGAACAGCCAGATCAGGTCGTCGGCCGAGCAGCAGAGCATCAGGCCCGTGAGGCTGAACATGTAGAAGGCCCAGAACTCCGCCCGCACCGAGCGGATCGGATCGAACTTGGCACCGCGGGAGACCTCGGCCTCCAGCTCGCGGTCGGCCGAGCCGGCCATGAGCAGCGTGAGCACCAGCCCGACGGCGGCGACCATGAGCTTGGCGTAGAGCGGGAGGTTGGGCAGGGCCGTGGCGACGGCCGGGGTGGTCGTCACCGCGAGCACGCCGGCGACCAGCAGCCCTACGCCGCAGACCAGCGCGCAGCTCTGGCGGAGCAGCCGCGTGCGCGACAGGCCCAGGACGAGCACCAGGCAGGTGGTGGCGAACATCGCGATCTCGGGCCAGAGCAGTGCGAGCTTGTGTTCCATGGCTTTACTGCGCCCCCCCGGTGGTCGCGGCGTCGGCGTCCAAGGGCCGTACCTCTGTCGTCCTCACCGGCGAGCCGATCTCGGCGTTCCGTATCGCCTCGAGCTTCACGCGGGCCATGTGCAGCGCCGACTGCTGCTGGGCCACGGGCGCTTCGAGCACGGCCAGCAGCGGCTTGGGGTATAGGCCCAGCGCGAGGCACAGGAAGGCCAGCGGCGCCAGGGCGAGGATCTCGCGGCCGGTCAGATCGGCGGGGAGCACGCCGTGGCCCGCGTGGGCCGCCGGCGCGTGCGCGTCGTGCCCGTGCGTGCCGTGGCCATGGGGCTCCTTGAGCGGTCCCCAGACGATCTTGCCCAGCATGTACAGGATGTAGATCGCGGTGATGATCATGCCCACGCCGGCGGCGACGGCGTACCACGGGCCGAGCTCGCCCCATGTCGCGCCCGGTAAGAGCGTGGGCGAGCCCGCCGCCGGGGCGGTCGCGGAGGCGAAGCCGACGCCCGCGGCCTGGAAGGCCCCGAGCATGCACATGAACTCGCTGATGAAGCCGTTGAGCCCCGGGAGGCCGACCGAGGCCATGGCGAAGAACACCATGAACGTGGACCAGATGGGCATCCTGGCCCCGAGCCCGCCGATCTCCTTGAGCGAACGGGTGTGGTAACGCTCGTACATGAAGCCGATGAGCAGGAAGAGCGCGCCCGTGGACAGGCCGTGGTTGATCATGTAGAGGATCGAGCCCGTCAGGCCGATGCTGTTGAGCGCGAAGATGCCAAGCACGCAATAGCCAAGGTGGCTGACCGACGAGTACGCCACGAGCTTCTTGATGTCGGTCTGCACCCAGCAGATCAGACCGGCGTAGAGGATGCCGACGATGCTCAGGACCGCCATCACGGGTGCGAACTCGACGCAGGCCATGGGGACCATGCCCAGGGCGAAGCGGTAGATGCCGTAGGTGCCCAGCTTGAGCAGCACGGCCGCGAGGACGACCGAGCCCGCCGTGGGCGCCTCGGTGTGGGCCAGGGGGAGCCAGGTGTGCAGCGGGAAGAGCGGGACCTTGACCGCAAAGCCGGCCATGAGTGCCCAGAAGACCCAGGCCTGCTGCGTCGGGCTGAGCTGCTGGGTCGAGAAGCTTGCCAGGGCCGCGAAGTCGAAGGTCCAGGTGCCGATCTTGGCGAAGTGCTGGTAGGCGACGAAGACCAGGCCCGCGAGGGTGATGAGAGAGCCGGTGAAGGTGTAGAGGAAGAACTTGGTCGCGGCGGCCTTGCGGTTCGTCGAGCCGTAGAGGTTGATCAGGATGTACATCGGGACGAGCGTGAACTCGAAGAACGTGTAGAAGAGGACCAGATCCCGCGCGAAGAACACGCCGGTCATCGCCGCCTGAAGGATCAGCAGCCAGGAGTAGTAGGTCCGCTCGCGGTTGGTGATCGCCGTCCTGCTGGCCAGCACGCAGATCGGCCCGAGCAGCACGGCCAGGCCCACCAGCAGCATGCTGATTGTGTCGGCCCCGAGGCTGAACTCCAGGCCCAGTCGCGGGTACCAGGCGAGCGTCGAGCTCATCCGGTCGCCGGCGCCGTCCATCCACGGGAACATCCACGCAACGCCGATGTACCACGCCACCGCGACGAGCGTGCCCGCCATGGCCATCGTGCGCGACTGGCGTGCGGGGACGGCGGCGCACAGCACGCCGAAGATCAGCGGGATCAGAACGCCAAGGCCAAGGGCAAGCGATTCCATGTCAGCTCAGCCCTCCGGAACCCAGCAGCATCGCGATCAGGACGATCGCCGCCACCCCCACCGCCATCCGCACGGCGTAGTCGTGCAGCACGCCCGACTGCTGCCCCTTGGCCGCGTGACCCAGGGCCCGGGGCGCGAAGCCCGCGAGGTTCACCAGGCCATCGACCACCAGCTTGTCGAACAGGAAGAACACGTGCCCGAGCACGTTGAGCGGACGGACGATCAGCCAGTGATAGATCTCGTCGACGTAGTACTTGTTCCGCGCCGCCTTTGTCAGCGGGCCGAAGAGGCCCACCAGCACGTCGGCCCGGCTCGTGGCCGCCCGCGTGCGGTTGCCGATGAACAGGCCGCCGAGGCCCTTGGGCCCGTGCAGGAACGCCGCGATCAGGATGCCGGCAAAGCCCACGCCCGCCGATACGTAGTACATCAGCTTGTGGGGATCTTGTCCGAACAACAGGCCGCCGCGGGCGCTCTCGACCACCGGGTTTGACACCGCGACGGCGGACGTGTTGACCAGTCCGGCGACCCACCCGCCATGCTCGGCGGCGTGGATGGGCTTATAGAAGTAGAGCCCCGCCGCCAGAATCGAAAGCACCATCGCGATGAGGATCGCGCCCTTCATCGCCGCGCCGGGCGGATGCGGGTCGAACTCTTCGGTGGTCGGATCAAAGTCGTAGCGGGCGGCGTGGCGGTGGTCGGTGCCGTGACCGTGATCAGCGGGCCCGTGCCCGCCGTGCCCGTGATCGCCGTGCCCGTGATCGCCGTGCCCGTGATCGCCGTGACCGTGCTGGGCGTGCCACGTGTCGAGGCTGGTGCCCTTGGGGTGGCGGCCCAGCTCGACGAGCTCGGCGTCGTTCCCGGGCACGAACTCCTTGGGCCCGACATAGACGCGCATGTATGTACGGAAGGTGTAATAGGCCGTCATTCCCGCCGTCAGCAGCAGGATCCACGCGATCCACTGCGACCCGGCGATCATGCCCTGGGGCGTGGCGAACCCCTGGGCGAGGATCAAGTCCTTCGAGAAGTACCCCGCGGTGAACGGCACGCCCGCGAGGTTGATCGACCCAACAAGCATCGCGATGCCCACCAGCCCGAAGCCCTTCATCCACATCACGCCCGAGAGCCGACGGAGGTCGAGCTGGCCGCCGAAGCCGTGCATGACGGCCCCGACGCCCAGGAACAAGGTCGCCTTGAAGAACGCGTGTGTGAAGGTGTGGAACGCGGCCCCCGTGGGCGTCAGCAGGCCCAGCCCCGCGAACATGAAGCCCAGCTGCGAGATGGTCGAATAGCCCATGACCCGCTTGATGTCGAAGATCGCCATCTCGATCGTGGCGGCCCAGAACGCCGTGATGACGCCGCTCCAGGCGACGACCGTCAGGGCAACCAGGTGCGGGTCGGCCGTGAACAGCGGGTACATGCGCCCGATGAGGAACACGCCCGCGGTGACCATCGTCGCCGCGTGGATCAGGGCCGAGACTGGCGTCGGCCCCTCCATCGCGTCGGGGAGCCAGACGTAGAAGAAGATCTGGGCCGACTTGCCGAAAGCGCCGACGGTCAGCAGGAGAGGCGCGACCCAGACCACCCAGTGGTCGCGGAGCGTCTCGCCCGTGGGCAGCACGCCCGATTGGATGATCGCGAAGAGCTTGGAATACTCGACCGTGCCGAAGACCACGAAGATGAGCATGATCCCTATGCTCAAGCCCAGGTCGCCGATGCGGTTGACGATGAACGCCTTCTTGGCCGCCGCCACCGCCGGGGCCTTCTTGTAGAAGTACCCGATGAGCAGGTACGAGCACAGGCCAACGCCCTCCCACCCCAGGAAGAGCAGGACCAGGTTGTCGCCCATGACCAGGCAGGCCATCGAGAACACGAACAGGTTGAACGCGGCGAAGAACCGGATGTAGCCGGGCCCCACATCGTGGCTCATGTACTCGCTGGCGTAGAGCGCTATGACCGCCGCCAGGCCGGTGACAAAGAGCATCCACAGGCACGTGAGCGTGTCGATGTAGAACGAGAAGTTGGCCGTCAGCGACTGGGTGAGCGCCGCCGCCGTGCCCGTCATGTCGCCCTTGGATGAGAACGAGAGGTTGATCCAGTCCCAGGCCTTGACGATCGACGTCTGCCCCTGGCCGGCGTTGCCGTGCATGGTCTGCATCAGCATCGCGACGGCGGCGGCGAACGACACCGCCAGGCAGCCGATCGTGATCCACGCGGGCAGTTTGCTGCGGACCTTGCCGATGGCGCATAGGCCCACGAGCACACACCCAAGCAGCGGCATGAACGGGACCAGCAGGGCCCACTGCCCCATCGCCCCCATCCCCGGCACGGCGGCGGCGGCGTGAGCGGACCCCTGTGCAGTCCCGTGCGCGGCATGCCCGGCCTCCGGCGCCGCCAGCAGCGCCGATCCGAGCGTTGATACAAGTTGGAGAAGTTCAGTCTGCAAGCTCGTCGTCCCTCATTGCCCGCCGCCGGACACCGATGCTCTGGTGCCTTGTGCCGAGTGCCCGGAGGCTCCGTCTACCCGCGCATCTCCGACCACCGCCCGGCGTCGAGCGACTCCTTGCGCCGGAAGAGCAGCACGACCAGCGCGAGCGCCAGGGCCGCCTCCGCCGCCGCGATCGTCAAGACGAAGATCACGAACGTCTCGCCCGTGTGGTTCATGTGGTAGCGGCTGAAGGCGATCAGCGCGATCCCCGCGGCCTGGAACATCAGCTCCGTACACAGGAACATGATGATCAGGTTCCGCCGGGTGATGAACCCGATCAGCCCAAGCCCGAACATGATCCCGCTCACGGCCAGATAGTGGGCCAAGGTCGCCGGCGCCATGGGCGACGGAAAGTTGGCCTGGGCCAGGGTCGACATCAGGTCGCTCATCGCTGCCCTCCCGCGCCGAGGAACCCGCGGGCCGCCTCGCCCAAGCTCCGCGTCGGGGCGTCGCGGGTCGTCGGTCCGCCCGCAACTTCGGGGGCGCGAAGCAGGCTCTTCTCGGGCTCGAACTCGCCCGCGAGGCTCCGCGTCTGGGCCGCCAGCTTCTCGCGCTCGTCGAGTTCGACCTTCTTGCGGGCCAGGACCGTCGCGCCCAGCATGGCCATCAGCAGCACGACGCCCGCGATCTCGATCGCGCCGGGGTGGTCGGCTAGAAGCGTAAAGCCCACGCCCTCGACGTTGCTGAGCACAAGGTCTTTGGGCCAGCCGGGCGTCGAGGGGCCGATGGCCCGCGTCCGCCCGTCGCCATAGCCGATCATGACCGAGGGCACGTGCGTGGCCGCGTCGGTTCCGGGCTTGGGGAAAAGATCAATCAAGTACTGCCCGGTCGCCGGGTCGCGGGCGATGCTCTCGTCCTTGTCGATGAGGCGGGCCTCGCGGAGCGAGCTCTCGATCTTCTTGGGGAGCAGTTCCAGCCGCTGGGCCCCGGCGTAAGTAGTCACAATTGGCAGCGACCGGCTGTTCACTCCGCCGAACATCATCGCGGTCATGGCCGCGATGAGGACGAACCCCGTGATGCTGGCAAGGACCGGCTCGCGGGCGTAACGGTCGTAGTCGTTGAGCGCCTCGACCTGGTCCGCCGTGGGCGACTCGGTCGCCAGCATGAGGACGAACAGGTAGGTAATCAGAATCGCCCCGGCGTAGACGATGATCAGGGCGAAGGCCATAAACTCCGCCGCCAGCAGGACATACAGCCCGCTGGAGGCGATGATCGTCAGGATGAAGTACAGCGCCGAGTACACCGGTCTTGGGTGGCTGATGACCCGGACCGCCGCGCCAAGAGCGACGATACTGAAGATGTAGAAGTTCACGTTGGGCAGGGCCCCGGGCGACCTTACGCCCATGGCAACAAACAGCACGCCCAGCCCAAGCGCCGCGACCAGCGCCCCGATGATCTGCGGCGAGACACCACGCCGGGGCAGCGCAAGCGCGATGCCCAGAGCGCCGATCACGCACGCCGCATAGAGAAGGATCGGACTCGCCAAGCCGCCCAAGTGGAAGACTCCAGAGCGTTCCCGGGCGTGTGCCGCCCTTCGACGCGCGAGACAGACCCCCTCAACCCGCTCCCGTCGACGCTCCAAGGCCCGGTCGCCGGACTTTCGGAGAGTGCGGAGGATAGTGGGTGCTCACTCGACCTTCAACCGCCTCGGGCTCGCGTGCAAGCGACAGCGGCATGGACGTGCGAATCTCCCCCTCTGGATGGGGCGTGGCTCATGGTCCGCCCGTACGATACTTCTAGATTCACCCCCATCGTCCACCCCAATGAGTCAGGCCGCCCAGACTTCCCGCCCGCTCTCGACCCCTCCGCCGCTTCCCGCCCCAGCCTTGAAGGCCGGCCCGTGGGAGCGTGCGACGCCCAACGCGCTGACGGGAGCTCGGATCATTCTGGCTGTAGCGTTTTTCGCGGTGCTCACACCGTTTACCTATCGCCAGAGCCCGCTGGCCAGCGGGACAGGCCCGGACTGGTGGCTCTTGCTCGCCGCCGCGATCTTCGTCGTCGCCGCCATCACCGACGCGCTCGACGGCTACTTGGCCCGGCGATGGAACGCCGAGACGACCTTCGGGCGGATCATGGACCCTTTCGCCGACAAGCTGCTGGTCATCGGCGCGTTCATCTTCCTCGCCGGTCCGGGCTTCACGCACACCGGCGGATCCATCCTCCACGCCCCGTTCCGCCCGGACTTGCCGGAGAACGTTTCGGGCTCGGTCACGGGCGTGCAGGCGTGGATGGTTGCGGTCATCCTCGGGCGCGAACTGCTGGTCACCAGCATCCGCGGTGAGGCCGAAGGAAGGGGGATCCGCTTCGGCTCGATAGCCTCGGGCAAGTGGAAGATGATCCTGCAGTCGGTGTGCATCCCGGCCGTGCTGGTGCTCATGAACGTGCCCGGAGGCGTGGGAAGCGGGACCGCCGGCGAGGGCGAGTCGCGGCGTCCGGGCGAGTGGGCCACCTGGGCCATCCTCGGTCTGGTCTACAGCACCGTGCTTGTGACGGCATGGTCGGGCGTGCCGTACATCACCAAGGCCATGCGGGCGTTCCGCAAGACGCAGTCCTGAGCCATGGTCGCCCGCAGGCTGGGCCGCCGTCGGTACACTCCGCCGATGCGATCCTCCGCCGGCCGTCTGCTGATCACCACTTTCGGTCTTGGCTTCATGCGCCCGGCCTCGGGCACATGGGGCTCGATGCCCAGCGTCGCGCTCGCGGGGCTGATGATGCTCGCGGGCGTGCTGCCCGTGGGCCCAACCGCCTGGCTCTATCACGGCGTACTGGCGGCCGTTCTGGTGCTCTTCTCGTGGGTCTGCGTCCGATTCGGCCCCAGCGCCGAGGCGGAGTTCGGCAAGAAGGACCCGGGGCAGGTCGTCGCCGACGAGACCGCCGGTCAGTGCCTGCCGCTCATGCTGCTGCCCATCGCCACGCCCGATCCGCTGCGCATCGCCGTCGCCTGCGCGGCGGCGTTTCTGGCGTTCCGGGTCTTCGACATCCTCAAGCTCCCCCCGGCCCGCGGCCTGCAGCGGCTCTCGGGCGGCTGGGGGATCCTGATCGACGACCTGATCGCCGGCGTGCAGGCCGTGCTGGTGGTGCAGGTGCTCCTACGCGTCGCGGGGCCGATGCTCGGGTTCTAATCCGCCGACTGTGCCAGGTCGACGCGGACCCGCGGCAGCATGATCTCGTAACGCCCCGAGGGCTGGGCAGTCCCCGTCGCCGGGCCCGCCAGCGCATCGCCGGCCCGCTCGGCACGGCCTGCGGCGTCGCGCAAAGCAGTCGCGATGCTCGACAGGTCGCCGTGCACCTCGCGGCGCACGCCCTCGATGATCTTCGCGATCGGCTCGGGCATGCGCTCCTGATCGCCCGTGAGCACGCCTTCCCAGGGCCGCAGCCGTTCGAGCATCTGCCCGGCGCTGACCGAAGCCTTTTCCAGCAGCTTAAGGGCCAGTCCGGTGGTGTTGTGGGCCGCGTGCGACTGGTGCACGGCGTCGAGCAGCCCGGCGGTGGCCGAGTCGGCCTGAGGTTTGACCTCCGCGATGATGCGATCGGCGTCCGACCGCAGGCCCGTGGTCCGCTCATCGATCTGTCGGGCGATCTGCTGAACTTCCAGCCGTGAGGAAACCATCTTGTCGTTGAGTTCGCTGAGCAGCCGCTGCGTGTCGCCCATGGCCGCCTCGCCCGCGAGGCGGATGCTGGCGCCTGCGCTCTCGCTGGCAGTCTGGGCCGCCGTGGCGGCCTGGTCGAGCGTCGCGCGGATGAGGTGGTCGGCCTCCAACCGCAGGCCGCTGGTCCGCTCGTCGATCTGCTGGGCCATCTGCTGGAGTTCCAGACGCGAGTAGACCATCTTGTCGCTCAGTTCGCTCAGCAGCCGCTGGGTGTCGCCAAGGGCCGCCTCGCCCGCGAGGCGGATACTGGAAACGGCTCCTTCGCCAGCGGTCTGGGCCGCCGTGATCGCCTGGTCGAGCGTCGAGCGGATCACGCTCGCGGTCTTTTCCAGCCGCGACCGGAGTTCTTCGATGCTGGTCTGGCTCCGGCCCGCGAGCTCGGCCGACAGGGCGTCGACCTGCTTCCAGCGAGCCTGGATCTCGTCGAGCCGCTCGTGCCCACGGGTGATCCAAGCGTCTAGCTCGGCCTTCTCCGTCTCGGCCTGAGTCCGCACACGGTCCATGTGGTCGATCGCGCCCTGGGTCTTCTCGGCGATTCCTTCGGCCCGGGCGATCAGGCCCGCCAGCGAGGTGTCGGCGGGGCCGGTCTGGGTTGCCGCCGCTCCGTTTCCCATGATCAGTATCGCCCGCGTACACAGGCCTTCGAGCTTCTCCGCCGAGGGCCCCACGATCGCGTCGCCGTCGCGCCGGATCGCCTCGATCCGCTGCTCCAACTCGCGGGTGGCCCGCTTGAGACGTTCTTCCAAAGCCTGCGTGTGGGCCGTCGCGGCGGCCTGGATGGCTTGGGCCCTGGCCTCCATGGACTGCAGTTTGCTCTCGAGAATGTGGGCCGTCTTCTCCTCGATGGTCGCAATGATCTTGCCGACGTCGGAGGCCTGGCTCAGCACCGTCTCGACGCGGGCGGCCCGCTCGTCGATCCGCCGGATGGCCTTGGCGCATAGATCAAGGTTGACCGCCTGGGCCGCCTCGCGGGACCGGAAGTCCTCGCTGGCCCGCCCGGCCTGGTCCAAGTGACTGACAAGGTTCAGCCGCTCGCTCGCCGCATGGGCGATCAGCTCGCGCAGCTCGCTGGACAGCTCCGAATACGCCCGCCGGTCGATGACCCGCGGCGAGACGAACACATCGCTCACCACCACGCGGGCCGAGGCCCCGCCTTCGGTGCTCATCACGCCGGTCTGAGAATGTGCAGGCACGGTTCCACCACGGCTGGTCATGACAGGCTTCCCGATCGAATCACGGTCCCCACGCGCACGACCTGCGCCACGGCAGGATCGACACGCGCCCGGAGGGTTCTCCACAATCTGAATGCCAAGGGTCGGGGGAACTGGCAGAGTCGGTTCAAGTCCCACCAATTCACCACTTCGCCGCTTCTGCACTCCGCCACTTCCCCGCCCCGCCCATACCATCTGCTTATGCCCAAGCCCGGTCGTCCCCGTCCGTCTGCAAAGTCCTCCCCTTCCTCGGATTCCCGGGCCGCGCGGCCGGCCCGCCCTGCCCGCCCCGCCCGACCTGCCCGTCCGATGGACGGCGATCGGCCTGCACGCGGCGAGCGGAGTGGTCCAGCGGCGGGGCCGCGAGGGGGGCCCGGGGGAGGTCAGGGTGGACCCAGAGGCGGCCCGGGCGGGAGACGCCCAAGTCGAGATGATCGCCCAAGCGGGCCAGGAGCTGGCGGCCGGTCCGGACCCGGGACCCGGTCGGGGCCTGGAGCTCGATCCGGACCGGGCGCAAGATCAGGACCCGCAACTCGGTCGGGGCCCGGCGCGGGCGGTCGATCCGGGCCCGGAACGTGGTCCGGGCCATCGGCTCGGTCTGGACCGGGAACGGGGGGACGGTCGGGGCCCGGCGCTCGATCCGGGACGGGGGCCGGCGGTCGGTCTGGACCTGGCGGGCGTCCCGGTCCGGCGGCGCGAGGGGGTGGTGGCGGATTCAAGAGTGGCGGTCCGGGCGAGAAGTCCGCGGCGGATTTCAAGGCCCAACGACGTTCGCGCTCGGGGGCGGGCGGTTCTGGTGATGCGGCGGGATTCAAGGCGGCGCCCAAGCGGCCCAAGGGGCCCTCGCCCAAGCCCTCGACGGCCGAGCCGGGGCAGATCCGGCTCCAGAAGGTGCTTGCCGATGCGGGGATCGCCTCGCGGCGTGAGTCCGAGGAGTTGATTCAGGCGGGGCGGGTCGAGGTGAACGGCTCGGCCGTCACGGCCCTGCCGGCATTTGTCGATCCCCGCGTTGACCGCGTAACAGTCGACGGCAAGCTCGTGGCGACGCGCCGCGCGGACCGGCCTGGCCGCCTGAGCCACTCGGCCGAGCGCGTGTATGTCATGCTCAACAAGCCCGATCGGACGCTCTGCGCCACGCGCGATGAGCAGGCCCGCGAGATGGGCGGGCGGAAGACGGTCGTGGACCTGGTGAACCATCCCTCGGGCGCTCGGCTCTACCCCATCGGGCGGATGGACTACGACGCCAAGGGCCTGGTGCTGCTGACCAACGACGGGCTGCTGGCCGAGCGGCTGACGCACGCCCGCTACGGCATCGGCCGGGTGTACCGCGTGCTCGTGGGCGGGACCCCGCCGCGGGAGGCGATCGAGACGATCCAGCGGCGCGTGGGCAAGCGCGACGCGGTTGACCCGCACGGCAACCCGACCGGGGCGGTGCGCGTGATGAAGACGCCCGACGACACGACTCGCGGGCCCAAGAGCGAGAACTCCGTGCTGGAGATCACCCTCCGCGAGGGGCGCGTGGACCCTCTGGACGAGGTGCTGCACCAGGCGGGGCTGCACGTGAAGCGGATCGACCGCATCGGCATCGGCCCGCTGCGGATGACTGGCGTGAAGATCGGCGAGTGGCGGAACCTGACCAAGGACGAGCTGGCGAGCCTGCGCAGCGCGACGGGGCTCGACAAGCCGGTCCGCCGCGAGGGCGCGCCCGAGCGGGCGGGCAAGGCGGCGGGCAAGCCCGCGGAGAAGGCGGCCAAGCCGGCGCGGGCGGGCGCGGCATCGAAGCCCCCCGCTTCTGACATCGAGGTGTCCGAGGACGATTCGACTCCCCCCGCCGCGCCGGCGAGCACGGCCGGCGAAATGCCCGAGCTCGAGGGCGAGGGCTGATGAAGCTCCCCGGCTTCATCGCCCGGCCGCTGGGACTGAGCAAGGGCTCGGCGATGGACGCCCGCGTAAAGGTGTTGCGCGAAGCGGCGGCGGACGCTCAGAAGAGCCGCCTGCCGCAGATGGCCGCGGCCCTGAGCTACCGCACGATCTTCGGCCTCGTGCCCGTGCTCGCGCTCGGGCTGGTGATGCTCAAGGGCTTCGTCGACCAGCAGAGCCTGCGGTCGATCATCAATCATTTCATCGGAGTGCTCGGGCTCGACAAGATCGCGATCGACACGCAGTCGCTGGAGTCTGCGGCGGGCGACGATTTCGTCGGGCCCATGCCGCTGGTCTCGAAGGAAGTCTCGGCCAGCCTCGACGTTTGGATCAACGAGCTGCTCCGGCAGATCGAGCGGATCAACGTGGCGGCGATCGGCGCGGTGGGGCTGGCGCTGCTGGTGTACGCAGCGATCTCGATGATCGTCGAGATCGAGCGGGCCTTCAACCAGATCTTCCGCGTCCCCGTGGGCCGCTCGTGGGCGCGGCGGTTCACCAACTACACCACGCTCATCGTCTACGCGCCGCTGTGCCTGTTCCTCACCTTCTACATGGGCCGGCAGTTCGGCGGCTGGACCGAGCAGCTGGTGACCGATGGCCGCTTCTCGGCCCTTGCCACGCCGCTGATAGCGCTGCTGGCCGCCGGGCAGGTGGTGGTGTCGGCCCTCCTGCTGCTGGTGCTCTACACCGTGGTGCCCAACACCAAGGTCCGCCTGCTGCCCGCGCTGGGCGGGGCCGTGGTGGGGGCCATCGCGTTCGAGATCCTCAAGTTCGGCTTCGTCGAGTATGTCGATCTCTCGGCCAAGCGTTCCTTTGCCCGGCTGTACGGTTCCTTGGCGCTCCTGCCGCTGTTCCTGCTATGGGTGTATCTCACCTGGATGATCATCCTCTTCGGGCTGCAGGTCACGTACCAGCTTCAGCACGGCCGGTTCAAAACCCGCGCGACGCCGATTCTGGACTTTGATCCCACGCTCGTCGACCCGGCGGCGGCGGTGGTGGTGATGAATGCCTTCGCGCTGGCGTTTGTCATCGGCAAGACGCACACTTCCGGCAGCATCGCCCGCGCCACGGGCCTGGGCGATGGGCCGGTGCAGATGATCGTCGCTCGCCTGGCCGATCGGGGCCTGCTCAACCGCGTGGAGCGGCGCGACGGCGAGACCCCGGCCGACTCGCACTTCTCGCTGGCCCGCTCGCCCTCGATGATCCGCGTGGGCGAGGTGCTCGAGGTCGGCTTCGAGCTCGCTGGCGGCGAGCAGCCGGGGCCGGGCTCGACCTCGACGCTGGCCCGCATTCGGCAGGCCCAGATCAGCGCGATGGGCGAGCAGACGCTGAGCCAGTCCGCCGAGCTGCCGTCGGAACCGGGGCACCAGATCATCCTCGCGCCCAAGCGGCCGCCGGGGGGGCCGGGGGGTGAGGCGGGCGACGACGCCCAGGGAGGGACAACCCCTATACTCCCGCTCGCGCGATCGATCCTGGGACGTCCCGGTCGGGAGTCGCCGGGGCCCGGTTCGCCGCAGGCGGAGGATCGTCCATGAGCACGTTCACCCCGACATCGTTCCCGTCCGTCACGCCGCCGCCGTTGCCGGCCTCTTCACGCCGCGGCTGGCTTGGGCAGATGGTCGCCGGGCTGGTGGGCGTGGGAACAGCGTTGTCGCCGCTGGCGCTCATCGCGGTCGTTTCCCCGGGGTTTGCTGAGCTCTTCCGAGACTTCGGCTTCGGGCTGTCGCGGCCCACGACGCTGGTGCTCGACATCGGCGCGTGGCTCTGGACGCCGGGGGGCCTGCTGGGCGTTGTGCTGCTGGCGGTGGTTGGGGCCGCGATCGCGGCGGTTGCGGCGCGGCGGGCATCGCTCGCGCTGGGTGTGCTGCTGGTGGGCGTGGTGTTCGGGCTCGTCGGCTGCGCGGCGGGGATGTTCCTCCTGCAGACGCCGGCGGCCAAGATGGTCGAATCGCTGCAAGGCAGCGGGGCAGTCTGAGCCCGCGGCCGACCGGTGGCGACGTTGATCGGGCCCTTGCGTGGCGGGCTAGAGCCCCTATCGTTGGGTTCACTCCCGGAGCCGCCCATGCGCACCCG
>Ga0105044_10008669_pt1 | contig 13948 bp, 13 predicted proteins | sample MAT01_FD_78092 | JGI IMG/M metagenome (GOLD analysis project Ga0105044, IMG submission 78092) | Freshwater microbial communities from Lake Fryxell liftoff mats and glacier meltwater in Antarctica - MAT-01 | ecosystem: Environmental > Aquatic > Freshwater > Ice > Liftoff microbial mat | place...
ATGTGACATCGTCGAACTGCGTGGCGGGTCAGGCGGCGGCGGGTTCGGGCATCGGGCCGTCGGCGGTCGGCTATGTGCTCGGCATCTGCAAGGCCTACACGACGCGGGTGGGCGAGGGGCCGTTCCCGACCGAGTTGCTGGACGAGACGGGCTTACTGATCGGCACGCGCGGGCATGAGTTCGGCACGGTGACGGGGCGCAAACGGCGCTGCGGCTGGTTCGATTCGACGCTGGTGCGCCAGACTGTGCAGACCGGCGGCATTCGCGGGATCGCGCTGACCAAGCTGGATGTGCTGGACGGCTTTCCGGAAATCCGCATCGCCATCGGCTACAGACTGGATGGGCGCGAGATCGACTATTTCCCGGCGTCGCCCGCCGCGCAGGCGCGGGTGGAGCCGATTTACGAGACGATGGAAGGCTGGGCCGGGACAACGCGGGGCGCGCGCCAGTGGAAAGACCTGCCCGGGCAGGCGATCAAATATGTGCGGCGCATCGAGGAGCTGATCGACGCGCCGGTGGCGATCCTGTCGACCAGCCCGGAGCGCGAGGACACGATCCTCGTGCGCAACCCGTTCGCGGATTGACGATGACCGCGCGTTACTCCGTTCGGCCGCTCGTGCGGGATGATGCGGCAGCCTATCGCGAGGTTCGCCTCTTTGGGCTGAAAGATACGCCAGAGGCTTTTTCCTCGAGCCACGAGGAAGAGAGCGCACTGTCTGTTGCGGATTTCCGCAATCGTATCCCGGTCGATCAACGCAGCCAGACGTTCGGAGCGTTCGATGGCGACAGGCTGGTCGGTCTGGCCGGGTTTTTTGCCAATGAGCGGGTGCGCAAGAAGCATCTGGGGACGCTTGGCGCCGTCTATGTGCGGCCGGAGGCGCGCGGTGCGGGGCTGGGAGCGCTTCTGGTCGAAGCGGTCATTGCGCAGGCGCGGGGGCGTGTGAAGTTTCTGCAGGCCGGCGTCGCGGTGGAAAACCATCACGCCAAGCGGGTCTATTACGGGCTTGGCTTCAAGCAGTACGGGCTTGAGCCGCAGGCGATCTGCGTCGATGGCGTGTTCTATGACGAAGAGCTGATTGTGCTCGCCCTGGAGGGCTGAGGCCCGGCCTGCGCCGCCCTTGCGCCCGCCCGCCGCCGCAGCCAATCTGCGCCCCGTTTCGACATTTAGAAGAACAAAGGCTGGGGACGGACATGGCGATCAAAACGCGCTTTACGGAAATGTTCGGCGTCGAGACGCCGATCACCTGTGGCGGCATGACCCGGGTGGGCAAGGCCGAGTTGATCGCGGCGGTCGCCAATGCCGGAGCGCTTGGATTTCTGACCGCGCTGACGCCGGGATCGCCCGAGCTGCTGGTCAAGGAAATCCAGAAGACGCGCGATCTGACCGACAAGGTTTTCGGCATCAATCTGACGATCCTGCCGACGATCAATCCGATCCCCTATGACGAGTACCGACAGGTCATCATCGAGAGCGGGATCAAGGCGGTGGAGACGGCGGGCAATAATCCGCAGCCGCATCTGCCGGCGTTCAAGGCGGCGGGCGTGAAGGTGATCCACAAATGCGTCACGGCGCGTCATGCGGTGAAGGCCGAGAGCATCGGCGTCGATGCGGTGTCGATTGACGGGTTCGAATGTGCGGGCCATCCGGGCGAAGACGATGTCGGCGGGCTGGTGCTGTTTCCTGTGACGACGGGGCGTCTGAAAATTCCGGTGATCGCGTCAGGCGGCATCGCCGATGCGCGCGGGCTTGTGGCGGCGCTGGCGCTGGGATGCGACGGCGTGAATATGGGCACGCGCTTCATGGCGACCATCGAAGCGCCGATCCACGAGAAGGTGAAGGAGCAGCTTGTCGCCAATGACGAGCGCGCGACCGATTTGATCTTCCGCACGCTGCACAACTCGGCCCGCGTGGCGCGTAACGCCGTGAGCCAGGAAGTCGTCGCCATCGAGAAGAAGGGCAACACGAAATTCGAGGACATCAAGGACCTGGTGGCCGGAACACGCGGGGGCCAAGTTTATGAGACCGGCGATACCGATTACGGCATCTGGTCGGCAGGGCAGACGCAAGGGCTTATCCACGACATCCCGAGCTGCAAGGAACTGGTCGAGCGTATCGTCAGCGAAGCGGAAGCGATTATCCGCGAGCGCCTGAACAAGCTGCTCGCGGCCTGATATGGCGTGGATTTATCTCAGCATCGCCGGGCTGTTCGAAGTGGGCTGGGCGATCGGCCTGAAATACTCCGAAGGCTTCACGAAGTTCACTGCCTCGGCGCTGACCGTCGCGGCGATGGCAGCGAGCGTCATCTTCCTCGGGCTGGCGCTGAAGACATTGCCCGTCGGCACCGGCTATGCGGTGTGGACGGGGATCGGGACGGTGGGGACCGTCGTTCTGGGCATGATCCTCTTCAAGGACCCGGCGACGGCTGGCCGAATGGCATGTATTGCGCTGATTATCGCGGGGATTGCGGGTCTCAAGATCCTGACGCCTACGGCCTGAGGGGGCACCCATGTGGACCGATTTCATTCTGGCGGCGATCCACCATGTGCTGGTGTTTTCGCTGTTCGCGATCCTTGTCATGGAGATCGTCTATGCGAAGCCGGGGATCGACGCGGCGACGCTGAAGCGGGTCGGCATGGTCGACGGGATGTATGGCGTGGTGTCGACGCTGGTGCTGGTGGTTGGGTTTGCCCGCGCGATCTGGGGGCTGAAGGGCTGGGACTATTACGAGGGCAATATCCTGTTCTGGGTCAAGATTGCGATGTTCGTGACCGTGGGATTGCTCAGCGTTCCGCCGACCATCGCGTTCCTGAAATGGAACAAGCGGGTGCGCGCCAATCCGGCAGACTTGCCTTCGGATGCTGAGGTGAAGTCGATGCGGAAATTCCTGCACATGGAGACGGCCGTCATCATCCTGATTCCGGTGGTTGCGGCGGCGCTGGCGCACGGTCTGACGGATTGATGCGGCATTGTGGGCGGCAATATTTATCCAACGATCCGGCCGGGGCGTCGTCAGGTAAGCCCGCCTCAATATGGAGAAGCTTCAGTATGAGATTACCCGTCGCTGTCACGATGGCCTTTCTGACGATCGCGCCGGCGCAAGCCGTGATCATTCTCGACAGCACCTGGGCGGAAGAGGGCGGCGCAGTTGGCAGCGAGGCGGCCGGGTTCGGTGCGGCCATCGAGCTTGCCAACCAGCCTCAATTCGACGCGCTGATCTCGTTTTCGACTGACGGCGAGACGTGGGGCACATGCTCCGGCACATGGATCGGCAACGATGGCGACACGGCCTATGTGCTGACCGCAGGACATTGCTTCCAAGAGGGCGAGACGGCTGCGAAGTACAGCTATCGCACCCAGGGCGGGACCGTGCTGGAAGGCGCCGGTCTGTTCGTGCATCCGGGTTGGACAGGCAATCTTGCCTGGCGGACTGGATATGACATCGACATCGTGACGTTGGTGGGCGCCGTGACCGACGGTGGCGAACAGCCTGCGATCTATGCCGGGACGGGAGAGAAAGACCGCATCCTGACCTTTGTCGGATTTGGCAGCCGGGGGATCGGCTCGGCGGGGCAGGACGCCATCTATTACGGTGCTGAAAACCAGCACGATGAAAAGGCGGCTGCGGTGGGCCGGATCGAGCGGGTGGAGGAGGCCGTGCAGCCCTTGCCCGAGGCGGCCGACGAGACGGACGCCGGAAATTATCTTGGGGTGGTGCTGTATGCCGAGGATGGCAGTACCGAAAGTCCGTATGGCGGAGAGAGCATTCCGGTTTCGCGGCTCGCCGGCCTGTTGGGTTCGGGCGACAGCGGCGGCTCGGCGTGGATCGAGACAGCCGACGGCACCTGGGCGATCGCGGGGGTCAACTCCAACGGCACGGGCAAGGCCGCCTACGGCGACAAGTCGTGGTTCGTGCGGGTCTCGGCGCACCGCGAGTGGATCGCGTCGGTTTTTCCCGGCGCGATCTTTATTGAGGACTAGCGCGCCGGGAGCGCCGCTTGGGCCACGGCCCCGGCGGCACCGGCGCGGAGTGCGGCGAGGCCGGACTTCATCGCCTTTTGCAGCTTTTCAAATGCGCGCACTTCGATCTGGCGGACACGCTCGCGGCTGACCCCGAACTGGGTGGAGAGTTCCTCCAGCGTTTCGGGGTCTTCCTTCAGGCGGCGAGCCTGAATGATCGCCTTCTCGCGGTCGGTGAGTTCGCTTAAGGCGAGCTGAAGCAGCTCGTGGCGTTCGTCCATTTCGTCGCGCTCGGCGAGCATGGTTTCCTGATCGGCGCTGTCGTCGGTGAGGAAATCCTGCCACTCGCTTTCGGTATCCGACCGCAGCGGCGCGTTGAGCGATGAGTCGCCACCGGCCATGCGGCGGTTCATCGAGATGACCTCGTCCTCCGTCACGCCGAGGCGGTTGGCGATGGCGGTGACGTTTTCGGGGCGGAGATCGCCTTCCTCGAGCGCCTTCATCTGGCCCTTCACCTTGCGCAGGTTGAAGAACAGCTTTTTCTGGGCGGCGGTGGTGCCCATCTTCACGAGGGACCATGAGCGCAGGATGTATTCCTGGATCGAGGCGCGGATCCACCACATCGCGTAGGTCGCGAGGCGGAAGCCGCGTTCGGGGTCGAACTTCTTCACCGACTGCATCAGGCCGACATTGCCCTCGGAGATGACCTCGCCGATGGGCAGGCCATAGCCGCGATAGCCCATGGCAATCTTGGCCACGAGACGCAGATGCGAGGTGACGAGCTTCTCGGCCGCGCCGGTGTCGCCGTGCTCAAGGAAGCGCTTGGCGAGCATGTATTCCTCGGACTGCTCAAGCAGCGGGAATTTGCGGATTTCGTTGAGATAGCGCGAGAGCGAACCCTCGGGCGAACTGGCAGTGAGTGCGCGCGTAGCCATGACAGCCAAACCTTCCCCCGCCCTTCAGGCGGCCGATCCATCCCCTGATACGCGAGCGCGGGAGATCTGGACCCAATGCCCCCGGCGATCCGGGGACTCATTTAGTAACATCATCTATTACATTAAAGGGGTCGGCTGTCGATTAGCGGCACTAATGTGTGGGTTCACGGTTTGGGGAGCTGGACGAAAGATTGTGTTGCGGCCCCGCAAGCCGATAGCCGGATATATGTTTGAACACCGGTTTTTGAAGGGGTTGGGGGCGCCAGGGCATTCGTTTGGCGGTTTTTGCATTGTGCCGCTGGCGCCCTCCCTCGAAGCGCCCCGACCAACCGGGACATTATTATAGGAATATAGGCATATAAATTTCAGTGTTCAAGACCGGACGCGGCCTGAGCCGTGACATTTTTGGGCAGGCGCGCTCAGGCGGGAGCGGCGAGCAGGGCTTCGGTGGGGAGGGTCAGGGTGTAGGTGACGCCGGTTGGGGCGAAGGTGAGGTGTCCTTCGCAGTGGAGTTGGCGGGGGAGGGCGCCTTCGATGAGTTTGGTGCCGAAGCTCTTGCCGGGGGGGTTGGTGGAGGGGGTGATGGGCGGGCCGCCGTGTTCGGTCCAGGTGAGGGTGAGGGTGGCGGCCTCGGTGTCGTGTTTCACGGTGATGCCGATGCGTGCGTCATCGTTGGAGAGGGCGCCGTATTTCGTGGCGTTGGTGCCAAGCTCGTTGAGGATCAGCGTCAGGGGCAGGATGCAGGAGGGGACAATGGTGACTTCGTCGCCTGCGATCGTGATGCGGCCGCTGGCGCCGGCGTGAAGATCGACGGCAGCGGCGATGATGCCAGTGAGACCGGCGCTCAGCCAATCTGACTTGAGCAGGAGATCCTGCGCCTTGGCCATCGCGATAAGGCGCGCGGTGATGGCGCTTTCCGCGTGTTCCAGTGTGGGCGCGGTAGCCACACTCTGGCGGACGATGGCGGTGACCATGGTCAGCATGTTCTTGATGCGGTGGTGAATTTCCTCTGTGAGGACGCGCTGGATGTCGTCGGCGACATCGCGGGCGGCGGAATCCACACCCGCCTTTGCCAGCAGCTCGCGCAGCACGCGGTTCTGGGCGAGGAGGGCCAGATCCTGGGTGCCCGGTCGGGGCGCAGCAATGACAGACATGGCCCTCCCTATCACGCCATAAGCTGCAAATAAGGCGGAGGCGGGAGGTGCCGCGCCTTTGATGTGCTTGACGAGGTGGCTGCGGGCGCAGATGGCTAGGGGATGGCAAAATCCAAATGAGCCCTCCGCGCCGGCATCCGGCTCATTATCTTTCGTTCTACGGCAAGGTCGCCGTGGTCGTGGCCGTCGCGTTGATTGCGACAGCTTTGGCGGCGGCGTTTCTGGCGTTGCGGTGAGCTAAAGGCGGCACGCCTTATTCTGTAAACCTGAGGCATGGGTCCCCGGATCGGCCTTTGGCCGTCCGAGGATGACAGCATTTTCTTTGAGCTAGTTCGCTGCCCTGAGGGCGGTTTCGAGGGCGCGCATGTCATCCGGCATGGGGGCTTCGAAGCGGATGGTCTTGTGGGTGGCAGGGTGTTGGAACCCGAGGACAGCCGCGTGGAGGGCCTGGCGCGGGAAGGTGTCGATGGCGTCGAGGGTTTGCTGGGGGATACCTTTTTTGGCGGCGGGCGCGGTGCGGCTGCGGCCATAGGCGGGGTCGCCGATCAGGGGGTGACCGATATGTGTCATGTGGACGCGGATCTGGTGGGTACGTCCGGTTTCCAGGCGGCAGTGAATTTTCGAGGCGATGGGCGCGAGGGGAGCACCGTATTTGGTTTGCACCTCGTAGTGCGTGACGGCGGGTTTGCCGCCGGGGCGGACGACCATTTTCGTGCGTTCGAAATGGCTGCGGCCGATATCGCCTTCGATGCGGCCGTCGCGCTTGAACGGGGCGCCGCGGATGAAGGCGATGTACATGCGCTCGATCGCGTGGGCGGCGAACATCTTGCCGAGGCTGGTGAGGGTTTTCTCGTTCTTGGCGGCGACGAGAAGGCCGGAGGTGTCCTTGTCGATGCGGTGGACAATGCCGGGGCGGATCTCGCCGCCAATCCCGGCGAGCGAGCCGCCGCAATGGTGGAGCAGGGCGTTGACCAACGTGCCGTCGGGATTGCCGGCGGCGGGGTGAACGACGAGGCCGGCGGGCTTGTTGATGATGATGAGGTGCTGGTCTTCGAAGATCACGTCGAGGGGGATGTCCTGCGCCTGGGGCACGGCAGCGACCGGCACCGGGATCGCGACGTGGAACAGCTCGCCCGCTTTGACCCGCCGGGCGGCGTCGCCTATCACCCCTTCAGGTCCGGTAACTGCGCCTTCGCCCATCAGGGCCTGGATGCGGGCCCGGGAAAGTTCGGCCCCAGCGCCGCGCACCAGAACACGGTCGAGCCGTTCACCGGTCTCCGCCTCCTGGGCGGTAACGGCGATGATGCGGGCTTCAGAGGGATGCGGGACAGGGGATGCCATGAGCGAGGATCGCACTACGCCGAACGGCGGGCCGCCTCAAGCCGGTGAGGTTCAGGTACCCCCGCCGAGCCGGGCGCTGAAAGTCGCCGTCTATGGCATGGGGGCGGCGATCGTCTTCATGACAGCGCTGCTGGTGCTGGGGCTGTCGCTAGGCTGGAACAAGAAGAGCGGCGATGCGGCCAGCGCGGCGGCCGGCAATCCGGTGGTGTCGGTGCCGCGCGTGGATGCGGGCGAGACGCCGGGCGGCGTACCGGGCGCGATGCCCGCGCCGCTGGATATCGCGGTGCCAAAGGATGCGGCGGTTTATACGATCGCCGGCGACGGCAAGCTGATCGCGCTGCATGTGCGCTCGCCCGGTGGGGATGAGGTGATCGTGGTGGATACCGGGGCGAACCGGGTGGTGTCGAGGATCCGGTTGAAGCCGGAGGGCGGGGTTACGCCGTAGGAAATTTCCCCACCCGTCCCGTCGCTTTTTGCGCCGGTCCACCCTCCCCTGAAGGGGAGGGATGAAGGGCGGCTTGATCGGGGGGCTGTGCGTCTGTATAGACGCGCGTCCCGGCAGGGGGCCTTCGTCTATCGGTTAGGACGGCAGCCTCTCACGTTGCAAAGACGGGTTCGATTCCCGTAGGCCCCGCCATCTCTTCTATCTCGACTTGTGGCAGTTCCACGCGGAAGCGCGTGCCGCGTTCGGCTGTGCTGTCGACGGTGATGGTGCCGCCCATGGCTTCGGTGAGGCCCTTGCAGATGGCGAGGCCAAGGCCGAGGCCGCCATGAGTGCGGGTCATCGAGGCATCGGCCTGGCTGAAGCGGTCGAACAGGCGGGCGAGATAGGCGGCGGGGATGCCTGGACCGGTGTCGGCGACTTCCAGAACGAGAACGGCGTTCGACAGCCGCGCTTGGACGGTCACGCCGCCGTGGCGGGTGAACTTGACCGCATTGTCGACGAGGTTGAGCAGGATCTGGCGGATCCGCATCGCGTCGCCGCGAAAGCCGAGTGGCGCGGGCGCGATGTCGGCGATGAGCGCCAGTCTTTTCGCCACCGCGTCTTCAGCAATTGTGGCGAAGACCTCTGCCACCACGTCGTCCACCATGAAGGGCGCGAAATCGAACAACATCGCGCCCTGTTCGATGCGCGAGATGTCGAGCAGATCGTTCACGATGTGATGCAAGGCGCGGCTCGCCTCACCGATACGATCGGAATAGTGCCGCCCGCGCACGGAGAGATCAGGGCTTTCGGCGAGCAGCGAGGAGAAGCCGACGAGCGCGGTGAGCGGCGTGCGCAATTCGTGGCTGACGTTGGAGAGGAAGTCGGATTTGGCGGCGGCGGCGGCCTCAGCGGCGTCCTTGGCGGCTCGAAGATCGGCCTCGACGCGCTTGACCGCCGTCACGTCCATGAAGATGCCGTACATTGCGGTGATTGTGCCGTCAGGCCCGCGCTCGGTGTCGGCCTTGGCGACCACGATGCGTTCCTCACCGCGGCGCATCAGGCGCAGTTCGAAGTCGTAAGGCTCTCCCGTCGTCATGGCGCGCTCGATCAGTTTCTCGAGCTGGGGACGGTCTTCAGGGTGATAGCTGGCGAGCACAAAGGCGAGATCGGGCTCTCCCGTCGTTGCCGGATCGAGGCCGTAAATTCGATAGACCTGATCGGACCACATCACCTTGTCGGCGGCGATATCGTAATGCCAGTGGCCGACGCCCGCCATCTGCTCTGCCATGCGGGCGATGCGGATGGCCCCGTCATGGCGCAGGGCGGCAGCGGCGTCGTCAGTCAATGGAGAAGACCTGATCGCGGCCCAGCATGGCGTTGACGCGGTTCACGAAGCGCTCACGCTCAAACGGTTTCAGCAGATAGCCGGCGGCTCCGGCCACGCTGGCGTTTTTGACTGTGGCGGGATCGGCCCGGGCCGTCAGCATCATGAAAGCGCAATTGGTCCCGCGCGGCCGTTTGCGCAGACGCTTCAGGGTTTCGACTCCGTCCATCTCCGGCATCGCGACGTCGAGCAGAACGAGATCGGGCCGGAAGGCATCGAAGACGGCGATCGCATCGGCACCGCTCTTGACCTTCTTGACCTCGTAGGCCGGCAGATAGCAGTCGATGAGCTCCAGAATGGGCTCGTCGTCATCGACTGCGAGGATACGGGGCGTTGTCATGGGCGAACTCAGGATGGTGAGCCTCACACAAACAGCGCCCGCGTTACCGAAGCCCTAACATTGGCGTTTCAATCGCGTTCGCCCGGGCGCTTGGCGCGGGCGGTGGGCTGGGCGGCGAGCGGGTCGTCGGGCCAGCGGTGTTTGGGATAGCGGCCTTTGAGGTCTTTTTTGACGTCGGCGTAACTGCGCGCCCAGAAGCCGGCCAGGTCTTTCGTCACCTGGACGGGGCGGCGGGCTGGCGAGAGTAAATGCAGCGTCACGGGCAAGCGGCCACGACCGATGGTGGGGGTTGCGGCCTCGCCGAACATCTCCTGGAGGCGGACGGCGAGGACAGGTTCGCCGGTTGAATAGTCGATGGCGAGGCTGTTGCCGGTGGGGACGGTGAGATGGGTCGGCGCTTCGGCATCGAGACGGCGGGCGGCTTGCCAGCCGAGGCGGGCGGTGAGGGCGGCGCGGAGATCGAGGCGCTGGAGGTGCGATGCTCGGGTGACGCCGTCGAGGAAGGGGTCGAGCCAGTCGGCGAGGGTTTCGAGGAGCGCTGCGTCGGAGAGATCGGCGAGGCCGCTAGCGTCACCATCCAGTTTGCGGAGGAGGGCGGTGCGGGCCTGGAATTGGCGGAGATCATCTGTCCACGGAAGGATGGCAAGGCCGGACTGGCGGATGCCGTCGAGCATGGCGGCGCGGATCGCTTCAGGCGCGGCGCCGGCGTCTTTTCGGATGTCGAGGATCAAGGCGCCGAGGCGTACGACGCGGCGTGCCGCGACGGCCTGATTGGGCACATCCCACACAACTTCCTCGCTCCGTTCGAGATGGGCGGCAAAGGCCAGGTCGATGTCGGCGCGGGATAACGGCGCGGCGAGGAAGATGCGCGCGTTGTCGCCGCCCTGATCGACGGCACCGATGGCGAGGAAATCTTCACCGGCGAGGGCGTCTTCGATGGGGAGTAGCGCGCCGCGGCCATTGGCGAGGCGGAAGCTGCCGCGCGGGCCACGGCGCTGGGCGACGCGATCAGGGTAAGCGAGGGCGAGAAGCGGGCCGGTGCGGGTGTCGTCGATCTGCCCAAGCGGAATGGCGGCCTGACGCGACCATTGTTTGGCGTTTTCGCGGGCTCGGGCGAGAGCGCCGCGATCGGCGCGGGGATCGCCGCGCTCATAGGCGTGGAGGCGGGCGCGGAGATCGGCGTCCGGGCGGTCGCGGTCGGGTCGCAGCACATCGCGTTCGGAAAGGAGGCCGGCGAGCGCGGTGGCGGTGGGGCCGTCGCCGGTATCTTTCGCGCGGAGGATCATGTGGGCGAGGCGGGGGTGCAGGCCAAGCGCGTTCACGGCGCGTCCGTGCGGGGTGATGCGGTTCTGGGTGTCGAGTGCGTCGAGGTCGCGGAGAAGCTCTAGCGCCTGCGCGTAGGTGGCGGCGGGCGGGGGATCGAGCAGAGCGTAGGCGGCGGGATTGCTGTCGCCCCATGCCGCGAGGTCGAGTGCGAGGGGGGCGAGATCGGCTACGGCGATCTCGGGCGGCGAGAAGGCGGGGAGGGCGCGGTGGGATTCTTCGCTCCAGAGGCGGTAGCAGGTGCCGGGAGCAATACGTCCAGCGCGGCCACGGCGCTGGTCGGCGGAGGAGAGGGCGAGGCGGGTGGTGACGAGGCGCGTCATGCCGCTCGCCGGATCGAAGCGCGGGCCGCGCGCGAGGCCGCTATCCACGACGACGCGGATGTCCGGGATGGTGAGGCTGGTTTCAGCGATAGACGTGGCAAGTACGATGCGGCGGAGGCCCGGCGGGGGCGGTGCGATGGCAGCCTTTTGCACCTCGAAGGCGAGGTTGCCATAGAGCGGGAGGACAAGATGCCCGGGACCGAGATCGCCAAGCGCGCGTTCGGCTGAACGGATTTCCGCTTCGCCTGGGAGGAAGGCGAGGATGCCGCCCGCAGTTTCGCGCAAGGCGCGGCGGATGGCGGTGGCAACAGTGCCGCCGGTATCGCGGGTTTCGGCGTGCGACGCGTAGATCGTTTCGACCGGGAAGAGGCGGCCGGCCGAGCGGATGATAGGGGCGCCGCCGAGTAGGGTTGCGATCCGGGTGCCGTCGAGCGTTGCGGACATCACGAGGATGCGGAGATCGCCGTTCAGCGCGCTGCGGCATTCCTGCGCGAGCGCGAGGGCGAGATCGGCATCGAGGCTGCGTTCGTGGAATTCGTCGAAGATGACGAGGGCGACGCCGGGGAGTTCCGGGTCGTGCTGAAGGCGGCGGGTGAGCAGGGCCTCGGTAACGACTTCGATGCGGGTTTTGGGGCCGACGCGGGATTCGTGGCGGACCCGGTAGCCGATTGTCTCGCCGACCTGTTCGCCCAGCATCTCGGCCATACGGTGGGCGGCGGCGCGGGCGGCGATACGGCGGGGTTCCAGCATGAGGATGGATTTGCCGGCAGCCCACGGTTCATCCAGCAGGACCAAGGGGACCAGCGTCGTCTTGCCGGCCCCGGGAGGGGCCTCGAGCACGGCGCTTTGACCGGCGGCGAATGCGGATTTCAGCTCTGGAATAGCCTCCGCTACGGGGAGATCCTGCCCTAAAGTCACCCTCACCCTTGCGCGCCCCCCGGCGGTCCTCTATCTGCCGTCAGCTTCCTTACTGCCTTTTTCAGGCTGGGTCTTCGCGGCCTCACGGACATCTTATGCGCCATCTGTATCTTGTTCCCAACAACACCAAGATCGATTTCGTCAGGTGGCGTTGGTTCGGCTTTGCCTTCACCGGCATCACCATGGTCATCACGGTGCTCGCGATCTGGCTGCAGGGGTTCAATCTCGGCATCGACTTTACCGGCGGCGTGACGATCGACGCGCATAAGAAAGAAGGTTCGGTGGATGTGGGCGCCATGCGCGACCGTTTCGCCGAGCTGGGCCTCAAGGACGCGATCATCCAGACCTTCGGCGATGCGGCGGGCGGCGAACCCGCCAATGTCGCCATCCGCGTGAAGCCGACCGACGCGACGGTCGGCAACGAGCAGGCGATCGTCGCGCAGGTGACGGCAGCGCTGGGCGATGACTACGAAATTCGCAAAGCAGAATCCGTCGGCCCGAAGATTTCGGAAGAGCTGTTCAATAACGGCGTCCTCGCCTGTATTCTCGCAATTCTGATGGTCGCGCTTTATGTGGCGTTCCGTTTCGAGTGGCAGTTCGGCGTTGCGGCCTTCATCGCGACCTTCCACGACGTGATCGTAACCGCCGGTTTCTTTGCCGTGACGCAGCTCGATTTCGACTTGAATGCCGTCGCCGCGCTGCTGACGCTAGCGGGCTACTCGGTGAACGACACCGTCATCATCTTCGACCGCATCCGTGAGAACCGGCGCAAGTATAAGCGCATGCCGCTGGGCGAACTCATCAACCTCTCGACCAACCAGACGCTGCCGCGCACGCTGATGACCTCGATCTGCGTCGCGCTTTCGGTGATTCCGCTAGTCGCGTTCGGTGGCGATGCGCTCTACGGCTTCTCCATGGCGATCCTGTTCGGCGTCGCCATCGGCACCTATTCGTCGATCTACGTCGCCTCGGCGCTGCTGCTCTACATGCCGCCCATCGGCTCGATGGAGGCGGTGAAGCCGCCGCCGGGCGAAGGTAGAGCCGCGCGGCCGTAAGTGTGGCCGCGCCGCCGGGCTGCCACGAGAACCAAGTCCCGATCCAGCGGAGTTACAGGTCGCCGGATTCGCGGCTCTGCTGCATCCCGAGGATGACAGGCGAGGCCGCTAGAACGGGATCCACTCGCGTTCGGCGGTGAAGTTCAGATAGCCGACATTGACGCCGACGCGCGCGCCGAGGCCGGTGCGCATTGGCGCGAGGGTTACGTTGTCGGAGCGGAGGTAATTCACGCCGATGCCGGCGATGAAGTAATAGCTGCCCTCGACGCCGGGAAAGCGACGGAGCATTTGCTCCGGGGTTTGCAGGTCATAGACCAGCGTGAAGACCTTGGAGGCGTTCAGCCCGATATCGACGCCGAGCGAGGGGCCGGTCCAGAAAAGCTGGCGCGGCTTTTGATTGCGGCGATAGAGCCAGCCTTCGCCGTAGCGCAGGCCCAGCGCCACCGCGACCGCGGCTTCCTCGCCCGCGATGTAGGCATTAGGGCGGCCGAGATCGCCGAAGATGCGCTCGACGATTTCCGCCGAGGCCTGGGCCGTGACGCCGAAGAAGTTTTCGACCGCGCCGGTGATTTCTTCCTGGCGGTATTCGTTTGTGACCGGCTCGTCGGCCGGATAGCCAGTGCGGCCGTCGCGGGTGTCGACATTGCGCGTTTCGACGTTGCGGCCGGTGTCGGATGAGGTGCAGGCAGCGGCGGTTAGCGCGGCGGCCCCCGTGAGCAAGGCACGCCGCGTGGCAAGACGGCGAATAATCTCTTCCATGGTTTTCCCGTTATCGAATCGATGCGCCCCG
>Ga0105044_10008670_pt1 | contig 13946 bp, 14 predicted proteins | sample MAT01_FD_78092 | JGI IMG/M metagenome (GOLD analysis project Ga0105044, IMG submission 78092) | Freshwater microbial communities from Lake Fryxell liftoff mats and glacier meltwater in Antarctica - MAT-01 | ecosystem: Environmental > Aquatic > Freshwater > Ice > Liftoff microbial mat | place...
GAGCTAAGACAGGCGATCTCGCGCGAAGTGCTCGAAGGCGAGAACGTCATTATTCAGCTATGCGAACGAGAAGTGATTGCGATGGGCTCGCACCCGTCGCTTCGGGTGCGAGCAACAGTTCCATAGCCATGAGTCATTCGATGGTAGTCGCGGCGGCGTGTCTGGATGACATGGTTGTCGAGTCGTCTTTCAAGTTATAGTATCATCTATTCGCATTGCCCTCGGCATCCGTTGCCCGCTGGCCATTATTCACTAACCACTGACCCCTACCGAACATGTCGATCGATAAATCCTTGAAGCGAAGCCGGACCGGCTCCTCGAATCGCAGCGTGTTGACGCGGGCGGAGCGGATCAAGACGCTTCAAGAAGGCGAGAAGTGGGTCGAAGGACGCAGCCCGTTCGGCTTGCCGAAGGTTCGCGTCATCAAGATCGTCCTGAAGAAGGCCAAGAAAGAAAAGGCCGAGGGTGACGAAGCCGCCAAGCCAGCCGCCGGTGGTGCCAAGAAGTAACTTACATTCATCGGATCCCGGGCGGCCAACGGTGTCGTTCGGGATTCGCCCATTCGTATGCCGATCGCCTATCTCGCACTCGGTTCCAATCTCCGCGATCGACAACGTTTTCTCGATCGGGCGATTCTTCGTCTGCGAGCCGTTCCCGGCATGAGCGTTCGTCGAGCTTCGCCCTACTACGAAACGGCTCCCGTCGGCGGTCCGGCAACTTCCGGTGCTTATCTCAACGCGGCAGTCGAGGTCGAGACGACCCTTTCGCCTGAACAACTCCTTGCCACACTGCTCGAAATTGAAGTCACGTTCGGCCGTATTCGAGCGGAACTGAATGCTCCGCGTACGCTCGACCTCGATCTGATTTTGTACGGCGATCTGGTGCGAACGAGCCCCGATCCGATCGTGCCACATCCGCGTTTGCACGAACGCCGATTCGTCTTACAGCCGCTGGCGGACATCGCACCTGATGTGCGACATCCGATTCTTAAGCGGACAATCCGCGAACTACTCGAGGTACTTGCAAACGATCCTCAGCCACCGAAACTCTTTCCGAAAGCCGAGGCCGCATCCGGTCGCGAACTCGAGGGACTACGCGCATTCGTCACCGGTTCGACCAGCGGGATCGGCCGGGCCATTGCGATCGAGCTGGCTCGCGGCGGCGCGGATGTGATTGTTCATGGCCGCAAGTCGGTGGACGAAGCTTCACAAGCTGCCGAGCAAATTCGCTCCCTTGGTTCGCAGGCCGGCATCTTCATGGCCGACTTGACCAAACCGGATGCTTGCGATCGAATGGTCGAAAATGCTTGGAATCTCTGGGGCGGAATCGACGTGTTTGTTCAGAATGCCGGCGTCGATCTCGTGACTGGCGAGGCCGCGGAGTGGTCGTTCGACCAGAAACTTGAAGCGTTGCTCGCCGTTGATGTCACGGCGACCGTGAGAATGTGCCGAGCTGTTGGCGAACTCATGAAGGTAGGCAGCGGCGGAACGATTCTAACCATGGGCTGGGATCAAGCGGAGACGGGCTTTGATGCCGAGAGTGGATTGCTGTTCGGCACCACGAAAGGGGCCGTGATGGCCTTCACGAGAAGCCTGGCTCGAAACTTGGCCCCACGAGTTCGTGTGAATTGCCTGGCACCCGGGTGGATCAAGACTGCATGGGGCGAAGGGGCTTCTGCCACCTGGCAGCAACGCGTGGCCGACGAGACGCCCTTGGGTCGTTGGGGACTTCCGGAAGATGTCGCTGCGGCCGCTCGCTGGCTGGCTTCGCCGCAGGCCGCGTTTATTACGGGGCAGATCATTCGCGTGAATGGCGGCGTGGTTTGACGTTCGAGCCGTTGGCTCGAACGCTAAACGAAGATTCAAAACGAAGATTCCTCATACAATCACTTTGTCGCTAGGGGTGCCCCGGCCGGATGTCGGGGCTGAGAACAAACCCTATTTTGCACCCGATCCGGCTAGTACCGGCGTGGGGAAGCGAACCCTTCCGCCTGCCGAACTTCACCAGGCAATCACCATGACCCAGTTGGAATCCGCCCGCAAGGGCATCATTACCCCCGAGATGCATTACGTCGCAAAGCGCGAAGACCTGGAGCCGGAACTCATCCGCTCCGAGGTTGCGCGTGGCCGCATGGTCATTCCCGCGAATGTGTTTCACCTTCAAAAAGGCCTGGAGCCAATGGCCATCGGCGTGGCTTCCGTGTGCAAGATCAACGCGAACATCGGCAACTCGGCCGTCACGGGCAAGGTTGAGGACGAACTCGAAAAGCTGCACACCGCCGTGCATCTCGGGTCGGACACGGTAATGGACCTGAGCACCGGCGGCAACATCGACGGCATTCGCCAGGCGATCATTGACGCCTCGCCGGTTCCGATTGGAACGGTGCCGATTTATCAGTTGATTCAAGACGTGAAAGACCCCACCGACCTAACGCCACAACAGATGCTCGACATGGTCGAACATCAGGCGAAGCAGGGGGTCGATTACATGACGATCCATGCGGGCGTGCTGATTGAATACGTGCCGCTCACCAAGAATCGCGTGACCGGCATCGTGAGCCGTGGCGGGGCGTTGATGGCACAATGGATGATCGCCCACCACAAGCAGAATGCTTGGTACACGCACTTCGATGAACTGTGCGAGATCATGAAGCAGTACGACGTGACCTTCTCGCTGGGCGACGGACTTCGCCCCGGTTCGTTGGCCGACGCCAACGACGAGGCACAATTCGCGGAGTTGAAGACTCTCGGCGACCTGACGTTGAAGGCCTGGGAGCATGGCTGCCAGGTGATGGTCGAAGGGCCGGGCCACATTCCGATGCACCTTGTGAAAATGAACGTCGAGAAGGAACGCGAGTTGTGCCACGAGGCCCCCTTCTACCTTCTGGGGCCGTTGGTCACGGACATCGCGCCGGGTTACGACCACATCACGAGCGCAATCGGTGCCGCCATCGCTGCCGAGGCCGGTGCGGCGATGCTGTGCTATGTGACGCCGAAGGAACACCTGGGCCTGCCGAACAAGGACGACGTGCGGCAAGGCGTGATCGCCTACAAGATCGCGGCCCATGCCGGGGACATCGCTCGTGGCCGAAAGGGAGCCCGCGATCGCGATGATGCGTTGAGCAAAGCCCGCTTCGAGTTCGACTGGAACAAGCAGTTCGAGTTATCACTCGATCCGCAAACCGCCCGCGCCATGCACGACGAGACGCTGCCGAACGACGTGTTCAAGAGCGCGAAATTTTGCAGCATGTGCGGGCCGAAGTTCTGCTCCATGCGGATTACGCAAGACGTGCGAAAACTGGCCGAGGACGCGGAGAAAGTCGCTCTGAGCTTGGCGATGGTTTGAAGCCTAAATTTGCTGTGCCAATCCATGAACGTGCTTTAAGACGACAAAAGCGACCATTGCCCTATATTTCCGGGGCCAATATGGCGGAGCGTGCCATCGCGTTTCCGCCATATGGCCTGACTCGGCGACAGAGGCAAATCGGTCCTAGAGAATTTCCCTACATCTCTGTCACTATTCGGTCCAAAAGTGAGTAGAAGGTAGCCCTAGTTCTGTTTATTTTCGAAATACAATCTCAATCCCATCCGCGTCCGGGGGCACGACAACGTCCTTGGCTTTCCGGTCCTTCTCAGCCCAGGCAAACGTGCGTGGCAAACGCAGTGTGACATATTGGCCGCTGGGAATCTTGAGTTGCTCGCCGTTTACCTCGAGGACGATTTGACGTTCGCTGTGATTAAAGAACCCCACCCGCACTTGCGGACCAGGTTTCGCAGATCTCTCGTCCGCTGGAACGACATACTGATCGAAAGATTTGGGATCGTCCGCCACGGGCTCCTTTTTGGCCGGGAGGGGCACTTCCTTGAAATCTGCATCATCCGGCAGCGGCAGCTTGAGTTTTGGGATCTTGGACGATTCTTTCGGCTCGATCTCTTTCTTGGGCCGTTCGAACGGCGGAGGCTTGGATTCCACCTCCTTCACCACCCCTTTTTTGGGAACGGATGGAGCAATGCGTGGCTCAGGACGTACAGGGTAGACGGGGACATAGATCACGATCGGCGGGGGCGAATACCATTGCTGGCACTGGCCAACGGCAATCTGAACGCTGGCTAAGGCAAAGATTGATGCAAGCAGAGTACGAATCATGTCCGAGTCCCTTCGTGGAAGCTTGCGAACGTTGTACGAGCCACTCGCTGGCGTAACCAGTCTTGCGGACTATAAGTAGGGATGACTGAACTTCCCCATGAGGACTCTCTATGCGTCGTTTCTGTCTGGCCTTGTTGCTCTTGGCTTCGCCCGCTTTCGCACAGCCCGACCGCTACGAGCTGGGGCGGCGAGTGATCGCATTCGAAAAGGCGTGGGACGAAAAGGCCGACGATGCTGCCGCCAAAAAACGGGCGGCACCGATCATCAACAGGGCGGTCCAGAGCTTCTTTCAGTTGAACCTTTCGAATGCCAGCAAGTTCATCGACGAAGCTCGCAATGCACTGGAAGCACCCGAAGCCGCATCGGCTTCGGTTCGCTGGTCGGAGGCGTTGCAAATCGTTCCAGAAACGCGGGTCGTGGACTCGACAACCGAGGACGTAACTGTGGCCGTGAAGTCGTTTTACAAGGTTGACGGAGAGGCACCGAAGGGAGCAATCGCCCGGGCGAAACTTGGTGCCGGCAAGCCGGTGGAAGTGACACTCGACAAGCTTCCAGCCACGATCAAGGTGCCCGTGAAAAGTGTTCCGGGAACGCCATCGGCTGACTTTACGCTCGTGGTCGAGATTGTCGTCGATGGAAAAGTCCTGGCTCGCAAGGAAACCCGCGTATCGCGAATCGAGAAGTTCGAGGAACGATTGGCGGTCGTCAAGAAAGCGTCTGCCGATGTGCCAAACCCACCGATGACGATCGAGCAGGCCACATTGCTGCTGATCGTGAAGCAACTCGAATCGCTCGCGAAGAAGAGCGTGCCGGAAACCGATCTTCCCGCCTCGCGATTGATCTTTGGGGCCGAGAGGCTTTCGACGGTGAAGGAGCCCTACTACACTTCCAAGCGGCCGGGCGAATTCTGGCTGAGCATCCCGACGGGCAAGACGGTGTCAGTCGTCCGCATCCGGATTCCCGCGAAACTAGAAGAAAAGAAAACGCCGGTTCCAATTCTTTTTGCCCTGCACGGCATGGGTGGCAGCGAGAACCTGTTTTTCGATTCTTATGGCGACGGCATCGTGCCGCGGCTCGCGACCGAACGTGGCTGGATTGTGGTCGCACCTCGGGTGGAAGGCTTGCTCGGCTCTGGGCCGGCTCCGAAAGTGTCGGAGATTCTCGATGAACTGGCAAAGCGTTACCCGATCGATCCGAAACGGGTTTACTTGGTCGGCCACTCGATGGGTGCGGGTCACGCTCTGCAACTGGCACAGAAAGACCCCGAGCGTTACGCGGCCATCGCGGCACTGGGAGGAGGGGGGCGAGTCGCCAAGGCCGACACGCTGAAGGGCCGGTTCTTCGTCGGTTGCGGCAAGATGGACTTCGCGTTGAACGGGGCGAAGTCTCTGCACAAATCGCTTGACGATGCCAAAGTGCCTGTCACATTGAAGGAATACGATGACATCGAGCACTTGCTGATTGTCCGTGAGGCGGCTGCGGATGTGTTTAAGTTCTTTGAAGACACTCGACCAAAATAGTTCACTGCAAAGACACCGAGAGCACAAAGAAGAAGGTCTGAATCTTGTCTTCTTTGTGCGCTCCGTACTACTATCTGTTCTACTTCTACGTTTGGCGTGATGATTTAGGGTGGTCTGAAAAGACAATGGAACACGGATGACGCGGATTGAGCGGATTCAAACGGATTAGATCCATGATCCATGAATCAACTGCCTTTGATCCGCGCAAATCCGTGTCATCCGAGTCATCCGTGTTCCATTGCCTTTTGGTCTGGGCCTCGATTGCGGCTAAACCGCGCTATGCTTTTTTGGTGAATCGTTTCCTAAAGAATGTACTTGCTCAAATCTTCCTTCTGCAAGATGGCCGTGAGCTTCTCGCGGACGTATTTGCCGTCGATTTTCACTTTCTTCTTCTTGAGATCCGGCCCTTCAAAACTGACTTCTTCGACCACTCGTTCCAGGATCGTGTGCAAGCGGCGGGCTCCGATATTCTGGGCCGTGCGATTGACTTCAAAGGCGATGTCGGCGAGGGCTTCGATGCCGTCTTTCGTGAAGTCAATGGTCACGCCTTCCGTGGCCATCAACTCCGCGTATTGCTTCGTGAGAGCGTGTTTCGGCTCCGTGAGAATGCGCAGGAAATCATCGCGGGTTAGATCGTTCAACTCGACGCGAATGGGAAATCGGCCCTGCAATTCCGGCATTAAGTCCGAGGGTTTCGACAGGTGAAATGCACCGGCCGCGATAAACAAAATGTGATCGGTTCGCACCGACCCATACTTCGTGTTGACGGTTGTACCCTCGACCACGGGCAACAAGTCGCGTTGTACGCCTTGACGAGAAACATCCGGCCCGTGCCCGGAGGATGGCCCGCACACTTTGTCGAGTTCGTCCAGGAAGATGATTCCCGAATTCTCGACTAGGTCGATGGCTTGCTCGACGACGGCGGCCCGGTCGATGAGAGCTTCCGTTTCGATCTCCATGAGCACTTTGCGTGCTTCCGCGATCGACACCATGCGCGGCCCGGCGGGCTTCGGGATCATGTTCTCCAACATGCTCTGCAAGTCCATTTGCATGTTTTCCATGCTGAACGCGGAGAGCATTTGGACCTGTGGGCCTTGCTTCTGTTCCGGAGGCAGTTCAACCTTCTTCTCTTCCATCTCGCCCGCTTCGAGTTTCACTTTGAACTTATCGCGGGTTCGCTTCTTGCTCGCAGTCTCCTCGGCATTCTCATCCGGGGTCCAGCCCTTGGAAGGAACGAGCAGATCTAGCAACCGTTCAGTCACGCGTTCCTTGGCCTTTTCGATCACCTGTTCGCGTTGCTTTTGCTTGATTAGGCCGACGGCGGCCTCGGTCAAATCGCGGATCATGCTCTCGACATCACGGCCGACGTAGCCGACTTCGGTGTACTTCGTGGCCTCGATCTTGATGAACGGAGCGCCGACGAGTTGGGCGAGTCGCCGGGCGATCTCGGTTTTGCCAACACCCGTTGGACCGATCATGATGATGTTTTTCGGCGTAACATCCTTGCGCATTTCCGGCGGGAGTTGCAGCCGGCGCCAGCGGTTGCGGATGGCGACCGCGACAGCCCGCTTAGCGGCACCCTGGCCGACGATATAGCGATCAAGTTCCGCGACGATCTCGCGAGGGGTCAGGTTTTCACTCATGATTTTCGGAAGTGGTTCCGTTCAGGGATGGTGGTGTATTACGTTTGAGTTCTTCGAAGATTTCAGGAGGGGTCAGCCATACGACTTTGTTATCTCGCCAGATGCACACGGAATGGCCAAGAAGCGCGCTCTCTCGCAGAGCGTCGCGGACGCCCTTTTGGATTGCCCGAGTCCGATCTTCGGTGGTAACGTTTTTACGCATGGTCCACAACCTCCAGAAAGGTCTTCCAGTGCGATTCTTTCGAAATCAAGGGAACTCCACCGCGGCAACCCGCCGCAATCAATATCGGCTTCTCCAAACTATTGTCGTACACAAACCATGAATCGGCTTGAAACCGATAGTCGTTCCAGAAATTCTGAAGGCTCCTCATGTAGCGCTGCCGAATCGTTGTTTCCGGAATATTGTGCCCGCCGCGTTTTACACGGGCACGAACGCGCTCAACGGCGAGGTCGGGCGAGCGGAGCCAGAAATAATAGAGCTCAATCACGTAGCCGTCTTCACGCAAGCCTCGAAGAAGGCTTATGTACGACCGCCCCGAAAGCGTTGTTTCAAACGCAAAGTCCACATGATTCTTTCGAAGTTCGCGGAGCCGTTCGAGAGTTACCTTGCCCGCTTCAAAGGCAACCGATTCTGGCGAGAACGCATTGAGCCCTCTTGCGATTGTATCAGCGTTTACAAAGGACATCACAGCAAGTTGTTCGGCGATCAAGGCTTGGGAAGCTGTCGTCTTCCCAGCACCGTTGATCCCGCCAAGGACAATTGCCACTGGTTGTTCTTTGGACATCCCCATACCTCCTTGAAGTTCCATCGTAAGCATAGTCGCGAAAGGGCGTTATCCCACCTCCACCACGTCGATATTCCGGTTCGTGTAGATGCAGATCTCCGCCGCGATGCCGAGGGCAGTCTTGACGATCTCCGCGGCACTCAAGTTGGAATGAGTCATTAACGCCCGTGCGGCCGCGAGAGCATAGGAACCGCCGGAACCGATGGCAAGCACGCCGTCCGAGGGTTGAATCACGTCCCCGGTGCCGCTGACGAGAAGCAAGTCCGTGCGATCGAGGGCGATCATCATCGCTTCGAGTCGCCGCAGTGCCCGATCGGTTCGCCAGTCCTTGGCGAGTTCGGTAGCCGCCCGGGGCACGGAGCCTTGATGATCGCGTAACTTCGCCTCGAATCGTTCCAGCAAGGCAAACGCATCGGCCGAGGCACCCGCAAAGCCGACCAGGACTTTGCCATCGAAAAGTTTACGAATCTTGTGGGCATCACTCTTCATGACGACGTTGCCGAGAGTGACTTGGCCGTCTCCACCGATAGCTGCCTTGCCTTTGTGCCGCAGGGCCAAGATCGTCGTTGCTCGCATTCGCTCCATGAAATTCCTCATTTCAGCTGTCCCGGACTGACGGGACGTGAACTGCCTTCAAACTCGTTTCGTAAACCAGTAGCTATAATACAGGTATGTTGGGTTGGATTTTGCTTGAAGAATGAGACCCGCTTTGCGAATAATGAGAAGTAGCGGGGATGTTCCGTAACTCGCTGGAGATCACCCTAATGAAAGCGATAATGAAGAATCTCGGCCTGATGACAATCGTAGGCACTCTGGCACTCTCCGGAACCTCGTTCGCGGAGAAGGTGCCGTTGAAGGATGGCCATCTGATCGTTCACGACGAAGCCAAGCTATTCTCGGAAGATGGCATCAAACGAGCTAAAAATGAATTCTCGCGCCTTCACACAAAGTCCGAGCGTGAAGTGACCATCCATACGATGACCAAGCTGCCGGAGGCGGAACGATCCAAGTACGACAAGCTTCCGAAGGACGACAAATCCGCGCAGCGCAGGTACTGGTCGGGATACGCCCGCGAATTAGCGAAAGATGATCATGGGCACGGTGTGTACATTCTGATCTGTCGAAGTCCGGGCCACGTCCATGTGCTTTCTGATGCCGAGATGACCCGCAAGGGTTTCGATGGCCGTAAGGTTGATGCTCTGGAAGAATCATTCGTCTCGGCTCTGCAAAACTCGGCTCCAGCGAAGGAAAAGGATCCCGAGAAGCAAACCCAGATCCGCGACAAGGCCCTCTTCTCGGCAGTCGAGTATCTTGAAAAGAACCTCCCACCGGCTTCGGCCGATACGACCGCTAACACCAAGACGAGCACCGCCACAAAGAACTCGGACGACAAGGGTGGTGGCGGCTGGAGCTGGACTAGTATTATCTGCATCGGCATCAGCATTATGCTGGGCATTTGGCTGGTTACGGCACTAGTACGGGCATTCACGGGTGGTGGTGGCGGCGGGGGATATGGTGGCGGCGGTATGGGCGGCGGAGGAATGGGTGGTGGAGGATTCTTCCCAAGCCTGATGGGCGGCCTGTTTGGGGCGGCGGCCGGCATGTGGATGTACGATCACTTCATGGGCGGCCACTCGTCCAGCGCGAACGCGGCTGATGGCGGCTCGAGCGGTGCTGGCGACCAAGGCGTGGATGATACGGGTGCCGGAAATTGGGACGATGGTGCCGAAGCCGGCGGCGACTACGATACGGGCGGTGGCGGCGATTTCGGTGGAGGTGGTGGCGACTTTGGTGGCGGCGGAGATTTTGGCGGCGGAGGTGGCGACTTCGGTGGTGGCGGCGATTTCTAACAAGCACAAAAAGCCCAGCGACGGTGGTCGCTGGGCTTTTTTTGTGCGATTATCGTCCTGGAGGCACCATCGCGGTTGAACGGTCGCGACGCATCTCACTTTCCAATAGTCGAGTCTTGTCGAGGACATTGACCTCGTTAATCTCTTCTTCCGTTACTCGTTTTCTCATCTCGGGCATTGCTGACGACATCGAAACCCGTTCTTTGACGGCGGTCTTTTCCAGCGGCGGCGGTTGGTCCGCCACGTAGCTCTTTTCGCTTGATGTCGTCGTGCAGCCGATCGCTGTCGCAAGGGCAGCGATCAAGCTGAGTGCAGAAATCCGTTTCATCGGTCGTTCCCCCGCATAGATGGCCGTCGTTGCGCTGGCCGCGCGGCCGACGCTGGGCGTTCGTCCCTGCCACGTTCCAACGCGGCTCGGTCGTCTCCACCCTCCCCCAACTTCGGCAACATCGCAGTGCGTAGTTTGAAGAGTTCTTCAGCCTGGGTTTCCAGGTCGTCTGCCTTCTTCATCAGGGCATCATCCCCCTGATCGTCGGCAATCTTTCGAATTCGACTGATTGCCTGGAGCCGCTCCAGATAGATTCTCTGCTCTTCGGCCAGTTGCCGTTTTGCCATCTCTTTGGGAGAGACGGCCGGAGCAGCTCGTGCACCGGTGCCAGGAACCCGATCTCTTGCAGCGATTGCCGGTTCCTTCGCGGGAACGGGTTTCTCCCGTTCGCCTAGGAACCACCAACGGTACCAAGGGACCGTGGAAGCTGGAGTCTCGGCAGGCGGCGTCTCCGCGGAGAACGCAGGCGTGGCGAGGCCAAAAACGAGCAATAAAGCACCAATATGGCGCATTGGAATGTTCCCCCGAAAAAAGCCGCTGCCCTCGACCCCCCGATCGAGGGCAGCGCAAATCATCTGGAGCCGATGCCAGAAGTCGAAGAGCCCATGCCAGAAAGTGGTTTTTGTGTAAAGGTCAGTTTCGGGTGCAAGACACGCTTCTCAACACAATCGCCCCGGGATTGGCCGGGGCGATTGTGCTTTTCCAAATCCAATATTGACTTACAAGCCGCCGAGATCGACAACCTGGCCATCGTCGCGTCCACCAATCGCGTTAAACAACGTGGCATTGACACCATACTTGATGAAGCGAACCGAGCCATCGCCGAACACGCCGTTCATGCCGGTGGCATGAGCGGAACCGAATCGGTATCCTTCCCAACCAACCTGTCCGTACTGTTTGTCCGAACGAGGTTCAAATCCGGTATATCGCGCAACGTCGGGATCCCAGCCATCGGCCCATCCGGCATCGTCGTGCCAGTCACCCGTTACATATGCCTGCCAATTGAGTTGCTTCTCGCCGATCATCAGGGTGTTTGAGGTGCCGTCGGGAATGTTGCCCATTGTTGTCTGACTGCCTCGCCATCGGCCTTGGTTGAAATCGAATCCGCCACGGACAATCATGCCTCGATAAGGCGGTTGCCCCTCCCAGCCGCCACCCCAAACATCACCCTTCCAATACTGATCCCATGATCCCGCGCTATCGGCCGGGGTAGCGGAGGCATAATCCATCAAATAACGTCCACCCTGATTTCCTGAGGCCGTGGATCGTCGTCGGGTCGGGCAAAAATACACGGAAGGCCCTGCGCGATATCGAAGCGGATCCACATTGTTGGGCGTAGTTTGCCGGGCAAGATTGTCCTGCTCCAGGTGGCTTAAGATGTGGAAGGGCCAGCTACCATGTTGTTCCCATGGATTAAAGCCGCCCGCGGGCAAGTGTCCATTTGTGTCGTTGTAATTGTGGATGGCAAGCCCGATTTGCTTCAGGTGATTGCCGCACTTCATGCGACTGGCCGCCTCGCGGACCTTTTGAACGGCTGGCAACAGCAGTCCAATCAAGATCGCGATGATGGCGATGACTACCAGCAACTCGATGAGCGTAAAGCCCGAGCGCCGGTTACGGAGAGGGAGCGACACGTGAAACCTCCAAAAGAGATAAAAACCGGCCAAAAACGAGCCGGAACACGGACTATTTTCCCGACTTCGATTTCGGCAAGCGTTGATTCCAAGTTGCTTCATCGACTTCTTCGATCTTGCCGACTGCGTCTGCTACAAATCGCTTGCCATTTACACCAGTTTGCTCCCAGATCACCATGCCTGCACCATCCGGCCCAGGCATGGCTCCACGCATTCCCCAGGCGATGCCATAGGGCTGATTGTCCCGAGGTGAAGTAAACAGCGCGTCAAGATTCGCCAGATCGATGCCAAAATTCTCATATTCGGCTGGGCGCATCCCGCGAATGAACTTCTTGAAAGCTTCCTCGTTCGGTGGACCGACGCCCTTGTTCTGACTAACGAAGCGGCCATAAAAAACAGCCAGTCCTTGCAGATTCTTTTCGGACTGACCCTGAGGCTTGTCGGCCGGGGTGCAAGCAAGGGATCCCAGGCAGATCGCCAATAGGGCAAACCGAAGTAGGAATGGGAGTGGTCGACCGATTGCGGACAAGTGAGCCTCCACCTGAGTTGTGCTTTCCGGATAACTATCTTTTATATCTCAAACCGCTCGCGCCGGTCAATGAAATTTCGCAGTTCCTTGCCATTTCCGCTGCTTGCGAGAAATCGCTCTCCCGCCTACATTGATAAACGTCAGGCACTCACGCTCACGGAGCCGGTTGACATGTCGCTGGGAGTCGATCGGGTTTGTGTGATTATCGCCCGTACCCGCCACAAGATGGTTCAGGTCGAACTGGACGAGGCCGTCCACCGTGGGGCCCGATTTATCGAGTTGCGCCTGGATTACATGGCCAAGGCCGTGGATTTCAAACGGCTTCTCGCTCATCGGAAGTGTCCCTGGATCGCCACATTGCGCCGCCATACCGACGGCGGCCGATGGAAGGGGACCGAGGAAGAGCGACGGATGATCATTCGCCAGGCCATCGTTTCTGGGTTCGACTGGATCGACCTCGAAACCGATGTGGCCGACGAGATCAAACGGTTTCGCGACGTCAAACGTATTGTCAGCTATCACAATTTCGTGGAAACTCCTGAAGATCTTGAGGGCATCTACGAAAACATGGCCAAGCAAGATGCCGACGTTTTCAAGATCGTGACCATGGCCCAACATCCGAAAGACTGCATTCGAGTCTTGAACATCATCAAGAACGCCAAACGGCCGACTGTCGGACACTGCATGGGCGAGATGGGATTGCCAAGCCGAATTCTATCGCTTCGTTATGGCGCGCCTTTCCTGTACTCCGCTTTCAACAAGGAACGAAGCATCGCTCCCGGACTGCCCTCCTTCGAGGAAGTACGGCGATATTTCCAGGTCGAACGGATCAACACGGAAACCAAGGTTTATGGCGTGATCGGCGATCCGGTCTCCCAATCTTACAGCCCTGCTTTACACAATCTGATGTTTCGCCAGACAGGCTTGAATGCCTTGTATTTGCCGTTTCGAGTCCCACGCGGAGAACTCGACGATTCGCTTCAAGCCTTCAACGCCATCCCCGTGGAAGGCTACAGTGTGACGATCCCGCACAAGGAAGCGGCAGCGAACTTGGCCGTCAAGATTGACGATCGCGTGAAAGAAACAGGTGCCGCCAACACACTGGTCAAGCGGGCGGATGGCTATCACGCCTTCAACACGGACTACGAGGCAGCTCTGGAGGGCTTGGCTCGAAACATGCCGGTTGAGGAAGGGAAACGAAAACAGATCAAGGAATGTGGGGCCATGATTTTGGGGAGCGGCGGGGCGGCCCGAGCCGTGGCTCATGCATTGCATCAAGCCGGTGCAACGCCACTCTTTATCGTCGGTCGAAGCGCGGACAAAACCGAGAAGCTTGCCGCCGAAGTCCACGGAAAAGCTGTTGAGTGGGCCGCTCGACACAACCTGGAAGTCGAAATTATTGTGAACTGCACGCCTGTGGGCATGCACCCGAACCTGGATGAAAGTCCGCTTCACGTGGGTTTTCTGAAGCCAGGCATGGTCGTCTTCGACACGGTTTACAACCCAGAACA
>Ga0105044_10008678_pt1 | contig 13937 bp, 14 predicted proteins | sample MAT01_FD_78092 | JGI IMG/M metagenome (GOLD analysis project Ga0105044, IMG submission 78092) | Freshwater microbial communities from Lake Fryxell liftoff mats and glacier meltwater in Antarctica - MAT-01 | ecosystem: Environmental > Aquatic > Freshwater > Ice > Liftoff microbial mat | place...
ACACGCCCAAAAAGATGGTTTGAGCGGGACTTTCAGTCCCGCAAAAGGCAAGGCAGGGGTTTTCAACCCCTGACGACAGGACAAAAGCGAGGCGGACGACAGGTGATTTGCTTAAGTTGCTGCATATGGGATAGGAAAAAGCCCCTCCTTGCGAAGCGGGGAGGGGTTGGGGAGGGCCAGGGGAGCGGTCTACGCAGTGGGGAGGGGTGTTTTACCAGAACTTTACGCAAGTTTACGTCTTTGCGGTTCTTTTCCCCTGCAAGTCCGCTAAAATACGAGCATTCGCATTCAATGACTGCCCTGGAGAGATCGATATGACCGCTGTCCGTTTCCGTATTCTGGCGTTCCTGCTGCTGGTCTCCCTGACTGTGCCTGCGCTGGCACAGGACACTGCCACCTCATCCGCCCTGTCCGGCACAGCGTCGATTGGCTGCCTGGGCGTGGGCGTGGTCGTGCTCATCGCTGTCGGGGCGCTCATGAGCGCACAAAATGCAGCGGCGGATCAGATGGCAAGCATCCCCCCCACCGCCAGCGAAGGTGTCAAGAAGCCAGAATAATCATCGTGCTGTGCGGATATTTTTACGCTGTTCTGATATCATTTATCATGTGATTTTTATCACAAATGCTGCTATAATGAGGCAATTGTCGTCCGTGTTCTGGAGTCGATTAACATGGCACAACTCACCTGGGAAAAATCCTCTCTCCCGAATAAATCCAAAACGTCTCGTCCCGCCTGGGAGCGCTACAAATTTCTGGCCGGGGGCGGCGTGCTGCTGGCAATCGTGGCGATTCTCGTCCTGTCCGGCACGCTGTCGGGCGCACGCTTTTTCCTGTCCGTCGATAGCGTCGTCCACAACGCCAGCTATGTCGGCCAGACGGTGCGCCTGACCGGGGCTGTCCTGGGCGATACGATTGTTTATGATCCCAAGACAGGCGATCTTGCGTTCACCATCGCGCATGTCCCCGACCAATTTGATGATCTGGCGACAGCGCTGCATGAATCCGTGACCGATCCCAGCCGCACCCGTCTAAAGATTGTGATGAAAAATCAGGTCATGCCCGATCTGCTCCAGCATGAGGCGCAGGCCATCCTCACGGGCAAGATGGGCGATGATGGCATGTTTTACGCCACTGAGTTGAATTTGAAATGTCCGAGCCGCTTCGGACAGGGTATGCCCGAACTCAATCATCCCGTCGTCAAAACGAATTAAGAGCCTTCTCCTATGAGTGCAGAAATCGGCCTTGCGGCTGTTGGGCTGGCGTTTCTCGCCGCCCTGTATGCCATCTTCGCCTGCGTCTACGGCGAACGCACCTATCAAGGGCGTCTTGTGCTGAGTGGACGCAACGCCGCCCTGCTCACCTTTCCGCTGCTGCTGATAGCGGTCTGCGCCCTGTGGACAGCCCTCCTCAGCGGCGATTACCAGATCAGCTATGTCTGGTCGGTGAGCAATCCGCAGACGCCCATTTTTTATCGCATCACGGCGCTGTGGGGATCGCAGCAGGGGTCGCTGCTGTTCTGGTCGCTGCTGATGAGCGGCTTCTCTGCCGTCGCCATCTGGCTGAACTGGCGCAGCGAACGCCGCCTGATGCCGTATGCCACCGCCGTTATGATGGCGACATTGGCCTTTTTCATCGGCCTGCTCCTCTTCTTTGAAAATCCGTTTGCCCGTTACTGGCTCGACTCAGCGCAGCAAGTCATCCAATCGACGCTGATCCCGGCCAATGCGCTGACGCCGGATGCAGGCCAACTGGCCGCGACTGCCAAGGGTCTCAATCCGCTGCTGCGGCACTTCGGCATGATCATTCATCCGCCGATGCTGTATCTGGGCTTCACGGGCTTCGTCGTGCCATTTGCGTTTGCACTGGCGGCGCTGGCCTCCGGCGATCTGTCGCCCAACTGGATCAAAGCGACACGGCGCTGGACGCTGATTGCGTGGCTGTTCCTGAGCCTGGGCCTGATCCTGGGCGGACGCTGGGCCTATGATGTGCTCGGTTGGGGCGGCTACTGGGGCTGGGACCCGGTGGAGAATGCCGCCTTTCTGCCCTGGTTGATCGGCACAGCGTTTTTGCACAGCGTCATGATCCAGCAGAAGCGTGGGATGCTCAAAGTCTGGAATATGGTGCTCGTCCTGCTGACCTTCTCCGCCGTGTTGTTTGGCACATTCGCCACGCGCAGCGGCGTCATCGAGAGCGTCCACAGCTTCGCCCGTTCGCAAATCGGCTTCCCGATGCTCACCTTCTGGGCCACCATGACGATCATCGGCCTCGGCCTACTGGTGTGGCGTTGGCAGCGCGGCGAACTGCGCGATGAACATGCCTTTGCGGGCCTGCTCAGCCGCGAAACGCTGTTCGTGCTCAACAATGTCATCTTTGTGGCGCTGGCGCTGGTGATCTTCTGGGGCAGTTTTGGCGCACCGATCCTGTCGGAATTGGTGCTGCATACCGAAATCACGCTCGGCAAAGAATATTTTATGCAGGTCACGCCGCCGCTGTTCCTGGCGATGTATCTGCTCATGGGCATTGCGCCGCTCTCAGCATGGAGCGCGACCACCATCGCCCGATTGGGCAATGCGCTGTTTGTCCCGGCTCTGCTCACGCTGATAACGGTGGCAGGCATCGTCTTCACCAGCCCGACGACACTTGTCTCGCTGATTGGCTATGCGGCAGCTTTCCTCGCGGGCTACGTGGCGCTGTGGGAGACCTATCGCGGAATACGAGCACGGCGCGGTGGCAAGCGCGAGTCGTGGGCGGCGGCGATACAAGCCTTATTCCGCCGCAATCCGCAGCGCTACGGTGGCTATCTGGTGCATCTGGGCATCACCATCATCGGTATCGGCGTCATTGGCAGCACGCTCTTCCAGTTGGAGACGCGCCAGACGCTGCGCCAGGGTGAGACGGTGCAAATCTCGCCCGAATATCAAATTCGCTTCGATGCGTTGGAGCGCGGGATTTCCGCCGATGGCCGCGAGATCGACACCGCCACGCTGACGCTGCTGCAAGACAGCAAGATTGTGACGCAGATCACGCCGCGCATCGACAATTTCCCTGGGCAGGCCATGACGATTTCCGGCGCGTACAGCACGCTGGAAAAAGATGTGTATGTGCTGCTCACGGGCGCGGATGCCACAGGCCAGACAGCGACCTTCAAAATCTACATCAATCCGCTGGTCAATCTGGTGTGGTGGGGCGGCGTGATCCTGATCCTGGGGACGCTTCTCGCCGCATGGCCGCATGACGCCGTGCCGGAACGAGCGCGGCAAACCGCCTCTAAAATAGCAAAGGCGGCGGCATGAGACGGCTGCGTCACGCTGTAGCCTCGCTGAGGGCACGACATGTCGTGTCCCTCCTCATACTCATTCTGTGTATTGGGACGGTTTACACGCAGCGCAGCGTGACGCAGGATGACGTGAATGCTGTCGCCGAGCGCATGTACTGCCCGGTGTGCGAGAATATCCAGTTGGATGACTGCGGCACTGTCACTTGTCAGGCCTGGAAAGAGGAGATTCGCCAGCAGTTGCTGGCGGGCGTGTTATCCGATGCCATCGTGAACGATTTTGTCGCCCGCTATGGCGATCAGGTCGTCGGCATTCCGCAAAATCCGCTACTGCGGGCGCTCTCGCTGGTCATACCCTGGCTTCTGGTGATTGTGGCGCTGGTCGTTGGTGTGTGGACGTTTCGCCGCTGGCAGGTGCGTCCTGCTGCTGATCAACCGCCCACGCTGCCACCTGTCGTCAGCGATGATTACCGCAGCCGTATCGAAGACGATGTGAATTAGCATGATATCTGTAGGGGTGCAGCACGCTGCGCCCTCAAAAACCAATCATTGATGGTTTGAACCCTATGAGCATGGATGAACTTGATGTCATTCTCGAAAGCGGCGAACGCGGCGGCGACAAACGCCCCCGCCGTCTCCAGACGCCCGCTGGCACGCCCGCGACAGGCCGCGCCGGTTGGGGCTGGCTGATTGTACTTGGCATTGTGATCGGGGCAGTTTTGTTGGGCCTGCAACTGGCGCAGCAAAATCGCGTTCAGCCGAAGGTGGGCGATACCGCACCCCTTTTCAGCCTGATCACGTTTGACGGAACACCGATCTCATTGGAGAGTCTGCGCGGCAAAATTGTCGTGGTGAATTTCTGGGCGAGCTGGTGTGCGCCCTGCCATGAGGAAGCGGCGGATTTGCAATCCATCGCCGAAGATTACCAGGGCAAAAATGTCGTCATGGTCGGTGTCAATTGGCTGGATACAGAGTCGGATGCCAGAGGCTATATGGCGAAATACGGCATCACCTACGTCAACGGGCCGGATGTGGGCGAAAAGATCGCCAAGAGCTATCGCATCCAGGCCGCGCCGGAAAATTATGTGCTGGATCGCAATGGTGTCGTGGCCGATATGGTGATTGGCCCTGTGACCTATGAGCATCTGTCCGCCGTGCTGGATCGCCTGATTGCAGCGGGAGGCGCATCATGAGCCTCGAAGGTCTTCTTGCTTCCTTCATCCTGACACTCATCGTCCTCGTGATCGTGCTGCGCCCGCTGTTCACGGCCTCCAGCGAAGACGCGGCCACCATGTCGCGCCAGCGCCTGCGGGCAGATGCCTACTATGAGCGCGTGGTGCAAAATATCCGCGACCTGGATGACGATCACGCCATGAGCAAAATCGCTGATGAGGAATACCGCACCGAGCGCGAACAATGGCTGGAGCGCGGCAGCATCGTCCTCAAGCTGCTGGATGATCTGGACAGGATGCCCCTCGCGTCCATCAGCGCCGATGATGCTGCCATCGATGCCGCGATTGAGCAGGCAGTGCAGAAGGCAGCGGCCCATTCTGCCGAGCCTGTGATATGACCTGTAGGGGCGCAGCGTGCGGGTAGCAGGACATAAAAACGTGGTTGGTTGTAGGGGCGGCTACGCTTGACATGTTATGCCCAAGATGTCCATTTCCAGCAGGGCGACCCATGGGTCGCCCTACACCAACACGATTTTACGGGTCACAATGGCTCACTGCGTTATCGCGTATACCGATCAGCGTGCTGCGCCCCTATAACAATTGTCTCAATAAAATCATCTGTAGGGGCGACCCATGGGTCGCCCCTAGCCGTCAGGTTAAGGATTTAAGGAATGAAGGAATGAAAACTGTGATAGGGTGGGCATCTAAAGCCATCGGCCACACGGTTTATCTCCCCACTGACGCCCCACACGCTGCCTCAGATCGGTCACAACGACTCATGTGAGGCGAGTCTGGCAGGGCAAAAACGGGAGAAAATGGCCGCCGTCTCAAGGTCTTCTCCCTTTCTGAGAAAGATGAGAAGCTTAACCCGACAGGTATGGGGCGACCCATGGGTCGCCCTCTATGCGGATAGAGATAAAATTTATGTCGAGATATCGTCTTTTCACGCTCATCGGTCTCATAGCCGCCACCCTGCTCCTCGCGGCGTGCGGCGGTCTGGCGGGCCAGCAGGTGATCGTCGCCACGCTCACGCCAGTCCCAACCGAGATCAGCAAGCCGCAGGGCCTGGCCGATCTAACCAATGGCGCAAAAATCTTCCAGACGAACTGCACCTCATGTCATGGCGCAAATGGGGCCGGACAGGGCGAACTCGTCCTGAGCAAGCAGGTGGGCGCGATCCCCTCCTTCCTCGATTGGGAGGCTGTGAGCAAGCAGCGTCCACAGGAATATTTCAGCATCATCACCAATGGCAAGCTTGAGAAGCTCATGCCGCCCTGGAAAAACGCGCTCACGCCCGCCGAGCGCTGGGATGTGACGATGTACGTCTATACGCTGCGCTACAATGCCGACCAGATCGCACGCGGAGCCGAGGTCTATGCGGCAGAGTGCGCCAAATGTCATGGCGAGACGGGCCAGGGCGATGGGCCGGAGATGATCCAGGACAATCGCAATGCCGCCGCGCTGACCGATGTCGCAGGCCTCGCCACCGTCGATGACAGCGCCTATCTCACAACCATTCGGGAAGGCGTCGGGACTGAGATGCCCGCCTATCAAGGCAAGCTGTCGGATGCCGATATTCATGCGGTAGCGGCCTATGCGCGGGAATTCACCGTCAAGCAGGGCAAGCCCGCCGTGACTCCCACCAGCCTCACGCTGCGCGGCACGGTCACGAATGGCACAGCGGGCAACTTCGTCCCCGCTGATACAGTGGTGTTTTTGCGCTATGGCAGCGTGGCAGCGGGCTTGAAGACGCTGCAAACCACCGTCAAGCCCGACGGCACCTATGAATTTACCAATGTCCCGTATGCCGCCGATGCGGGCTATGTGACATTTGTATCCTATCTGGGCAACAACTTCACCAGCAACGTGCTTACAGCGGACACGGCTGTCGGCGGTGATCTGCCGATCATGGTTTACGATCCGACGGAAGACCCGCGCCTCGTCACCATCTCGCAGATCGACATGGATATCGAGACGCAGACCGTCGCCAACGTTGGCACAGGGCTTGTCATCGGGCAAACCATCACCTATCACAATGGGTCGGATCGCGTGTTTGCGCTGCCCGCCCAGAGCGGACAGGTGGCGGTATCGCTGCTGATCCAGATGCCGCCCGGCGCGGTCATGCTGCAAGTCGATGATCCGAGCCGCTATATCATGGCCGACAAGCAGGGGGCCATCATCGATACGCTGCCCGTCCTGCCCGGCGATCACGTCGTCAATTTCACCTACTACCTGCCCTACAGCAATGGCGCGGTGGTCGATCAGCCCTTCACCAATGCCATCAAAGGCACGGTGACGGTGCGCCTCGCCCCCACGCATCTGCGCCTGCTGGATGAGCGTTTCACCCTCAAGCCGATTGCCGAGGGAGAAGCATTCCACACCTATACGGCCCAGATTGAAACGCCGTATAATGACTCGCTGCGCTACGAGATCAGCGGAGCCTTGACGCCGCCCACCACCACTGACAATCCGCGCCTCGTCACAAGCAACACGCTTGTCCCGGTGCTGCTTGGTCTGCTGCTGCTGGTGATTGTCGTGACTGGATTTTTGATTATTCGTGCGCGGCAGCCCAATTCGCAGGGCCAGATTGATGCGCTGGTGCGGCGTATTGCCGAGCTTGATCTGCTGCATCAGCAGGGCCAGCTCAATCACGATGCGTATCAACGTCAGCGCCAGGAACTCAAGGCGCAGTTGGCCGTATTGATGCGTGGCGATACGGACACACCGCCATCCCAATAAATGTGTCTCAACAGCCTCTCATCGTGCAGTGCGGTCAACCGCCTGTGATGGGGAGGCTCCCATTATTGATGTTGTCTCAGAAAGGATTTTCGATGAGTTGGAAAACCCGTTTTGCACTCATGCTTATGATGAGCGCCCTATGTATCCCGTCCGCCCTGGCGCAGAGCACCGCGACCCCTGCCCCGACAGAACCCGCCGCCACCGTCACCCTGGACGCCGCTGCCACTGCTGAGGCTGTCGTCCCCACCGTCGAACTTTTGCCGACCCAGGCCCTGCCAACGGCGATCTCTGTGGAACCGCAGGCCGCGCCCACGCTCACTGAGACCGAAAAAGAATCGACGGTAGGGGCGCTGACGCTGGTGCATCCGACGACCTGGTTTCTGACCGTCGGGCCGGATGGCAAGACGCTGCTGACCAACACTGATTTACAGTCGCTCCCGGCCAATACGCAGCTTCCGCCTGACACGGTTCTGGCCCAAATTCAGGTCTTCAGCCTGAGCCAACTCCCGCCCGAAATGGGCGTTGTCGAACGCGCTGTCCAGATTTTCCAGCAAATTCCAGTGGCCGCCGATCAACCGCCGCCCGTCATCAGCGAAGTCGCCGTCAACAGCGTCGTCCTGGGCCGTGCTGATTACAGCCAGCCCAATAATGAGAACATCATCTACATTCGCCTGCTCGATGCCGATACCTTCCTCTTGGCTGTCGTCGGCTCGATCACACAGGGCGATGTCGTCAAGAATGATGCGGTCTTCCAGCGGGCCTTCGCCAGCCTGCGTATTGAGACGGCTGCGCCCTTCAAGGCGGAAAACGCCACTCGTTATGATGGCATTGAGCAAAGCACATCGCCGGAAGGCTTCCCGCAGTTGGGCAGCGCCGACGCGCCTGTCAAAATCACCGAAATCGGCAGCTTTGACTGCTCGGCCTGCCGCAGCTTCCATGATCTGGCGCTGCCTGTGCTGCTCGAACGCATTCAGGCGGGTCAGGTGCAGTACACCTATATCCCGGTGTATGGCACAGGCCATCTCCCGCTCGGCCAGCGGGCGGCAGTGGCGGCACTGTGTGTGGCGCAGCAGGGCAAATTCTGGCAGTATCATGATGGCCTGTTCGATTGGCAGGACTTCGGGACGCTGGCCTTCATGGACAGCCGCCTGCACAACGGCGCAGAGGCCCTCGGCTTAGACACTGCCGCCTTTGATACCTGCCTTAATTCAACGACGCCTTCGCCTGTGCTGCAAGCATCCGCCGACTTCGTGAAGACTCTGGCCGCGTTCAATGGCACGCCCACTGTCTTCCTGAACGGCGTTGAGATCAACTGGAGCCGTCTGCCCACCCTGATCGATGAGGCCATTAACAGCACAGCCGCAACAGTCGAAGCGGGCGCAGTCGCCACCGCTGAGACCGTCGGCCCGCAGATGCCCACCGCCACCGCGACACCGTAAGCATTCACCTATCCGTGAGAAGCGTGGGTTTGTAGGGGCAGGATACATCCTGCCCACGTTGAATCCCCTAAATCATAGGGCGCGATATATCGCGCCCCTACAACGGCCTTTGTCGCATGGATAGGTGAATGCTTACGCGACACCGCAGTAACCCTCACCTCCGGCGGGAAAATAACGTAGGGGCGCAGCACGCTGCGCCCAAAAATGTTGATCTTGGTCAAGGGCGCAGCACGCTGCGCCCTACAAAAATGCCGTACCCTATTGTGAACCTATGACCTGATGCAAAAATCGATCACCACGTCACTGACACCGACCAACACGTCAGGAAAGCCCCTCGCCCCTTGTGGGAGAGGGGTTGGGGTGAGGGGATCAAACCGCATGACAACCGACGCGCCGCTCATCCTCATCGATCATGTCAGCAAAGTCTATGACCTGCGGCCTGTGCTCAAGCAGATCACGCTGACGATTCCACGCGGCCAATTCGTCGCGCTGCTGGGGCCAAATGGCAGCGGCAAATCGACGCTGCTGCGCCTGCTGTGCGGTCTGACGCAGCCAAGCCAGGGGACGATCACGATTGGCGGCTGGCAGATTCCCCGCGAGATTCAAGAGGTGCGGGCGCATATCGGGCTTGTGAGCCACAAGACGCTGCTCTATGACTCGCTGACGGGCCGCGAAAATTTGCGCTTCTTCGCGGGCCTCTACACCCTGGCTCAGACCGATATCGACGAGCATATCGCCGCCCTGCTGCAACGAGTCGGGCTGCACAAACGCGCTGACCAACTGGTGCGGACGTATTCGCGTGGGATGCAGCAGCGCCTCAGCATCGCCCGCGCCCTGCTGCATGGGCCGGATGTGCTGCTGTTCGATGAGCCATATACGGGCCTTGATCCCGAAGCCTGCGCCACGCTCGATGCGCTGCTGCTGGATGCTCATGCACGCGCTCACACGCTCGTCATGACGACGCATGAGCTGGATCGCGCCGCCCGCCTCGCACAGCGGGCCGTGATTTTGCATCGTGGGCAGGTTGTGTCGGATGAGCCAACAGCAGCGGATTTATCGGCCCGTTTTGCCACCGTCACAGGAACGACCCCCACGCCATGAAACGTCCTTTTTGGCCCGTCGTCGGGCAGATGATCCGCAAGGATTTGCAGGTGGAGGCCCGCAGCCGCGAACTGGTGGGCATGATGCTCCTGTTCGCGCTGTTGAGCGTGCTCATCTTCAGCTTTGCGCTGGAACTCGATCTGGTGGCGCGGCAGGATGTGATCGGCGGCGTGCTGTGGGTGACAGTCGTCTTCACCAGCGTCGTCGGCCTCAGCCGCAGTCTGGCCGCCGAGCGCGAAAATGGCAGCCTGGATGCGCTGCTGCTGTCACCGATCCCACGCAGTGCGATTTTTATGGGCAAATTTCTGGCGAATGCCCTGTTTACGGGCGCAGTGGCGCTGTTTCTGCTGCCCCTCATGACCATCCTGTACAACGTCACGATACTCACCCTGCCCATGATCCTGGTTCTGGCGGCAGGCGTATTTGGCTTTTGTGCGACGGGGACGCTGCTGGCGGCCATGACGGTACAAACACGGGCGAGAGAGGCGCTTTTGCCCGTTGCGCTGCTGCCGATTGCGCTGCCGCTGCTGCTGGCGGCGGTGCGGGCGACGAGTGCGCTGGTGGCAGGGCGCGATGCAGCAGAATGGCAGGGCTGGCTCGGTATCCTGGTCATGATGGATATAGCCTATCTGACGATGAGCGCGGTGGCCTTTCGCTTTGTGGTTGAGGAATGATCGGGAGTTTTACGGGTTTGTAAATTCCTGATCACGCGGCGATTTTTTATCACAGTGAGTGTAAAGTTATTTCATAGACCTCTTTACATGTGAAAAATAGCACATTACAATAGATAAAGTTTTCGTAGATTTTTGTAGATTTTGACGGAGATTTGACAGCCCATGAGCGCTGAATCAACTCGCTTGCCGGGGATTGCCCCCCAGACAGTCGCGCCTGAAAAGGCGAAATATACCGCTGGCCGCACGAGCGTACTTTATGGCCTCAGCGGTGTGACGTTTTTGCTCGTGGTTATGGGCGTCATCCTCGCTCTGACCTATGCCGGACAGGATTCAGCCCAGGGCGATGTCCAGCGGATTTTCTACACCCACATTTCATCCTTCTTCGGCGCGTTCATTGCCTTCTGCGTCACAGTGGTCGGCGGCGTTCAATATCTCCGCACGCGCAATCCCAAGTGGGATACGCTGGCGCTGGCCGGGGTTGAGGTCGGATTGGTGTTCGCCTTCATCAATCTCGCCACAGGCTCAATCTGGGCGCGTCCGATCTGGAATACATGGTGGACGTGGGACCCGCGCTTGACCTCTGCCGCCGTGTCCTTCCTGACCTATGCGGCCTATCTCATGCTCCGCAGCGGGATTGAAAATGTTGAGAACCGCCGCCGTTTTGCCTCAGTCTATGGGATTTTCGCCATCGTCACGGCGATTTTCACGCTGATCATCATCCGCATCCGCCCCGACACGATCCACCCTGCCGTGATTGGCAGCAGCCCGGCCAGCAGCACGACAGGCGGCTTCAAGATGCCGCGTGAAATGCTCACCACCATGTCCTACACGCTGATGGTGTGGGCGGTACTGCTGACGCCTGTGTTGATCTGGTGGCGTGTGCGGCTGGAAAATACGATGGAATCGCTGCGCCAGCGCCGCGCTGATATTCTGGGAGATGCATAATCATGACCCCTGATACCACCGCCTATCTGTATCTTGGCCTGACGGTTGCCTTTGGCAGCGTCGCGCTGTATGTCGCAAGCCTGTTTGTGCGCGTGCGGAACCTGCTTAAAGAGCGCGAGATGCTCGATCAACTCGAACGAGAATAACTGAACACGCCGCGTCCCTACACATATTCATGACACCTGTAGGGACACGGCCTGCCGTGTCCGGGCTTGTAGAGTCTCCCCTGCTAATCCTTCCGCATAATGATGACGCGAATCCCGAACAGGCGCACGATATGCGTCAGGCGATATTTGCGGCGCAGCGCCCAGGGCAGCGTTTTTCCATCCTCCACGCGGCGGAAGCCAAAGCGATTGTAGAACGTCTCCATCTTGCTCAGGCAGAAGAGATGCATCGGCTTGTCATAGCGGGCTTCCAGCGCCGCGATGATCTGCGCGGCAATCCCTTTGCCCTTATAGCCTTTTTTGGTGACGAGGCTGCCCAATTCGTGCGCTCCATCGGCATGATGCCGCACCTGCCCGATGCCGACGACTTCATTATTGACCTCCGCCTGCAGAAAATTTTGCCAGAGCAGCTTGGTCGGGTCGAGGCGGGCATCGCGGATCATCTGTTTGATCAGCGCGTCATCCTCAAGGCGTGCTTGACGAATCTGCACGGCGAGTGTTGTTGTCTGCATCGGTGATTCATCTCCTCGTGTGTGAGACAAAATTATATCAGTCATGGGCGCATCTATAGGGGCGCAGCGTGCTGGTGGGTATACAGAACAGCGTGGCGCATCCCGCCGTCCGTTCATTTGAGGTGGGGTTATCGTAGGGGCGACCCAGGGGTCGCCCCTACAAAAACGCTGTGAACCGTTGTAAGCCTATCATGGAATGCAAAAGGTAATCATTCACCTATCATGGAATGCAAAAGTCGTGACCACGTTATCGTATACACCTCCCATCGTGCTGCGCCCCTACCAATGAGTGGTATATGCGATAGGTGTTGATGTGGTAGAGATCGGCGTTTAGCGGGAACCTCGCCCTGGGCGAGAATTGTGCGACAGCCTATACTTTGCGCTATGAAACGTCTCTCGATTGCTCTCACCCTGCTTTTACTGTGTGTGCTCACGGCCTGCCAACCGCAACAAGCGGCAGTCCTGCGGCCCACGCTTATTCCCTTCCCCACGATGACCATCGGCCAGCGCATCGACGGGATTCTCACGCCTGCCGCCAGCCGCCCACTCATCAACACGCTGTCAAATCCGGCCACTATCGAGGCCCTGGGGGGACGTGCCACCGCCACGTCCGATTACGCCACCTGTCCGCCCATTGTCGCCAATCGGCCGGCGCCCACGCTGCCCACCGGTGACAGCTTGCAGCAGGCCGTCCTGGACGAACTCAATGGTGGGGCCGATATCGCCAGCATTGAGAAGGCCATGAAAGCCAGCGTCATCGATGAGCGCGGCACGTTCCAATCCAAAGACCTCACCGGCGTCGGCACGCTGGATTGGCTGATTGCCTACACCACCTCGGACAAGATCGGCCACTTGTGGATCATGGGCTGCGCCGATGGCCGTTATGTCACGCGCTTCAGCATCGAATCGCAGAATGCCGCGCCGCCGCAAATTTTGTGGGTGGGCGATCTCAACCGTGATTTTGCGGGCGATGTCGTGTTTGCGCGGTCTGTCTGCCAGGGCGAGGCGTGCCAGTATGAGACGCAGGCCATCGGCTGGGATCGTCGCCAGGGGCGCTTCATCAATCGGCTCGATCAAGCGATTATCGGCCTGAATCTGCCCGTGATGAAAGATATCGACAACGACGCCGTGACCGAAATCGTGCTCGAACTCAAGAGCGGCGGTACATCCGCGACGGGGCCACTGCGGACGGGCCTCAATGTGTACGATTGGAACGGCTCAGTGTATACGCTGTCCATCATTCAATTGGATGAGCCGCGCTATCGCATTCAGGTCATCCATGAGGCCGACAAAGCCTTCTCCAAGCTGGATATGCCGGGAGCGCTGACGCTGTTTCAACTGGCGCTCGATAATCCCAAACTTGAGTCATGGTTCAATGATGAGAGTTCAACACTGTTGAGCTATTCCCTGTACCGCATGATGCTGATTCATGCCTATACGGGCAACACGGCAGCGCTGAACGAGATCATTCAAAAGCTGGCCGCCGCCTTCCCGCCCGATCAGCCTGTTGAGGGACAGCCGCCGTATGTGGCGATGGCTTATCAATTCGCCAATGCACTGCAAGCCAGCTCGGATCTGCATCAGGCGTGCAGCGCTGTGCAGGAGATTATCACAGCGCAGACAGATACGCTGGCTTTGATGAATCGTTATGGCTCCAACAGCCCGACCTATACAGCGCTGATGCTCTGTCCGTATTAAAACATAATCATTCACCTATCCATGCGACAAACGCCGTTGTAGGGGCGCGATGCATCGCGCCCCATATACACCAACTTAAGGATTTTGAGCCATATGAATAACCGTCCCATCCGCCTCATGACATGGCAAAATCGCTTGCGCCAGGGACTGAAAGTCCCTGTCTCCCGTGTTGCGGGGTTGAAAACCCCGCCCAAACACGCCCCAAAAGATGGTTTGAGC
>Ga0105044_10008680_pt1 | contig 13936 bp, 9 predicted proteins | sample MAT01_FD_78092 | JGI IMG/M metagenome (GOLD analysis project Ga0105044, IMG submission 78092) | Freshwater microbial communities from Lake Fryxell liftoff mats and glacier meltwater in Antarctica - MAT-01 | ecosystem: Environmental > Aquatic > Freshwater > Ice > Liftoff microbial mat | place...
GAATTACGAATTACGAATTACGAATTACGAATTACGAATTACAAATTACGAATTACGAATTAAGAATTACGAATTACAAATTACGAATTACGAATTACGAATTACGAATTACGAATTACAAATTACAAATTACAAATTACGAATTACAAATTACAAATTAAAATTAAAAATTAAAAATTAAAAATTACGAATTACGAATTACGAATTACGAATTACAAATTACGAATTACGAATTACGAATTACGAATTACAAATTACAAATTACGAATTACAAATTACGAATTACAAATTACAAATTACGAATTACAAATTAAGAATTACAAATTAAGAATTACAAATTAAGAATTACAAATTAAGAATTAAAAATTAAGAATTAAAAATTAACTATTAAACTAATCAACTAACACAATTTTGAAAAAGAAAGAAACTGAATCAAAAGATTTAAAAGAATCTACAGAAACAAAAAATAAGAATACTTTTCAGACTTCGTTTAAGAGATTGGAAGATATTCTCGGGAAATTAGAGAATGAAGTTGAGGATTCATCATTAGAAGAAATCATTAAATATTATCAGGAAGGATTAAAACTTCTAAAGGAATGCCGTGACAAACTCAGTGAAGCAGAGCTTAAGATTGAAAAAATTAGCACTGAAGAAAACAATTAAAAACCGTATATTTGTAATACAAAAAAACATTTAATTTAAAAAAGAATTATATAAAGAATGAGCGATTATAATATCAGCCGCACAAAATTTCTTAAAGATGTAAATTACCCTAACGATTTAAAGAAGCTTAATCTTATGGATCTGCGGACTCTGGCAGATGAAGTCAGAGAATATTTAATTGATACGATTTCAAAAATTGGCGGGCATCTTGGTGCTTCGCTTGGCGTTTGTGAACTTACACTTGCGCTGCATTATGTATTTAATACACCTGATGATAAAATTATCTGGGATGTGGGACATCAGGGTTACATTCATAAAATATTAACCGGCAGAAAAGATGCTTTGAAAACTATCAGACAGAAAGATGGTATCAGTGGATTTTTGAAAAGGGATGAGAGTGAGTATGATGTATTTGGTGCGGGACATGCGACAACTTCTATTTCGGCAGCACTTGGAATTGCAACGGCACGTGATTTTTTAAAAAAGAAAAATAAAGTTATCGCTGTTATTGGTGACGGTTCGATGACAGGCGGAATGGCTTATGAAGCTATGAATAATATAGGACTTTTGAAAAAGGATATCATAGTTGTAATGAATGATAATAAAATGTCAATTGCACCAAACGTTTGGTCGCTTCAGAATTATTTCAATGAGTTTATGACAAACGATACTTATAATAAATTGCGAAGTAAGGTTTGGGATATGACGGAAGTACTTGATAAGAAAACAAGTGACAGATTACGAAGAGCGGCATCGAAAATCGAAGGCGGAATTAAGAGTGTTGTAACTCCCGGAATGCTTTTTGAAGCATTAGGATTCAGATATTTCGGACCAATCAACGGACATAATGTTGTAAATCTTGTGAAGATAATGGAAGACATAAATAAAATGTCGGGACCAATATTACTTCATGTAATTACTGAAAAAGGAAAAGGACCTTCGTACGCTACAGATCATCCGCAGAAAATTCATTCATTGAATCCATTTGACAAAAGCACGGGAGTCGAACATAAAAAATCTCCTGTAACTGCTTATACAAAAGTTTTCGGAACAGCATTAGTTGAACTTGCAAAGTTGGATGAAAAAATAATTGCAGTAAATGCAGCGATGCCTGACGGATCAGGTTTAAATTATATTCAGAAAGAAATTCCGGAAAGATATTTTGATGTTGGAATTGCCGAGCAGCACGGAGTTACATTCTGTGCAGGACTTGCTACAGAAGGTTTTACACCTGTCGCTGCGATTTATTCTACTTTTTTGCAGAGAGCATTTGATCAGATTATTCACGATGTTGCGATACAGAAATTACCTGTGATATTTGTTTTAGACAGAGGAGGATTGGTTGGTGCAGACGGTCCGACACATCACGGAGTTTTTGATTTGACATATTTAAGATTGATTCCGGGAATGGTAATAATGGCACCAAAGGATGAAAACGAATTACGAAACATGCTATACACTGCTACAAAATATAAGCGCGGACCTATTGCGATGAGATATCCGAGAGGAAATGCTTTGGGAGTTGAGATTGGTGAATTTGAAAAAATGGAAATCGGTAAAGGTGAAATTGTAAGAGAAGGAAAAGATGTTGCGATACTTGCAATCGGAAATATGGTTCAGAATTCTCTTGAAGCTGCAACTTTACTGGAGGGAATTAATATAGAAGCGGAAGTTATAAATGCAAGATTTGTAAAACCCCTTGACAGAGAATTATTGTTTGATGTGTTTAGCAGATTTAATAAAATAATTACAATAGAAGACAATACAATCATCGGCGGATTTGGAAGTGCCATCTCTGAATTTGCTACGCAGCATAATTTCAAAAATGATATTTTGATTCACGGAATTCCGGACAGGTTTATAGAGCATGGAAAACCTGAAGAACTTCATGCTGAATTAAAAATTGATGCAAAAGGAATAGCGGAAGTCGTAACAGAATTTCTTTCAAAAGAAAAAAAATATGCACATGAAAACAACTAAACATTTACTTTTACTAATTGTTATTTTTACAATCCTTATAACCGGCTGCAGTAAAAATGATCCTGTAACTGCCGTAGACAATTCTGTTTTAATTTATCAGAGAGACGGAATCATAGAAAGTTTCGGCGGAGACTGCTCTGCGGTGCAGATAAGAACGAGTTCGATCGGAAATTTAGATTTAACAAACATCAGAAAAGTTAAATTTAATTTATCAGGAATGTCTGATGCAGATTTGTCGAGCATTTCGATTTATTATCTGAACAGCTATGATGAGCAAATATATCTGGTCAATCTTCCTCACAGAGATCAGATTAACAGTACAAACGAAATTGAAATTGATTCACCAAATTATAACGGTGAAATATTTATCAGATGCACATTAAAATCTTCAGTTTGCACGGGACAGATATTTCATTTAGAATTAAGAGATTTAAAAATATATACTAAAAATTAATTTTTACTTATTGGAACTATCACATCTTATAATAAATAACAAACCTTCTGAAAACTCAAATAACTTACTTCAGAAAAATTTCAATAAAGAATCAAACGACAAAAAAGTTTATATAGAAACTTATGGCTGTCAGATGAATTACTCCGATACTGAAATTGTATTGAGCGTTCTGAGTGAGTTTGGTTATAATGAAACTTCTGACATTGAAGAATCTGATGTGTTGCTGCTTAACACATGCAGCATCAGAGAGAATGCAGAAAATAAAGTTTATAAAAGATTAGATGATCTTAAAAAATATAAAACACAGAATCCAAATTTAGTAATCGGTATTCTCGGTTGTATGGCTGAAAGATTAAAAAATGATTTACTGAAAAGAAGGAAGATTGTAGATTTAATAGTTGGTCCCGATGAATACAGAAAGGTTCCGCATTTGATAGACAATTTAATTGAGACAGGTGAAAAGGGAATTGCGATAAAACTTTCGAGAGTGGAAACATATGATGACATTACGCCTGTCAGAAAAAAAGGTGTAACTGCATGGATTTCTATTATGCGCGGTTGTGATAAATTCTGTACTTTCTGTGTGGTGCCGTTTACGAGAGGCAGAGAGCGCAGCAGAAATTTAAAAAATATTATAGATGAAGCAAAAAGATTGTCGGACGAAGGTGTAAAAGATATCTGGCTTCTTGGACAGAATGTTAATTCATATAAATTCGGTGATGAAGATTTTTCGGACTTACTTGATAAGACAGCAAATGCAGTTCCGAACATGAGACTGCGTTACACTACTTCTCATCCGTATGATTTATCAATGAAACTTCTTGAAGTAATGACAAAACATAAAAATATTTGTAATTATATTCATCTTCCGATTCAATCCGGTTCGGACAGGATTCTGAATAAAATGAACAGACTTTATTCGGTAGAGCAATATATGAATGTAATGAAAAAAGCCCGCGAGATGATGCCTGGTGTAGGATTATCAACGGATATTATTTCATGCTTTCCTTCGGAGACTGAAGAAGAACATAAGATGACACTTGATGTTATCAGAGAAGTGAGATACGACGGTGCATATACATTTGCATATTCGCCGAGAGAAAATACTAAAGCTTTTGATATGGAGGACAGAATAGATGAAGAAACAAAGAACAGAAGACTTGATGAAATAATCACAATGCAAAGAAAGATTTCAGTTGAAATAAATCAGAGATTAATCGGCAAAACCATGCCTGTGCTGATAGAATCTCTAAGCAGAAAATCGGATGATTTTTTTATGGCGAGAACAGATTGCAATAAGTCAGTGATTGTTCCAAAAGAATTTTCGTATGTGAGTGAATCAGGCGAGCTTAATCATAAGAAGAATTTTCATATCGGTGATTTTGTAAATATAAAAATTAATAAAGTTAACTCTGCAACACTTTTCGGAGATCCTGTTTTATAATAACGCTAAATGTTTCTATAGTTAATATTAACTATTAACTACTAACTATTAACTAAAAAGTACTTGACCGACAAACTCAGTTTAATTTTATTTAACATCTCGGGATTTATTATAAGATTATTTCCATTGAGTATTGTTCAAAGGTTCGGAAAATTTGCAGGCTTATTTTTTTTTATCTCCTTCCTGTCAGAAAGAAAGTTGCTTTCAGCAATTTAACATTATGCTTCCCGGAAAAAGATTTGAAATGGAAAAATGAAATTATAAAACAATGCTATGTTAATTTAGGCGTAGATTTACTTGAGTTCTTTTATATTCCTCGCTTTGACGAAAACCTTCTTAACAGTTTTATTAAATTTGAAAATATACAGGCAGTGAAAGACTCTGCCGCTGAGCAGAAAAGTATTTTTTTTCTCAGCGGGCATTTCAGCAACTGGGAGCTGATGGCTTTTTCATTCGGAAAAATTCTTCAGTCAAGTTTAAAAATAATTGCAAAGCAGCAGGCAAGTAAAAAATTGAATGAAAAGATTAATGATTACAGAGAATCAGGTGGTAATGAAATTATTCAGATTGGATATTCACTCAGATCTGTTTATGAAAAATTAAACTCGAATGAAAAATTTTGTTTTTTGATTGACCAGTCTGCAAATCCCGATTATTCGGTTTATGTAAAATTCTTTGGAAAGAATGTTGCAACTTTCTCCGGTCCCGCTAAAATTGCTTTGAAAAAAAGAGTGGAACTTATAATTGCCTATGGTGAAAGATCAGATAACTATAGTTACAAAATGTATTTCGATAAACTTGATTACGAAGATTTGAAAGAATATAATGATGAAAATGTAATAAAACTTACGCAGCGGATTCAGACAAAGTTCGAAGAAGTAATCAGAAATAATCCCGGACAATGGCTCTGGCTGCATAAAAGATTTAAACATACAAAATCTTAGTTTATGAACTATAAAAATATTCTGATAATTCAGACAGCTTTTCTCGGTGATGTCATTCTTACTTTACCTCTTCTTCAGAAATTGAAAGAAAAGTTTCCTGATGCAAGCATTGATTTTTTATGCATTCCGGAAACCTCTGAACTCGTTAAGAATAATCCTTATATTAACGAAATTATTTCTTATGATAAAAAGAATTCAGGATTATTTGGTTTTATTTCTCTAATCAAAAATTTGAGAAGTAAAAATTATGATCTTCTGATTTCTCCTCACAGATCTTTCAGAAGTTCATTGATTAGTTTTCTTTCTTCATCAGAAAAAACTGTTTCATTTGATAAGTCTTCATTAAGTTTTCTTTATAATGAAAAAGTTAATTATCAGAATGATATTCATGAGATTAAGAGGAATCTCAGTCTAATCAGTGCTTTTGGAATTACTTCAGATGAAATAATTAAACCGGAATTATTTGTTTCGGTTCAGGACAGAAGAAAAATTGACAGTTTGTTTTATGAATACAGAGTTAAACCCGAAGAAAAGTTTGTTACGATTGCTCCGGGCTCTGTATGGTTTACAAAGAAATTTCCCGAAGAGAAATTTGCAAAACTCTGTGATCTCTTATTTAATGTGAATACTAAAATATTTCTTATCGGCGGAAAGAAGGATAAGCCTGCTTCGGATTTTATTCAGAATAATTCCAAGAACAGAAATATTATAAATGTAACAGGGAATCTTTCGATAATGGAATCGGCTGAATTAATTAAACGTTCAAAAGTATTAGTTACAAATGATTCTGCTCCTTTGCATATTGCAAATGCTGTGGAGACGGATGTTATTGCAATATTCGGTGCTACAGTTCCTGCATTTGGTTTTTATCCGATTGGAGAAAATGATGTAATAGTTGAGACCAATGGCTTGAGCTGTCGTCCGTGTGGAATTCATGGCGGTAAGAAATGTCCTATAGGAACTTTTGTTTGTATGAAGGATATTGACGAACGATTAATCTCTATTGCAATTAAAAATTTCTTAAGCTAAAAAATCTTCAAGTCGTCTTTGTATATCCTCTCTTGAAAGTGATTCTTCTTTTGTATTCATATCTTTCACAATTTCTTTTATCGCTGCTTTTCCGTTTTCTTTTTTCAAATCTTTTATAAATCCGTCAAAAATAGTTTCACCGTTCAATGCCTGATTTATCTCGGTTTCTTTATTATGCTCTGTAAGCTCCGTGTAATAAACAACTCTGAATTTTTTATTGAAATCCTTTTCACGATAAATTTCGAACATTGTTTTGTCTGATTCAAATGCCATTTGTATATTAAAATTTAATTTTTAAAATTAATTTACTAAAACAAAATCTATCTTCTTACTTTCTTTATTCACTCTCATAACTTTTATTTTCACTTTCTGTCCTGCCCGGAAAGTCTTTCCACGTCTTCTGCCTCTTGCGATATGCTTTTTTTCATCATACTCATAATAATCATCTTCAATATCTCTGAACCTTATCATTCCTTCTATAAGTATATCCATAATTTCTATGAACATTCCATATTGCACGATTCCCGAAACAATTCCTTCGTATTCATCACCAATATGTTTACTTATATATTCTCCCTGTAATATTTTAATCGATTCGCGCTCCGCCTGCTCAGCATTCTGCTCCATCCTCGAACTCTGTTTCCCAATCTCCGGAATTAATTTTTTATTATATTCAGCTTTTTTGGAAATATTCTTTTCATTATAAATATAATCAAATAAAATTCTGTGAACTAATAAATCGGGATAACGTCTGATAGGGGAGGTGAAGTGAGAGTAATCTTTAAATCCAAGCCCGTAATGCCCAATGTTTTTATCAGTATAAATTGCTTTTGACATTGATCTGATAATGAGATTGTTAATTAAAAATTCTTCGGGTTTACCTTCTATATCTGTCAGTAATTTTCTTAATGAATTTTTGTCTTCAGGATTTATCGTGTAACCGAATTGTTTTACAAACTCTATTAAATCCTTCATCTTATCCTTGTTAGGTATGTCATGAACTCTGTAAATAAACGGCAGATTTATTTTTACTTTCTTTGATAAATCTTTAACAAATATTGTCGCACATTTATTTGCAAGAAGCATAAACTCTTCTATTAACCGCATAGAATCCAGCCTGTGTTTCACAACGATATCTTCAACGTCTCCTTTTGTATTAAATGTAAATTTCACTTCATTTGAATCAAAATCCAGACTCTCTTCTTTCAATCTTTTTGCCGTAATTGAATTACTGAGTTTATACATTAGTAAAAGTTCGTCTGCAAAATCTCCTTTCTTTGTCTCTATAATATTCTGTGCCTCTTCATAGGAAAATCTTCTCTTGCTGTTAATTATTGATTTTTTAATTTCAAAACTTTTTACTGTACACCGTTTTGTGAGATTTATAAAAATTGAAAATGTTAATCTGTCTTCATTCGGTTTCAGTGAACAAATATCATTCGAAAGTTTTTCCGGAAGCATGGGGATTACATTCTTCACAAGATAAACACTTGTCGCACGTTTCAATGCTTCTTTATCCAGTTCGGAATTCTCCACAACATAATGTGAAACATCTGCAATATGAACACCAAGCATATAAGTTCCGTCTTCTAATGTTTCTAAAGAAACTGCATCATCAAAATCTTTTGCATCAACAGGATCAATTGTAAAAATAGTTTTATTCCTTAAATCAACCCTGTCTTTTAAATCATAATCAATTGTAATTCTGTCTGCTTCTTTTTCTATCTCTGCAGGAAATTCTTTAACGAGATTAAATTTTCTCATTATAGATTTTTCCTCTGCAGATCTTTCACCTGACTTGCCTAACACTTCAATGATTTTTCCTCTGACATCTGAGTTTTCATCTCTGATGGCTTCAGGATTTATTATCTCAAGAAATACTTTATCACCGTCTTTCGCATTTTTAAAATCATTAAATGAAATTAAAATATCTTTTTTAATTTCTCGTGAATCGGGAATTACAGTTCCATAAGATTTGTGATTTTCAAACTTACCGCTTACTGTCAGTTTTCCATTATCTATTATTTTTAATATCTGTGCAATATTTCCTTCATCTGAATTCATTATTTTGAATTCTACTTTATCACCGACAGTTAGTCTGAAAGATTTACTCTCAGAAATTTGAAATATTTTAGTCGTCTTATCTTTATCTGTAAAAAGTATAATCTTCCTTCCGTCTTTTCCGAAATCAATTTCTCCTGTATTACCATTTATCCCGTTTACAGAATTATATTTATAATACTTTCCTTCACGTATGATTTTATTTTGCTTCACTAATTCATTTAAACGCTTTTTCAAATCAGCAATTTGCTCTGATTTAATGTGAAGCTTTTTCATTATTGCATTCACCTTAAATTCTGACTGTGAATTTTTCTTAAATAATTCTAATAATTTATGATTCAAAATTTTTGTTTAATATTTTATTTTATAATAAATTAAAGCTCCGGCTCTTGTTCCGCTGCTGTTTGACACATCATTACTTTCCGAAAACGGATCGTAAACTCTCTCTACTCTTATAAACAGATTATTTGACAAAGACTCTACTTTCAATAATTTATTCAATGGATAATCAACTATTATATCTGTATTGGCAATTCCTTTAAATATCTGTCCACCGAACCTGACAATTGCATCACCTATCGCAGCCGTAAACCTTATATCAGCATTGCCTGCCAGTGTGCCACCTTCCGAATCCACATAATTAATATTTGTGTTTATAATCCATGGAAGTATATTCTCAATCTGTGAAGAAAGTATATTTGATAAATATGATGCACCTATGTTTGCACCGAGGCTCGTACTCTGATCAAATGATAACTGATCTTTGAATTTACCGAAAAGTAAATAAGATATTGCATCACTTGTTGCATTGCTACCTGTCTCTCTACTAGAACCCTTGTTAAGTGAAATGTCTAATGTAGGATTGGTAGCATACCCTGTTACATCAAGATTAATAATTACATCCACTATACTCTGCTGACCGTTTAATCCTGAACCGGTATTGGAATAACCCTTATATGTACCTTTTATATCCAATTCCGGATTTGTAACAGGTCCGCTGAAAATAGCCCTGCCGGTTGCATCAAACTTTTTGAAAAATGTATAATAACAGTTGTCTCCTAGATTTACAACTCCTCTTGCTGACATTCTATAATTATCCCTGTTATCTATATACAAATCTGTTTTTATCTCGCCGAAAAATTCCTGCTGAGATCTTTTATTGACAATAAATTTTAAAAATACATTTCCCTGTGTAGTTACATATAAATTGTAAAAAAACTTTCCTCCCTGTTTTATTGCTTTCCTTTTATAATCAGGATTATCTATTGTATAACGTATCTTTTCAAACGGATTAAGATTTAAATCGACGAATACTATTTCACTGTCTAAATTCTGTTTTATAATTTTTCCTTTTGGATTATCTTTGGTTTTCAGCGAATCAAAAATCAATCCGTAAGTAAAATCATCTGTATATACATTGTATGCTTCCTGAGCAAATGGGTCAAAGACAAGATTACCTTTGATTAATAATAAATTCCCTGTCAGATCAATTCTGTCTGCGTTTCCGAGAATCTTTAATTTCGGACTTCCGCTTCCTACCCACAGATCTCCCGAAATACCAAGCTCTGTCTGACCATTATTCTTATCAAATGCTTTCACATCTCCGCTTATATCCAAATCAATTTTATTCATCGTAAGATTTGTAAAATCAATAAAACCCGTTGTTGATAAATATCTACCGGGATCATCCTGTACATACATTTTGGAATCACGCAGTATTAAGTTTTGATTTTCTGTTACAAGTTTCGCATTAAAATTATAATTCATTTTGTTTATCGTAACATAAAACTTACCTTTGCTTACATCCATATCTCCCGTTAATACCGGCTTGTCAAATGTACCGACTAAATTTATTTTACCGTCAAGTATTCCTTGCAGTGATTGTGTATATGGCAGTAGTTGCTGCAGTACTTTCATCTGAAAGTTTGTTGCCTTTGCTGTTAAACTTACTTCTTTTCCCTTCATCTTTTCTATTTTTTCTGCACTGTCCAGTATCTGACTGCTCATCGGATTTATTATAGGAATGTTTCCCGTAAGTTTGAAATTCCCTGTTCCACTGACGTTATTAAATGAAATATCCGGTATCATATTATCATTATCATAATTAATAAAAGCATCTAACCTTCCTATTTTTGTGCCGCCAATACTAAGTACATCTGAGTTTGTTTCTAATTTAATATAAGGATTATCAAACGTTCCGTTATAACTTAATTCAAAGCGTCTGAGATTACCTGAAACAGCATTTACAGTATCTATATCCGGGTTTATTAATTTTTCATATGTCAAAAGTTTTATGTTGTTAGCAGTAAGTTTTATATGACTGCTGTCAGTTAAAGAATATATACCGTTTACATTAAATCTTTGATTAATATTGCTCAATGTAAATTGTTTAAAATCAATCCATGTGCTTGTATCGTTATCGTTATATTTAACTATGAGAGATTTATTATTTGTCAGATTAAATTCATTATATTTTAAAGCAAGTGAATCAAACACTATATTTAATGAATCTGCAAATTTACCGACTGAAAATAATTTTACGGTGGAATCTTTATTTGAAGAAAGTAAAAAATCATTTTTTCCGTTAAAAAATCTTAATCTTGCTTTTGTTGTGTCAAGAGGGAAGTGACTCACCGTCATTTTTGCGGCATCAAATCCTATGTCTGCCCTGAATTTAGAAAGTCCTGATGCATTTATGTCATTTGTAATATCAATATTTGCTTTTGCATCTCTTGTAAATATTATTGAATCTTTATATATAAATTTATATATATCTGCATTTGCAAGTAAACTGAATACACCACAGCTGTCACTCACCATTCCGTTTATGTTTCCTTTGAAATTAATTGTGTCATTTCCTGTAAATGAATAAAGCGGTGCAAGGTCTTTCACCGTTATTTTATATTGCATATTAAAATTTTTACAAATAGCACCAAAATTTGTATTTACATTCTGAATTCCTGTTTCTATTGCATCTATTGAATTTAATGAATCAACATGCAGACCTGACATAAGCTCATTTCGGATTTTGTTAATATTAATACTTATTGCATTTGAAAGTGAATTTATATCGAATGAACCGTCTGCTGATAAATCTGCAAAATCAGATTTCACAGATATTTTCTTAATGCTTCCATCGTTACCTATTGAAACATCTACTGGTGCTGACGGAATGTTAAAGTCCGCAAATGTCGATGACTTCATCATAATTTTATATTCACCTGCCAGATCATTTGGATTATATCCTCTTCCTTTTACATCGAAGTCAAAACTTAAATTACTGTTCTGTGTATTGTCCTTTGTAAATGATGCTACATTAAGACCTGAAACTGTACCTTTCAAATCATATGTGATATTCTTTAAGTTAGATATATTAATTCTGCCTTTTGTTCTTGTTTTTACATTGGATGAATTATAATCTATATCAAGTCCTATGTTACCTCTGTTGAAATTTAACTGTCCGCCGGATTTTGAAATATTCTGTCCGAGAAACTTTGTATTCCTTATGTTGTAATTCAGTTTTCCTGTTGCTTTCTGATAATCAAACCCAACTGCGTCCACTTTGAAATCTCCTGTAATACTGCTTTCTAATTTTTTATCGTTTACTATAGTACCAAGATTAACATTTGAAGTAATTATATCTCCTCTGTATTTAATTTCATTTTGTGTCAGATCAAAAAATACATTCCCTTTTACATTTCCTGCACCTGTTCTTGCATCGAGATCCGAACTGAATTTCTCCGGCTCACCCACATATGTAATTGACGGAATAATTATTCTGCCTGCCCTGGTGTAATCAGGTATATCAAGTCCCGGAACTACATTCTTTGTATCACGCGGATCTATTTCAATATCTTTTCCGGTTATATTAAAATACAATTTATCGGGCTCATCAAGATTCTTTATATTTCCTGTAAAAGAAAATTTTGAATTCGGAAGTTTCAGATCCAATTTCTCTATCATCAGATCTTCATAATTTCCCTCTGCAATAAAATTTAGAGCAATTGTACTGTCGAGAAAATTTACCTCAGGAAGAAAAAATGTAAGATCATCATTATTGAAATTACGCAGTTCAATATCAACCTTTGTATCATTACCGTCGAATGTCTCATAGTCCAGACCATTGAAAGGATTAAGCTGATTCATTTTAACTTCATTAAATACGATATCAGATCTGTCTGTCTGTAAATGTAAATCTGTAACCTTTGTGATTGTATCTGTTTCATTTACATTTGCTTTTAGTGTAAGACTGTTAACATTAAATTTTGAGTTAGTCTTAAAATCTAATTTCTTTATTTCAACTTCCTTCATATCCGGAAAATACTTTCCCGATAAATTCAGATTCAGATTACTTAAATCAAGATTGGAAAAATTGATTGTATCAATATTCCGCATTTTTATTTCGCGGATAGGGGAATCGCTGTTCTTATTTTCAAGTATTCTAACAGCACCATTTTCTATCTGTAAATTTTCTGCCGTAATCTTCCAGTCAAATACAGATTTGGAAGTATCAGTATCCGGCTCGTCTGATGACAGAAGATAACTCAGATTCCATTTTATACTGTCGTTTTTATCTTTTACTGTTGTGAGATTTATCTGCGGATCTCTGATGATAATTTCCTGAACTGAAATTTCATTTCTAAGCAGTGGTAAAATACTATATTTTAATTCAATCGAACTGAATTTCATAAGTGTATCAGACTTTACCCGCACACTCCCGTTCTTTAATGTAATGCCTTTGAATATATTTCCCTCAAGTGACTCTGCATAAATTCTTGAATCTTTTGTTTCTTTTGTATCAATTGAAGAGTTTACTTTATCAAGTATATAGTTCAATGCAAGTTTATCAAAAGTATCGGTCTGTATGAAAATAAAAATTCCAATTAGAAGCAGCAGCAGGAATAATCCGAACATAAATATCCATTTGAATATTCTTTTGAATATCCTTTTGAATGTTGTTCCGGTTAAACTTTTCTTCTTTTTATTATTCTTATTATTTTCATTATTTTTATTATCAGAAATAATCTCAGTATTCAAAGAAGAATCAGTTTCTTTACCTTTCGAACTTATTTTTTCTAAATCATCTGACAATTTAAGAGCAATTAAGAATTAAAAATTAAGAAATAAGAATTAAAAAAATTATAAAAAAACATTTGTCATTCCCACCCGCCAAAGGCGGGCAAGTATTTCACCCGCCAAAGGCGGGCAAGCATTTCACCCGCCAAAGGCGGGCAAGCATTTCACGTCTCACGTTTCACGTCTCACGTTTCACGTCTCACGTTTCACGTCTCACGTTTCACGTCTCACGTTTCACGTCTCACGTTTCACGTCTCACGTTTCACGTCTCACGTTTCACGTCTC
>Ga0105044_10008683_pt1 | contig 13935 bp, 9 predicted proteins | sample MAT01_FD_78092 | JGI IMG/M metagenome (GOLD analysis project Ga0105044, IMG submission 78092) | Freshwater microbial communities from Lake Fryxell liftoff mats and glacier meltwater in Antarctica - MAT-01 | ecosystem: Environmental > Aquatic > Freshwater > Ice > Liftoff microbial mat | place...
GGCGACGAGGGCGGGACGCCGTGACGAACCCCGAGGACGAGCAACCAGACGGCGAACTCGGGCAGGACGAGCTCGAGCAGGACGAGCTCGGGCAGAACGACGACGAGCAGGACGAGTGGGACGACGACGAGTGGGACGACGACGACACCGGGGGGTTCTTGCCGTATGTCCCGAGCACCGGTGCCATGGCGGGCGCCGCAGTGCCCGAGGGGCACCGGTCGGGTTTCGTGACGTTGGTCGGACGTCCGAACGTCGGCAAGTCCACGTTGTTGAACCAGATACTGGGTCGCAAGGTCTCGATCGTCTCGGACAAGCCACAGACCACTCGGAATCAGATCCGAGGCGTGCTCAACCGAGCCGACGCGCAGGTCGTGTTCGTCGACACGCCGGGCATCCACAAGCCGCGTACGCTCATGGGGAGTCGCCTCAACGAAACGGCCCTCGGCGCCGTCGCCGATGTCGACGTCGTCTGCCTGGTCGTCGATGCCACGGCGCCGATCGGTGGCGGTGACCAGTGGGTGGCGGAACGGGCTCCAGCCGACGCCGTGGTGATCGTCAACAAGATCGACCTGGCGTCACGTTCGCAGATCATGGATCAACTGGTGCGGGCCACCGAGCTGGATCGCAGCGAGTACTTCCCGGTGTCGGCCGCCACCGGCGAGGGCGTTGGCGCCCTGGTCGAGCACCTCGTGAGTCGGCTCCCGGTCGGACCGCTGTGGTATCCGGCGGACACCGTCACCGACGTCGAGGAGGCGTTCTGGGTGGCGGAACTCGTTCGCGAGAAACTCCTGGCCATCACCCGCCGAGAGGTGCCGCACTCGATCGCCACGCGCTGCACCATGTGGGAGTGGCCGGTGGTCCGGGTGGAGATCCTGGTCGAACGCGAATCGCAGAAGCCGATCATCATCGGCAAGGGGGGTGCGATCCTCAAGCAGGTGGGGATCGCCGTACGAAAGGAGATGCCCGAGGGCGCCTTCCTGGAACTGCACGTGAAGGTGGACAAGGATTGGCAGCGTCGCCCGGCAGCGCTCGGCCGCCTGGGCTACTGATCGATCCCGCTGGGCCGGCTTCGCCCAGCTGGACACACTGGGCCAGCTCCACTGGGCCAGCTTCACTCGGCAGCAAAGAAGGTCGCGACCTCGGAGATGTCTGCGGTCCGCCGCAGCGGGGGCAGCGCAGCGATCAACTGCCACCGGTAGGACTTGGCAGTGGCCAGTCGCGAGTCCAGGATCGCCACCACTCCGCGATCCGTGGCGGAGCGGATGAGTCGACCTGCCCCCTGCGCCAGGAGCGTGGCGGCGCGAGGTACGTCGATGGCAGTGAATGCCCGCGGGCCAGCCGCCTCACGGCGGGCCTGCCACAGGGGCTCGTCCGGCCGCGGGAACGGGATGCGGTCAATGGTCACCAATGAGAGCGCCGGACCGGGGACGTCGATGCCCTGCCAGTAGCCCATGGTGGCGAACAGACAGCTGGATGTGTCCACGGCGAAGGCCCGGACCAGGACGCCCTTGGGCCTGGTCCCCTGGACGAGGATCTGATACTCGACGCGTTCGGCGACTGCGGCCGACGCCAACTGCATCACCCGGTAGCTCGTGAACAGGCACAGCGCCCGACCGCCCGACAGGTCCAGCAGGGTGACCAGTTCGTCCACCAGCGCGTCGGCGTATCCGTCGGCCCGGGGATCGGGGAGGTGAGAAGCGCAGTAGAGGAGTCCCTGGGAGCCGAAGTCGAAGGGCGTACCGACATCCAGGATCTCGGTGTCGTCGGGCGGCAGACGGAGTTGGTCGGCCAGCCCGCCCGGAATGGTGGCCGAGGTGAGCACGACGGTGGCGGGCAGGCCCCCGCGGCCGGGACCGGAGTCGTCGTCCTCGTCCGGCCCGGACCCTCCGATCTCCAGGCCCGTGGTCTCCGGGTTCCACAACAACTCCTCGAGGGTGGCGCCCACGTCGAGTGGCGCCAGGCACAGTCGTGCCCGATCACGGTCGTTCTCGACCCACACCACGGCGTCGGTCGGGGGCGCGAGGAAGGTTGCTACGTCGTTGGCCAACGCGGTGGAGGCGGTCTGTACCCGGGCGGCCCGCGTGGCCACGTCCGGTGATGCCTTGGTGTCGATCTTGCGGAGTGCGTCGGCCACCTCTGCCAGCCGGGACCCGGCGGTCACGAGCAGGTCCGCCACCTGCGCCGGGACGCCGCCCACCAGACGGTTGCCGGCGAAGGGAGCGACGGCTCGCACGATCCGCTCGCCGATGGTGTGGATCGACTCCACCAGCACGTCTTCGGCCAGGAGCCCGCCGGCAATTCGCGCCACGTTGTCGAACCGCCCGGCGGACAACTCGATGCCCGCGGTCGCCGACACGATGTCGGGGAGCTCGTGGGCCTCGTCGATGATCAACAGGTCGTGATCGGCCAGGACCATGCGCCCGCTGGCCAGGTGGAGCCCGTAGAGGTGGGTGTTGACCACGGTGATGTCGGCGGCGCCCGCTCGTCGTCGGGCGGTCTCGGCGAAGCAGTCGTCGCCGCGCGGACACTTCTGCGCGCCGGGGCACTCCTGGGGGCCGACCGACACTGCTGCCCAGGTCGCCACCGACGGCTCCACGTCCAGTTCGGCGCGGTCGCCCGTGGTCGTGACCTCGACCCAGGTCCGCAACCCTTCCAACTCTCGTTCCGGCAGCGTCTCCAGGCCTTCCAGCGAACGCTGCGCCGGGTCGGCGATCTCATCGAACCGCTGGCGGCAGAGGTAGTTGGACCGGCCTTTCAACACCGCCCAGGTCACTGGTTTTCCGCCATGCTCGACCAGGAACGGGAGGTCCGAGTCGGCCAGCTGATCCTGGAGGGCCTTGGTCGCTGTGGCAATGACGGTCTTGGCGCCCATGGCCGCGGCCGCAGCGAGGTAGGCGAGAGACTTTCCGGTCCCGGTGCCCGCCTGCACGACCAGATTGGATTCGGTCGAGATCGCCTGGGCCACGGCGTGGGCCATGGCGTGCTGGCCCGGTCGGGCCTCGCCCCGGTCGCCCATGGCCGCAGTCAGTCGGTCCAGGACCATGTCGGTCCGGTCTGCGGGGGAGAGAGGTGGCACGGTCGACCACTCTTGTCGACCGGGCGATCCGGCGGCGACACCGGTCGTGAGGGGCCTGGGCGCAGCCGCCTCGCGGGGCCGGCCCGGGTGCCCCGACAAGGCCACCGTCGCAGGTAGGTTCGCAGCCGTGGCGCCGCAGCTCGATCGATCCCGTATCCCGCGCCACGTGGCGATCGTCATGGACGGCAACGGCCGTTGGGCCACCCGGCAGGGTCGGCCCCGGACCGAGGGGCACGCCGAAGGCGAAGCCGCCCTCATGGACACCATCTGGGGGGCAGATGACCTGGGCATCGGCTGGCTGACCGTGTACGCCTTCAGTACCGAGAACTGGAAGCGCCCGGTCGACGAGGTGCGGTATCTCATGGGTTTCAACGAGCGGTTGTTGTTGACCCGACGAGACGAGATCCACGCCCGCAACATCCGTATGCAGTTCCTGGGACGACGGGACTGGCGGGTTCCCAAGCGGATCCTCAAGCGAATCGACGAGACCGTCGAGCTGACCCGGGCGAACACCGGGATGGTGGTGTCCATGGCGTTCAACTACGGCGGCCGGGCCGAGATCCTCGACGCGGTCAAGGCCATCGTGGCGTCGGGAGTCGACGCGTCCAAGGTGACCGAGAAGACCATCGCTGAGCATCTGTATGACCCGAAACTCCCGGACCCGGAGCTGGTCATCCGTACCTCGGGGGAGCAGCGCACTTCGAACTACCTCATGTGGCAGACGGCGTACAGCGAGTACGTATTCACCGAGACCCTGTGGCCGGACTTCCGTGGCACGCACCTCGCCGACTGCATCGCTGAGTATCAGGCCCGGGACCGCCGTTTCGGCGGCATCGGCTGACATGCCGCTGATACGTGAGTCTGGCGTCGTACTCCGGACCTACAAGCTGGGCGAGGCGGACCGGATCATCGTGTTCATGACCCGCGACCGGGGCAAGGTCCGGGCGGTGGCCAAGGGCGTTCGCAAGACCCGCTCGAAGTTCGGCAGTCGGTTGGAGCCCACGAGCCACGTGAACCTGCAGTTGCACGAGGGCCGGAGCGAGCTGGCGCTGGTCACCCAGGCGGAATCGGTCGAGGTGTTCAGCGCCGTCCGCTCCGATCTGGACCGCATGGGTCGCGCCGCGTCGATGCTCGAGGTGGTGGATCAGGTGGCGCAGGACGGTCACCCGGACCGGGGCCTCTACGAGATGCTCCTCGGAGGATTGCGGGCTGTCGAGCATCGTGCATCCCCGCTGGTGACCGCTGCGTTCTTCTTGAAGCTTCTGGCGGCCGAAGGCGTGGGCATCGTGGTCGATCGCTGCGCTGCTTGTGGGGTAACCGAGGATCTGGTGGCGTTCGACCTGAACGACGGCGGGGTGCGGTGCTCCGCTCATCGCAGTGGCGTCGGTATCTCGCCCGACGCCCGAGCACTCCTGGACCAGGTGCTGGGCGGTCGATTGGCATGGGCCTTGGATCAACCGGCGATCCCGGCCACCTACGAGGTCGACCGCCTGGCCGGCCTGGCCATGGAGCTCCACGTGGACCGGCGTCTCAAGGCTCTGCACATCATCGAGCAGATGTAGACCCGATCGCCAGACATCACCCGACCGTCGTTCTGGGGAGCGGGTAGCCGGGCTGGGGCCGGTCGATCTGACAGGCTGGCCGCCACATCGGTGCCCGAGCGGGCTTCGGATGAGGAGACACCATGAGCGACCCGAACTCGGGCGGCTACGACCCCAACGCCCTACCGCCGCCGCCCCAGGGGTATCCCCAGCAGCCCGGCTACCCCCAGCAGCCCGGCTACCCCCAGCAGCCCGGCTACCCGCCGCAGTATCAGCAGGGTTACGCGCCCGTGGTGAACCCGTACGAGAGTCGAGGGACCACGATCATGATCCTCGGCATCCTGGGTCTGGTCATCTGCCAGGTCCTGGGCGTCGTGGCCTGGGTCATGGGCAACAACCTGAAGAAGGAAGCCGAGGCGGCGGGCTACCCAGAGCCCGGGAACTCCAAGGCGGGCCGGATCTGCGGGATGATCGCCGTTGCACTGTTGGTGGTCGGGCTGGTCATTTTTGCGATTGTGTTCATCCTGGCGGCCGGCACGGCGACGGTCACCGTCAACAACTGAGGGGCCGGCCCGACGAGGACGACCACGGATGACAGGGAAAAGCACACGAGGCCCCGGGGGATTCCCGGGGCCTCGTGGGTTCTGGGAATCGACTGTTCAGGGAGCGAGAGCTTCGCCACACCCCTGTCGGTAGGCGTTGGCCACCAGGAGCGCCTGGATCGGGAGCGTGACCAGGTAGAGCAGCCCGAAGCTCAATCCGGCGGCCAGATTGAAGACGAAGAGGGCAATGGCGATCACGATGATCGGGCCGATGTTCCGCTTCGCTATCTCGATACTTCGCTTGAGGGCATCGCCTACCCCGGCTCCGGTGTCGAGCGACGCCATGGGAGCAAATGAGAGAAACATGGCCGCAATGATGCCGGGAACGAAGCACAGGGCGAACCCGACGACCACGCAGAGGCCGACCACGATCGACGTCACGAAGAACGGGCCGATGTTCTCGGTGCTGGTCAGGTGGTTGAAGTCGGGCGCCTCACCCCGTGTCATCTTCAGGGCTGCGCGGTACACCCCCACGTACAGGATGTACGTGATGATGCCGAAGATCAGGGCGACCAGAACTGCCGCAATGATCCCCGAGATGAACGACGAACCACAGCTCCTACCGTTGAGGATGTCCTCGGTGGTGCAGGTGTCCACGATGGCGTCGTTGATCGCGTCGGACACGAAGTACTGGATGATCCCCAGGACCACCACGGGCAGTGCCAGGAGGATCATGGGCAGCGGACTCTCCGCGAACTTCTTGAACGCCCAGCTGAACATGGAGCCGATGTCGATGATCCCGTTGTTCTGTGGGGCTCCGTACGGCTGGTAGCCGACGTAGCCGCCGCCGGGAGGCGGTGGCATCCCCCCGGGGGGTGGGGGCGGCATCCCTGGGGGTGGGGGCGGCATGCCGGGGGGTGGGGGCGGCATACCGCCGGGAGGGGGTTGCGGCGGCGGGTAGTTCGGGTCGCTCATCGAGGCTCCTTGGACATCCCGAGACGGGGTGACCCCGACGCTAGCGATGACCTCAGTCGAATTGGCGGTATTCGGTCCGATCGGATCGGCTCGGTACGCTCGCGCCCTTATGTCCGAGTCCTCTGATACCCCCTCCACCTCGTTGACCGACGGCGATGATCCAGCGTTCACCGACGGCAATGATCCAGCGTTGTTCGACAAGGTCGTGAACCTGTGCAAGCGACGCGGCTTCGTGTTCCCGTCGGCCGAGATCTACGGCGGCTTCCGGTCCACCTATGACTACGGGCCGAACGGGGTGTTGTTGCTCCGCAACGTCAAGAACGCCTGGTGGCGGTCCATGGTGCAGCTTCGTCACGACGTCGTCGGCTTGGACGCAGCCATTCTGGGTCCGCCCCAGATCTGGGAGGCCTCCGGCCACCTGGCCAACTTCACCGACCCGTTGGTGGACTGCACGAGCTGTCAGTCCCGTTGGCGGCTGGACAAACTGGAGGACCCCGACACCTGTCCGAACTGTGGCGCGGTCGGCAAGTTCACCGAACCACGGGACTTCAACCTCATGTTCAAGACCCACGCCGGCCCGATCGCCGACGCCGGAGCCGTTTGCTATCTGCGCCCGGAGACAGCCCAGGGCATGTTCACGAACTTCGCGAACGTGCTGAACACCTCGCGCAAGAAGCCACCGTTCGGGATCGCCCAGATCGGCAAATCGTTCCGCAACGAGATCACTCCCGGGAACTTCGTGTTCCGGACCCGGGAGTTCGAGCAGATGGAGATGGAGTTCTTCGTCCCGCCCGACGAGGCCGAGGAGTGGTATCGGTACTGGTGCGCCGAGCGGTTCGCCTGGTACCAGTCGTTGGGCATGCCGGCCGAGCTGATCCGGCTGCGCCCGCATGGCGACGACGAGCTGTCGCATTACAGCTCGGGGACCAGCGACGTGGAGTTCCGGTTCCCCTGGGGCTGGGATGAGCTGGAGGGCATTGCGAATCGCGGGAACTTCGACCTGACCCAGCACGCCACTCACTCGGGGGAGAAGCTCGACTACTTCGACCCGGCCACCAACGAGCGCTACGTGCCGCACGTGATCGAACCCGCTGCCGGCGCGACCCGCACGGCCATGGCGTTCCTTCTGGCGGCCTACGACGAGGAGGAGGTGCGTGGCGAGACACGTACCGTGCTGCGCTTCCACCCGCGCATTGCGCCGTACACCGTCGCCGTGCTCCCGCTGTCGAAGAAGCCCGAGCTGATGGGCCCGGCCACCGACGTATACCGGACGTTGGCCGAGCACTTCATGTGCGACTACGACGAGACCCAGGCCATCGGGCGCCGCTATCGCCGCCAGGACGAGTTGGGAACGCCGTTCTGTGTCACGTTCGACTTCGACTCACTCGATGACCACGCTGTGACCGTGCGCGACCGTGACTCGATGGAACAGGAGCGCGTCCCGGTGGACGCACTCGTCGAGTACGTACGCGCCCGGATCGGCTGAGTCGGTCCCCGTGTCGGGCATCGTCGTCTCGGACCTCGAGTTCGCCCACCCCGGATCGGAGCCGCTGTTCTTCGACGTGAGCTTCGGGGTGTCGCCCGGTGACCACGCGGCGATCGTCGGTGCGAACGGCGTGGGCAAGTCCACCATCCTCAAGATCCTCGGCGGAGACCTGGACCCTGACTCCGGCGAGTTCGCGGTGCAGGGCAGGTTCCTGGCCATGAGTCAGGACGTCGGGATGAGCCGTCCGGACGCCACGGTCCGCCAGATGTTGATCGAGGTGGCCCCGGCGGAGTTGCGCTTGGCCGGCTGTCGTCTGCTGGCCGCCGAGGCGGACCTGGCCGACGGAGATCCCGATGCCGGGATGGCGGTGGCCGAAGCCATCGGCGAGTGGGGAGGCCTAGGCGGCTATGACCTGGAGCAGCGCTGGGATGCGGCCGCTCAACGGAGCGTGAAGACATCGATTTCGGACATGGGCGACCGGCTGGTGTCGGAGCTGTCGGGCGGCGAACGAAAGCGACTGGTGCTGGACCTGTTGTTCGCGTCGGACGCAGACATTCTCCTGCTGGACGAGCCCGACAACTACCTGGACATCCCGACCCGCGGGTGGCTCGAGGACCAGATCCGGGCCAGCCGCAAGACGATCCTCATGGTGAGCCACGATCGAGTGCTGTTGGAACGGGTTGCCACCAAGATCGTGGTGATCGAAGGCTCAGGGGCCTGGGTACATGGCGGCTCGTACGCCACGTTCGGCGAGGCGCGTGAGCGGCGACAGGAGCAGCTCGGCGACGAGTTGAAGCGGTGGAACGACGAGGAGCGCCGCCTCTTCCGTCACATGAAGATCATGAAGCAACGCGCCGCCTCCAACTTCAAGAACGCCACCAAGGCCAACGCCGCAGAGTCCCGGTGGGAGCGCTTCGTGGCTGCCGGCCCGCCTCCGCCGCCCGTTCCGGACAGCCAGATCCGGGTCAAGCTCCGGGGCGCTGACGCGGCAAGGCGGGTCATCCGGATGGAGCAGGTGTCCGTCGGCGATCTGTTCCTCCCGTTCTCCACCGAGGTGTTCCACGGCGAGCGGACGGGTCTGATCGGGCCGAACGGGACCGGCAAGAGTCATCTGCTGGGAGCGCTGGCCGGCGATGCAGCGCCGGACCACGGCACAATCTCGTTCGGGCCCCGAACCTCGGTCGGCCGCTTCACCCAGGTGAACGACCGCCCCGACTTCCTGGGTCGCGAGGTGCTCGACATCGTGCAGGAACGGGTCGGCGACGAGGAGCAGGCCCGCAAGGCCATTGCCCGCTACGGACTTCGAGATGGGACCCGGCGCGAGTTCGAGACGCTGTCAGGCGGCCAGAAGGCGCGACTCGAGATTCTCTGCCTGGAACTGGAGGGCCACAACGTGCTCCTGCTCGATGAGCCCACGGACAACCTCGACGTCGAGAGCTCCGAAGCCCTGGAACAAGCGCTTCACGGGTTCGAGGGAACCGTGCTCGCTGTTTCACACGACCGGGCCTTCCTGGCCCAGCTCGATCGCTTCCTGATGATCACCGACGACGGAGAGGTCTACGAGCTGCCGGACTTCGACACCGCCATGGCCGCCTTGGAGAATCCGTCGGATGTGGGGTCGGTTCGTCTGGCCAAACTGTTGACCTGAGCGTGGCCTGCTCCGGGACACGGCCTCGGGACACGGCCTCGGGACACAGTGTCGGGGCTGGTCCGTAGGATGGCGACCTTGCTCGATCCGCTCCCCGTCATCGACGCCGCCGTCGCTGCGGTCACCGATCCGGGTGACCGCGCCCAGATCGCCAACGCTGTTGGCTCGGTCGGGCCTGAACTGCTCCTGGCGCTGATGCACGGCGGCGGAGACGCTGGTCAAGGCGAGCTGGTGGCCAGGGGGATCGGAGTTTCGCCGGGCGTTGCCTCGGGAGTCGTGGCGCGGTCGATCGACGCGGCGCTCGATGCCTTCGACGCCGAGCTCGACGTGATCCTCGCCATGGAGGAGACGTCACCGGCCGATGAGGTGGCCATGCGGATCGCCTCGGCGATCGTCACGTCGCGGGGTGGCACGGCCAGCCATGCGGCGGTGGTCGCTCGCGACCTGGGTGTCCCGTGTGTCGTGGGGGCCGGGCCGCTCGGGGTCGTCGATGGTGAGCGGCTCATGGTCGACGGCGCCACGGGTGAGGTGCGACGGCCCGTCGTCGGGGGAACCGGTCCCTCGGCTCCGGACGCCACGGTTGACCAACGATCGACGCCGGATCCGAGCACCGCGAGGTCCGGGCCGATCGAGGACCTGCCCGAATCGGTGGCCACATTGCTGGCCTGGGCCGACGAGCTGGCCACGGTTCGAGTGCTGGCCAACGCGGACTCTGCAGATTCGGCGGCTCGCTCTCGACGTTTCGGCGCTCGCGGCGTCGGACTCTGTCGGGTCGAGCACATGTTCCTGGGCGAGCGGGCGCAGATCGTCGAGCGGGTGCTGGGCGGATCGACCTCGGCGTTCGACGAGCTGGCCGGAGTCATGACCTCGGAATTGATCGGGGTCTTCAGCGCCATGGCGCCGTGGCCGGTGACCGTTCGACTCCTCGATGCTCCGCGCCACGAGTTCGGCGGGCCCCACGAGCACGATCCGATGATGGGAGTCCGGGGTGTGCGCCTTGCGCTGCTCCACCCGGAGTTGGTGGTGGCCCAGGCCACGGCCATCGCAGCTGCCGCGTCGCAGGTGGATGGTGCAGACCCCCAGATCATGGTGCCCCTGGTGTCGCTTCCCGGCGAGTTGGCGGCAGTGGCCGATTGGATCGCCGCGGCTGCGCCCGGTGTCCCGATCGGAGTCATGGTCGAGACACCCCGTTCGGCGATGTGTGCCGATCGGTTGGCGGGGCACGCGTCGTTCATCAGCTTCGGGACCAACGACCTCACCCAGTTCACCTATGGCTGGAGCCGGGACGATCTCGAGGCGACCATGCTCCCGGCATACCGCGAGCACGGCATCGTGGACGTGAGCCCGTTCGAGACCCTCGACGAGGGTGGGGTCGCTCGACTGATGGCGTTGGCCACCGAAATCGCCCGTGCCGCTCGACCGGGGTTGACGGTGGGCATGTGTGGCGAGCACGGCGGTGACCCGCGTTCGGTGGCGATGGCAACCGCCATGGGACTGGACTCGGTGTCGTGCTCGGCCTACCGGGTCCCGGTGGCCAGGCTGGCCGCCGGACGGGCCGTGGTGGAGTCCTCCCGATGACCGCCCGACACCTGGGTCCCGCCTTGGGAACTGGTGACCGCTGATGGGAATCGTCGACGAGGACGTCGTGTCGGTGCGCCGCGCCAGCGACATCGTCGAGGTGATCAGCGGGTACACGCAGCTGAAGAAGGTGGGCAGTCGCTGGGCGGGCCTCTGCCCGTTCCACCAGGAGAAGAGCCCCTCGTTCTCGGTGAACGCCGAGGAAGGGTTGTACTACTGCTTCGGGTGCCGGGCCTCCGGCGATGTGATCACGTTCATCCGGGCCCAGGAACACACCGATTTCGTCGGCGCAGTCGAGCGTCTGGCGGAGCGGACGGGCATCACGTTGCGCTACACCGAGGCCGTTCAGGGCGAGAGCCGCAAACGCGCGGCCAGACTCCACGACATCATGGACGCGGCGGTCGACTGGTATCACGACCGGCTCAAGACCAGCCCCGACGCGGCAACAGCCCGGGGCTATCTGCGGTCCCGTGGCTTCGATTCCGACCAGGTCACGCAGTTCCGGGTCGGGTGGGCCCCGGACTCCTGGGACGAGATGTGTCGGGCCATGAAGGCTCCGCAACAGGACCTGATCGACTGCGGGCTCGGTTTCGTCAACAAGGCAAACCGGATGCAGGACTTCTTCCGGAGTCGGATCCTGTTCCCGATTCTCGACGATCAGGGCCGGGCGGTGGCGTTCGGCGGTCGAAAGCTGCCGGATGCGGACGGCCCGAAGTATCAGAACAGCCGGGAGAACGTGCTCTACAACAAGAGCCGGACCCTCTACGCGTTGAACTGGGCCAAGGCCGACATGGTCCGCCACGATCAAGCGGTCATCTGCGAGGGGTACACCGACGTCATCGGGTTCCACCGTGCGGGGATCCCGCGGGCGGTCGCCACGTGTGGCACGGCGCTGACCGAGGACCATCTGCGTCAGCTCAAGCGGTTCACCAACCGGGTCGTGCTGGCCTACGACGCTGACGAGGCGGGCCAGACCGCGGCCGAGCGGATGTACGCCTGGGAGGCCGCGTTGGAGTTGGCCGTCTCCGTGCTTCGACTTCCGGCGGGCACAGACCCGGACGAACTGGCTCGAACCGACCCGGACGCCCTGGCCGCGGCGGTGGCCGATGCGCCACCGTTCCTCAAGTTCCGGGTCGATCGGGTCCTGCTCTCGGCGGACCTGAGCAACGCTGAGGGCCGCGCCCGGGCGGCTTCGGCCGCGCTGAGCGCCGTGGGGGAGCATCCTGACCCTCTGGTGCGTGATCAGTACCTGATGGAGGTCGCCGATGTCTGTCGCATCGACGTGGAGCGCTTGCGGGAGCAGTTGCGCAACGGCGGGAATAGCGGCGTCGACCGCCCGGTGCCCAATCAGCCGTCCGACATCGGCGGCCTGGATCGTGTCCGTGATGACGTCGACACCGAGGTGTTGCGGCTCATGCTGTCCGGTCGCTTCGCGCTGGGACTGACGATCCACCCCCGGATGTTCCGTGACGGACCCGTGCGCCGGGCCTACCAGGCGCTGCAACGGGCTGACGGGGATGTCCGCCTGGCCATCTCCGACGGCGAGCCGGTCGTCGCCGACCTCCTGGCCCGTCTGAGCGTGGACGACAGCACCGCGGAACCGGACGAGGTGCTGACCCGATTGGCCCAGGCCGCGGGGCTCCGGAGGCTCCGTGGGCTCGAGGCCCAGGCCCGCCGCGCCGACGATCCGTTGGAGTTCGGACCCCTGCTGTCGTGGCTGAAACTCAGGTTGGACGCTCTGGGTGGCGATGAACCCTCGATGGACGCGCGCGATGACTTGCTAGCTTGGCTCGAGGAAGAGGCCGAGGTAGTGGCGTGATCGCGGCGACTCCAACGCCTGCGATTGCCCGTGCCGGGACCACCGATGAGGTTGGAAGGACGTTCATGGAGGTGTTCGAGGGCGTGTCCCGGGAGCAGCTCGACGCCATCGTGCGTTCCGGCTCCGCCTCGGGCGCCGTGCACCTCGACGATGTCTTGTCGCTCCTGGGCGTCGAGATGACCACCGAAGTCCTGGACCAGGTCCGCCAGTACTTCTCCGACCGTGGGGTCCAGGTCGACGAGGTCGTTCACGTGGTGGAAGCCACCGAGATCGAAGCGGCGACCGTCGGGCCCGACTCGGTGGCCAGCGGATCAGCCGACCAGGAGCGCGTGGTCGACCCGGCGGAGGCCCGACGTAACGCCGACGCCCTCCTCGAGACCCTCAGGGCGGTCGGGACCGGACCCGTGGTGCGCCGCCAGACCGGCAAGATGTTCGGTGTTCCGACCGGGTCGGTCGGTTCCTCCGATCCGGTTCGGATGTACCTGCGTGAGATCGGTGCGGTGCCGTTGCTCACCGGCCCGCAGGAAGTGGCCATCGCCATACGGATCGCGGCCGGCGTCCAGGCCGAGAACGCTCTGGCCGACCTGGCCGCTTCCGGGCAGTCCCTGGATTCCGAGGCCAAGGTCACCTTCGATCGGGCGAGACGGGACGGCGACCGGGCCAAGCAGGAGCTGACCCAGGCGAACCTCCGGCTGGTGGTATCGATCGCCAAGCGGTACGTGGGTCGGGGCATGGCCCTGTTGGATCTCATCCAGGAAGGCAACCTCGGCTTGATGCGCGCCGTAGAGAAGTTCGACCACACCAAGGGCTTCAAATTCTCCACCTACGCCACGTGGTGGATCCGCCAGGCCATCACCCGTGCCATCGCCGATCAGGCCCGGACCATCCGCATTCCGGTGCACATGGTGGAGTCCATGCACAAGGTCCAGCGGATGCAGCGCCAGCTCCAACAGGAGCTCGAGCGCGAGCCCACCATTGAGGAACTGGCCGACAAGGTGGCCATGACCCCCCAACGGGTCCGCGAGATCCTGCGCATCGCCTTGGACCCGTTGTCGTTGGACTCACCCGTCGGCGAGGAGGAGGACAGCTTCCTGTCGGACTTCATCGAGGACGCACAGGCCATTGCGCCGGCCGACGCGGCCGCACAACAGATGTTGGGCGAAGCGTTGCGTGAAGCGCTCGAAGAGCTGAACGAGCGGGAGCGGGCCGTGGTCCGGTTGCGCTTCGGGCTCGAGGACGGTCGGGCCCACACCCTCGAGGAGGTCGGCAA
>Ga0105044_10008684_pt1 | contig 13934 bp, 11 predicted proteins | sample MAT01_FD_78092 | JGI IMG/M metagenome (GOLD analysis project Ga0105044, IMG submission 78092) | Freshwater microbial communities from Lake Fryxell liftoff mats and glacier meltwater in Antarctica - MAT-01 | ecosystem: Environmental > Aquatic > Freshwater > Ice > Liftoff microbial mat | place...
CATTGTTGCGTTTTTAAGTGAGGGTTTACTGTTACTCAGTGAGCTTAGGGAAAGTTATCTTGCCCAAACAAATTCCGTTTACTATTACATTACAAGATTCAACCTCGGAATCCGTTACATCGCATTTGCATTTGCCGGTTTAATGCTTTTTTCAATCTACCGCTGCCTGCGACAGAATTTCATGCAGCCTGTAACTGTTGGTTTGAGGGTTGCTTTTGACATTTTAGTGCATGCTTCAATTTTATGGATTGTAAGCAGTGAATTGATAACATGGCTTTCCATTATGAATTCAGCCGCAACGTACAAGCTTGGCCTGAGTATTCTGTGGGGGATATACGCGTTGATATTAATTGCAATCGGAATCAATAAAAGAAAAAAGCACTTACGTATCAGTGCAATTGTCTTATTCGGGGTAACGCTGGTTAAGCTATTTGTATATGATATCGCTTCGTTGAATACTATTTCTAAGACGATTGTTTTTGTATCACTTGGACTATTGCTTCTTATCATTTCATTTCTGTATAATAAATACGCGAAACAGATTTCCGGCGAAGATGAAATATAAAATGACCCTTTTTCTATCTGTAGTTTATTGTCTGTCGTTTGCACAGATCAATGCATACAGCTATAAGCGCGAAATTAAAGGGAGGGGCGATACCTGGCAGCGGATTATTCTTCCGGATGACATTTTCGGCAAGCTTTCTCCATCTTTTTCCGATTTAAGGTTCTACGGTATTAAAGAAAACGGAGACACAATTGAGGCCCCTTATATTCTAGATGTTTCAGCTAAGGAAGATAGCCGGAAAAATATCGCATTTAATCTCATCAATAAGTCGCAAAAAGGAGATGGCTATTTTTTCACATTCGAACTTTCGCAGATGACTTCTGTAAATGAGATGGAGCTTGAATTCGAGCAAAGGAATTTCGATTGGAAGGCATCACTCGAAGGCGGGCAGGAGCTGAATGAATGGTTTTCAATTATAAAGGATTACAGGCTCGTTTCGATTAAAAATAGCCTTACGGATTTTCAATTTACAAAGCTGGTTTTTCCTGATTCAAAGTATAAGTATTTCAGGTTGTTTATTAGAAGCGATGTTCGGCCAGAGATCGTTTCAGCGCAATCAGGATTGTCTGAGCATAACAGAGTGAATGTTCGAGTCTATGATCAGGACGGAAACTTTAATAGTAAAGCTGATGAAAAACAGAGCCATCAGACGGTTTACACAATCACAATGAAATATCCTGTGCCGGTTGCCGGGCTTACTATCACGGTGAAGGATGAGTTTGATTATTACAGGCCGCTCCGGATAGAATATTTATCTGATAGCTTTAAAACAACATCAGGATGGAAGTACAACTACGCAGAACTAACTTCCGGAACTTTGAATTCATTTGAAAAAGGCCGGTATTTCTTTAACAGTACCATAGTAAAGAAGATGCGCGTCGTTATAGATAATCAGGACAATGTTCCTTTGCAAATTAATCAGGTTACGGTAAATGGTTATCAGCATTCATTGATTGCACGTTTTAGTGAGCCTGCGGATTATTATCTTGTTTATGGAAATCCTGGTGCGGCAATGCCCGATTATGATATCGCTCGTTTTAGTGATAAAATTCCAGCCGTATTAGGTACAGCAGAATCAGGCTACGAAATGGGAATTGAGAAGAAGGTTACTTCAAAACCTGCAGCTTTATTTGAGAATAAACTTTGGCTTTGGATTGTAATGGGATGTGTTATCGTGATTCTCGGAATGTTCTCACTAATGATGATAAGGAATAAGGAGCGGACGAGCTGATTTGTTAATCTGCTGGAATAATTGACACATTGGAAATTGTTTTCTGAAGAATATTTGTTATTCTATTCCCTTTAATTTCTTCAATTTCTCAAGATAAATCAGATCAACCTGATCTTTCGGTCGGTTTACTGCTTTCTTATTGAGTATAAGATGGTTGATATTTAGAAATCTAACCTTGATGTTTTCGATGTCTGCAACGAGCGCCTGATCATAACATTCCTGAAAACTAACTTCTTCAAGACCGCGCATTCCGGTGATAATATCAAGTGTAATTCCTGCTGCATAAAAGCTTGTCCAGCCCGTAACAAACTGCATTGTTTCAACCTGCGGATAATCACCGTAACCTAATTCTTTAAAGGCTTTCCGGAGATTTTTTCTGTTTTCAGGAAGGTCTTCGAGCCACAAATCAATATCGTCTGTTGCTCGATTATAGCCCTGAAAACGAATTGCGAGTACACCAATCATAACAAAGCGAACATTGCATTCATTAAGCTTGCGCCAGAATGCAATCAGGTCATCGTCCATTACATCCAAAAAGGAAAAGAGTGTATAGTCAGCTAATCGATGAATTATAAAGCAACCTGTTTCTGCGGATCATTTTGGTAAAAAGCCGAAGCTTTTCTATTCCAGGGAGCGAAGCATCACGCAAAAGACGATCATCTTCTGATTCGGCATAAAAACCTGACTTCCTGTTTGCAACATCCGCCACATAAATTGTTGAAGGGTCATTAAGAGACGTATCATCCAGGCCTTTCTCCGTAGAATTTTTATCCTCTTGCATATCTTCAAGCTACAAAAAAAGATTCTTTAAACACTCATTAAATTGCCACTCCTATTTGCTTTTCCTCGACAGCACGTAATAAGCCGTTGTGCTTAGGAAATCTCTGATCAAGGGAATCGCACCAATAAGTCCGGCTTGCTTCCGGGGTGTCCATTTAAATTTATACCGGTAAATTGGATTGATTAAATAGAATCTCCTGTTGTCAATTTTATATCCTGTATTTCTTAATATGGATTCAAATCGATTGATAGATATACGGGTATCATAGATTTCGAGAAGTGAAATAATCGTGGCTTCAGATTCGCCAATTTTCCGTAAATACTTTGAATATAAATTACGTGGTAGCAGATGAATCCAGGGTAGCTGACCTTTTTTCTTTACCGCTGTCTGCTGGTGCCCGCCAAACGGCATTCTCCAGGGAGGAAAGGCAAAGAAAAGCTGTCCGCCTTCCTTTAAATAAACCGGCAAATGCGCCATCACTTTATCCTGATCCGGAATATGTTCAATCGTATCTTTTAAGATAATTAAGTCGAACTGCCCGTGGAATCTTTCCATCGTTCGCTCATCATAAATATCAGCGGTAAACAGATTTATTTTCCCTGCTGATATCTCCTCTTCCAGCAATTTTTTTCCGTTTTCGATTTTGCTTTCGGAAAGGTCCATTCCGGTGCAAATGCACCCTTTTTCAGCGAACGCTTTCAGCACTCCGCCTTCTCCGCATCCAATTTCCAATACCTGCAAAAACGGTTTAAATACCACATGATTTTCCAGATATGGAATGATATAATTCTGCGTGACCAAGAACTGATGCTGGAATTTTAAAGGAGCATTTCCGTGAAAATATAGCGCCAATTGTTTTTGTTTTGATTGTTTTTACCCTTACAATTTATCCAGGGCCATTTTCAGATCGTCAACCAAATCGTCGCCATCTTCAATTCCCACAGATAACCTTATCAATCCATCAACAACGCCTACTTTTTCCCTTTCCGCTTTTGGAATAGAGGCGTGGGTCATGGTTGCAGGATGATTAATCAACGATTCCACACCACCAAGACTTTCGGCAAGTGCAAATAAATGGGTTGAAGTAAGCAGCTTCTTTGCAGCTTCTAAACTTTCGTCCTTCAGGATAAAGCTCATCATTCCACCAAAATCCCGCATCTGTTTTTTTGCGATTTCATGTCCTGGATGATCTGTAAATCCTGGCCAGAATACCTTCCCAACCTTCGGATGCTGTCTTAAAAATTCAGCAATCTTTTTTCCGTTTTCGCAGTGTGCACGCATGCGAACATGTAGGGTTTTTAGCCCTCTCAAAACAAGAAAACAATCCATTGGTCCTGGCACCGCACCGCAGCTTTTCTGGATAAAATAAAGCTGTTCGTGCAAACTCTGGTCGTTCGTCATAAGGCAGCCATGAATCAGGTCACTATGTCCACCAAGGTATTTCGTCGCGGAATGCAGTACGATAGAAGCGCCCAGATCAAGCGGATTCTGCAACCACGGAGAAGCAAACGTGTTATCAACGCAAAGAAGCAGGTTTTTCGATTTTGCAATGTCTCCTAATGCTGCAATATCTGTTATGCTCATCAGCGGATTAGTCGGAGTTTCTGTCCAGATAAGCTTTGTTTTAGTATTTATCAACGGAATGATATCTTCCGCTTTCTGCATATTCACAAAGTGGAAAACGATCCCGAATTTTGCGAAGATCTTCGTAAACAGACGGTAAGTGCCGCCATACATGTCATCGGAGGCAACTACTTCATCTCCAGGCTGCAGCAGCTTAATGATTGCATCTGTTGCAGCAACGCCACTCGAGAAACTCAACCCGTATTTTGCGTTTTCAATTGCAGCGAGGCAGCTTTCAAGCGCTTTTCGTGTAGGATTCTGTGAACGTGCATATTCAAATCCTTTATTCTGCGCCGGGCCTTCCTGAACATACGTAGAAGTCTGGTAGATCGGTGTCATAATGGCGCCTGTAGATGGATCAGGCTCCTGTCCTGCATGTATAAGTCTTGTGGCTAGTTTCATTGCTGGGAAATCGTTGCAAAGTAAATAAAATAAATCCATGCCCCGGCCATTGTGGATCAGCGCCTCAAGGCGGGGACTTGCAATCTTTTTATTATATTCGTAAACTCTTAGAATTTTCTTATGATTCGTTTTTTTACCATTTTATTTTTTTCTCTTTCTTCCTTTTCTAACATCTGGTCACAAAATCTTCCCTTTCTTTCGGAGGCGAGCCGTGAATGCAGCCTTTCGCCGGAAGACATTTCCGAATTTCGGGTGGCAAGTGATTACACAGATCGCAAAGCCGGGTTCCGCGTTGTCTGGCTGAGACAACTTCACCAGGGAATTGAGATTCATGGGGCTGATATGCAACTGTTGATTTCAAAAGAAGGAAAGTTAATAAATCAGCAATGCGGATTTGTAAAGGGAGCGCATTCAAAACTGAGCACAATTTCTGTTAAAAGTCCTCTGGAAATTCTTCAGATAGCCCTGAAATCCGAGAATATTGATTCGAAGATAACGGCACCGATTGAAGCCGGCCTGAATAAATGGAAGCTTGAAATCCCCGGCCTTATTAATGGGGAAATGGTGATTGTAAAAGAATATTATTTACAAAAGGATGGCAGCATGCCTCTTGTGTATACCACCCGTTTCAGCCCGCCGCAATCGAGAGCTTTCTGGCAGGTGCGGATTGATGCCTCATCAGGCGAAATCGTGGAACGGAAAAATCTTTCGGTAAGGTGCTCGGCTCATGGCCCGTCGGGAAACCATTCTTCCTGCAACCATGAATCCGACGAGACAGAGCAAAGTTCAGCTGCTTTGAGCGACGGAGCTTCTTACACTGTTTTTCCGTACCCGTTTGGAAGCCCGCTCGATGGTTCCCGATCGCTGGTAACAAATCCGGCCAACGCGGATGCATCTCCTTTTGGATGGCACGATATGGACGGGGAAGAAGGTCCCGACAACACAGAAACAATCGGGAACAATGTTAGTGCATACGACGATCAGGACGACGACAATGAGCCGGATGGTTTCGTTGATGGTGGTGCACCGCTCAATTTCAATTTTCCCTTCACTCCAGCTCCTTCAAGCACACCTTTAGACAATCGTGAAGCCGCAATTACGAATCTTTTTTACTGGAATAATATCGTTCATGATTTCCTCTGGCACTATGGATTTGACGAGCCCAGCGGGAATTTCCAGAATTTCAATTATACCGGTCTTGACGGAGCATTTGATGGCGTTTCCGCAGAAGCATTTGACGGAAGTGGCACTAACAATGCAAACTTCGCCACACCGCCAGACGGCGAAGCCCCAAGGATGCAAATGTACCTTTGGAGCAACAATGAAGATCTATTTCTTAGCATAAATTCACCTTCATTAATTGCAGGCGAATATACCGCCGCTGTTGCCGGTTTTGGCCCGCAAACGAGTGATCCTATATCTGCCCAAATGGTAATCCTTACCGACGGGACGACCAATACGCTGGGTTGTGAAACAGCAAATGTGGATCTCACAGGAAAGATTGCTATTGTGAGACGCGGAACCTGCTCTTTTGTATCAAAGGTGTTAAATGCTCAGGAGGCCGGTGCTCTGGCTGTAATAGTTGTAAATAATACAATAGATGACATCATCAATATGGGGGGCAACAGCGACGACTGGCAGGTAACTATCCCTTCCATTATGATTTCCGAAACAGACGGAAATGCTTTTTTTAACGTGCTAAACGGTGGAAATGTCGTAAACGCAACGCTTAATATTAACCAACTGGGAGACTATTTCGATTCCAGCTTCGATGCAGGAATTATCGCACATGAATATGGTCATGGAGTTTCTAACCGGCTCACGGGTGGACCATTAAACGTTGAGTGTCTATACAATGCGGAACAGATGGGTGAAGGCTGGAGCGATTTTATGACTCTTATTTTTTCCGCTACTTCTTTAAGTAATCCTGCGGAACCAAGAGCTGTTGGCAATTATGTAATAGGGGAACCTAACAGCGGTCCGGGCATCCGCCCATATCCTTACACCACAGATATGAACATTAACCCGGCGACATATTCTTTTATTGAAAATAACGGACAAACACATAGCGTTGGGTTCACCTGGTGCACTATGCTTTGGGATCTTTACTGGAATATGGTTGAAGAACATGGTTATGACGATGATTTTATTAACGGCACAGGCGGAAATAACATGGCGATAAAGCTTGTGATGGATGGTATGCGACTACAGATTTGCAACCCAGGTTTTGTTGACGGAAGGGATGCAATCCTTGAAGCAGACGCAATTAATTTCGGAGGCGTGAATCGTTGTCTTATCTGGGAAAGCTTTTCACGGCGCGGACTCGGATATTTTGCGGATCAGGGCGATCCGGAAAGTACAACCGACGGAACAGAATCATTCGAAATGCCGCCGTTTTGCTCGGAAACAGACTTTGCAAATTTTTCGTCTAATGCCGTTACTATCTGCAAAGAAAATTCCATTACTTATACCGATATCACCGAACCTGCTTCTTTAAGCAGAACCTGGACGTTTGAAGGCGGAACACCTTCCACTTCAACTTCTGCAGAGGTAACTGTTAATTATGTGGTTCCGGGAACATACGACGTAACACTAAATGTCACAAATGATCTTGGCAGCGATGAGCAGTTAAGATCCAACTTTATTACCGTTGGCGCAGGTATCAGTCTCAATTTCACTGTTGGCGACGCATCTGCCACATCCAATAACGGATTCATCTTTCTTAGTCCTTCAGGAGGGGTAACGCCTTATGAAACTGATTGGGAAGATTTCCCAGGTGTTAACGATCTTACGCTCAATTTCCTTGAACCTGGTGATTATCCCGTTACGATAACAGATCAGGCTGGATGCACTTTCGATACTGTCTTCACTGTTGAACGCCAGGTTGGAATTGCAGCGATAGATGCAGATGCAATTTCGGTTTTTCCAAATCCTGTCAAAGACGAGTTAAGACTGATCGTTTCGGGTGCTAACACTCTTAAATCAGTTAACATAACTGATGCTGCGGGGCGAATTGTTTTAACGGTTATTGTTAGCGGCGCTGCTGACAACTATCAGATTAATACAGCCAATTTGTCGCCGGGAGTTTATTTTCTTAATCTCAGACTTGCTTCGGATGACCTTGTGGTCAGGCGTTTTGTTAAGATGTAAATGATGCTGATAAGAAAATCATATTTTATGTTACGCAGCTTTCTTTTATTGATTTTCTTGTCGGTTTTTGGCTTTAGCCTGCAAGCTCAGGAATTTCCTTTTATAAAGGAAGCTTTAAAAGAATGCAGTCTTTCACAGGATGATGTTTCGGAATTCCGGATCACCAGCGATTATAAGGATCGTAAGGCGGGTTTCAGGGTTATTTGGATAAAGCAATTGCATCAGGGAATTAATATTCACGGTGCCGATCTGCAGCTTGTAATTTCCAGGGAAGGAAAATTATTTAGGCAACAATGTGGATTTATTAAGGATGTTCACAGTAAGCTGCAAACAGCAAAGATCAAAAGTCCGGAGGAAGCAATCGGGCTGTTGCTGGAATCCGAAAATATTAATGCCGCTATTCCTGTGCTTAAAGAAAACGGAAGTAATAAATGGGAAGCGGAAATTCCTGGAAAGATTAAGGGAGAATTGATCCTTGTAAAAGAGTATTATCCCTTAAAAGACGGCACAATTCCGCTGGTTTATACCGTCCGTTTCAGCCCCGGAAAAAAGCAGGGATTATGGCAGATTAGAATTGATGCAGTGAATGGAAAGATCATCGAAAAAAGAAATCTTGAAATAAGTTGCGCCCCACATTCTCATTCCGCCGGAGACAGTCATTGCGCCCAACCGCGGGATGCATCAGAAGAGTCTGCCGCTGCGGTCGACGGTGCTTCCTACAATGTATTTCCCTATCCGCTAACAAGTCCGCTTGATGGCCCGCGTCAAATTATCACAAATCCATCAGATCAGGAAGCTTCCCCCTTTGGATGGCATGATCTGGAAGGAACGCGCGATACAAGAACGAACGGAAATAACGTAAGCGCTTACGACGATCAGGATGATGACAATGCGCCCGATGATTACGTGGAAGGAGGAGCAGATCTGGTTTTCAATTTTCCGTTCACTCCTGTTGGAGGGCTTAATCCGTTTGATAACAGGGAAGCGTCGATCACCAATCTTTTCTACTGGAACAATATCGTTCATGATTTTCTCTGGCATTACGGATTTGATGAAGCAAGTGGAAATTTTCAGTTTCTCAACTATACAGGAGAAGGAGGCGACCGGGACGCAGTGAATGCAGAAGCATTTGACGGAGGCGGCACCAACAATGCAAATTTTGCTACACCGCCTGATGGGGAAATTCCAAGGATGCAGATGTATTTGTGGAACGGTCGCCAATCAACTTTTTTACACCTTAATTCACCTGTTGTGCTTGAAGGCGACTACAACGGAGTGATGGCTTCCTTTGGTCCGAACCTTATTGAACCGATCACGGCGGACGTTCTGGTGCTTGAAGATGGAACTGCCGCAGATCAGGGATGCTTTACACCACTAAACGACCTTACCGGCAAAATTGCAATCATGCGGGCAGGCGGTAGCTGTTCGTTTGCAGCCCGGATAGCAAATGCGCAGGAGGCTGGAGCAATTGCGGCCATCGTAGTCGGTACTTCCGCCGACCTCTACTCAATGTACTGGGAAGCGAGTGATGATGTTGAAATCTATATCCCTTCGCTGATGATCACGCTTTTGAATGGGAACCAGATTATCCAGCGACTTAATAACGGGACAGTTGTAAATGCCACGCTCAATATCCCTGATTATTACGATTCCAGCTTCGATGCAGGCGTTATTGCCCATGAGTACGGTCATGGCGTAAGCAACAGGCTTACCGGCGGTCCTTTTAACACAGACTGTCTTTACAATAATGAGCAGATGGGTGAGGGATGGAGCGATTTCCTTTGCCTCATTTTTACAACTACTTCGGCAAACAATGCAATTGAGCCGAGAGCGGTTGGAAATTACGTAGAAGGCAATAACAATGATGGGCCCGGCATCAGGAATTTCCCATATTCCACTGATATGGATATCAATCCTGTTACCTATTCATATATTATTGAGCACGATCAAGTGCATTCGGTTGGTTTTGTCTGGTGCGGAATGCTTTGGGATCTGTACTGGGATATGATTGCTGAATACGGTTATGATGATGATATCCTTCATGGAAATGGTGGAAATAATATGGCGATCAAGCTTGTGATGGATGGAATGCGTTTGCAGCAATGCAGCCCAGGTTTTGTGGATGGGCGTGACGCTATACTGGAAGCGGATGAGGTTAATTTCGGAGGGGTAAACCGTTGCCTTATCTGGAGGACTTTCGCGCGACGTGGCGTTGGATTTAGTGCGAACCAGGGTTCAACCGACAGTGCGACAGACGGCATTGAAGCTTTCGATGTTCCCCAAACATGTCCATTGGCAGAATCCGCAGATTTTACCTTTTCCGCGGAGGCTATCTGCGCCGGAAATTCTGTGATTTTTACCGATGTCACACAGCCAGGTTCAGCCAGCAGAGTATGGACTTTTCAGGGTGGAAATCCTACAATATCAAGTGATTCGATTGTAGTTGTAAATTATGATGGTCCTGGCACTTATGATGTCGGACTAAGTATTACCAACATTGACGGAACCGATGAAAAGCACTGGACGGGTCTCGTAAATGTGGTCGAGCTCAGCGTTTCTGCTTATTTAACACCTCCAACTGCGGAAACTGCCGGTGATGGAGGTGTTTACCTTATTCCAAATGGAGGAGTGGCGCCGTATACAGCTAACTGGGAGAACTTTCCTGATAACAACGACCTGGTGCTCGGCTCTCTATCAACCGGTGTTTATACTGTTTCAATCACCGATCATACAGGATGTACATTCGATACTGCTGTAGTAATTAGCGCCACAGGAATCAACGCGCTGGCTGATGCTGCTGTTTCCGTTTACCCAAATCCTGTTAAAGAACAGCTGAGCATATCCTGCCAGGGAAATTCGATCCGGTCATTAAGTATTTCTGATGCATCCGGCCGGCTGGTTTCGATTTTGCCCGTTAATGGGCAGCCTGAAAACCTGAAAGTTGGGACCAATTTTTTATCGCCAGGAATTTATTTTTTAACTGTTAAGCTAACCTCTGGGGAGCAAAGCGTAAAACGGTTTGTAAAACTTTGACGGGCTTAATGCCTGAAATATCTGATCAGTAAAACGATGACGGCAAACAGGAACATGAAAATGCTTATCCTGTTCATTCCGTTCATAAACTTCAAACTCGGATTCGGATTTTTGCTTTTCCTGAAAAGAGTCCGGATGTCGAGGTAATACAAAAGCTTCTTTAAGAACATGATGGACGTTTTCTTTGTGCAAAGATATCGGATTGCTTCTAGCAATTAACCGCGGAAGAGCGCAATGGTTTAATGTAAGATTACTTTACGGATTCCTATTATAAAATGAAAGCAATCTACGCAAGGGGCAAAGGTTTATCCGCAAAGTGCGCTAGAAAATTGGTTGTAATAGAATGATGGAGAGTTTTTAAAACAATCCGTCTTCCAACCTTTCGGGCGGCAAACTGACTGAAGAATCTTAACTCTTGTCTGCGATCATAATTATTGCTTTCTCAAAGTAAACCCAAGCGAATTCAGCGACAACTTTTTTAGAACGGACAGCTTCATCACGAAAAAAAAATATTTCTTCACTTTATGCCGTTATGTCATTTTTGTTTTTATATTTGATATCAAAATAATATCATTATGAATGAAAATTTAGTACAAGCAAAATCCGGGTTTCTCTTTCTTTTTCTTTCCCTGCTGGTTGCCGGATCGTCGGCCGTTGCCTTTGCCAACATGATTGTCTGGCTTGGAATCGTGTGTATTTTTATCTTCCTGCTGCTACTCATTGGGCTCACAGTTGTTAATCCGAATGAGTCGATTGTGATGGTCCTTTTTGGGTCCTACAAAGGCACGCTTAAGGTTAACGGATTTTTCTGGGTGAATCCTTTCCTTGTAAAGCAGAAAATCTCTTTACGGGCAAGGAATAATGAAAGTCAGCATATTAAAGTTAACGACAAACTTGGAAATCCTATCCAGATCGGAATCGTGCTGGTGTGGAAAGTAGAGGAAACATTCAAAGCCGCATTCGAGGTGGATAATTACGAGCTTTTCGTAAAAATCCAGAGTGAAGCCGCAATCAGGAAACTGGCTGGAATGTATCCGTACGACACGTTCGATGATGATCATGTGGAAATGTCGTTGCGTTCCGGCGGCGACGAGATTAATCACCAGCTGGAGACAGAATTAAGGGAACGTTTACAGATCGCAGGAATTCATGTTATCGAAGCGCGGATCAGCAACCTGGCCTATTCATCTGAAATTGCAGGAGCGATGTTGCAACGTCAGCAGGCTACAGCGGTTGTTGCTGCACGTCAGAAAATTGTTGAAGGTGCAGTTGGTATGGTGGAAATGGCCTTACATCAGCTTTCCGCAAAAAATATCCTTGAACTGGATGATGAGCGGAAAGCTGCAATGGTAAGCAACCTCATGGTGGTTTTATGCTCCGAAAAATCGGCAAATCCGGTTATTAATGCAGGAAGTTTGAGCTAATTTAATCATGGACCAGTTTAAAGAAGTTCAGGTGCTGATGCGATCAAAGTTTGCGATAATTATTATCCTTTCATTAATTGCGACTGGCATTGGAGTAACGGTGGCGCTTGTGAGTTCACCGAAGGAAATTACTTACGGGCTAATGGCTCCTGTAATTGCACTTATTCTTTCTGTCGTTTTATTATGGCAGGTGAAACTTGAAACTGAAGTGAATGCCATTGGTATTTATTTCCGCTTTTTTCCATTTCATTTTAAGCAACGATTAATCCGCTGGGAGGAGTTGGAAAATGCTGAAGTCAGGAATTTTAAACCGATAAGCGAATACGGCGGATGGGGAATAAAACATTACAGCTACAGAAACAGGTCATTTACTATTAGCGGAAAAAGGGGCTTGCAGCTAGATCTTTCCAATGGGAAAAAGATTCTTATTGGAACGCAGAGGCCAGATGAGTTGCAGGCAATTATCAACAGGATATCAAAGAGTAGTAAACTTACCTTTACACCTGTTGCATGATCAAAAAAAAACCATTTGTTTTGCGCCTCGATGAGGATATGCTGGGAGCCGTTGAAAAGTGGGCCGCCGACGAATTCAGAAGCACCAACGGGCAAATGGAATGGATTATCCGCGAGGGACTTAAAAAGGCTGGGCGTAGTAAAAAAACACACAAAAAAGATGAAGAAGGAAAACCTCAGGGATCTGAAGAAGGAGCTTGAAATCCTTGAGCCCGAAGATCTTATAAAGGTAGCTTTACGTCTTGCGAAATTAAAGACCGAAAATAAAGAGTTGCTGGCTTATTTATTATTCGATGCAGAAGATCCGTTGAATTATGCGGAAGGATTAAAAGAGGATGTTTTATCGCCGTTTAACGGGGAATTTCAAACCACTTATCATTTCACAAAAAGCATCCGTAAATCGTTACGATTAATTGCCAAATACCTTCGTTTTACAAGCAATCGACAGGGTGAAACCGAGTTACTTTTGTTCCTCGTAAATGCCTATCATCAGAATTATAAACATCAATACCGCACCGCAGCATTAAGCAAAATAGTATTCCGTTGTCTCGAAAAAGCAGAAACAAATATCTCAAAATTGCACGAGGACCTACAGGCCGATTATACCGAAACGTTAAATGATCTTTTAACCAAAAGTCAGAACAGGTTAGGAGCAGAGAGGCCTGAAACTAAAGGCTTTTTTAAACGGTTTGAATTTTAAATTGAAGCACAGTCAATTAAAACAGTAATTAGCCAATTCTATTTACACCGGGTGAGTTTTGCGATGTGGCCAGTTAGATTTTCTTTGTGTTAATCGGTGTAGTTTGCCGGGGAAACTTAAAATTCAATTACGTCACCGGTAGAAATTACTCCTTCTATTCTATGACCTGTCCAAGAAAAACTATTCCTTTTCTGGTCATTTTTAAAGTTTCGGAGAAAAAATACCTGCCCAGGATTTCTTTGTTTTCCGCATGGCTCTTTAAGGTTTAAGAAAACCTTGATATTTTTTGTTTTCCGTTATTGGATAATCCAGTTAGGCTTCAAACCCTTATTTTCAAAGGAGAAATAGCCATTATTAAAGGTATCCTGGCTTGGCTCGGAATGAAATTATTCAGTTTAGATCTGTGGATTACTCTGAATCCATAATTTTCTTCACTCATTAAACAGAAATCCAAAACAGCTCCGTGAAAGGCTACTCTTTGCGCACTCTACGCGCAATACGTTGAATGCCCA
>Ga0105044_10008685_pt1 | contig 13933 bp, 10 predicted proteins | sample MAT01_FD_78092 | JGI IMG/M metagenome (GOLD analysis project Ga0105044, IMG submission 78092) | Freshwater microbial communities from Lake Fryxell liftoff mats and glacier meltwater in Antarctica - MAT-01 | ecosystem: Environmental > Aquatic > Freshwater > Ice > Liftoff microbial mat | place...
CCGAACCCGAACCTGAACCTGAACCCGAACCGGTCGTCGACCTCGTCGAAGAGCTACCCGATCCGACCGACGCCGATCTCGCGGCGGAGGATCTCCCAGCCGTCCCCGTCCCCGTGCTCGATCCCTCCGCCGCCGACGACGTGTCGCAGCTCGCAATCGATCTCGGCCCGAGCCATCGCCCGCCGGTGTGGAAGCTCCCGCCGAAGACGATCCTGGCGCGCGGGACCGGCGGCAAGGTCGACCAGCGTGTCGTCCAGGCCGGGGGCCAGGTGCTCGAGGCGACGCTGCGCGAGTTCGGCGTGGAGGCGAGCCTCATCGGCATGACCGTCGGCCCGACCGTCACCCGCTACGAGCTCGAGCTCGCGGCCGGGGTGAAGGTGAGCCGGGTCACCAGCCTCAACAAGGAGATCGCCTATTCGATGGCGAGCCACGACGTGCGCATCCTCGCCCCGATCCCCGGGCGGAGCGCGATCGGCGTCGAGGTCCCCAACAAGCAGCGTCCGCTCGTGACCCTCGGCGACGTGCTCGCGAGCGAGGAGGCCCGCAAGGCCACCAACCCGCTCGAGGTGGGTCTCGGCCGAGACATCGCCGGGCGCGACGTCATGATCGAGCTCGCCAAGATGCCCCACCTCCTCATCGCCGGAACGACCGGGGCCGGGAAGTCGAGCTGCATCAACAGCATCGTCACGTCGATTCTCATGCGGGCAACCCCCGAGCAGGTCCGCCTGATCCTCGTCGACCCGAAGCGCGTCGAGCTGGGCCGCTACGACGGTCTCCCGCACCTCCTCACCTCGGTGGTCACGAACCCGAAGAAGGCCGCGAACGCGCTCGACTGGGCCGTGCGCGAGATGGAGATGCGCTACGAGATGCTCGCCGAGGTCGGCACGCGAGACATCGACGGCTACAACGCGATGTTCGACCGCGGCGAGCTTCCCACCGAGGAAGACCCTGATCCGCACGGCGGGAAGAACTACGTCCGCCTGCCCTACATCCTCGTGGTCGTCGACGAACTCTCCGACCTGATGATGGTCGCGGCGCGCGACGTCGAGACCGCAGTCTGCCGGCTCGCCCAGATGGCTCGCGCCGTCGGGATCCACCTCGTGATCGCGACCCAGCGCCCGTCGGTCGACGTCATCACCGGCCTCATCAAGGCCAACGTGCCGAGCCGGCTCGCGTTCAAGGTCCGCAGCGTCACCGACTCCCGCGTCATCCTCGACCAGGCCGGCGCGGAGAAGCTCGTCGGTCAGGGCGACATGCTCATGATCACGCTGTCGTCGAGCCTCGGTCAGCGGATCCAGGGCGCCTGGGTCGACGAGGAGTGCGTGCGCAAGGTGGTCGCGCACTGGCGCCGCCAGGCCCGCCAGCCGAACTACGTCGAGGGCATCGCCGAGGACACTGCGACCGGTTTCGGCGGTCCCGGCGGCGACATGGACGGCGACGACGACCTGCTCGACCAGGCCATGGAGCTCGTCGTGACCGGCGGCCTCGGCTCGACGAGCATGCTGCAGCGCAAGCTCCGCGTCGGCTTCGCCCGCGCCGGGCGGCTCATTGACCTACTCGAGCAGCGGGGTGTGGTCGGTCCGTCGGAGGGCTCGAAGGCCCGCGCCGTCCTCATGACGAGCGAAGAGCTCGAAGAGCTGCGATCGAAGGCGTGACCCCTCGCTTTGGCGTCGCAGGCGGTCACTCAGTGGCGACCAGCGACGCCGGAGTGATCGGTTCCTAGCCGAGGCAGCGGTAGGCGGCTGCGGCGAGCAGGTGGGCTCGGGAGTCGACCGTGCCGAACTCGAGTCGGTTCATCACGTACCCGAACCCGATCTCGGCGTCGGGATCGGCGAAGCCGAGTGAACCGCCGGCACCCGAGTGGCCGAACGCGGTCGGGCCGACCGGACCGATGGTCGGAGCCAGCATGAACCCGGTTGCGATCCGCATCGGGAAACCCGTGATCACGTCGGTCTCGTCCGACTGCTCGCGCGTCGCGTCGGCGACCGTCGCGGCATCGAGCAGGCGCGCCCCGGCACCGGGTCCGTCGCCGAGCGGGCCGACGGTCGCCGCGTACAGGCGTGCGACCGATCGGGCGTCGGTGATCCCGTTCGACGACGGCAGCTCGGCCGCATGCAGGTCCCGCGTGTTCCACATGTCGCCGTACGAGAACAGCCCCGACGGACCCTGCATCGCCCGACCCGCGAGCGCGTCGGCGGGGTAGAACGCGGCGATCCCCTCGAGGACCGCGGCGGGAGGCGGGACGATCGGCGCCAACCGCGACTCCTCGGCCTCGGGGAGTCCGATCCAGCAGTCGAGGCCCAGCGGACGCGCGATCTCGTCGGCGAAGAACCGTCCGATCGTGCGTCCGGTCACACGGCGCACGACCTCACCTACGATGAACCCGTACGACCGCACGTGGTATCCCTGCGCCGTTCCCGGCTCCCAGTTTGGCGCCTGGGCCGCGATCGCCGCGACGACCGGCTCGCGGGCAACGACGTCGGCGAGGGTGAGGTCGCCGTCGATCGCGGCGAGTCCGGCGCGGTGCGCCATGACCGTGCGAAGGGTGATCGCACCCTTGCCGTGCGTCGAGAACTCGGGCCAGACCGCGGCGATCGGGGCATCGAGGTCGAGGTCGCCCCGCTGGACCAGGAGATGAGCACAGATCGCAGTGATGCCCTTGGTGGTCGAGAACACGAGTTGGAGGGTGTTGCGGGCCCAGGGTCGCCGGGTCGCCCGGTCGGCGAGCCCGGCCCAGATGTCGACCACCGGCCGACCGGCCTGGTAGACGCAGCAGGCGGCGCCCACTTCGTTCCGTTCGGCGAAGTTCGCAGAGAACGCATCGGCCACCGGCCCCCACCCGGGCGCGACGACACCCTCAACGACTGTGTCCGGACCTCCGCCTGCGTTCACGGCCTCATGGTTCACTCCGGCTGCGGTCCTCGATCGCTCACCCGCTTGGGTCCGGCGACCGGTGTCCGGACCTCCGCCTGCGTTCACGGCCTCATGGTTCACTTCGGCTGCGGTCCTCGATCGCTCACCCGCTTGGGTCCGGCGACCGGTGTCCGGACCTCCGCCTGCGTTCACGGCCGACAGTGTACGGACAGGTCCCTTGTAGGATCCCCGGGTGCCGCGTTTCTTCGTCGAGACCCTGGGTTGCCCGAAGAACGCTGTCGATTCCGACAAGATCGTCGCCTCGCTGCTCGCCGACGGCCTGGAACCCGTGACCCATGCCGGCGATGCCGACCTGGTCGTGGTGAACACCTGTGCGTTCGTAGAGGCGGCCCGCCAGGAGTCGATCGACACCGCGCTCGCGCTGTCCGACGTGCGCAAGCCCGGCGCCCGCCTCGTGCTCACCGGCTGCCTGGCCGAGCGGTACGGCGACGAGCTCGCGGCCGCGCTCCCCGAGGCCGACGCCGTGGTCGGGTTCGCCGGCGAGGGCTCGCTCAGCGAGGTCGTGCTCCGGGGTCGTAAGCCCACGGGAGTGCGCGACCTGCTCGAACTGCCCCGACCCGCACCGTCGACCCCGTGGGCCTACGTGAAGGTGGCCGAGGGCTGCGACCGGGCCTGCGCCTTCTGCGCGATCCCGTCGTTCCGCGGCAAGCAGCGCTCCCGGACACCGGAGTCGATCGAAGCCGAGGTCGCCGGACTGGTCGACGGGGGAGTGGCCGAGATCGTGCTCGTCGCCCAGGACCTCGCCTGGTACGGACGTGATGTCGACACGCCCGGCGCGCTCGCGCCGCTGCTGCGCCGGCTCGACCGGTTCTCGGCGCGCGGCCTCGAACGGATCCGCCTCCTCTATCTGTATCCGAGCGAGGTGCGCGATCCGTTGGTCGCGACGATGCTCGAGCTCCCGACCGTCGTGCCCTACTTCGACCTCTCGCTCCAGCACGCATCCGCGCCGCTCATGCGCCGCATGAAGCGGTGGGGCAACGGGGACCGGTTCCTCGACCTGATCTCGGGGATCCGCACCACCGAACCGTCGGCGGCGTTCCGCTCGAGCTTCATCGTCGGCTTCCCCGGCGAGCGCGAGCGCGATCACGACGAACTGTTGCGCTTCCTCGCCGCGGCGCGCCTCGACTGGGCCGGGTTCTTCCCGTTCTCCGCTGAAGACGGCACCGCCGCGGCCACGATGGACGGCACGGTCGCCGACGACCTCATGGCCGAACGGCTGCGCGAGTGCAGCGAGCTGCAGGACCCGATCACGCGTGACGCTCGCGATGCACTCCTCGGAACGGTCGTCGAGGTGCTCGTCGACTCCATCCCGAGGGCTTCGGACGAGGACGACGCCGACGTGGTCGTCGGTCGTACCCACCGGGAGGCGCCCGAGATCGACGGCGTCGTGCGACTCCACGGTGCGGGCTTCGCCCGACCCGGCGCGATCGTCACCGCTGAGGTCACCGGCGCGCTCGGTCCCGACCTCGAAGCCCGCGTCCTCGCGCCCGTGGCCCGAGTCACCGAGGGCGCAGCGTGAGCGAAGTGAAGCCGCCGGACGCATTCTCGGGAGGTGAAGTGGTGGGCGATCGAGGCGACGCAACGAATCGAGCCATCCGGACGTGAGCGCATCGGCGACGCCGGCCCGCTCACGACGCTTCGGGACGAACGCAGTCGCCACGCCGGCGAACTTCGTCACCGGCGCCCGGATCGTGCTCGCCGTCCCCACGCTGGTCCTCATCGCCGATCGCGGCGCGACCTGGCTCACGGTCGGACTGTGGTTCCTGCTCACCTCGACCGACGGAATCGACGGCTGGCTCGCCCGACGGGACGGCACCACCCGGTCGGGCGCCTTCCTCGACCCGCTCGCCGACAAGATCCTGATCCTCGGCGGGTTCATCGCGCTCGTCGCGCGGGGCGACGTGTGGTGGGTCCCGGTCGCGCTCATGGCCGCCCGCGAGGCCTTCGTGTCGGTCTACCGCTCGCTCGCGGCGCGTCGGGGCATCTCGCTCCCGGCCCGCCAGTGGGGCAAGTGGAAGGCATTCATCCAGATGCTCGCGGTCGGCATCGTGCTCTTCCCGCCGACGGCCGACGCCCGCGCGCTCCAGGTGTTCGCGGTCTGGACTGCGGTTGCACTGACGATCGTCTCCGCACTCGACATCGTGCGGAGCGGCTGGGTCGAGGCCCGCGCCGACTGATCACCCGGTCGGCGGTTCCACCGGTTCCGCGACCAACGAAGCGCATGGTTCCGAACACCGCACGAAGCCGTTGCTCGAGTGCGTGGGGGTCCACGTCGAGTTGTCGCGCCGCGCCAGTGCCGTAGATCGCGACGGCGTGTTCGCCGGGGTCACCCCGACCCGGTCGGCGACCTCCCTGCCGTTAGGGTCTCACCTCACACGACCTTGACGTCGGGATGACGAAACGTTGGCTTCGTCGTGGTCGTCTTGCCGAATGGACTCGGCGCCAGTTGGAGGAGCGCGAGCGCGGCTCGTTGCTCAGGGGGGAACGCCATCGTGAAACGTCTCGTCAGGCTCGGAATCCTCGGCGTCGTCTTGGCAGCCGTCGGCGCGGGGTGCATCCTCCCCCTCTCGACAGCAGGCTTCACCCCGCAGATCCAGTTGGTGAGCACGTCGACCATTGGGGCGTGGAAGTACGACTACTACCGCAACCCGCACGTACCCTGCGCGGTCAGCGGCTCCCAGACCTTCGTGATCGCGACCAAGGTCGGATCGGTGGCCTCGGCCGCCCGTCCGCTGTTCGTCCACATGCACGGTGGCGGCGCCGGCTACTTCGACGCCGCGGGCAACCCGGTGCCGAGCCAGGGCCAGAAGGTCGAGGAGAGCGCCGCGTCGTTGGTGAACCGCCTCAACAAGAACAACGGGCTCTTCGGGAACGTCCGATCCGCCGCAGCCGGGTTCCGGATGATGGCGGTGTCGTATTGCGGCCACGACCTCTACTCCGGCTTGTACTCCACGGATCCGAACAACCCGAACGTCGACGCGGCCGGCAAGCCGCGGACGACCAACGGGCTCATCTCGGTGAAGGCCGCGATCCAGTACACGACGAGCCAGTACGCGACGACGAAGTTCCTCATCCACGGGGGCAGCGCGGGATCGGTCGGCACGTTCGGGGTCGCGTGGTCCTTGCAGCAGCAGGGAATCTCGCCCGCGGGGATCATCGCCGACGCCAGCATCGTGAACGTCGAGGCGTTCGCGGCGGGGAACGCCGCGGGGATCTGCACCGACGAGAACGACCCGGGACGGGTCGCGGGCATCACCGGCCGGGTGCACCCCGACCTCGCGAACCCGGCGAACCAGCCCGACAAGCTCGTGGCCGACGGCCGGCTCACGGTGCCGATCCTGCACGTCTGGACCCACGCCGACCAAGCCACCTGTGGTGCGCCGCCGGTGGAGTGTCCGTTGCGCGACGGGTCGACGGTGACCCTCGGCTACACCGACTGCATCCACGAGCCGATGCGCCTAGCGATCGAGGCCCAGGGCCCGTCGGCCAAGTCGGAGAACCTGGGGCTCTGCGTCACGCCGGTGGGTCAGCCCGAGTGCTCGGCGCACGTCGTCGCCAACCGGGGGGGCCTCCTCAACACCGACCCGGGCGCGCCCGCCGACTACCAGACCGCGATGATGGACTGGCTCCTCGCCCGGCTCGCCGACGCCTGACCGACCCACCCAACGGACCGAGAGCGACGGCACACCCGACTGTTCGACGCACGTCGTGACCAACCGGGTCGGCGCGGTGAACACGGTCGCGGCTTCGCCGGTCGACTCCCTGACCGCGATCATCCAGTGGGTCGACCAGCGCCTCACCGACACCGGAACGCGTCACCACACATCAACGGCGGCGGAGCCGACCGACGCCCGGGCCGCCGTAGGATCCCCGGCCATGCGTTGTGACGTGCTCGCCATCGGTACCGAACTGCTGCTCGGTCAGATCGTCGACACCAACAGCTCCTGGATCGGTGAGCAGCTCGCGGCTGCGGGGATCGACACCTACGAGCACCGCAAGATCGGCGACAACCTGCCCCGCATGGTGTCGACGCTGCGGGAGATGCTCGAGCGCGCCGACGCAGTGATCGTGTGCGGTGGTCTCGGTCCCACGCCCGACGACGTGACCCGGGAGGCCATCGCCGAGGTGATGGGCGTCGAGCTCGAGCGGCGGGAGGAGCTCGTCGAGACGATCCGCAAGCTCTTCGGCAGCCGCATGCGCGACATGCCGGCCAACAACCTGCGCCAGGCCGACGTCCCGGTCGGGGCGTCGGTGATCCCGAACCCGATCGGCACCGCCCCCGGTGTGCAGGGTGAGCTCGACGGGCCCGACGGCATGAAGGTCGTCTACGCGGTTCCCGGCGTTCCCTACGAGATGAAGCTGATGCTCACCGACCAGGTGCTGCCCGACCTGCTGGAACGCTCGGGGGAGCGGTCGGTGATCGTGTCCCGGTCGCTCAAGACGTGGGGTGCGTCGGAGTCGGGCCTCGCCGAGACCATCGCGCACCGGGTCGAGGCGCAGACGAACCCGACGATCGCGTTCCTCGCCCGCGGCATCGAGGGCATCGTCGTGCGGGTGACGGCCAAGGCTCCGACGCCGGGTGAGGCCGAAGCCCTGATCGAGACCGAGGAACGGGAGTTGCGTTCGATCCTCGGGCAGCTGATCTTCGCCGTCGACGACGACACGATGGAGTCGGAGGTCCTCAGGCTCTGCGAGGCGCACGGGTGGACGCTGGGTGTGGCCGAGTCGCTCACCGGTGGGCTCGTCGGCGCGCGCATCGCGAACGTGCCCGGCGCGAGCCGCGTGTTCCGCGGTTCGGTCGCGTCGTACGCCACCGAGGTGAAGCGGTCGGTCCTCGGAGTGACCGCCGAGCGCGTGGTGAGCGAGGAGGCGGCATGCGAGATGGCCGAGGCCGCGCAGCGGGTGCTCGGCGCCGACGTCGGGATCGCCGCGACCGGCGTGGCCGGCCCGACCGAGCAGGAGGGCCAGCCGGTCGGCACGGTGTGGTTCGGCATCGCGGTACCCGGACACGCGACCCACGCGGTCTCGACGATCCTGCCCGGCGATCGCGAACGGATCCGCCAGTTCTCGACCATCTCCCTCCTGAACCTCCTGCGCCTCCGCCTGGAGTCCCTCGCCTGACCGTCTCGATGGTCGAATCCGCTGCGCCGGCTCGATCGCTCACCACCTGCGGTCCTGCGACCGCTGTCCGCCGGCTCCGCTCCTTCTCCTGCGGGTGCTTGACCCGAACGGGTGTTCGTCCTACCCTGCTCACACGCGTGGAATTCCACGCATGTGATGCGGAGGCGGTACCTGTCCCACCCTCCCCGTACGGTGCGACAGGACAGCAGGCAGACACCCGTCGGCCAACGATTCCGGCCAGACGATTCCAGCCAGACGATTCCAGCCAGACGATTCCAGGAGGCACCGGTGGACCGAGACAACGCTGGCAAGGCGCTCGACATGGCCCTCGGCCAGATCGACAAGCAGTTCGGGGCAGGGTCGATCATGCGACTCGGTGAGCGTGGTCACGTCGGGATCGAGGCCATCCCCACCGGTGCCCTCGCCCTCGACCTCGCCCTCGGCATCGGTGGTCTGCCCCGGGGCCGGATCGTCGAGATCTTCGGTCCCGAGTCGTCGGGGAAGTCGACGCTCGCCACGCACGTGGTCGCCGAGGCCCAGCGCAACGGCGGGGTGTGCGCCTACATCGACGCCGAGCACGCGATGGACCCGGTCTACGCCGCGGCCATCGGCGTGAACGTCGACGACCTCCTGATCTCCCAACCCGACACGGGTGAGCAGGCGCTCGAGATCGCCGACATCCTGATCCGCTCCGCCGCGCTCGACGTGCTGGTGATCGACTCGGTCGCCGCGCTCGTGCCCCGGGCCGAGATCGAGGGTGAGATGGGCGATTCCCACATGGGGTTGCAGGCCCGGCTCATGAGCCAGGCGCTGCGCAAGCTCACCGGCAACCTCAACAAGAGCCGCACGGTGCTGATCTTCATCAACCAGCTGCGGGAGAAGATCGGCGTGATGTTCGGCTCACCCGAGACCACGCCGGGCGGTCGGGCGCTGAAGTTCTACTCGTCGGTCCGGCTCGACATCCGCCGGGTCGAGACCCTGAAGGACGGGCCCGACGCGATCGGGAACCGGGCCCGGGTCAAGGTGGTGAAGAACAAGGTCGCCCCGCCGTTCAAGCAGGCCGAGTTCGACATCATGTACGGCAAGGGCATCAGCCGCGAGGGTTCCCTGCTCGACGTCGGTGTCGACCTCGGCATCGTGAAGAAGTCGGGTGCCTGGTTCACCTACGAGGGTGAGCAGCTCGGCCAGGGTCGGGAGAAGGTGAAGCAGTTCCTCTCCGAGAACGTCGACCTCATGGTGGAGATCAGCGAGAGGATCCGCCAGTTGGTGATCCCGGATGAGGAGCTCGACGACTCACTGAAGAGCGGCGAGAAGGCCGCCGAAGGCGACGAGATCCTCCTCGAGGAAGACTCACCCGCCGATCTCTGAGCACCGTATGCACTGCATGATCGACGGCTACTGACGCCCTCTCGAGATCAGGAAGCCATCGCGAACGGCCCGGAGCGCGCGCCAATACCGCTCCGGGCCGCTTCGCGTCCGCCCTCTCGGTGATGGTCAGGTGAGGCCGCGGACGACAGCGGCGAGGCCGGCGATCGCAGCGAAGGTGAGCACCGCGGGGCGCAGGCTCCGGCCGTCGAGGTGGCGGGCGCCCCACATGCTCGCGAGGAGGCCGACACCGAGCGCGGGGAGCAACTTGAGCGTGAAGACCACCTGCTCCACCCGGAGCTCTCCGGCGATGATCAGCGCGACCGCCGACATGAGCGTGCCGAGCACGAAGCAGGTCGCCAGGGTGGCGCGGATCGCCTCGCTGCGGTGGTTCTGGTAGAGGAGCGCGAGTGGGGGACCGTCGATCGCAGCCGCGGTCCCCATCACCCCCGCGGTCAGACCGGCAGCACTCGCGGTTGGCGGGGTGACCCGCAGGTGCGGGTGGACCAGGCTCAGCGCGACCGCCACGAGGATCGCGACGCCGATGACGGCGGTGAGGAGATCGGGCGCGACCAGCACGACGATGGCGGCACCGATCACGGCGCCCGGGAGTCGGCCGACCATCACCCAGGCCACCCCGCGGCGATCGACGTGGCGGTGTTCCCGCAGCACCATGTAGATGGTCAGGGGGAGCGCGAGGAGCACGACGCCACCCGGGACCGCGTCGGGGACGAGTACGGCCACGACCGGCGCGACGATGAGGTTGAGCCCGAACCCCAGGCTGCCCTGGACGAACGCGCCGACGGCCACGACCGCCAGACACAGCGCCAGCTCACCCACGGATACCTGCACGACGGGGGAGTCTCGCAGGCCGAACAGCTCGCAGGCCCAACAGCTCGCGGGCCCAACACGGGTCGACGGTGAAAACGTGAGGCAGGTCGCCGATCCCGGCCTACCGTGGCGTGGTGACCGAATCCCTCGCCCCGCTGGCGCCGTACGGTGCCGACGATCGCGTCGCCACCCTCTTCGCCTCGTTCGCCGACGCGGAGCTGGCGCCGGGACGCATCGCGCGCGTGGACCGCGACCGGTCGGTGGTCGCCACCGTCGACGGGATGATCACCGCGACCAGTCACGAGCTCCCGGTGGTGGGCGATTGGGTGGCGCTCCGTCCACCGCGCGCCGAGGGCCTCCCGTCTATCGACGCGATCCTGCCCCGCTGGTCGGAGCTCTCGAAGCGGGGTTCGGGGCCGATCCCGCGCCCGCAGGTCGTGGCGGCCAACGTCGATGTGGCGTTCATCGTCGTCGGCCTCGACCGCGAGCCGAGTCCGAATCGGATCGAGCGGGAGCTCGTGGTCGCGTGGGAGAGCGGCGCCCGTCCGGTCGTGGTGCTGAACAAGTCCGACGCCACCGCCGACGCCGAGGCCGAGGGCGCGGCCGTGCGCGATCGCATCGGTCTCGTCGATGTGATGGTCGTGAGTGCGAAGACCGGCGCGGGGATCGACGAGATGACGGCCGCCCTCCGACCGGGGCTCACCGCGGTGCTGCTCGGCCCGTCGGGGGTCGGGAAGTCGACGTTGGTGAACGCGATCGTGGGCAACGACGTCGCGATCACCGGGGAGGTGCGCGAGAGCGATCACCGCGGTCGTCACACGACCACGTTCCGATCGCTGATGCCGGTCCCGGGGGGTGGTGTGCTGCTCGACACCCCGGGCGTGCGCAGCATCAGCCTGTGGGACGTCGAGGGCGGCATCGCGCTGACGTTCCCCGAGATCGAGGAGCTGGTCGACTCGTGCCGGTTCGGCGACTGCGCGCACGACTCCGAGCCGGGGTGCGCGGTGAAGGAGGCGCTGGCTGACGGCCGGATCGACCCGGCCCGCTTCGAGAGCTGGGACAAGCTCCAGCGGGAGCTCGCCTACGAGGCCCGATCGATCGATCCGAAGCTGGCGGCCGAGGAGAAGCAGAGGTGGAAGGCGATCAACAAGGCGATGAAGGGTCAGAGCCGGCCCTAGCGCAGCATCGGGGGAGATCGTGCCTCCTACACTTGGCGCGTGATCAGCCCGGCGCCCCGCCGCTTCCACGTGCGCACCTACGGGTGCCAGATGAACGAGCACGACTCCGAGCGGGTCGCGGGCATGCTCGTCGCCGACGGGCTCGAGGCGACCGATTCCATCGACGATGCCGACGTCATCGTCTTGAACACGTGCTGCATCCGTGAGAACGCCGACAACAAGTTCTACGGGCACCTCGGTCGGCTGAAGGCACTGAAGGACGCCAACCCCGACCTGCAGATCGCGGTCGGAGGGTGTCTCGCGCAGAAGGACCGTGACCGCATCGTCGAGCGGGCCGGTCACGTCGACGTCGTGTTCGGCACCCACAACCTGGGTCGGGCGCCGGCGCTCCTCCACGAGGCCCGCCGATCCGGAGCGTCGGTCGTCGAGATCGCGGAGGAGCACGATCCCGCGACCGGCGGCGCGTGGGCGGGTGGCGAGATCGGGGCCCTCCCGGCCCGGAGGGAATCGGTCCACTCGGCGTGGGTGACGATCCAGATCGGGTGCGACAACTCGTGCACGTTCTGCATCGTGCCGAGCGTGCGCGGGCCCGAGGTGAGCCGACGCCTCGGCGACATCGTGCGCGAGGTCGAAGGACTCTCGGCCGACGGTGTGCGCGAGATCACCTTGCTCGGCCAGAACGTGAACTCCTACGGTCGCGATCTCGGGGCCGGCCAGTACCGACCCCAGTTCGCGGACCTGCTCCGCGCCCTCGACGCGGTAGCGGGCATCGACCGCATCCGGTTCACGTCACCGCACCCGAAGGACCTCCGGCCCGAGACCATCGCGGCGATGGCCGAGTGTCCATCGGTGTGCGAGCACCTGCACCTCCCGTTGCAGTCGGGCAGCGACAGCGTCCTCGCCCGCATGCACCGCGGCTACACCGCGCAGCGTTACCTCGAACGTCTGCGCGCCGCACGCGCCGCGATCCCGGATCTCGCGGTGACGACCGACCTCATCGTCGGCTTTCCCGGCGAGACCGAAGCCGAGTTCGCCCGATCCCTCGAGGTCGTCGACGAGGCCGCGTACGACGCCGCCTACACCTTCGTGTTCTCACCCCGAGCCGGTACCGGCGCCGCGGCGATGACCGACCAGTTCGTCGCCGACGACGTGATCCGGGAGCGGATGGAACGGCTCACCGAGGTGGTCGAACGGCACGCGCTGGAGCACCACGAGGGACGCATCGGCCGCGTCGAGGAGATCCTCGTCGACGGACCGTCGAAGAAGGACCCGGCCGTGCTCGCGGGTCGGACCCGGCAGAACAAGCTCGTGCACTTCAGCGCCGACGCGCCGGCGGGCAGTCGGCATCCGGTGCGCATCACGGGCGCGGCGCCGCACTGGTTGCGGGGCGAGACGGCCCGCGTACGCATCCCCGTGCGTCCGGGCTGACCCTGCACCTCGCCATCGTCGGACCCACCGCGTCGGGCAAGTCCGACCTCGCGTTCGCGGTCGCGCGGGCATGCGGCGACATCGAGATCGTGTCGCTCGACTCGATGCAGGTGTACCGCGGCATGGACGTCGGCACCGCGAAGCCGAGCCCCGACGAGCTCGCGGCTGTGCCGCACCACGTGATCGACGTGGTCGACCCGAGCGAGGAGTGGTCGGTCGTGCGCACCCAGCAGGCGGCGCGGGCCGCAGTCGAAGACATCGAGGCCCGCGGTCTGCGCGCGCTGCTGGTCGGCGGCACCGGTCTCTACGTGCAGGCGGTGGTCGATGCGTTGGAGTTCCCCGGCGAGGACCTCGCACTGCGCGCCGAGCTCGAAGCGTGGACCGCGGAGCCGGGCGGGGTCGCGGCCGCGTACGCCGAGATCGTGGCGGCCGACCCGACCGGCGCCGCCCGCATCGATCCCCACAACGTGCGCCGCATCGTGCGGGCCCTCGAGGTCATCCGCCTGACCGGGCGCCCGTTCTCGTCATTCGGTCCCGGCGTCGATGCCTTCGGGCCCACCGTCTTCCCGGTCCGCATGGCCGGAGTCTGGCTGCCCCGTGCCCTCCTCGCGCAGCGGATCGAGGCCAGGGTCGAGGTGATGCGCTCACGCGGGTTCGTCGAGGAGGTGGCCGGTCTGGCCGAGACGCCCGGCGGCCTGTCGCGCACCGCCCGCCAGGCGATCGGCTACCGGGAGGTCCTCGACGCGCTCGAGCCGGGCGGCATCGAACGGGGGTCGAGGCCCGATCCGGGCCGGATCGCCGAAGCGCTCGAGCTGACCGTCCGTCGGACCCGGGCCTTCGCCCGTCGCCAACGGATGTGGTTCCGGCGGGATCCCCGCATCACCTGGTTCGGCACGGGGAACAATCCCGACGCTGTGCTCCCCGCACTCCTGGCAGGCTGGTCGACGTCGTGATGCATCTGAGCAAGCTCCACGCCACCGGGAACGACTTCCTGGTCACCACCGACCCGGTCACGCCGGGTCAGTCGATCGCGCTGTGCGACCGCAACCGCGGGGTCGGCGCCGACGGTCTCATCG
>Ga0105044_10008687_pt1 | contig 13932 bp, 12 predicted proteins | sample MAT01_FD_78092 | JGI IMG/M metagenome (GOLD analysis project Ga0105044, IMG submission 78092) | Freshwater microbial communities from Lake Fryxell liftoff mats and glacier meltwater in Antarctica - MAT-01 | ecosystem: Environmental > Aquatic > Freshwater > Ice > Liftoff microbial mat | place...
AATGGCAGAAGCTGGATTTGGGATAAGATTGCAATAGAATTGACCGAGCATGGATTCATATCCGCTGGCTAGCGGACGGCAGTTCAAGTCTGCTCCCCGATACTAAGTCCAAGTCCTTTATTTATAAGGATTTGGGCTTTTTTAATTTGCATGCTATTTACAGTCTACATACTATACTCTTCTAAACACAATAAAATTTACATTGGTTATACCTCTAACCTAGTTCAAAGATTTTATTCGCACAATCATTTGGGTAAAGATGGTTACACTTCTAAATTCCGTCCATGGGTAGTAATTTATACGGAGCATGTCGAAGAGAAATCCGAAGCAATGAAAAGAGAAAAGCAGTTGAAATCAGCCAATGGCAGAAGCTGGATTTGGGAAAAGATTGCAACAGAGTTGAACGAGCATGGATTTTTATCCGCTGGTTAGCGGACGGCAGTTGAACAATGCTGGGAATTAAAGCTTAAAATATTTGCCGGGGTAGCTCAGTTGGTTAGAGCATGGATTTATATCCGTTGGCTAGCGGACGGCAGTTGAAGTATGCCGGAAATGAAATTTCTGATTTTACGCAAAATATAAACCGTTGTTTAAAACCCTGCAAGGGTTTAATTTGAATAGCCCCGGGTAAAACCCGGGGAGAAGATGTTTTTTTAATAACCCCAGCGGGGTTGAACAATTTTATTCTATATTCAGCCTCGTTGGGGTTTTTGAAGAATTTGATCCATCTCCGCTGGCTAGCGGATTCACCCACGGCTACTCAAATTCAAGCCCTTCGGGCTTTTGCGTGCCAAATTGATTTTCAAATCTCACCATTTTCAAATTCTTTTTTAATGATAGTTGTATGCTCATTTTACTTCATTATCATCAACATCGAAACAATCATGTTACCCTACCAATTAATCGATTATGTGATTGTTCATGAACTATGTCATACCAAGGTAAAGGACCATTCCAGGAAATTTTGGGCCGAGCTATCGAAGCATTTGCTTAATTGGAGAGAATTGGATGAGCGGATGAAGGAGATAAAAATGTAGCATTACAAATAGCTATGATTTTATTAAATTTAATGGCAAAAACACTATTCACATCACTATTTGAAAATGATAGTTTTCTTACAGACGAAAATATAAAAAGACTTAAAAGTGAGGTTTACGTAAATGATAGTTTAGCCATAGCAGATGTATTAGCAACTAACAATCTGAAATTTAAAGTGCTTGATGTGCTGGAAGAGTTTGTGAAATACAAGGAAAAGATTAATGGCTTTAGAATTGAATTATTAGCAAAGTGTAAAGGGATAGATGAATTAAGAGATAGGATTTGATAGTGGCTTTTATTCAGAAATACGGGGCTGCATCCCGTAGAGAATTAGATGGGCTTATAATTGAAAAACTTTCTACGGCACTTACTGATAAACAAAAAATCAATAAAGTAGGTAACTTTATTTCTGCATTAAGGATAGAAGGAAAGGTAAAAAATAATGGCTCTGATAAAAAATCTTCATGGGTACTATCTCAAATAAATTAAAAGTAAACTAAGCGTAAACTAAGCGTATTTTAAGTGCTATAAATCAATATTACCCGTTCTTGATTCTATCAACAAATCACTGTGAAATAACCCACGCCTTGTTGATAGAATGTTGATAGAGTATAGATTCCAGAGCATGTTGACCCACCCGTTTTATTGCGTATATTTTATTGGTGGTTTTATGGGCTGCGGTCATTCTGGCATAGCCTGCCCCGTACTTATGCGGGTTGCCTCGCAGGATGTAACATAGTTTGCTGACTTTAAAGATGCTAAAAGTTAATATAACCATACTTTTCAATGGAACTTACTATTTTATCATTTAAGTCGCTTCGAGATACAACCTCGAAAAGTATTAACTTAATAAGGTTAAATATTATTATTTTCATTCATCATTAAATGTATATCAATTTACGAATAACAGCGAAATCATCCTATACAAAAACACCGATGGCAACATCAAAATAGATGTTCGCTTAGCCGAAGAAACCGTTTGGCTCACACAGGCTCAATTGTGTGAGTTGTTCAATAAGTCAAAAGCCACGGTTAGTGAGCATATCAAAAATGTGTTTGAAGAAGGGGAATTAGCCCCATTGGCAACTGTTCGGAAATTCCGAACAGTTCAATAGGAAGGTGCAAGAACAGTAGACAGAGAGGTTGATTACTACAACCTAGATGTAATCATTTCAGTTGGTTACCGGGTAAAATCACCACAAGGCACGCAGTTCAGAATTTGGGCAACACAGCGATTAAAAGAATACATCATCAAAGGTTTTGCCCTAAACGATGACCGTTTTAAAAGCGGAAACTCCATGAACTATTTCAACGAGTTGCAGGAACGCATCCGGGAAATACGGATTTCGGAACGGTTCTTCTATCAAAAAATAAAAGACATCTATACCACAGCATTGACTACGATGCAAAGAACGAAAAGACCATTGAGTTTTTTAAAGTAGTGCAGAATAAGTTGCTTTGGGCAATAAGAATAATGGTTAATGATAAATTATTAATGGTTAATGAAATAGTCGCAAACGACATTAACCATTAACCATTAACAACTAACAATTAAAAAGATGGCAAAGAAAATAAAAACAGCTGCAGACGGCTTTAACGAAATACTACTTTACACCACACCCAATGGAAAGGTGAAGGTGGAAATTTATTTGCAGAATGAAACCATTTGGCTCACGCAACAAAAAATTGCCGATTTGTTTTGGGTGGATAGAAGTGTTGTAACCAAACACTTAATCAATATTTACAACTGGATAAAGAAGCAACTTGTGCAAAAATTGCACAAGTTCAAACTGAAGATAACAGACAGGTTTCCCGACCTGTTGAGTACTATAACCTTGATGCCATTATTTCCGTGGGTTACAGAGTAAACAGCTCACAAGCAACAGCATTTCGCATTTGGGCCACAGAACGATTGAAGGAATACGTCATCAAAGGTTTTACAATGGATGATGAACGCTTGAAAAACTCAAATAATATTTTTGGTAAAGACTACTTTGAAGAACAGCTTGCCGGTATCCAGGATATACGCAGCAGCGAGCGTAGATTTTATCAAAAAATAACGGACATCTATTCTTCTTGCAGCGCCGACTATAGCAAGGATACCGATACCACCAAAACTTTTTATGCCACTGTTCAAAATAAATTGCTCCCGCATAGCTATCGCATTGGCGTCAAGTTAAATTTTTAATTATATAGCTATAACATATAGGTGGAAAAGGTTTCAAGAAGTTTTACTATTGGTATTTTTACGCCAGCGGCGTAACCGGTTTGTAGAAAATTTTAACATAAACCACATTTGCCCAGCGGGGCAACCCTGCGTTTTTCTGCATTACCCAGATTATCAGGCTGCGCCGCTGGCGCAGGGTTTGCATTGATGAATTGGCGAAGCTACAAACAGGTTACGCCGCTGGCGTAAATACTGTTGCACTAATTTTCAGTATTAATATGATGTGGTAAAAAATGAGGGGTAATAACCTTAGCTTGACGCATATGGCATAGCTATCGGGAGGGCGATTACCGGGCAAACCGCAGCCGAACTTGTTTCATCACGGGTTGACAGCACCAAAGAAAACAGGGGGCTTACCACCTAAAAAATGCACCGCAACTAAAAATCAGGAAAACGGATGTGGGTATCGCAAAAAATTATTTGAACGAAAAAGAATTGAACAGCTTGAACCGGATTGTAACCATGTATTTGGATTTTGCTGAATTGCAGGCAGACAGAGGCATTGTGATGTATATGAAAGACTGGATAAAAAAACTGGATGCGTTTCTACAGTTCAATGAAAAAGTAATTTTAAAAGATGCAGGCAGCGTAACCCATGAAGTTGCATTGGCATTGGCGGAAAAACAATTTGAAAAGTATAGCATTGTGCAGGATAAATTATTGAAAAGTGATTTTGATAAAGCTGTAAAAGGGAAGAACTAACCCATAAAATTCCTTAAAGAGAAATTCGAAAAGGCCTTTACGAATTCATTTGGGCTGGAGGGATTTCCTTACCATGTGAGAGTATCCTTACAGATGCCCGCAAGCCAGCCGAAATGCCGATTGAGGAAGATTTTTAAAACTTCTGATTCACGCAATTTGCCAGTCAGCGTATTTCGTTAAATGAAACCAAATCTATCTCGCTAAAAATACACTTCAATTTTAGTACAATCATTTCGGGTGTATATTCCTTTTTAATTATCCATGTGTTATCCATTGTAGGCGACTTCAATTCTTTCACCCAAAAAAACATCACTCATTTTGGCAATCTCATAATAATAAATCATATTGCTGCAAATTATTCTATGCCTCAACACAAACAATCGCTTACCCTCCCTAGTATGGATGCCGAAACAGCGCTGGCTAAGTCTTACCAGGCTATGCAACAACTAGACTGGGCAATTTTATTTGCTGTCGAAAATACACTGGTAGCAGCTACTCCCAAAAACTGGAAGACCAGGGGACAACAAATCGTATGCACGATTGAGGGCGATATTTTACTCGTTAAAAGTGTGATGGTAAACAATGAAGTGGCAGATATCACCGGTATCAATAAGAAGAATACAACCGCTTTTATCAATGCATTTGAAGCCGTGGGTAATGCGGGGGATGCAATTACAATTGAAAATAATAAAGCAGCCATCGCATCATTACGGGAGGCCACCATACAAACAGCAGCAAGGGAGCAGGAAGCGGCTGCAGCCGTAGACAAGGCCATGAATTTAACAGGGAGCAACCTGTATGCTACTTATGCAATTATGGCAATCAATATATTGGTGTTTGTTTTAATGGCGGTAAACGGTGCCGGTATTTTTGAAGCCAATGGTTATGTGCATATGAAATGGGGAAGCAACTTTTCTCCATTAACCTTGAGTGGCGACTGGTGGCGGTTAATTACGTGCACATTCATTCATTTCGGTATCATTCACCTGGCAATGAACATGTATTGCTTGTACACCGTGGGGGTTTATCTGGAACCAATGCTTGGTAAAGCAAGATATATCACAGCCTATTTGTGTACGGGTTTATTGGCCAGCGTTATCAGTTTGTGGTGGCATACCGATACTGTAAATAGTGCCGGGGCATCAGGCGCCGTTTTTGGTTTGTATGGTTTATTTTTTGCCCTGCTCGTTAGCAACCTGATACCAAAAGCAGTTCGTATGGCACTGTTGCAGAGCATTGGTATTTTTATTGTTTTCAATTTAGCTTTTGGAATGAAAAGCGGGGTAGACAATGCTGCTCATGTTGGCGGATTACTAAGTGGATTCATCATTGGATTGGGTTACCTTTTTGCAATAAATAAAGAAAAGGAACAACAAAAAGTACAATGGGTTTTACCGCTGGTTATTGTCATAAGTATTGTTACCGCATTCGCCTATTTAGAGCAGCATAAATTACCTTCAACAGAACGGGCCGAAATACTCAATGCTATCAACGCAGGTGTTTATGAAGACAATGATCGTTTCATTGCAAAGCTTACCAAATTTGATGAATTGAATCAACTCGTAGATTCTACCGTGAATGACAATACGATCTCCAATGATCAACAATTAAAACAGATTAAGGAGATCGGTTTGCCAAAATTGGCTGAAGCAACGGTGGTAATTAGCAGTACAAAGAAAATGAATATTTCGCCTGCATCTCATAAAAAGGCTGAGTTATTACTGCAATACATCGAATTGCGCAAGGCCGAAATGGGATTGCTGCTACAACTGTTTGAAACTAAAAATGAACAAAAGTTTAACCCGCAGATAATTGCAAACCGGCAAAAAGCGAATGCGTTGTTTCAGGATTTATTGAAGTTGTGATCGGATAATAGCACTGTAATCAAATTGTGAATTCAAATGAATTGGGGTGGCTGAAACTGCTGTCGAAATTTCGATTGTCGGAAATTCCAGTATTTAAATTTGTGTATTTGATGCTTAATTTGAAGGCGTACGTCAATTTGCTTTTTTGGGCCCAGTATCAAAAAGGATTTGACGTAATTTTTTATCAATTGCTTCCAGCCTGTTTCGTATTTCTTTGTTCTTCGCAGCAGCTTTATCAACAGATACGCTTTGTTGCATGAGGTTGATATTTTCTCTTCCCCAATCTGTTATAGAAAAGTACACTTGACTGTGTGGAAATGGATAAAATGTCAAGTTTTCTGCACCAAAAACTTGACATTTTACTCTAAAGTACTACATTTGCCTTATGACAGTGGCGGAACAAATACGGAACAAAATCGAAACAATACCCGAAAGCCAGCCTTTTGGCTATGCCGATTTGGGGATTGATGCCGATGATTTTTTTACCGCAGCCAAGGCATTGGAGCGGATGCAAAAAAAAGGTACAATTAGAAAAGTATCTAAAGGTGTTTTTTACAAACCTGAAATGACTGTTTTTGGCCCATTGGGTCCGGACTACAATGCGTTACTAACTAATTTTTTATTTAAAGATAATAAACGGGTTGGCTACGTTACAGGTGGTGAATTGTACAACCAACTGAATCTTACTAGTCAAAATTATTTCAGAATAAAAATAGCCACTAATAGAAGCCGACGCAAAATAGAAAAAGGATGGCTTAAAACAAGTACCGTAAAATCGTATATAGATATCACAGATGAAAATTATCAACTGTTAGGTATTTTAGATGCCATTAAGGATATAAGAAATATTGCTGATACATCTACAGCGCAGGCCATTAGAATATTGGCTGGCAAAATGGCCAAATTTGATAAAATAGCTATCCAAAGTTTAATTGAGTATGCCTTGCATTACCCGCCAAGAGTTAGGGCATTGTTGGGTGCTATTGTTGAAGATAGATTTGGGAATAAATTTAATTTAGAACCTCTTAGAAACAGTTTAAATCCATCTACATTTTACAAATTGAAAGTAAAGGAATCAGAGTTATCAACTATCAAAAAATGGAATTTAAAATGACCCTACATCAGGACAAAATTGCCTTTATCAAAGCTGTGAAATTTACCGCCGATTCAATCGGCATAAAAGCAATTTATGTAGAAAAAGATTATTGGGTAACGTATGCGCTGCATTCTATTTTCAATAACGAAATAGGAAAAACCACGGTATTTAAAGGTGGAACAGCATTGGCTAAATGCTACGATATGATAGAGCGATTTTCAGAAGATATCGACCTGGTGGTAATAAGACATGAAGGAGAGTCAAACAACCAACTAAGCAATAAGATAAAAAAAATTAGTAGGGTTGTAGAATCGGTATTACCAGAGGTAGCAATAGAAGGGCTAACACAAAAAATGGGTATGAACCGTAAAACAGCACACAGTTATGCAAAGCATTTTGAGGGAGATTATGGACAAGTGAGAGATGTAATTGTAGTGGAGGCTACATGGCTTGGATATTTTGAACCATATACAACAAAGACAGTTAGTTCTTTTGTTGGTAGTATGATGTTAAACAACGGGCAAAAGGCTTTAGCCGAAGCAAATGGGTTATTGCCTTTTGAACTGTTTGTTTTAGAGCCAACAAGAACGATCTGCGAAAAGATAATGAGCCTGGTAAGGTTTTCATACGGAGAAAATGCGATCGGTGATTTAAAGAAAAAAGTAAGACATACCTACGATTTGCACCAGCTATTGCAACAAAAAGAATTTTCCGACTTCATCGATTCTAATGCATTTTCATCTATGTTATTGAAAGTCGCCAATGATGATGTTACCAGCTATAGAAATTCGAATGAATGGTTAATTTATCACCCTAATGAAGCTCTGGTATTTAACGATTTGGAAAACGTATGGAAGGAACTAAAAATGGTTTACAATAGTGATTTTAAAAATTTATTGTACGGTGCTTTACCGGATGAACAAGCTATCTATATTACATTGAACAGAATAAAAAACAGGTTAGCTGCAATTGACTGGAATATTCAAATAGAAAAAAAACGATGAAGTTTACCAAAGGAAAATGAAGGTATTTATAACTGCCATACGGGAAGCTCGTACCATTCCTAATGCGCAAGTGTAATTAGCAACAATGTAAATTCAATAACTTTCATCAAATTTAACTTTCATCAAATTTTAAAAATTGTGTATTATTGAAACATGACTTAATTTGTAAGCAATTGCCAGGTTTGTAGTCGTGTAAATGCCGGACTCTTTATTTCAATCATTTGCATCGTTTGCCCGTAAATTTTTTAATCACCATAAAAACGAGTAGCACTATTTCATGAAAAGTAAAACGAATCAACAAAAATCCCGGCGAAGTTTTCTCCGGAATTCAGCATTGGCTTCGGCCGGCTTTTTTATTGTACCACGCCATGTGTTGGGCCGTGGCTTTGTAGCCCCCAGCGACCGTTTGGTAGTAGCCGGTATTGGTGCCGGAGGAAAAGGGTCCAGTGATCTCGCTAGTTTCTTTCAAACAGGAAAAGCAGACATTGGATTTTTATGCGATGTAGATGACCGCCAGAGTGTTGAAACACGTAAAAAATTCCCGAAGGCAAAGTACTATAAAGACTTTAGAGAGATGCTGAGCAAAGAAAGTAAATCAATAGATGCGGTATCGGTTTCTACACCAGATCACACACATGCGGTGGCTGCAATGGCTGCCATGCAACTGAACAAACATGTGTATGTGCAAAAGCCACTTACGCATGATATTTATGAGGCCCGGATGTTGACAAAAGCGACTCATCAGTATAAGGTGGTTACGCAAATGGGCAACCAGGGTTCTTCAGGCGATGGTGTTCGCCAGTTGCAGGAATGGTACCAGGCTGGAATCATCGGAGATGTACATACCGTTTATTGTTATACGGATCGTCCAATCTGGCCGCAGGGTGTAGGAAGGCCCACCAATATTTCACCAATACCTTCGGGACTTGATTTTGATTTATGGTTGGGCACTGCGCCAAAAACAAACTATTTTGAAGGCATCTTACCGTTTAACTGGCGTGGCTGGTGGGATTATGGTACCGGCGCATTGGGCGATATGGCCTGTCATATTATGTCGCCTGCATTTGCGGTGTTGGGCCTTGGTTATCCTGAAAGCGCTGAGTGTAGTGTAGCTACAAAATATATTGAAAACTGGAATAAAGCATATTATCCAGAAAGCGGTCCGATTGCTTCACACATCACCTTAAAGTTTAAAGGAAAAGAAGGTAAACCGGATGTGGAATTGCATTGGATGGATGGTGGCATACAGCCTTCAAGACCAGAAGAATTGGGTGCAAATGAACAGATGGGAGACGGCGGTAACGGTATTCTTTTTCTAGGCACAAAAGGAAAAATGATGGCGGGTACTTATGCCATCAATCCTCAATTGTTGCCAACCTCCCGAACAAAGGAAGTGTCAGTGCCTAAAACTATTGCCAGGGTAGTAAATGGCGAAGGCGGTCACTATGCTGCATGGGTAGAAGCAGCCATTGCCGGTTATGGCAGTGATAAGGCAAAAAATCTAAGTTCGCATTTTGATATTGCCGGTCCGCTTACAGAAAGTGTGTTGATGGGTAACCTCGCTATCCGTAGTTATGATATTCAAAAGAAGAATGGTAAGGATATTAATTATCCGGGAAGAAATATCAAATTACTTTGGGATGGGGCCAATATGAAGATTACCAATTTTGATGAGGCCAACCAATTTGTAAAACGTACGTATAGAGATGGCTGGAGTTTGGGTGTGTAAGCAGCGATTAAAACACAATTGTTTGCCCTTGAGTTGAAATTATTGATATTCGAAAATTAAGCCTAAATCCTTTTCAAAAGGGTTTAGGCTTTTTCATTTTAGTAGCGCCGGTAAAGCAATGTATTTCGGGATCAGTATATTTCAAATCCGATAGTTATTGGTTATCGTTGGTGTTTACTTCATTTATTTCGTCCAAACGCAGGAACAATTTGAAATGCACGTTGCTTGATTTAAAAATGGATCAGGCTCAATTTCGAAGTAAATACTTTAGTCCGTTGATAAGGTATTGATTCTGATAATTCCCCTTCATTGCCCCACGGTATCCAGGTCTGTCAAAAGATGAATAGTAGGTGAACGTCTGGCTGTCAATACTTTTTATTTTTCCCATATAAGCCTTGTCATCAAATGATGCATAATAAGTAAGGTTAGAGCTGCCGATGGATTTAAATTTTCCTTTGAAGGCCTCATTATCAAAGGAGCTGTAATAGCTGAAAGCAAGCGTTCCTGCATTTCTTATTTTACCTTTTAAGGCTTCGTCTGCATACACATCATGATAGTCAAGATAGATACTGCCGATACTTTTGATTTTTCCCTTCAACAATTCATTTTCGTAAGAGGAATAATAATTGAAAGCAGTTCTGCCCACATATTTTATTTTCCCTCTTGAGCCTTCATTGTCGGTTGCTGCATAGTATTCTGTCCGGCCCATATATTGGTCCAGCCGGTCTGGATTATTATAATATCTTCCAGCCAGGCTTTCTACTCCCCAGTCAATTACTTGTCCATCTTTTGTGATATTTATATAGATGGCATCTTCTGTTTTAAAGGTGATAACATCTGCGTTGCCACTGCTGCTAAGCGTAATCTGCGCAAGCCTTTGGCCATAAGAAAAGCTAAATAAAAAGCTAAGCGTTATTGTAAAAAATATCCTGCTCATCCTGGTTGATCAATTGAATGTTTGTGTAAATTAGGAATAATTTATTCCAGGTGTTTGAATATTTTAAATGAACGGGCAAACAATTATCTTTATCCTTTATAATCTACGATATTTAAATAGCACGATTGATAAACTATTTGATGATGAAATTATTTCCAATAACTTATTGTATTACTTTTTTAAATTTTATAACCCTTTCATTGCTGGCACAGCAAAATCGGCCCCTGCCAATATTATCCCCCACGCAGCAGCGCAAAGCGCCTTCAGACTGGCTGGTAAAACCAGTTGTAGAGAAGGCAGTCGTTTATAGCAATGCAGATCGAAAAGACATCATTTTGTACAATGGTCTTGTTAAAAGATCATTTAGAATTGCTCCAAATGTAGCATGTGTTGATTTCACTAATCTCAGTAACGGGCAGCAATTGTTACGGGCAGTAAAGCCGGAGGCCAACATTACCATCAATGGAAAAATTTACAACATAGGGGGATTAAAAGGCCAAAAAGAAAATGCCTATCTGTTGCCGGAATGGGTGGATCAATTTACCACAGATGAAAATGATTTCCAGTTTTTGCGCTATGAGGTAAATCCAATTGAATCCTTTATAAAGTGGAAGCCATCCAACTGGGCCACCAACAAAAAGCAGCCAACCGGAACCATGCTTTCTTTCATCTTTCAGTCAATATTACCTGCTGTAAAAGATATCATCGTGAAGGTAAATTATGAACTATATGATGGGTTACCACTCATTGTAAAATGGCTTTCGATTGAAAACAAAGGTACTTCAACCGTACAAGTAAACCGGGTGGTGAATGAAATGCTGGCATTGGTGGAAGAAGAAAGTGCAGTGGTTGGTAGCCCGGAAGAAATGAAAAAGCAGCATGGCATTTATGTAGAAACCAATTATGCCTTTAACAATGCCATGCGCTATGATATCAGCGACCAGACAACGCACTGGAAGACCGATTCGGTTTATACTTCCCAGGTGAATTACAATTATCAAACACCTTGTTTGCTGGAGATTTATCCGGAAAAGCTGATTGCAGTTGCATTGCCTTCCGGGCAGTTATTTAAATCGGTTCGCACCCACGAATTATTAATGGATAGCTACGACCGGGAAAGACGCGGTATGGCCATTCGGAAGATGTACCGCACCATAGCTCCGTGGACAACTGAGAACCCAATTTTTATGCACCTCGTAAGCAAAAACGATGAAGAAGTAAAAGCAGCTATTGATCAATGTGAGTCTACAGGATACGAGGCAATGATACTTAGTTTTGGCAGTCATATCAATATGGAAGATTCCACGAAGGCGAATATTGCAAAGTGGAAAAGCCTGACCGATTATGCCCATAGTAAAAATATAAAGATTGGCGGCTATTCATTATTTAGCAGCAGGCGCATCAGTGATGAAGATGATGTGATTGATATAAAAACCGGCAAACCCGGTGGCGCTTTTTTTGGCAACGCACCTTGTTTTGGAAGCAAGTGGGGATTGGCTTACCGGGATAAAATAAAATATTTCTTTACGCAAACCGGGTTTGATATCTGGGAAAATGACGGCCCATATCCGGGTGATGTTTGCGCTTCTACGAGCCATCCGGGCCATAAGGATTATGATGATAGCCAATGGCGACAGATGGACATTCAGAAGGAATTGTATCATTGGTTAAATGAGCAGGGCGTTTATATCAATGCGCCCGATTGGTATTTTTTGGATGGTACGCACAAAATTGCCATCGGCTATCGGGAGGTTAATTTCTCTTTATCAAGAGAGCAGCAAAAAATTCTGAACCGGCAAAATATCTTTGATGGCACCTGGGAGAAAACACCTTCCATGGGTTGGGGATTTGTGCCCCTTACAAAATACCAGGGTGGTAGCGAAGATGCTGTGCTGGAGCCCTTGAGTGAACACCTGAAAGACTATGAACAACTGATGGTGCAGTATTATGGAGCAGGTGTGCAGGCCTGTTATCGTGGGCCACGTTTATATGATACAGAGGCAACTAAAAAAACGGTAATTAGTGTTGTGTCGTGGTACAAAAAATACCGTGCTATATTAAATGCAGATATCATCCATTTAAGAAGAGCCGATGGCAGAGATTGGGATGGTATTTTGCATGTAGATCCTTTTTTAAAAGAGAAAGGTCTGATGATTTTGTACAATCCATTGAAAGAAAGAATTACCCGGACAATTGAAGTTCCGTTGTATTATACCGGACTTACCACCGTTGCAACAATCAGTGAAAAAGGACTTGGTAAGAAAACGTATCAACTCGGCAGGAACTATGGCGCTATGATCAACGTAACCATCGAACCGGAAAGTTATACGTGGTTTGTAATTGAATAGTACCGTATAGGAATCATCCATTAACTTTGTTTTACTTTATTTATCATAAACCATTTAAACGATTGTCATGAAAAGTTCAAGAAGAACATTTGTAAAAGCAGGTTCACTAGCCATTGCGGGTGTAGCCTTGTTTCCCGATCAGTTATTTGCGGGCCCTAAGCCAAAGATTGTGATGGGCATTCAATTGTATTCCGTAAGGGATGACATGAAGCAGGACCCCTTGGGTACTTTGCAAAAACTTGCTGCTATTGGTTATAAATATGTGGAGCATGCCAATTATGTAAACCGTAAATTTTATGGCTACAGTGCTATTGAGTTTAAAAAAATATTGGATGGCTTGGGTATGAAAATGTTAAGTGGCCATACGGTGATGAATAAAAATCATTGGGATGCGGCAGCTAATGATTTTACAGATGCGTGGAAATATACAGTAGAAGATGCTGCCATTGCCGGTCAGCAATTTGTAATCAGTCCATCGATGGATGCAACATCCCGCCGGGATGCAGATGACCTGAAACGTTTTATGGAGATGTTCAATAAAAGCGGAGCCCTCTGCAAAAAATCCGGAATGAAATTCGGTTATCACAATCACGATTTTGAGTTTAGCGAGAAGCTAAATGGCGTTAAACTATTTGATATCATTCTGCAAAATACCGATCCTTCATTGGTAGCGCAGCAATTGGACATTGGTAATATGTATCATGCCGGTGGTATTGCGGTTGATATTTTAAAACAGTATCCAGGTCGCTTTGAATTGATGCATGTGAAGGATGAAATAAAAACAATTGCCGTGGGTGAAATGGGCGGTCAATATGAAAGTACTATTTTAGGAAAGGGAATAATACCGGTAAAAGAAGTAATCGATTTGGGCAAAAAAGCAGGTGGTACCAAACATTTTATTGTAGAGCAGGAATCCTACCAGGGCATGACACCGGTTGATTGTGCAAAAGAAGATTTTGCGATGATGAAGCAATGGGGGTATTGAT
>Ga0105044_10008688_pt1 | contig 13930 bp, 12 predicted proteins | sample MAT01_FD_78092 | JGI IMG/M metagenome (GOLD analysis project Ga0105044, IMG submission 78092) | Freshwater microbial communities from Lake Fryxell liftoff mats and glacier meltwater in Antarctica - MAT-01 | ecosystem: Environmental > Aquatic > Freshwater > Ice > Liftoff microbial mat | place...
GGAGGGCCACGCTCCGTCGTGGCCGGGATTGCGCGTTTGCGCGCTGCCAATTGCGCAAACCAACAACCGTTCCTCGCGACGCGACGCACCGAAGAATTCGGCAAATCCCGGCCATGAGAGAGAGGCTGTCTTGCAACCGCTCCCGGGCCAGCCCTAGCAGCGGCACCCTTCACCGGCATAGCCTAGGCTCAGATCGAAAAGATCCGCTTCCCTCGCTGCAAAAATGTTTGGAGTCCGGCCTTTAGGCCGTCCGAAATTCGATCGCACTCTTCCCTGACGGCCTAAAGGCCGGACTCCAAACTCTGCCGTCGGGGCTCGCGCCGGGTTGCGAGACCGTCTTTAAAGCGTGGCCCGCGATCCGCTCGCAAAAAAGGCGCCCGAAGTTCGGGCGCTGGCGGTTCGCGGGAGGCGAACGATGCGGCTGGGATAGAACGGAACTTATTTCCCGAGCACTTTTAGGATGATGAAGATCACAATCGCACCAAGCAGGCCGCCACCGAAGATCATGTACAAAATCGACCAACCGGCCGCGGCAACGGGAAGGAGCTGTGTAAGTAAGGTCATGGTCATAGTGCTCCGTTAGTTTCGTTCTCCAACCGCCAGTTCCTCGCGTCAGGACGGGAAAGGCCGGACCGCGTCATCGGAGTAATTCCGATATCGCGTTCGTTTGTGGTGTTTGTCGGATGGGGTGTGCAGCGCGCCGCTCACTCGCGTGTCTGTCGCCCTACTCCGGGAAAGCCGCTAGCGTTTCGTAAGGCGTTCGAAACCGAAAATTTCGGCATCCGCATTTTTTTGCCCGAGGATCCGATCGCGGATCAGCTCGGCGGCGAGGAGACTGTAAGTGATGCCATTGCCACCGTAACCCAACGCAAACCACGTGTGCGGCATCTCGGGGTGCGCACCGATCAAGGGCAGCCCGTCCTTCGTGCCGGCGAATGTCCCTGCCCACGAGTACGCGACTTCGAGGGGAATGCGTGGGAAGAGTTGGGCAAAACGGCGCTTGAGCGCACCCGTTTTCGCGCCGAGTTTCCGATCGCGGCCCGCCGCAGTGCGAAACGGTTCGTCGTAGCCGCCGACGATCACGCGAAGGTCCTCGGTGCTTCGCAAATACAGATAAGGATCGGCCGTATCCCACAGCAGGCATCCGTTGTCCGGCCAGTCCCGCAGCGCGTCGACCGGTTCGCTGATCAGGGCGTAGGTGCTGTACCACTCGGTGACACGTTTCGGAAGCATCCCATCGGCTTCGTAGCCTGTGGCGACGACGCGGTGCCGGGCACGCACCGAGAACGTGCGATCCGTGGCGAACTCGACACCGCGCGCAGTCAGCTTCGTTTTCGTCACGGTGGTGCGATCGAAAATCCGGGCGCCTGCGTCTTTCGCCGACGCTAGCAAACCGTGCGTCAGCCGATGCACGTCCACTTGGGCAGCCTCCGAAGAACGAATCGCGGCGGGATGGGGGAGCCGGCTCGCGCCGGCGATCGCTCCGCGGTTCCACCACGCGACGTCGAAGCCGGCCGCTTTTCGCGCAGCGAATTCCCGCCGCAAGGCTGGAACGTCCGCGCGGTTGCTCGCCAGGAGCAGACTCGCTTTGCGCAGGAAGCCGCACTCGATCCGTTCCTTCCGAACGATCTTCTCCAGCGCGTCGATTGCGTCGCGACACCGGCGGTAGGCGTGTTCGGCCTTTTCGCGTCCGTAGCGCTCGGTGAGTTCGCAGAGCGGCTCGTCGATCTCGTACTGCAGCAAACTTGTGCTTCCGGCGGTACTTCCGCCGGCAACCTGACGGCGGTCGAGCACGACCACGCTGAGCCCCGCTTTGACGAGATGCCACGCCGCCAATGCCCCGCTGATGCCCGCGCCGATCACGGCCACGTCGCACGTTAAGTCTTCGTCGAGGGACGGATAGCTGGCGATGAGACCGTTCTGAATGGGCCAGAACGGTTGGGAGGAAAGAAGGTCCATGCGGGAGAGGGCGGGACCCGTTGAGCAGTTGGACGTTCCCTACGTCCCGCGTTTGTTGCCGTAGAGTTCGATATGCAGGCGGTGGGCGTAGCGGTACCCGCGCGCTTTACAAACGTCGCTCAGCCAGGCTGACCGGGCGCGCAGCGTTTCCAAGGTGGTGGCCTCGGGCATAAGGAGGATTTTGTGACGGGGGATGTCCAGACCCAGCGTCGCGAGCATGCCTTCGAGTTCGGCGATGTCCGCGGGCGCAGCGACGACGAATTTGAGCTGGTAGCCGTAGTGGCCGGTCAACCACGCACGGATGACTTCGGGTTGCCAGCGGGTCGCCTCGTGTTTTTTCCGCCATGTCGGATGGAGCGTCCGGTCGGGTGCGGAGTTGAGGAGTTTCGGCGACATCGACACCAGGTCGCAGGCGATCTCGTTGGGGGGAACGGTGGCAGCGGTTTCGATCGTGAGGTGGTAGCCTCGCTTTTTGAGTTCGGCTGCGAGTTCGCGCAGGCCGGGAGCGATCATCGGCTCGCCGCCGGTCAGAACGACGTGCCTCGCCGACGAATGCGCTTCCACTGCGGCGACGAGTTGGGGGAGGGTGCGCTGGGTGCCTTCGGGATTCCATGAGGCGTAAGGGGTGTCGCACCACGTGCAGCGCAGATTGCAGCCGCTCGTCCGGATAAAAACCGAAGGCACGCCGGTGAGTTCGCCTTCGCCCTGGAGCGAATAGAAAATCTCGGAGATCAGCATGGCGATCGTGCGCTTCGTTAGCGGGGAGTGGACGAAGGCGATGCCGACATCCCCGACGGTGCGGCCGGCAACGGGTCGCGGTTCGCGTAAGAGGTGGGATCGACGATTCCGGCCTCGAGAAAGGCTTCGCGTCGCTCGACGCAGGTCCCGCATCGGCCGCAGTGTTCGGCCGCACCTTTGTAGCATGACCAGGTGCGGGCGAAATCGACGCCGAGCTTTGCGCCCACGGCGACAATTCCGCCTTTGGTGATGGCGATAAAGGGACGAAGCAGCTGCACGCGCGCATACGTGCCGAGACGCATCGTTTCACCCATGGCCTGCATGAACTCCTCCCGGCAATCCGGGTAAATCGCATGATCGCCGCCGTGCGCGGCAATCACGAGTCCCTCGGCCTCGACACTTTCCGCAAAACCGCAGGCGATGCTCAGCATGATCGCGTTGCGAAAAGGCACGACCGTCTGCTTCATATTCTCCGCAGCATAGTGCCCTTCAGGAATCGCTCCGCCCGAGAGAAGCAAATCGGAGGCGAATAGCTGGTTGACGAACGGTAAAGCAATGATCTCGTGGCGTATCCCCAACGCGACGGCATGTTCGTGGGCAAACGGAAGCTCGCGGGGATTGTGCTTGGCTCCGTAGTCGAAGCTCGCGACAGCCATGACGGTGCGATGCGCCCGCGCCCAGTAAAGCGCGGTCACCGAATCCATCCCCCCAGAGCATAACACGACGACCTTCATGGCAGACAAAGCGGAAAGGAAAGCGTACTGTAGCCCGAAAGCAAAAAGGAACCCTCCGGGAAGTGTGCTGTTTTGAATAATTCGGATTTCATCGATTTTAGCCGATTTCTACCCAATTTCGGTCCTTTTTGACGTAAAAGCGCCCAATTTATGCTCATTTACCACGATTCTCGTTGTGTCGAGTACGGTTCCGAAATGCGTCCGGAGCAACCCGCCCGGATCGGCAAGACCGTCCCCTATTTGCAACGCGCGCACGCGGCGTGGAAATGGCAGGTGCCTGACGACTTGCCCGAAGAGAAGACCCTTCTCAGGGCCCACGCCCCTGCATTGTTGAAGCGATTGCAAGTGCCGCGCGATTTCGATGCGGATACGCCGTATTTCCCTGGGATCTACGACCATGCGTTACGCGCGGTCGCGGCCGCGCTCGGAGCCACTGACGCGGCCCTAAAGAGTCACGAGAAGGCGTTCGCACTGATGAGACCGCCGGGACATCATGCGACCGCCGACCGGGCGATGGGATTTTGTTACCTCAACCAGATCGCGATCGCTGCGTTGTACGCGCGCCAACAACCGGGAGTGGAGCGCGTCGCGGTATGGGATTTCGATGCCCATCATGGGAATGGGACCGAAGCGATCCTTGAGGGACGTGAAGGCTTCCGGTTTTCATCGGTGCATCAATTCCCGGGTTATCCCGGAACCGGTACCTCGTCCACAGCGACTTGCCGCAATTGGACGGTCGCCCCGCACACGCCCTCCGCCGAGCATCGCGAGGCGCTGGAGAAATCGTGGGACGCCGTCGTCGCCTTTCGTCCGGACCTGGTCCTAGTCTCGGCCGGCTTCGACGCCTACGTCCACGATCCCATCACCGCCATGACCCTCGAAGCCGAGGATTTCGCCGCGCTCGGCGTCTGGCTTCGGCAAGCAGGTTTTCCAACCGCCGCAATCCTCGAAGGAGGCTACAGCACGGAACTTCCGCAGCTTATTGAGACATTTTTGTCAGCGTGGGAAGGCTAAGAGAGGTGAGAGCTGTTTTCCCTTGGAGGGCCACGGTCCCTCGTGGCCGGGCTTGCGCGCCGCGCGCCGCCAACACCGCTCCCCTAATTCTCCCGCGTTTGCGTTTCCTTTCTAACTCGCAGCAAATCCCAGCCTCGACGGAGCGAGGCCCTCCATCGATCTCAATCCATCCACCACCGATCCCAATCCATCCTCCGTTGACCACGGTCCGGAGACCGTCTCGCAACCGCTTCAAGGCCAGTCCTCGCAGCGGCGACTCGACTCCCCCATCGCTGCAAAAAAAGTTTGGAGTCCGGCCTTTAGGCCGTCCGAAAAACCGATTGCGCTCTTTCCAGACGGCCTAAAGGCCGGACTCCAAACTCACTCGCTCCAGACGGCCTAAAGGCCGGACTCCAAACTCACTCTCGCCGGACGGCCTCAAGGCCGGACACCAAACTCTACCGAGCTTCCGCTGGGTTGCGAGTCACCCGCTGCCACGTGGCCGGGAATTTCTTGAGTTCCGTAAGCCGTGCAAACGAACGGCCATCGGCGATGAACGCACCCCCATCCGGGTGCAAAAAGACTGAATTGAGCGTTGAAGGTTCGCTCGCTGGGGTAAAATCTGAGGAGTGGCCCTGAGAGGCGCGCACACGATTCGATGAATTTGCACTTCCTTCCGCTGCCTGTGCGCCGTTTGTTTGGCGTTAAAGTGCCATCGCCCAAGCCTTCCCACCAACTGCTCGATCTTCCGGGGTCTTTGGGACCGCTCATGGCCGCGCTCGACCGAGTGGAAGAAGTCACCCTCGATACCGAGGCGGACAACATGTACCATTACAAGACGCGGGTCTGTCTCCTGCAGTTCTTGGTGGACGGCGAGATTTTCCTGGTGGACGTCCTCGCTCCGGGAATCGAGACCAAACAACTCTGGCCGCGTCTGGCGAAGAAACATTTGGTGATGCATGGTAGCGACTTCGATCTTCGCCTGCTTCATGCCGAGTGCGGATTTCGCGCGAAAAGCATCTTCGACACCATGCTCGCGGCGCAGCTCTTAGGCCGCCAGCGCGTGGGCTTGGCGTCGCTGCTCGAAGAACACTTCGGAGTGGAGCTCGACAAAGAAGGTCAGAAGGCCAACTGGTCCAAGCGCCCGATCGTCCCGAAACTGCTGGATTACGCCGCGCGGGATGTCGCCCATCTACCTGAGCTCCGTACGCTATTGACGCGTGAGTTGGCGAAGCGCGATCGGTTGGAGTGGCTCGACCAGCAATGCCAGCGACAGATCGTCGCCGGGGCCGAGGGGTTTGCGCCGCCGGACGAAAACGACTGGCGGATCGGCAAGTCGGAACGGCTGCGCGGGAAGGGATTGACGGTTTTGAATGCCGTCTGGCATTGGCGCGAACAAACGGCGCAGCGGCTGGATGTACCGCCTTTTAAGGTGTGTTCGAACGAAGTCCTCATGCGGTTCGCCCAAGCGGCGGAGGAAGGCGCGTCCGAATCGACGGTTTTGGCGGCGCACCATTTGGGCAAACGGCACGAGCGTCTGATCGTGTCGTTGACCGCGGCCGTGCGCGCGGGACTCGAACGCGATCCCCAGACATTGCCTCGTCGGCGGGGAAGGGACCCGAGTCAATCTCCTCTTTCGACCGAAGAACTCGTGCGTCAAGACCGTTTGAAGGCGGACCGTGACCGTGTCGCGGCGCGTTTGGAAATCGAGCCCACTTTGATCGCCAATCGGAGCCAGCTCGCGCAAATCGCCCGCGCCCCGAATAAAGTGAGCGAAGTCCTGCTTCCGTGGCAGGCCGAACTGCTGACGCCGACCGTCGAGTAGGTGCGCGGCGCTCGCTCACAACCCGGATGGACCTTTTCCGGATGTCCCTTTTCCTTGCGCGCGCTCCTGCAGACCGTCGCTCACGCTCCGATGGAGGGCCACGGTTCCTCGTGGCCGGGATTGCGCGTCCCGCGCTGCCAACTGCGCGTAACGACAACCTCCGTGCGCGAGCAGATGTGCGGAAACGACCGGAAAATCCCGGCCACGAGGGACCGTGGCCCTCCACCGGAAATGGGTCGCCGGGTGTTTTGACGTGAGGTCCTCCGCCAACATCGCCCGCCATCTTCCTGCGATGGCGGATCGGCAACCGGCGCGCGCGGCGTTGAAGATTCCACGCGGGCGAACTGCGGACGGAGCGATCGACTATCTTTCGCTCAGTTTTGCGGAGCTCGATGCGGAGGTGGACGCGTGGGTGGCCCGTCTTTCCGCCAAAGGCGTTCGGCGTGGTGACCGGGTGCTGGTGATGGTCCGGCAGGGCCTTCCGTTGATCGCTTCCGTTTTTGCACTTTTCAAATACGGTGCGGTGCCGGTCGTGATCGATCCGGGGATGGGACTGCGGAGTTTTTTTCGATGTGTGCGCCATTCGCGGCCGCGTGCACTTCTGGGCATTCCGCTGGCGCAGGTGCTCAGCCGCGTGGCGCGAAGCGCTTTTTCGACGATCGCAGTTCGCGTCAAAGCGTCGTCCGCGCTAACGGGGCGTTTAACGCGTGCGTCGGCGCAGATCGCAGGAGCGTCGATCGGAGCGACACCGATGCGTGTCTCCACGGTAGAGACGGCGGAGGACGAGCTGGCGGCGATTTTATTTACGTCCGGCTCCACCGGCGCGCCGAAGGGCGTATGCTACACCCACGGGATGTTCGATGCGCAAGTGCGTGCGATTCGCGAGGCCTACGGAATCGAGCCCGGAGAAATCGACCTGCCGCTGCTGCCGATTTTTGCGCTGTTCAATCCGGCGTTGGGCATGACCACGATCGTTCCGGAAATCGATCCGCGGCGACCGGCGGCGGTCGATCCGGCCAAGATCCTCCAGGCGATCCTGCAGGAAAATGTCACCAACTCCTTCGGCTCGCCCACCTTGTGGCGGAAAATCGCCACCCATGCCGACGAACGCGGTATCGTGTTGCCCTCCCTGCGCCGCGTCCTCTGCGCAGGCGCGCCGGTGCCGCCCTCGCTGTGGGCGGCGTCCACGGTGTTTTTGACCCACGGGCGCCTGCATAGCCCGTACGGTGCGACCGAGGCATTGCCGGTGAGCACGATCGGGGCCGATGAAGTCCTGGCCGAAACCGCGGTGGATACGAGAAGAGGCGCGGGGACCTGCGTGGGACGTCCCCTTCCCGGCGTCACCGTAAAGATCATTCCGGTGACCGACGGACCGGTCGCCTCGCTTTCGGCCGTGGGCGAACTCCCCGCGGGCGCGATCGGCGAAATCGTGGTGGGCGGTGCGATGGTTACTCAAGGCTACGATGCACTTCCGGAAGCGGATGTCCTTTCGAAGATCCCGGCGGAGGCCGGCGCAGGGGCGTCGACCGAATCGCCTGCGGAGGCGAAGCGTCGCGGGCTTTGGCATCGCATGGGAGATTGTGGCTATTTGGATACACGGGGAAGGCTGTGGTTCTGCGGTCGAAAAGCGGAGCGGGTGGAGACCGCCGAGGGGACCTGGTTCACGGAGCAGGTGGAACCGATTTTCAATTTGCATCCGTTTGTCCTGCGGAGTGCGCTGGTCGGGTTGGGACCGAAGGGGTCCCAACGCCCGGTCCTGATCCTCGAGGTCGTCAAAGGGATGAAACCGTCGGCGGCCTTGAAGGAGGACCTCTCGGCTTGGGCGCGGATTCAACCCCAGACGGTGAACCTCGCGCGGATCGCGGATTTTCTTTTTCACCCCTCGTTTCCCGTGGACGTCCGCCACAACGCCAAAATCCATCGGTTGACCTTGGCAAAATGGGCGGAGGAAACCTTACGGAAAAATCGGGGCGCTTAACGGCGCGCGGACTTTTTGGCGGAAACTTCGCCTCGCCCCCGACCGCAATCGTGGTTTTGTTGGGGACGCATGTCATCGGACGATCCCCTCGGCTCGGAACTTATTCCTGCACCGCTTCGCGAAGCGCTACGGCTGTCTCCCGACAATGCGCCTCTTTTGGTTCACGCGGCGGATACGCTGCTACGAAGCGGCGGATTTGTATTTGCAGAGGCTTTGTTCAAACGCGCGCTTGCGATGCAGCCCGATAACCTGACGGCACGCCTTGGCTTGGCGGCTTCATTTTACCAACAGGGAAAACACAGCGCGGCCCTCGTCATCGTCGAGGCACTGACTTCGCGCCCAAAGGCCCCCGCACGCGCGCTTCTTTTGCATGCACGCATTGCGCTCCGTGCGGGCGAGCAGCGGCTGGCCGCTCAGCTCTACCGCCGCACGCTCGAAGCGGACCCGGCCTGCACCGACGCGGATCTGGCGCACACTCTTTCTCAGGTCTTTCCGCAGGAGGCTCCTCCCGCGAAAGCGGTGTCGTCCGCTTCGAGCGCGTTCGAGCAACGGGGGAGTGCTGCCGAAGAGCCGTCGGGCACTGAAGAACGGAAACGACTTCCCATCGGAGATCTTCCCGATTCGCCGGACATGGAAATCGAGCGTCCGGTGCTGACGTTTGCGGATGTGGGTGGAATGGAAGCGGTGAAGGAGGAGATCCGCATGAAGATCATCCTCCCGATCCAGCAGCCGGATCTGTTCAAGGCCTATGGCAAGCGGATCGGCGGGGGCATCCTCCTCTACGGCCCTCCGGGCTGTGGAAAAACGTATCTGGCGCGCGCAACGGCCGGCCAGGTCAAGGCGGGCTTCATCGCGGTGGGCATCAACGACGTCCTGGAAATGTGGATCGGGCAAAGCGAAAAAAATCTTCATTCGCTTTTCGAGCAGGCGCGTTCCCATCGCCCATGCGTGCTTTTCTTCGACGAAGTCGACGCGCTCGGTGCCAACCGCACCGATCTCCTGAAAAGTGGCGGACGCCAGCTGATCAATCAGTTTCTCAGCGAGCTCGATGGCGTGCAAAGTTCGAACGACGGCGTTCTCATTCTCGCCGCCACCAATGCGCCATGGCATCTCGATGCCGCGTTTCGTCGACCCGGACGTTTTGACCGGATCCTCTTCGTTCCGCCGCCGGATACGATCGCACGGGCGGGAATTCTCCGTCTGCAGCTCAAGGGCAAGCCCATGGAAGCGATCGATTTCGACGCTGTCGCGAAAAAAACCGAGGGGTTTTCGGGTGCCGATCTCAAGGCGGTCATCGACCTTGCGGTCGAGGCGCGTTTGCGGGAGGCGATGAAGAGCGGACGGGTCCAACCGGTGACCGAACGCGATTTGCTGGCCGGTGCCAAGCAGCACCGTCCGACGACGCAGGACTGGTTCGAAACGGCGCGCAACCATGCGCTTTACGCCAATCAAAGCGGGCTTTACGACGACGTGTTGACGCATCTCAAAATCAAGAAGCGATGAGCGTTCACCTTGCGCGCGCCGAGCTTCTCCTGGCGCAATCGCGCCCGGCGGATGCCGAACGCGAAGCCCGGCAGGCGCTCGCTCAGGATCCGCAGAACGCCGCGGCGCACTCGTTTCTGGCCCTATGCTGCGTGCAGCAGAACCGCACGGCCGACGCCGTGTCGGAAGCGCGCGCGGCGGTGGGACTGGCGCCCGCCGATCCCGCGTCGCACCGCATCCTCGGATTCGTTTTGCATCGCCTCGATCGGCAAGCGGAAGCGCTGGCCTCGGTCGATCAAAGCCTGCGGCTCGATCCGAACGACACCGACGCCCATGTGCTGCGCGCCGCGGTGCAGCTGGCGTCGCGACACTGGAAAGGCGCGCTCGAGGCGGCGGAAACCGCGCTGACGCTCGATCCGGAGCACGTGGAAGCCGCAAATTTTCGCGCGATGGCGCTGACCCAGCTCGGGCGAAAGGCCGAGGCGGCGATGACGGTGGATTATGCCCTTCATCGCGAACCGGACAATGCGTTGTCCCACGCCAATCAGGGCTGGAACCGCCTCCACCAAAACGACCCGCGCCGAGCGAAGGAGCATTTCCGCGAAGCGCTGCGGCTCGATCCCACTCTGGAGTTTGCGCGCGAGGGCATGCTCGAGGCATTGAAGGCGCGCAATCCGATCTATCGCGCGATGCTCGCGTATTATCTCTGGATCGGCCGACAGAGCGGATGGCTGCAGGGCGCGTTCATCGCAGGGATCTTCTTTGGCGGGAAGATCATCGATGGCCTCTCCACCGCTGCGCCGGGCTTCGGCTGGTTTTTTACTCCGCTGCTGGTGCTCTTCTACGCCTTCATCTACCTGTCGTGGACGGCGCAGCCGCTTTTTAATCTGATGCTGCGCCTGGACCGGTTTGGCCGGCACGTGCTTTCGCGCGACCAGCGCATCGGCAGCACGGTTTTCGGGATCGTCTTCGCGGCGTTGATCGGGGTCGCGGTCTGGTGGCAGGTGTCCGGATCGGAAATCGGCAAGCTCATGACAATACAGTTGGCGGTGCTCTCGCTCTGCGTGGCCGCCACCTGGGGCCGCCGCGGATCGACGCGTCGGCTGTTGGGAGCCGCCACCGCCGCCCTCGCGGCGCTGGCCGTGGCGTCGGTGCTTTTCGAATACAGGCAGAATCCGTTGGCCGAAAAGACCTACCTCGCGTTTATCTACGGCTTCATCGCGTTCCAGTTCGCCGCGATCGGGATGCGGGGGCGGTGAAGGGGTCGGGGGCGCTGCGCGTCGGGAAGGGGAAGGGGGAAGGGGGAATCTAGAATCTAGAATCTAGAATTCAGAATTCAGAATTCAGAAGGCGGAACTCGGAATGCTCGGACTCTGCTTCCTCTGCGCCCTCCTGTAAAAACGGTTTTCCTACGAGAGGAAATGAGTGCGTCGATCGACGCTTTTTTGTACAATACAATCGTCGGTGCGGATCGAGCGCGAGCCCCGTCCGTCCGGAACGAGCCGTTTTTTACAGGAGATCGCGGAGGACGCAGAGTGAAATTTCCCCGAACGAGATCGAACCCGCCGCTCTCTGCGCCCTCCTGTAAAAAGGATCGGATTTTTCCGTACTGACCGCTGGCCTCTGACCTCTCTCTGCCGACCTACTTCTTCCCGAGTGCCTTCCGTATCACCGGCTCCATCACGTCGGCTTGCCGCATGAACCCCAAATCGCTCGCGTGCGATGCGTCGGTGGCGCCTTCGGTATCGTCGCCGTAAAGGCGATCGCCGGGAATGTAGAAAAGGTTTTTGACCCCGGATTTTTTCAACTCGTCGAAAGCGGCCTTCAGCGCGGCGTGATTGTCGTCGTGAAATTTAGCCTTCGCGGGCGTGATCCAATCGTTGGTGAAACGACGGTCCTCGACGAGGACGATCGGCGTCGTGGCCTTGACCGCGCGCAGCTGTTTGACCAATGGGATTGTTTTGGCGGTGACCTCGGCGGGCTGCATGTTGGGGAGACAGTCGATGACGTAGACCGCGGCATCGATTTGGGTGAGGAAGTCGCCGACGGCGGCATCCATGCGTCCATTGCCGGAGAAACCGAGGTTGACCACGGGGCGGTCGAAACGGCGGCCGAGGATGGCGGTGTGGACCATGCCGGGGCGGGAGGCGCTGGCACCGTGAGTGATGGATGTGCCGTAGAAAACGATAGGTTTTTTGCGTGGAGCGAGTTCCTCGAATTTCGCCCCCTTGGGGACGCCGATCTTGAGAGATTCGACGCCGTTGTAGAGGGGAAGATAGGCCGCGTATTCGCGAAAGCCCGGTGCCAGGCCCTTGATGACCTCCGCTTTGACTTCCTGAGTGGCCGGACGGGTGACGTTCACCCACTTCCATTCGCCCTTGTCATTGCGAGCGTAAAAATCGACGCCGCTCACACCGGTCGCAGCCATGTTGGGCATGGCGAGTTTCTCCTTCGACAGGAGGTAGTGAATGTGGAGAGCGGTGGCGTCGGTTTTGAATCGCACCATCATGCCGGCGGTGTCGCGGCTGAGGTTCCAGACGTTCTTGGTCACGGTCGCCTCAGCGGTGGCAGGCAACCGGTCGAACCACCGCAGCCGCTTGGCGTCGAGAAACTCTCGGCCTTCGACGCCCCATTGAGTGACGTCGTGCCATTCCACATTATCCGCCGCCGCCTGACCGGCACCCATGGAAGGGTCCGCCTTGGCGGTGTCGGCGGGTTTCGGCGTAGTTTGGGCGAGGGCAAAGCAGGGCAGGCTGAAAAGCAGGACAGTGCGGAGGAGGTAAGACGGGATCATAAAAGCGAAGCAGTGGGTAAGAGGTAGGTGCGCGCATCCGCGGGGCAGACGGGATCGCGTCAAGAGTCCTTAGTTGCTCCCGCCGCGTGGAGTTTGGCGACGATAAAATCGGCTCGGTCGTTGGGCCGCCTGCGTTATCCGAGTTCGGAGTCCGGGCTTCAGCCCGTTCCGTCGATCGCGCCATCCCCAGCGCGGCCTAAAGGCCGGACTCCGAACCCAAGCCTACAACCACCGAACCCGCGCTTTCCGTTGGGAATACGGATTTGGTGTTGAAAGGCTGCGTTCCACTCCGAGTGAGGGAGCTGCCCCTTCAACAAGCCCGAAAGCCGACTCAACGATCCGAGTTCGGAGTCCGGGCTTCAGCCCGTTCCGTCGATCGCCCCAGTACCCCTTCACCGCAAGAAGTTCGATAAAGCGGAGAATTAGCAGAAAGTTTCCATCGGCAAACGCGGCCGATGGCCGGTTCGCACGGTTTGAGTCACGCACCCGACTCCAGCAATTTCCGGTAAATCCAATCTTCCCGATAAACTCGGGAATTAGTGAATTGCATCATTGCCACCAGTTACTCTCACTGCGCGCCGATCTCAGATGCAGATGATTTCTTCTAATCGAATTTCCTCATTCGTTCATCACCTCTCAACCTCATGATCGTCGGTCGCGTCCGATACCGGCATTCTGGCATTTAAGCTAACCGACAGCGGGAGATGCGAATTGCGAAAATAGTCAGACCGGCTGTGTAGCTCCGCCCGTCGTAATACCCCACCAATGAACCTCTAGCCCTGCTTATGGCACCCGCTTCCACTACGTCCCGAAGCGTGCGTCTGGTCCCAGTGGATGCATCCCCGTGAAAGGCGATTCATAGAGAAGTTCTGGTTTCATCGCTCCGTCCGCGGTGAGGTGATCTACCACGAGGTTTACAAATTCGATCTGGTTGGCTGTTAACGTTCGACCGGCTGTAAAAACATTCAGTGCCTGCTTTGCGGCGTCTCGTTCTAGCCCGACAAGCGAACGCACGAACAAGCCCAACCCTTCACTCTCTGCTTTGGCTTTCGCCAGATGCTCCGGGTTGAGCGCTCCGCTTTCGGCCAGCATCCGGTCGAGTTCCTGTAAGTCCAACGCTGTCAGGGGTTCATTCAGCCGAAGCTTCCGAATCGCTAGTGTTGTGTTTCTCTAATGGCGTTACAAAACAGCTTTCGCCTGAGCCAGGCGGGCGCGATGGATTTTTTCAAGGATCGTGGCGCCTTCAGCTTTCCAGCGATAAGGCTTGGGCTTGAGATTGTGGTGAGCGAGGTGAACGTTGATGGCAGTAACCAGTTCATTGACGCTGGCGAAGCTGCCTTCACGGACGACATCGTCGGTGAGTTGCCGAAAGAATCGCTCGACAAGATTGAGCCAAGAGGCGCCGGTGGGAGTGAAGTGAACGTGGA
>Ga0105044_10008691_pt1 | contig 13928 bp, 12 predicted proteins | sample MAT01_FD_78092 | JGI IMG/M metagenome (GOLD analysis project Ga0105044, IMG submission 78092) | Freshwater microbial communities from Lake Fryxell liftoff mats and glacier meltwater in Antarctica - MAT-01 | ecosystem: Environmental > Aquatic > Freshwater > Ice > Liftoff microbial mat | place...
CTCGCCTACAACATGCGCCGCCTCGGCCAACTGGGTCGCATCAACCCGCACCCCGCCTGAAAACCGGTCGACCACAGACGCAGATCATGCTGCGCATCGCAAAAAACGGCCCTGAACCGAAGGTCCGCGAAGCGAAATGGGCCGCACATCATCAGACCCAAGGCAATAACCCGTCAGGTAACGATCACTAACGCGCTTCAGGCGGAACCTGCTATGCCATTGCCGCGAAAACAGTCAAAAATCGAGGTGCCCCTGAATCAGAAATCATCCCCCGTGGGAATCCCCCCGATTCATCCAAAATCCATCCCGCTCTAAATGTATTTTACCTCGATCCAAAAATGTTAATCATTGGACTCTTCCATCGGACGCTTATGGCATTTCCTTTGGTGGCGGAGATTGATGCGCGTGCTAATTAAAATCGATTTCTGGCGAAGGGAACCCAAGAAATGTTGCGAGAGTCATCAATCCTGTTGACCGTCGAACAGCACTGTTTCGCCAAGGAGCTGGTCGAAGTCGAGCATAATTGGCCTTCATGTCTATCGCAGCATATCTTGGCTAGTCTGCGACCTAAACATTGACAACGTTCGCAGAGTATACTCGGCTTTCAATCGCAGTAACGGAACTTCCGCTCCAACAAGGGAAATGCCAAGCAGAGCACCTTCGATAGCCCACGCTTCAATCGGCTGTCACTGCCAGCTGCATTCGGGAATTTGCATCAAACAGGTCGGTCCATCGCCCTGAATCCACCGTGCTGGAACACTGTTCGCATCAGATGCGCGCACTGTGCACAAGGCGCGCTTCGATTTGTCCCATCGCATCATAGATCATAACTGCAAACAGACCCACAATCAGCCCACCCTGCAGGACAAACGCCGTGTTGTTGGTCAAAAGCCCCGCGATGATCACCTCGCCCAGCGTGCGTGCGGCGACAGTCGATCCGATCGTGGCTGTCCCCAGAGCGATGACGACAGACAGGCGGATGCCCGTCAAGATCACTGGCAGCGCAAGCGGAATTTCCACGCGAGTCAGGCTTTGCCAGCGCGACAGGCCGATCCCGCGCGCCGCCTCCATCGTGGCGCGGGGCAGGTTTGTCAGGCCGGTGATGGCGTTCTCCAGTATCGGCAACAGACCATAAAGGAAAAGCGCGACGAGGGTCGGGCCAGACCCGAACCCCAGGCTCGGCACGGCAAGCGCCAGCACGGCAACGGGCGGAAAGGTCTGGCCCATGTTGGCAATGCTGCGGACCAGCGGGCGAAAGGCAGCCCCGGCAGGACGCGTGACCAGAATAGCCAGTGCCACGGCCACCAGCGTGGCAGCACCAGATGCGGCAAACACAAGACCCAGATGGTTCAGCGACAGCGACAACAGAGAGGCGCGTTCATACATCACAGGTCCACCCATAGGGGCGAAGGGCGCAAAGAACACCTCAAACCATTGCGGGTGGACAACCAGTGCCCCCAGCAAGACCAGCACCGCCAGACGTAGGGCATTTGCAGCCGTCATGGTTGGAATTCCGCGCAAGCACGGATCGCATCCAGCGTGACATGACCGATCGGCACGCCACCCCGTTCAACCGGAACCGCTGAGCGACCGGTCCACAAACAGGCGGACAACGCGTCGCGCAGACTTGCGTCTGACGCGATGGTGGCGCCTTCGGCTGGGCCATTGACCACGACCTGCGACACCGGGATCAGCGACAAAAGCCGCAACGGGCGCTCCACGTCGCCGACCATGTCGGCCACGAAGTCGGTTGCGGGGCGGGTGATGATCTCGGCAGGGGTAGCGTATTGGACCAGCCGCCCGGCATCCATCACCGCGATCTTGTCGGCAAGCCGGATCGCCTCTTCCATGTCATGGGTCACCAGCATGATGGTCGACCCCAGCTTTCTTTGAATACGGCGCAAATCATCTTGCGCGCGGGCCCGGATGATCGGGTCCAGCGCGCCAAAGGGTTCATCCATCAGCATCAGGTCGGGTCGGGATGCCAGTGCCCGGGCCACACCGACGCGTTGTTGCTGCCCGCCAGACAGATCGGCGGGATAGCGATCCCGGAACTGAACCGGATCCATTGAAAACAGCTCCAGCAGTTCATCGACGCGGGCGGCGATCTTCTCACGCGGCCAGTTCAACAGCATGGGCACGGCTGCGATGTTGCGCGCCACGGTGTGATGCGGAAACAGACTGTGCCCCTGAATGGCATAGCCGATGCGCCGCCGCAGGATGTGCGGCGGAACCGTCAGCGCCGATGTGCCGTCGATGCGCACCTCGCCCGATGTCGGTTCCTCGAGCCGGTTGACCATTCGCATAAGCGTGGTCTTGCCGGACCCGGATGTGCCGACGATGACGGTGATCGTACCGGTGTCCACTGTCATGGTGACGGCGTCGACAGCTTTGACGTCACCGTAGGTCTTGGTCAGGCTGTCGATGTCAATCATCCTTGGGCTCCGGCATCGTCCGGGTCAGATCAACAAGAATTTCCATTAAAATGGCGGCCGTCAGCGCGAGGGCGACGGTCGGCAGCGCGCCCAACAGGATCAGATCGGTCGCCGTCTGGTTCAGCCCCTGAAAGACGAACGTGCCGAAACCGCCCCCGCCGATCAGCCCTGCAATGACCGCAAGGCCGATGTTCTGCACCAGCACGATGCGCAGCCCGGTCAGGATGATCGGCAGACCCAGTGGCAATTCGACCCGCCACAGGCGCTGCGCCCGCGTCATGCCCATGCCGCGGGCGGCGTCGCGCGCGGCCTCGGGTGCCGCGGCGAGCCCTGCGACCGTGTTGCCGACCACTGGCAAGAGGGAATACAAAACCAGCGCCAGAAACGCCGGGGCAAAGCCGATCCCGGCAATGCCGATGGCCTGCGCCCCCGGAACCGTCGCCCCCACCCAAGCCAGGACCGGGATCATCAACCCGAACATCGCAAGCGACGGAATGGTCTGCAAGAAACCGAGGAATGGCAATGTCGCGCTGCGCAATCTCACCCGGTGGTGACACAGAATACCCAGTGGGAAACCGATCGCCGCCGCCGCCGCAAGCGATCCAAAGGCCAGACCCAGATGCTGCCAAGTCGCGGCAACAAACGCATCCCGGCGACTGGCGTACTCTTGGAAGATCGATAGGTCCGCCATCACGCCGGACCACAATACTGCCGCGAGCGCCCCCAGCGCCGTCGCCAGCAGTCCGGCGCGCATCAAGGGGCTCGGCGCCATGCCCGCCAGCGCATCCGCAACCAGCAGCAGGAACACGCCCAGCAGGCACCAGAACCCCACCGCGGGCGAGATGCGGCCATAGTTACCCGCACTTTGCAACAGCGCCGGGGCACCCTGCATCAGCAGCAGCACCAACCCGGCCAGACCCAAACCGGCACCGGCAAGGCGCGCCCGGGTCATCCGATCGGGAAGGCCCAGCACCAACCCCGCAACCACGGCCGCCACCCCAGGCCAAGTCGCGGCGGGCGCGGCAAGATCCCACACCCTGATGCCGTCGCCAGCAACGATCCGGTTGGCGGCAATCGTCATGAATGGCATCAGCAACGCGCCCAGCCCCAACACAGCGAACAGGACGCCGGGCGCGGACAGGGCGAAACGCCGGGGTTGGGGGATCATTGCCCCAAGATCAATCGGCGGCCATGCGGCTGAGATAATCGCGCGCGACGGCCTCGGCAGGCTCGCCGCCCACCTGAATGCGCCCGTTCAGCTCTTGAAGCGTGACAAGGTCAAGATCCTCGAAAATCGGTTTCAGCACAGTGGCAATCGCCGGATATTCGGCAAGAACCTCGGCCCGAATGATCGGCGTCGGGGCATAGACGGGCTGCACGCCCTTGTCGTCTGCCATCACGACCAGACCTGTGGCGCTCACACCGCCATCGGTGCCGTAAACCATTGCTGCGTTGACGCCAGAAGTGCCGCGCGCCGCTGCCTGAATGGTTGCCGCCGTGTCACCGCCCGACAGCACCACAGTCTGATCCGGGGTCAGTTTGAAACCATAGGTGTCCTGCATGGCGGGCAAAACCGCCGGAGAGGACACGAATTCGGTCGACGCGGCGAGTTTGACCTCGCCCCCGCCAGCGACCCAAGCCCCAAAATCCGACATCGTGACCAGCCCATCTTTTTCCGCCACCGGGCCGGTCACGGCAATGGCCCAGGTATTGTTTGCGGGCGAGGGGGTCAGCCAGACCACCGCATTTTGGTCAGCATCCAATTCGGCCGCGCGGTTATATCCGGCCGCCGCATCGTTCCAGATGTCCTGATCACCTTCGTTAAAGAAGAAAGCCGCGTTTCCGGTGTATTCGGGATAAATGTCGATCTGATTGGCCAACAAGGCCTCACGCACGACTTGCGTGCTGCCCAGTTGTAGGCGGCGTTCCACCGGAAGCCCTGCATCTTCCAGCGCCAGCGCGATGATATTGCCCAGTAGTCCACCTTCGGTGTCGATTTTGGACGAAACAACAATGTCTGCGGACGCGGCCGAAGCCATCGCGATGAACATCCCCGCAGCGGCGGAAAGAAGGCTTGGTTTCATCATGTCATTCATTCCTGATGCGCGTGATTTGAGCGGGGACGGTGCCGTGACTTTTGATACTTTGTCTAAAACGCATGACGGTGATTTTCGTTCCGTAATCTCTGCGGCAGACACGGGGGCAAGAGGACCTGGTCTGCCTATCTGACGCGGCGCAGGAAGCTTTCCGTGCGTTTGTCGCGCGGTGCATCGAACAGTTGCGCGGGCGGCCCCTGTTCGACGATACGCCCGCCGTCCATGAAGATCACCCGGTCGGCAATCTCGCGCGCGAACTGCATCTCATGCGTGACGATCAGCATCGTCTGCCGCCGAGAGGCCAACCGGCGCATCAGGTTCAGCACTTCGCCCACCCATTCGGGGTCAAGCGACGATGTCGGCTCGTCCAACAGCATCAGGCTTGCGTCCAGCGCCATCGCGCGACCGATGCCGATGCGCTGTTGTTGGCCGCCTGACAGGGCTGCCGGATAGGCCCAGGCTTTGTCCGAAAGCCCGATCTCGCGCAGGATGGCCTCCGCGCGCGCCTCGGCCTCGGGTCGGGGTTTGTGCTGCACGGTGATCAGCGCTTCGGTGATGTTTTCGCGCGCGGTCTTGTTGGCGAAGAGCGCATAGTTCTGAAACACAAACGCGGTGCGGCGACGCAATGCGAGGATGTTTGTAGGCCGCGCCGTGGCCGCATCAACCGTCAGATCGCCAATCCTGATCACGCCACCGTCGGGGCGGTCGAGGTAGTTCAGGCAGCGCAGCAGCGTCGATTTTCCCGTGCCGGACGGGCCGATGATCGCCACCCGCTCACCTGCCGATATGTCGAGGTCGATGGCGTCCAACACCGTGTTTGTGCCGTAGCGTTTGGTCAGTCCACGGATGCTGATCATCGGGCAAGCGCCTTGTTCAGCCGACGCTCCAGCCGCTTTTGCAGGAAGGACAACGTCTCGACGATGGCCCAGTAAAGCACCGCCACGACAAGGAACGCCTCGAAATACAGAAAGCTGCTGGCGGCTTCCTTTTGTGTGGCACCCATCATCTCGGTCACGCCCAAGGTGAAGGCCAGCGAGGTGCTTTTAATCATGTCGATGAAGTAGTTGACCAGCGTCGGTGCGGCGACGCGCGCCGCCTGCGGCAGGATGATGCGGCGCATCGACTGGGTCTGGGTCATGCCGACCGCCTGCGCCGCCTCCCACTGGCTGCGATCCACGCCCAGGATCGCGGCACGGATGCTTTCGGCCATGTAGGCCGAAAAATGCAGCGTCAGTCCGATGATCGCTGCCGTCACACCGTTGATCCCGGCCAGAACCGGCAGAATCTGCGGCAGGCCGTAGTAGAACAGGAACAACTGAACCAAGAGCGGCGTGCCGCGGAAAAAGCTGATGAAGAGTTGCACGAACGTATCCAGCACCGGAACGCGCACCACACGCTCCACAGCCATCAGGCTGGCCAGCACCAGCGAGCCCGCCATCGCGGCCAGCGCCATGCCAATGGTCAGCGGCACATAGCCAAGGATGACGGGCACCAGACCCAGCATGTAGTCAAGATCAAGCGCCTGCATGCTTCAGCCCGCAGGCGCGGTCACGTCAAGGCCGAGCCACTTTTCAGAGATGGCCCGCAACGTGCCGTCGGCTTTCAACTCGGTCATTGCGGCGTCAAGCCGGTCGCGCAGCGCAAGGCCCTCGGCATCGTTGCGGAACGGCAGCGCATTCTGGATCTCGCTGAACGGCGGGCCGGCAAGCGCCAGCGGCAGCGGGCTTTCCTTGATCACCTGCGCCGAGGAGACCCTGTCCATCACAAAAGCATCGACGCGGCCAAGTGCGGTGTCCTGTTCGATGTTGCTCTCGTAGGTTCGGATGTCGATCTCCTTGGCGAACGGCAGCTCGCGCAATAGCTGCTCGAAATTGGACCCCAGGTTGACCGCAACGATGCGGCCACGCAGACTGTCTACGCTGGTGATCTCGGTCTCGTTGCCCAGCTTTACCACCACCTGCGCGCCGTCATAGACATAGGGCTGGCTGAAGGCGAACTTCGCCTCGCGGTCGGGTGTGACAGTGATCTGATTGGCAATGGTGTCGATTCGACCCGCTTCCAGCGCGCCGATCAGACCCGAGAACGACATTGTGGAAAACTCGACCGTATCGCCGGTCCGTTCGGCAAGGGCGTTCATCAGATCGACCTCAAAGCCTTGCAACTTGTCCTGCCGTACAAAAGTGAATGGGAAATACCCGCCCGACATGCCAACGCGGATGGTGTCTGCAGTGGCGGGAAATGCAAAGGTCACCGCCAGCAGCGCGGCAAGTGATGTGGATTTCAGCATCGGATACTCCTGTGTCCAGCCCATCGGCGCATTTGCGAAACGCGCGGACAATAGGTTGCGTTCCAGAACAAGCACGGCAGCGCATCACAATGCTGATCGACAGTGGCCTGGTTTGTTTGGCTCAGTTTTCGCAGCCCTGTAACGTTTCAGACCTCTTTTGCATCGGCGATGGCATAGGGCAGCAGTTCGGTGACCGTCGGATGGATCCCTACCATGGCGCGAACGTCTTGGTCGGTAAGGCCCTGATAAAGCGCGGGCACCAGGAATTGCACCGCCTCGTCACCGTGAAATCCGATGATCGCGGCCCCCAGAAGGCGGCGGGTTTCAGCGTCGAGGATGACCTTCATCATCCCGCGGGTCTCGCCGAACTCGACCGCGCGGCTGACCCGCGCCATCGCCCGGGTGCCGACCAGAACCCGGTGACCGGCAGCGCGTGCCTCGGCCTCGCTCATGCCGATCCGGCCAAGGGGCGGGTCGATGAACAGCGCATAGACCGGCTTGCGGTCGCTGATCTTGCGATCCTCGCCGTCCAGAAGGTTGCCCGCTACGATCTCGAAGTCGTTGTAGGCGGTGTGGGTAAAGGCCCCGCGGCCGTTCGCCTCGCCCAGCACCCAGATATGCGGCTGCGCGGTGCGGCAGGTTTCGTCCACCGGGATGGCGCCGCGCGGGTCAGCGACCAACCCGGCCGCATCAAGCCCCAGACCATCGGTATTCGGCCGCCGCCCGGTGGCGACCAGCAGGTGACTGGCGGTCAATTCTAAATTGCCGCCCGCAGCGGTGCGAAAGCGCGCGGTGATCCCGTGATCGGGCTTGGCAAAGGACAGATCGCTTATCCCAACCTCGATCCGGATGCCTTCGCCGGTGAGTATCCCATGGATCTGTGCAGCGATATCGGCATCCTCGCGGGCAAGGAATTTCGGTGCGGCTTCAAGAACGGCCACTGCGGCCCCAAATCGGCGAAAGATCTGCGCGAATTCAAGGCCGATATAGCTGCCGCCGAGGATGACAAGATGATCGGGCACGACGTCCAGATCCATCACATCGGCATTGGTTAGATAGGCAACGGTCTCCATTCCCGGCACCGGCGGCACCGTGGCCCTGGCACTTACGTTTACGAAAATCCGCGCGGCCTGCAGCTGTCGGTCGTCGACCGCCACCGTATGCGGCCCGGTAAACCGCGCGTGCCCGCGGATCACGGTGATGCCGGCGGTGTTCTCCATCCAGCGGGTAACATTGCCGCGCGCAGCCAGCACGACCGCATCTTTACGCGCGCGCACCCGGGCTGCGTCCACCGTTACCGGGCCTGTCAGGACGCCATACCGCGCGCCCTCGCGCGCCAGCCACGCTGCGTGGGCCGACGCGACGAGTGTCTTGGTCGGCGTGCAGCCGGTGTTGACGCAGGTGCCGCCCATCTGGTCGCGTTCGATCAACGCCACCCGCTCGCCGGACGCAGCCAACCGGGCCGCCATCGCCGGACCGGCCTGACCCGATCACGATGCTGTCGAATGTCTCGCTCATGAAATGGGCCTTCGAAGTGTGCAGCGGTTAGCGGTGCGACATCAGTATCGCGTTTCGTAATGACATCCGGATAAAGTAGAAACTATTTCGCCGGATTGTCCGGCTAATAGCGCGTCGAGCCGGAGCGTTATCGGATGGCACCTTAAATAATCGCATCAGACCAGGTCGAGCAGTTTCCGCGCTGCTTCTTCGGATGATGCCGGGTTCTGACCGGTGACCAGTTTGCCATCAGTCACCACGAAAGACGCCCAGTCCGCGCCCTTTTCATATTTGCCGCCATTGGCTTTCAGCATGTCCTCGACAAGTAAGGGGACCACATCGGTCAGGCCGGCAGCGGCTTCTTCGGTATTGGTGAACCCGGCCACGGTCTTGCCCGATATAAGCGGTTTGCCGTCTGCGCCTTTGGGGTGCTTGAACACCGCGGGGGCATGGCAGACGGCTGCAATCGGGCGATTGGAACGTGCAAAGGTTTCGATCAACGCAATGCTGTCGGCATCCTCGGCCAGATCCCAAAGCGGGCCGTGACCGCCGGGGAAGAAGACTGCATCGAAACCATCTGCCGAGACCGTGGACAAAACGACCGTGTTTGCCAGATCACTCTGGGCTGCCTTGTCGCCCTTGAAGCGCTTGGTCGCCTCGGTCTGGGCGTCGTCCGCGTCGCTAGTGGGGTCCAACGGCGGCTGGCCGCCCTTCGGCGAGGCCAGTGTGACTTCTGCGCCTGCGTCTTTGAACACGTAATAAGGCGCGGCGAGCTCTTCCAGCCAGAAGCCAGTCTTTTTGCCAGTGTCGCCAAGTTTGTCGTGCGATGTGAGAACCATGAGAATTTTCATCGGGAAGTGGCCTTTCAAAAATAGCTGTGTTTCAGACGGTCAGCTTGACGACACGTTTGCCGAAAGCCTCGCCTCGCAATAGCCCAATGAAGGCCGCCGGGGCACGCTCCAGGCCCTCGATCATTTCCTCGCGGTACTGGACTTTTCCTGCATTGACCCATTCGCCCATCTGCTTGGCGAATTCGGGGTAAAGGTGGCCAAAGTCATCGAAGACAATGAAACCGCGCAGGGTCATCCGCTTGCGCAGGATCGCACCGAACAACAGGCTCATCCGGTCCGGGCCGTCCGGCAGCGCGGTAGCGTTGTATTGCGAGATCAGGCCGCAGACGGGGATGCGCGCCTTGGGGTTCAGCAAAGGCAGAACCGCGTCGAAAACCGCGCCGCCAACGTTTTCAAAGTAGATGTCGATGCCGCCCGGCACCCCCGCTTTCAAAGCAGCGGGAAACCCGGCTGCCTTGTAATCAATGCAAGCATCGAAGCCGAGGGTGTCGACCACATGGGCGCACTTTTTGGCCCCTCCCGCAATCCCGACAACATGCAGGCCGAGGATCTTGCCGATCTGACCCACTGTCGCCCCCACCGGACCGCTGGCGCCCGCAACGACCAGCGTCTCGCCCTGGTTGGGCAGCCCGATCTGGGTCAGTCCCGCCCAAGCGGTCAGGCCCGGCATCCCCAGCACGCCCAGCGCCCAGGACGGGTTTTCGGGAGTCTTTCCCATGTTGATCACGCCCGTGCCGTCGGACAGCGCATAATCCTGCCAACCGCCGAACGCCTGAACCCAGTCGCCCGCAGCAAAGCCCGCCACGTCGGACGACACGACCTGCGCGACGGTGCCGCCAACCATGACCGCTCCGATCTCGACCGGGGCCGCATAGGAGGGCGCATCGCTCATCCGGCCACGCATGTAGGGGTCCAGCGATAAATATTCATTGCGCAGCAGCATCTGGCCCTTGCCGGGGGTCGCAATGTCTTCGGTTTCAAGTCGAAGGGTGCTGTCGTCCGGCTCGCCCTTGGGGCGCTTGGCGAGGACGAACTTGCGGTTCCGTGTCTTCGATTGCGTCATGGGAACGGGTCCTTTCAGGAAAATCAACGTGCAGGAAATCATTTAATTTTCTTAACGGCCAGATCACTGGCACGGTCGCAATATCAGGCGGATTGCATATCCTGCGCGATGCCGTCAAAACGGCCAGTGGTGGCGGCCTCGGCGAGTACATGCGCCACATCCGCGCGCGAGGCCTTCGCGGATTTGTCGACGTTTTCGCCCAGGATCATATCCGCACCGCGCGCGTCGTTGGTCAACGCCACCGGGCGCAGGATTGCATAGGTCAGCCCAGAGGCCATCAGGTGCTCGTCGGCCGCGTGCTTGGCTTTCAGGTAATGGGCAAGCTCTCCCGTCGGGTCCGTTTGGTCTGCCCCGATGGAACTGAGCATCACAAAACGCGACACCCCTGCGTCGCGGGCCAGATCGGTCAGACGTTTGGCACCATCCCGGTCCACCTTGTCAGTCATCTCCGGGCCCATAGACCCACCGGAGCCTGCGGCGAAGATAACCGCATCCATCCCGTCGCACACACCGTCGTGCAGGTCGGTCAGATCACCCCGGCGCAGGTCAACGCCTTGCGGCAGCGCGCTGGTGTCGGAACTTTCGCGGACAAGCGCGGTCGGCTTGTGGCCCTGATCCAGCAATTCCTGAACAAGCAGTAGTCCGGTTTTGCCAGTGGCACCAGCAACGAGGATGGTCATGCTCATGGGGTCGTCCTTCAGTGTGAATGTGAGGAGGGATGGCGTGGGGTCAGGCGCAGTCAGGGCAGGAAGATCGCCTTCACATTGACGAATTCCTTGATGCCAAAGCCGCCATGCTCGCGTCCGTAGCCAGAATCCTTAACCCCACCGAACGGCATGTTCGGATCCATAGCCCCGAAGGAATTGATGCGGACCATGCCGGTGTCAAAGTGATCGCGGGCCAGCTTGAGGGCCCGGTCCTCGTCCTTGGAAAAGATCCCGCCGCCCAGACCATATCGGCTTTCGTTGGCCAGACGCATGGCGTCTTCATCGTCCCTGGCCCGGATGATCGACGCGACCGGCCCAAAAATCTCATCATCATAGGCTGGCATGCCAGGCGTAAGGTTGGCCAGAGCCGTGGCCGGATAATAGGCACCGATGCGATAAGGTGCTTGGCCGCCGCACAGGACCGTAGCCCCCTTGGCAACGCTGATATCCACTTGTTCCTTGACCATGTCGCACTGACCCTTGCTGGACAGCGGGCCAAGCTGGCTATTTGCATCCATCGGATCGCCCATGCGTATAGCCTTCATTTGCGCCACAAAAGCATCGACAAAGGCGTCGTAAACCTTGTCTGTCACGATGAAACGCTTGGCAGATACGCAGGTCTCGCCGTTGTTATAAAGCCGCCCGATGACCGAAAACTTGACCGCAGTTTCGATATCCGCGTCTTCCAACACCAGATAGGCGTCATTGGACCCCAACTCGAGCACGGTTTTCTTGAGCGCCTTGGCGGCCAGCGCGCCAACGTGACGCCCGGCCTCGTCGCTGCCCGTCATCGTCACAGCGCGAACCTTCGGGTGCGCGATCAGGGTGTCGCTGGTGTCATAGTCGATCAAGACGACCTGAAACAAATCCTCGGGCAGACCCGCCTGAATACACAACTCGAGCAGGCGCAGGCCTGACCCGGTGCAAATGCTGGCGTGCTTCAGAACGCAGCCGTTGCCCGCCATCAGGTTGGCAGCCAGCACACGGACCGGCTGGTAGAAGGGAAAGTTCCACGGCTGGATCGAATAGACCACGCCGATGGGCTGGTAGGTGACCACGCCGCGCTTTTGGTCAAATCCGTGCGTGCGCTCTTCATCCGCCAGCGCGCCCGGCCCGTGCTGGGCAGTGTAGTCACAGATTGCCGCACAAATCTCGACCTCGATACGCCCGTCCTTCAACAGCTTGCCAGTCTCACGTGTCATCAGGGCGGCCAACTCGTCGGCGTGCTCGCGCAACGTCTAGCCGATCCTGGTCAGAAACGAGGCCCGTTCGTGATGCGTCAGCTTTCGCGACACCAGAAATGCCGCGTGGCAGGCCTCGATCCGGTCTGTCGCATCTTGTTCGGTCATCAGGGTGTAGGTCTGAATGTCTTGCTCGGTCGCGGGATTGACTGTGGTGATTGCCGACATGCTGGCCCCTTTGCGCTGACCTATACAACGCACGGCGCCGCCAAGTGTTCCTTGCCAATGCCGGTAATGGTCAGAACGATCAGCCCTAAACCCTGACGCCGCTTGCGCCGGACCTGAAAAAGTCAAAGCGGACGCAACGAAACGACCGCAGAAACGTTCTCCTTCAAATGCCCCTTTGAACAGTAGGACACGACATGAACCCCAAGGCACTTTTCATCACCGGCGCGTCAAGCGGCATCGGGGCGGCAACGGCGCGACTGGCGGTGGCGCAGGGCTGGCAGGTCGGGCTGTTTGCGCGATCGGAGGACAAGCTCGATACTCTCGTGGGCGAGCTTGGCGAAAAGGCGGTGGCCTTGCCGGGCGACGTGACCAACCTGGACAACCTGAAGACTGCGATGGCGACATTCGTCGGCAAGACGGGCGGGCTGAACGCGGCCTTCGCCAATGCAGGCATGGGCCTTTCGGCCTCCGGCACCGAGGCGGGCGACCCGGAGGAATGGCAAGCGATGATCGGCGTGAACGTCCTCGGTGTCCTATGGACCGTCATGGCCGCAATGCCGCACCTGAAAGAACGGGCGGGGCATCTGCTGCTGACGGGGTCCGCCGCTGGCCGGGTCCATATTGCAGGCTCGGTTTACGGTGCGTCGAAATGGTTCGTGCACGGATATGGCGGCAACCTGTCCGAAGAAATGAAGGCCTTTGGCGGCCGCTGCACGATCATCGCCCCCGGCATGGTCAACACGGTGTTTTTTGACAAACCCAAGCCCAACAAGTTGCAGGCCGAAGACGTCGCCCGTGCCGCACTTTTTGCGCTTGATGCCGACCCACGCTGCGCGGTGAATGAGGTTTTCCTGATGCCAACACACTGAATTCGTTGCAGAGCGATTCGTATTATTGATTGACGGTCGCGATGGGCTTATTCGCACCACGGGTTGCCCACCGCCGACCACTTTCCCCGCGCGACGCGAAATGGTGATAAGAGTATTGAGGCGGCGCAGGCCAGTGGCTGCGCCGCAGCAGACGACGTTGGGTTTTGGCCAACACAAAATACCCATCAAGCAAATTTTATTCATATACTCCGAGTCCTGCGGAAGCCGAAATTGATGACTTGACGGCTGGGTTTGGAACGACTCAGCTATGGCTATGATCAGCCCCGGCTTTCTTTCCGCAGCAGACCGTATCGAGCTTGAGGCTTGCGTGCGTCGCCAGCGCGAGGACCACGGTATTGCCCGTCGGGCAAATGCGATCCTGCTGCTCGACGACGCGGAAAGCTGTGCCAGGATCGCAAAGTTTCTCTACTTGGACGACGATACCATCCGGGGCTGGCATAAAACCTACTTGCAAGATGGTTGGGATGCGCTTGCCTTCGACGGCTGGAAGGGCGGTCAGTCCCGTATGACGAAGGGACAGGAGGCCGCGTTGTGCGCTTGGCTGGAAGACCGCTTCTGCCGCTCGACGGTCGAGATCAGGGCCCGTATCTGTGCTGAGTTTGGTTTGGACTACTCAAATTCGGGCTGCATCAAGCTTCTGGCCCGACTGGGTTTTGAATACCGCAAGCCCAAGCCCCTGCCGCGCGTGGCGTC
>Ga0105044_10008693_pt1 | contig 13927 bp, 12 predicted proteins | sample MAT01_FD_78092 | JGI IMG/M metagenome (GOLD analysis project Ga0105044, IMG submission 78092) | Freshwater microbial communities from Lake Fryxell liftoff mats and glacier meltwater in Antarctica - MAT-01 | ecosystem: Environmental > Aquatic > Freshwater > Ice > Liftoff microbial mat | place...
GACTGTTTTCTGTCCGGCTTGCCTTGATCGTTATGGCGCTCTCGCGCAGAATCTGACCCAGAGCGTGTCCCTCCATTCGCCGGATAAGATTGAACCATCAAAGCCCGGGATCAAATATCTAACGTCGTGGATGACCCCAGACAGGACCAGATACCCAAGGACAGGTTTGCCCATGTTTCGAAGGGGGATACCGGCAGTCCGGGACAGATCGAAACAAATAAAAACAGATGGCTGGTGCCGTGTGGGGGGCCATGCCAAATCGGCTCAGAACACCGGCTTGCGGCGGTCGGCGAAGGCGGCTTTCCCTTCGGCGAAATCGGTGCTGTCAAAGGCGGCTGCGATGGCGGCGCGGGCGGCGGCTTGGTCCGGCGTACCGGGCGCGGTCAGGGCGTTCACCGTCAGCTTGGCCGCGCGGATCGACACGGCAGACAGGCTGGCCAGCCCTGCGGCATAGTCCAGCGCCGCACCCAGCGGATCATCCGCAACCCGGTCGATCAGGCCGATGGCCAGCGCCTCGGGTCCGGGCAGCAGACGGCCCGAAAACAGCATGTCCTTGGCCCGGCCTGGGCCGACCCGCGCGACCAGACGGGCGGTGTCCTCCCAGCAATAGGCCAGGCCCAGTCGGGCCGGGGTGATGCCGAACCGCGCCAAAGGCCCGGCAAAGATCAGATCACCCGACAGCGCCAGCCCGCAACCGCCGCCAACACATGCACCATTGACCGCCGCCAGCACCGGCTGGGGCAGGGCGGCCAGCGCGGCCAGCCCGGCGCGGACCAGCGCATTATAGGCGCCGGTCCCCGCGGCATCAGCATAGACCTGAGCGAATTCGCCGATATCCGCCCCAGCGCTGAACACCTCGCCCTCGGCCGCCAGAATCACCACCCGCACGGCCTGATCCGCCGCGATCCGGGCGCAAAGCGGCGGCAACGCCGCCCACATCGCCCGGCTGATCGCATTGCGCCGCGCCGCGCCGGTCAGGGTCAGCCGCGCGATCCGGCCCGGGATGTAGGTCAACCGCCCATCGGCAAGGGTATCCATCGCACTAACCCTTTGCCGGGTCGCAGGGGGGCAGGGCCGGGCGCCCCAGGATCATGTCGGCGGCCTTTTCGGCAATCATCATCGTCGGGGCGGATGTGTTGCCGCCCACGATCAGCGGCATCACGCTGGCGTCGGCCACACGCAGGCCCGCGACCCCGCGCACCCGCAACTGCCCGTCCACCACCGCTCCGTCATCGGCCCCCATCCGCGCCGTCCCCACCGGGTGAAAGATCGTGCTGGCCCCGGCCCGCACCCAGGCATCCATCGCCGCATCATCGCGCAAATCCGCCGCAATGGGCGAGATATCTGCCGCCTTGCGCCGCGCAAGCGCCGGATTTTCGCCGATCGCGCGCGCCAGCCGCAGCCCGTCACGCAGGCAGGCACGGTCGGCAACCGCACTCAGATAGCGCGGATCGATCAGGGGGGCGGTGCGTGGGTCGGGGCTGGCGATGTGCAACGCCCCCCGGCTTTGCGGCCGCAACTGGTAAAAGTTGATCAGATAGCCGTGCCGCCCTTGCCCCTTTTGCGTCGCCTCCAGGCTAAGCCCCGGGACAAAGGTGATGTGGATATCGGGCTGGGCCAGATCGGCGCGGGTGCGCAGAAACCCCCCGGCCTCCAGCGGTACGGCGCTGAACGGGCCGCGCCGGAACAGCGCCGATTGCGCCAGCGCCCATGCGGCACGGTCCGGGCGGAACAGACCGAAAAGCGTCACCGGATCGCGCGCGGCATAGGTCAGATAGACGCCCAGATGATCCTGCAGGTTCTCGCCCACGCCGGGCGCATGCTGTACCACCGGCAGGCCCAGCCCTTGCAGCCGCGCACCGTCGCCGATGCCTGACAGTTCCAGCAGTTGCGGGCTGTTGATCGTGCCTCCGGCCAGGATCACCTCGGCCCGCGCGGCCACCGGCATCCGCGCGCCCAGCCGGTCCACGATCAGGCCGTTGGCGCGGCGGCCGTCGAACGTGATGCGCAGCGCCTGGGTCCGTGTCCAGACGGTCAGATTGGCGCGCCCCAGCGCCGGGCGCAGGAACGCGGTGGCGCTGCTTTCGCGCCGCCCGTCGCGGATGTTGAAGTCATAGAGCCCCAGCCCCTCTTGCCGAGCGCCGTTGAAATCGGCGTTCGGCACCGCGCCCTCGGCCTGGCCCGCTTGCAGGAAATCGTGGTACAGCGGGTTGTCGCCCGTCGCCTGGACGCTGCGCAGCGGGCCACCGACCCCGTGATACGGATCGCCCGCCCGGTGCGGGGCATCCTGCGACCGGATGAAATAGGGCAGCACCTCGGGATAGCTCCAGCCCGGCAGGCCCCAGCCATCGTAATCGGCCCGCGTCCCGCGCATGTACATCATGCCGTTGATGGTGGATGACCCGCCCAGCACCCGCCCGCGCGGCCATTTGATCACCCGCCCGTCCAGCCCGGCCTGCGGTTGCGTGACATGGCCCCAGTTGGTGTGACGGTACCAATAGGCCGCCCCCGCCAGCAGCGGCAGGCGAAAGATCGGGTTGCGGTCGCTGCCGCCCGCCTCGATCAGCAGCACGCGATGGCGGCCATCGGCGGTCAGCCGGTTGGCCAGCACGCAACCCGCCGACCCCGCGCCCACGATGATGTAGTCGAACGCCGCTACCACGGAAACTCGGCCCCGTTCATCGCGATCCCCTGCGCACTGATATAGGCGGCCTCGTCCGTGCACAGCCAGGACACGGCCGCCGCCACATCGTCGGGCGTGCCGAACCGCCCGGCCGGAACGGATGCGCGGAACCGTTCCACCACCTCGGCAGGCGTCACGCCCCAGCGCGCGGCAAAGCCTTCGGCGATGCCGGCCCAGAACGGGGTATCGATATGGCCGGGGATGCAGGTGTTCACCCGGATGCCGTGCGGGGCCAGTTCGATCGCCAGCGCCTGGCTGAACACGATCACGGCGGCCTTGCTGGCGCAGTAATGCGCCAGGTTCGGCACGCCGCGCCGCCCGGCCCCGCTGGCCGCGTTGATGATGACGCCGCCCGTGCCTTGGGCGATCATCTGGCGCGCGGCGGCGCGGCTGCCCAGAAACACGCTGTCGACATTGGTGCCCATCACGCGGCGCCATTCGGCCAGCGACATCTCGGCCACCGGCGTGACCGCGATCACCCCGGCATTGCACACCATGACATCCAGCCGCCCCTGCGCGGCAACGGTCGTCGCCACCGCGCGCGCCACATCGGCCTCGTCCGCGGCATCGCCGATGATCGACAGCACGCCATCGCACGGGGCCGGGCGCAGGTCGAACCCGGCCACCTGCGCCCCCTCGGCCAGAAACCGCGCGACGATCCCCAGCCCGATTCCGCTGGCCGCCCCCGTCACCAGCACCGAACGGCCCGCATGGCGCAACGCAGCGGTCATGGCGACACCTGCGGGTCGCGCCACAGCGGCGCGCGCGCGGCGGGGATGGCGACCAGCGCCGGGTCGAATGGCGGCAGGTGATGGCCCAGCGGCTGCGGCGGCTGCCCCGCCGCGATGCCCGACGCCGCCATCGCGGCCATGACCAGCGGATGCGTGTAATACAGCGAATAGACCCCGGTCAGCAGCCGGGCAAACTCCGCCGGTGCCGCCGCCTCGACCAGGGCCACCGCCGCCTCGTCCCCGGCCCGAAACCCCGGCGGCAAGCGGCCCAGCACCGGCCCCAACGCCGCCCCGAACCGCGCGTGCCCCGCCAGCCGCAAGGCCAATCCCGTCGCCGCCGCAGACGGAAACACCGCATCCCCCGGCAACAGAGTATCCAGCAGCCCATCAGCCAAGCTTTTGTTTTCTGTCATTTCTTGTCCTGAAATATCCCGGGGTGAGGAGCGAAAGCGACGAGGGGCAGCGCCCCTGGCCACATCGGCCCCGATCACGCCGCCACCATGATGTCGCGCCGGTCCCGGATCACATGATCCGCCGCCCGCAACGCCAGCGCCTGAATGGTCGAGGTCGGGTTGACCGCCGCCGCCGTGACGAACACCGACCCGTCCAGCACCACCAGATTGCGGCAGCCATGCGCCCGCCCGCTGGCATCCACCACCGATGTCTCCGGATCATCGCCCATCCGCGCCGTGCCCAGCAGGTGAAATCCCGCATGCACCAGCAGATCCTGCGCCACCGTCTGCACCGCACCCGCCGCGACAAACGCTTGCGTCGCCCGCGCGATGCCATGCGCGATCATCGCCCGGGCATTGGCATCCACCCGATAGGTCAGCTTCGGCGCGGGCAAGCCGTCGCTGTCGGTCAGAACGCCCGACAGCGTCACCCGGTTGTCCGGGTCGGGCAGGTCCTCGGCCGTCACGGTCAGGCTGGCGGTATGACCAAAGGTGGCGGCAAAGGCCGCGTGATGCCCGCGCCCCCAGGGCAGGCGCGGCAGATAGCCGCCGCAGGCGGTCCCCACCGGCCCGTCCGAGCGGATCAGTTGCATCTGATAGCCGCGCTTGAAATCATGTGCGGCGCGGGTCTCGTAAAACTCCTGACACAGGATCGACACGGCGAACGGCCCCTTCTGGCCATCGAGCGCTTGCGCAAACCGCCCCGTCACCAGCCCGGTCGGATGATGCATCAACCGCCGCCCCGCCAGCCCGCTGTCATTGGCCAGGCCCGCCGGAAACCGCTTGGAGGCTGACATCAGCAGCAGCCGCGCCGTGCCCACCCCATTGGCGGCCAGTGCCACCACCGCCGCCCTGTGCCGCCGCGTCACCCCATCCGCCCCGATGTAGACCACCCCGCTTGCCCGGCCTGCCGCATCCGTCTCGACCTTAACCACCCGCGCGCCGGTGATCAGCCGCGCCCCCGCGCGGAGCGCGATCGGCCACCAGGTCACATCCGCCGATGACCGCGCCTTTAGCGGGCAACCCAGATCGCAGGGGCCGCAGTTGTTGCAGGCCCCGCGCCCCTCGCCGTAAGGCGCGGTATTGATCGCCACATCGGCGGGCCACCAGTGCCAGCCCAGCCGGTCGAACGCCGCCGCCATCCGCACGCCCGCCACCCCCGGTGGCACCGGCGGCATCGGACGCGCCTCGCGCTCCGGGTTGCCCGGGTCCCCGGCCAACCCCGCCACCCCCATCACCGCGTCGTTCCGGGCATAATAGGGGGCAAGATCGGCATAGCTGATCGGCCAGTCATCGCCGATCCCGTCCAGCGTGCGGGTGCGAAAATCCGACGGGCGCAGGCGCGGGAAATGCGCGCCCCACAGGATCGTCGACCCGCCAACCGCGTTATACATGAACGGCTTGATCGCCGCATCGGCATCGTCGATTGGATAATCCGCCGCCCCGCCCCGCGTGTTGGGATTGGGATGATGCGTCGTCTGCCGCGCGATTTCCCAGTCTGGCCCCAGCGACGGCACGGCGCTGTAGTCCACCCACGCCCCCCGCTCGATGCAGGTCACCCGCAACCCCGCTTGCGCCAGCCGTGCCGCCGCCGCCGCGCCGCTGGCCCCGGCCCCGACGATGACGACGTCATCGCTCATATCTGCCCCGCCACCGCGCGCGCACAGCGCACCGCCCGCGCCCCGCCCAGCGGCGTCAGCACTTGCGGCGTCACCCGGCAGGCGTCGGTCACATGGCCGCAGCGGCTGGCCAGATAGCATCCGGCAGGCAGGTCGATCGGCGACGGGATCTCGCCCTGCAACGGGGCCGGCACCGGATGATCCACCCGCCGCCGGGTCGGGTCGGGGAACAGATGCGCCGCCAGCAGCGCCCGGGAATAGGGGTGGCGCGGATCGGTAAACACCTGTTCGACGGTGCCTTCCTCGACGATCTGGCCCAGATACATCACCGCCACCCGCTGGCACAGATAACGCACCGTGGTCAGATCATGGCTGATGAACAGGAAACTGATCCCCAGTTCGGCTCGCAGCCGCGCGAGAAGGTCGATCAGCCCGTTGCGGGCGCGCGGGGCCAGCACCGAGGTCGGCTCGTCCAGCACGATGAAATCGGGGTCACAGATCAGCGCGCGGGCGATGTTGATCCGCTGCAAGGCACCTGCCCCCAGCCCGCGCGGCTTGCGCATCAGCAGGTCCGCCGGCAGGTCCACCCGCGCCAATGCCGCCGCTGCCTTTTCTCGCCGCGCGGCGGCGTCGAGCGCGGTATGCAGCTTGAGCGGTTCGTCCAGCAATTGCTGGACTGTCCAGCGCGGATTCAGGCTGTCGAACGGGTCCTGAAACACGATCTGCACCCGTGCCCGCATCGCGCGCAAATCCGCCTTGGCGATGCCGGTCAGGTCACGCCCCTGAAACACCACCCGACCGGCGGTCGGCTCCAGCAGCCGCACCAGACAGCGCCCCACCGTGGTCTTGCCCGACCCGCTTTCGCCCACCAGCCCCAGCGCCTCGCCCTTGGCAATGGTCAGGCTGGCCGCATCCACGGCATGCACCACCGATGCCGAATGCCGGATCGGAAACTTTTTGGTCAACCCCTCGGCCCGGATGACCGCCGGGCCGCTGACCTGCGCAGGCCAGATCGCCCCCCGCTCGCGATACAGCCGCAGCACATCCCGACTGTAGGGATGCTGCGGATCGGCAAAGAATTGCCGCACCGGGGCGTCCTCGACGATCCGCCCCTCGTGCAGCACCAGCACCCGGTCGCAGTAGTTGGCAATCACGCCCAATTCCTGGCTGACCAGCAGCATGGCCGATCCGGTATCCTGCACCGTCTGCCACATCTGATCCAGAAACTGCGCCTGGATGGTGACATCCAGCCCGCTGGTCGGCTCGTCCGCGATCAGCAGGCGGGGTTTTGACGACAGCGCCATCGCGATCAGCGCCCGCTGCGCCATGCCGCCCGACAACTCGTGCGCAAAGGCCGCGACCCGGCGCTCGGGGTCGTTGATGCCGACCATGCGCAGCATCTCGACCGCTTTTGCCGCCGCCTCGGTGCGGCTGCCGGGGTTGTGCGCGCGCCAGACTGTGCCGATCTGGCGGCCGATCTTCAGCATCGGGTTCAGCGCGGCGCGCGGGTTCTGCACGATGATGCCGATATCGCGGCCGCGAATGGCGCGCAGTTCGGCATCGGGCAGGGTCAGCAGATCGCGGCCATGCAACAGAACCTGCCCGCCCGCAATCCGCCCGGGCGGGCGCACCAGCCCCAGCAAGGCCAGCGCCGCCGTCGATTTGCCGCTGCCCGCATCGCCGACCAGGCCCACCACTTCGCGCGCGCTGATCCGCAATGACAGCCCGTTCACCGGACTGACCGGCCCGCCCGCACCCGGATAGGTGACGCGCAGGTCGCGCACCTCCAGCAGCGGGGCATCATTCTTGCCCAGGCATCCCGGGTCCGGGCCGAGCCCGGATGTGTCGAACGGCAGCGTGCTATCCGCCTGCATAGCGCCGCTCCAACGCATTTCCCAGCACGGCAAAGCCGAACACGGTCAGCGAGATGGCGATGCCCGGAAACACCGAGGGCCACCATTCGCCCAGGATGATCTGGTTGGCTCCGGTGGAAATCATCAGCCCCCATTCCGGCGTCGGCGGGCGCACCCCGGCCCCGACAAAAGACAGCCCCGCCGTCAGCAGGATGGCGAAACCGATGGTGACCGAGGACTGGATCAGCGCCGGGGTCAGCGAATTGGGCAGCACATGGCGCAGCGCGATCTGCAATTCGGGCTGGCCCAGGGCGCGCGCTGCCTCGACAAAGCCGCGTGCGGTCTGGGCCATGACCTCGGCCCGGGTCAGGCGGATGTAGATCGGGGTATAGACGAAGGCCAGAGCGATGATGATGTTGGCGGTGGACCGCCCCGCCAGCGCCACCAGCACCATTGCGCTGATGAAGACGGGGAATGATTGCATCACGTCCGAGACACGCATCAGCAATTCGGTGCCCGCATTGCGGAAATAGCCGGCCAGGAGGCCGAGCAGCACGCCCAGCGCCAGCGACAGGCCATTGGCCAGCAGCGCGATCACCAGATCGGTGCGCGGCGCGGCGATCACGCGGCTGAACACGTCATAACCGGATACATCGGTGCCGAACCAATGCGGCGGATAGGGCAGGGTGCCGGTGATCTGGCCCCAGAGCAGGCCCGGAATCTGCGTCAGGCCAGGGGGCGGGACGGCCACGCGGGGGGTGGTCAGGGTCGGGCTGTAGGGGCCGATATGGGGGCCGATCAGGGCCAGCACAGTGACAACGGCGACGATGGCCACGCCAAAGCGGAACAGCCAGTCGGGGCGGGCGGGCGCAATCGCGGGCAGGTCGGAGGTGCTCATGCGGGCAGGCCGGGGCAGGTGACCGCCCCCCTCACCCCGGCCCTCTCCCCCATTGGGGAGAGGGAGGCGCGCTGCATGAAAGTCGGGGCAATGGGGCGGGTCAATAGGCGATCCTCGGGTCGATCAATGCATGCAGGATGTCCAGCAGCAGATAGACCGCCAGCGAAATCGCCGTGATCACCAGCACCACGCCCTGAATTGCCGGATAGTCGAAGGCCAGCACCGAGCGGACCGCGTATTGGCCGATCCCGCCCAGCGAGAATACCGACTCGACCAGCACCGCGCCGGACAGCATGAAGCCGTACAGGATGCCGATCAGCGTCATCGACGGCGCCATCGCGGCGCGCAGCGCATAGCGGGCGACGATTGCGCGCGGCAGACCTGCGGCATTGGCATAAAGCACGAAGTCCGACCCCAGCGCCCGGGCCATGTTCTGGCGCACCATCTTGATGATCGGCCCCGACAGCACAAAGGTCAGCACCGCGACCGGCAGCACCAGATGGTGCGCGGCCTCGGCGAACTTGTCCAGCCGCCCGGCCAGCAGAGTGTCGATCAGCATGAACCCTGTCACCGCATCGGGCGGCGTGGTCATCGGCGACAGCCGCCCCAACGGCGGCGGTGCCCAGCCGAGTTGATAGAAGAACACATAGACGAACAACAAGCCCCACCAGAATTCGGGCTGCGATCCGGCGAACAGCGAATAGACGAATACCCCCTTGTCCGCCCTGCCGCCCGGCCGCAACGCCGACAGCATCCCGACCGGAACTGCCACCGCAAAGGCGAACAGAAACCCCAGCGTGATCAGTTCCAGCGTGACCGGCAGATAGGCCGCAATCTCGGCGGCGACGGTCGAGCCGGTCACCCAACTGGTCCCCAGCGAGCCTTGCAGCAACCCCGCCTCTTGCCCCGGGGCCAGACCCAGATAGGCGGCCAGCTGGGTCATCACCGGGCGGTCCAGCCCCAGTTGCCGCTGGGCCTGGCCATAGGCCTCGGCAGAGGCGTTCATCCCCACCAGGCGGCTGACCGGGTCGGCAGGCAGGATGCGGATCAGAAAGAATACCGCCACCGTCAGGCCCAACAGCTGGACCACCCCGATCAGCAGGCGGCGGATGATGTAGCGGGACAGCATCGCGGGCTTTCGAAGGACAGATCGGCCCGGCAGATCGCTCTGCCGGGCCTTGGGGATCGGTCGCTGGCAGTTACTCGGCCATCGTCAGATCGGCATAGCGGATCGAGTTGTCGGGATACCAGCGCAGGCCGGTGATCGCGGATGAATAGGCCCACTGCGTCTTGTACTCGACGATCGGCAGCCAGGCGACATCGGCGGCCAGCATGTCCTGGATCGCGCCGACAGCCTCGGTCCGCGCCACCGGATCGGCCATCACGCGCGCGGCGGCCCAGGCGGCGTCCACCGCGGCGCTGCGGTAGTTGACCATGTTGTTGATGCCGCCGTTTTCGGGCGACACGAAGAACAACTGGACGGCATAGCCCGCATCGACTCCGATCGGTTTTTCCTGATCGTTCACCGCAAACGGCAGGTCGCGCTTGACCAGTTGGCGGTCGCCGAACTGGGTCTGGGGCAGCGGGTCAAGGCTGGCGGGGATGCCCACATCCAGCAGTGCGGTGTTGATGATGTTGGCGATGGGGCCAAGGGTGGATTCCTTTTCGGCCACATAGGACAGCCGGAACGCATCGGCAAACGCCTCCAGCCCCGCGCCACCGGGATAGCCTGCTTCGGCCAGCAGTGACCGCGCCATCTCGGGGTCATAGCTGAACTGGGCGCTGGCGCGGAAGCCGGGGTAGGACGACGGCACCAGCCCCATCCACTGCGTCGCCTGGCCGAAATAGCCGTTGGCGATGATCTGGTCAAAGGGGATCGCATGGGCAATCGCCTGCCGGATCAGCGGGTTGTCGAAGGGCGGGGTGGCAAAGTTCATGTGCAGGAACAGGTTTTCGTTGCCCACCACACCGCCGACGCTGACCCCGTCCTGACTGCGCAACGCATCAAATTCGCGCGGGGTCAGGCCGGTGACAAGCTGGGCCTGACCGGTCTGCAACACCACGACACGATTGGACGATTGCGGCACCCGGCGCACCGTCACCCGGTCGATATCGGGCGCACCGGCGAAATAATCGGGATTGGCGACGTAGCTGATTTCCTCGGTCTTGGTCCAGGTATCCAGGCAATAGGCCCCGAAACCGGGCGCATTGGTGTTGTTGACATAGTCATGCGACCAGGGGTCTTCGGCGGTGGCGTTTGCCTCCATCGTTTCCTTGTCGAAGATCAGCAGGCCAAAGATGGTCAGCACCGGCAGGAACAACTGGTTCGGCTCCGACTGGCGGATCTGCACGGTGTAATCGTCGATCCTGACCACCGCATCGCCGAGTTCCTTGGCCGCCGGATCATCGCCGAACACCTCGACCCCGAAGCCGGCGATGGAACCGACATTGGACAAGAACCAGCCGATCGGCGCCGCGCCCGACACCGATTTGGCGCGGGCAAAGGTATAGACCACGTCATCGGCGTTGAACGTCGCGCCGTCACAGCCCACCACACCCTGGCGCAGGGTAAAGGTCCAGGTCAGCGTCGCCTCGTCAAAGCTCCAGCTTTCGGCCAGGCGACCCTCGAAGGTGGCAAAGTCCGACAGCGTGACGCCGGTGTCGTTGACGGCCCCGGCGGCATAGCCGACCAGCGGCTCCATCAACGTGACCATGCCCTGCTGGCTGGCCGGAATGGCGGCGGTCGGGCCGTCATAGTTCAGGCCGGCCGGCACATCCTCGGCCAGGATCAGAATCTCTTGCGCAAGCACAGGGGCCGCGACCGCAGCGGCCAGAAACGCACCAATCGACATCGAAGTGAGCCTGTTTCCCATCACGGAACCTCCCCGGGGTTGGCTGGATTTGTCCGGACAAATCACGCATCACTTTGGCCACCTGTCAAGCGGCATTCGGGGCAGAATGTGGCAGGTGGGGGATTGACAGTGCCCGATTTGGGGCGAGATTTGTCCGGACAAATCCCTGATGCGTTGGACGCGGGCAGAGGCGGGTGCAAGATGCGGATTGTGGTGCTGTTCAACCTTCGGCCCGGCGTTGACCCCGAGGTTTACGAATCCTGGGCGCGCGGCACTGATTCGCCGAAGGTCAACGGCCTGGCCTCGATCAAGGGGTTCAGCGTCCTGGCGCTGACCGGGATGCTGATGGGCGACGGCGCGCCGCCCTTTCAGTATGCCGAGGTGATCGACATCGCGGACATGGAGCAGTTCGGCCGCGATGTGGCGACGCCTGCGATGCAGGTGATCGCCAGCGCGTTCCAGGCCTTTGCCGACAACCCGCTGTTCATCACCACGCGGGAGGTGGCGTGATGTCCCTGGTGGCCGGGGTGCGCGCGCGATGAGTTTCCATTGGCCCGACCGTGCCCGCCTGGCGATGTCCTTTGTCATCAATGTCGAAGAAGGCAGCGAGATGAGCGTGGCGCGCGGCGACAAGGGCCCCGAGCCGGTGGACGAGCTTGGCGTGGTGCTCAAGATCCCGATCCGCAATTACGGCAACGAATCCAACTACCTTTACGGTCTGAACGCCGGTGCGCCGCGCGTGTTCGGCGCGTTTGCCGCCGCTGGCATCCGCTGCACCGTCACCGCTGCCGCGCAGGCGCTGGAACTGGCCCCGCATGTGGCCCGGATGATTGTCGAGGGAGGGCACGAGACCTGTTCGCATGGCTGGCGCTGGGTGCATCAATTCAGCCATGACGAGGCGCGCGAGCGCGACTTCATCGCCCGCGCTGTCACCAGCATCGCCGCCAGCACCGGCACCCGGCCCTATGGCTGGCTGTCGCGCTATCTGCATACCGACCGCACCCGCGAACTGCTGGCCGAGGCGGGATTTCGCTATCACATGGACGATTACGCCGATGATGTGCCGCGTTGGGACGTGGCGGGTGGGCGGCCCATCGTGATCGTGCCCTACGCGCTTGATACCAATGACATGAAGTTCTGGCTGGCCCCCGGTTACACCCCGGCGCAATGGCTGGATTACGCGGTCGAGACGTTTGACCGGCTGTATCACGAAGGCCTGCATGCCCCCCGGATGATGTCGCTGGGCCTGCATCTGCGCATCATCGGGCGGCCGGGACGGATCGGCGCGCTGGAACGCTTCATCGCCCATGTCCGCGCGCATCCCGGCGTCTGGTGCGCCACGCGGTTGCAGATCGCCGATGCCTTTGCCGCTGCGGTGCCCGCGCCATGACGGCAGATGCGATCCGGGTTGCCGATCATGTGGCGGGCGTGACGCTGGCCGCGCTGCCCCTTGCGGCGGTGGCGGCGGTCAAGACGTTTCTGCTCGATACGCTGGGTGTCGGGCTGGCCGGGGCGGCGGGGGCGCAGGTTGGCGATCTGGCGCGTCTGGCGGCAAGCTGGGGCGCGGCGGATGAGGCGACCGTCTGGCTGACCGGCCAGCGGATGAGTGCGGCGAGTGCGGCGCTGGTCAATGCCTATCAGATTCACTGCCTGGAATATGACTGCGTGCACGAAGGCGCGGTGCTGCATCCGATGGCCACCATCCTGTCGGCAGTGCTGGCCTTTGTCGAGCGTGAGGCCGCGCAGGGGCGCCGCGTGGCGGGGGCCGATCTGATCGCCGCGATTGCGGCGGGGGTGGATGTGGCGACGCTGCTGGGCATGGCCGCGCGCGCGCCGATCCGGTTCTTTCGCCCCGCCACAGCGGGCGGGTTCGGCGCGGCCGCTGCGATTGCCCGGCTGCGGGGCATGGACCGGCGCGGCGTGCTGGATACGCTGGGCGCGCAATATGCCCAGGCCAGCGGCACGTTGCAGCCCCATGCCGAAGGCTCGCCCATGCTGGGGATGCAGGTCGGCTTCAACGCCGCCGCCGCCATTCGCAGCGCCGATCTGGCGGGCGCGGGGTTTCGCGGCCCGCATGACTGGATCACCGGGCAGTACGGCTATCTGCCGCTGTTCGAAGGCGATTTCGACCTGCCGCCGGTGCTGGCGACGCTGGGGCAGGTCTGGCAGATCACGGCGATGTCGCACAAACCCTGGCCCTCGGGGCGGCTGACGCATGGGGTCGTGGACGGGCTGGGCCAGTTGATGGCGCGGCACGGCTTTGCCCCCGACGCCATCGCCGGGATCACGGCGCATGTGCCGCCGCTGGTGCATCGACTGGTCGGTCGCCCCGATCTGCCCGACCCCGAGCCGAACTATGCCAAGCTGTGCCTGCCCTATGTGGCGGGGGTGTTTCTGGCGCGGGGCCGGGTGGACGTGCCCGAGTTCCGCCCCCCGGTGCTGTACGATCCGGCCGTGCACGCCCATGCGGCCAAGGTGACGGTGATCCTGGATGCCAACCCCGACCAGAACGCGCTTGACCCGCAGACCATCGTGGTGACGCTGGTTGATGGCGCGCGCCACGCGATCACCTTGCCGCATGTCTATGGCCATCCTGCAGTGCCCTTGACCCCGGACGAGAACGTGGCCAAGTTCCGCCGCTGTCTTGGCTTTGCCCCGCGCGCCATTCCCGCCGCACAGGCCGATGCCCTGATCGCCGCCATCGCCGGGCTGGAACGCCCGGATGACGTGGCGGCCCTGATCCCGCTGCTGGTGGCCCCATGATCGCGCGCCGTTCCCTGCTGTTTGCCCCGGCCAACCGGCCCGATATCCATGCCAAGGCCTTGGCATCGGCGGCCGA
>Ga0105044_10008695_pt1 | contig 13924 bp, 11 predicted proteins | sample MAT01_FD_78092 | JGI IMG/M metagenome (GOLD analysis project Ga0105044, IMG submission 78092) | Freshwater microbial communities from Lake Fryxell liftoff mats and glacier meltwater in Antarctica - MAT-01 | ecosystem: Environmental > Aquatic > Freshwater > Ice > Liftoff microbial mat | place...
TAAAAGATATTTTCAACTAAAAGCAAAACTATTTTATAAGACTAAGGCCTTCCAAAGCGGAAGCATCGTCTGGTCTGTTCAACAACGCTTTGGTAAGTAATATTCTAGCCTCTCTCATTTTTCCCATTTGCAAATAACTCCAGCCCAACATATGATTCCCATCGTAATCGAAAGGATAAAGATTTACAACGCGTTCAAAATACTTTTGTGCTGTTGGATAATCTTTTCTGCTATAGTAAATCATTCCCAATCTGAAATTTGCAGTTGAATTTTGCGCATCGAACTCTAAAATCTTTTTGTATTGCACAATTACTTGTTCCCAATTTCCGAGAGCTGCTGCTGGGTAAACGAAGCCTAATCTAGCTTCAACAGAATATTGTTTAAGTGAAATTGCATTTTGATAATAGGTCATGCTTTGAGAAAATTGGCCCGCTTCGTAGCTCAACCAAGCCAAACGTATATTGATTTCGTAAGAATCTTCTTTATATATTTCTTTTAAAATTGCTATTGCTTTAGTAAATTCGGATTTAGTTTCTAAAGAGTAACTTTGTTTAAAAGTTGCAATTTCTTTTTCATCGTTCTGGGCTATCAAAATTTGACCCGATAAAATAATTAAAATAGAAAGGATTTTATTTAAAGTGCTCATATTTATTTGTATTAAGTTGTTTCTTTTTTTAATTAATAAATATCGTTGCGCGTTGCAATTATTTTTGAAGAATTAGATTTTGCTACAAATTCATTAATTTGACCATCTAAAAGAGTTATTTCGAAGGATAATCTTTTTTGCTGTGCCCCAAATACATTTTTTATAATGCGAGATCTCAATCGAATTAATTTTGGATTGAATTGTGAATCAATTTCTGTATACTCTAATTGGTAATTAACTTTTAGAAACTGATAAAATGGAGCTACGAAATCTTGTAGAATTCTTGTTACTCCTGTTTTTAATGTATGAATAGGTAATTGGTCTTTTAAAATTATATCAGGATAAAAACCTAATAATACTTGATAAGCAGCCAAATAAAATTGGTACAATAATGATTTTCTATTCCCGTGAAAACTAAGGAAATAAAACATTGTTCCGTTATTTAAAAAATAAGCAAATGCTCCTGTTTGGTGGCAATAAATATAAGCTTGATTGTAAATATTTACTTTAATTTCCCATTTTGTATTGCTCTTCTTTTTTCTATTTAATACCTCAAATTTTAAGAATTGCCCTGGAATAAATCCAAATGCTTCTTTTAATAAAGGATTGATTTCAATATTTTGAATGGTATCATTTTCTTTAGGAGACTCGAAACAGATTAACTTTTGGAAGTTTTTTTCTTGTTTCAAATAATAACTAATGGGCCATAACATGGTGGAGGAGCCAACATAAGGAGTTGGCTGTACTTGAAAGTGGATGTGTGGTTGTGGCGATCTACCTGAGTTTCCGAGCAATGCAATGATATCTCCTTTCCTCACATAATCACCCAAAGAAACTCTGAAAGATCCTTGCAAAAGATGGCTAATTTGCGAATACAGTTGCTCTCCATGTTTTATTACAATACTATTTCCCCAGTTATTTTCGAGATTTACTTTACCTGGCTCATTTTCATCCACATTTGCATGAAGATCAACAACTAACCCATCTGCAGGCGCCAAAACTGGTTTCTGCCACGAGTAATAATCTTTCAATTCATTTCCATTGTTTTGGAAAATTTTACCTTGTTCATCTAACAATTCAAAATCTAAAGCATGCCTCCAATCGCCTCTATGCGTGTGCTCTCCGTCATAACCTTGCGTTACTGTCCATTTTCCAAAAAATGGCAATTGCATCAGAAATAAGGTCGATTTTTTAAAACGTTCTAAACCACTGGAAAAAGAATAAAGATTTACTTCAGGAGAATAGTGTTGAATTCCTGTAAGGAAAAGATGTTTTGGCCAAACTCTTAGTTTTAATAAATAAATAATAGAAACAACAATTAAATTAAAAGGCATTGAATACAGCGGTAGTTGAACTACTTGCAAAGCAACTCCAATCGAACTATTTAATATTGCAATTAAAGGTGAAACAATAAGTACTAAGAGCACAGACCAAATAGATGGAATTATAAAAAATCCTCCCAAAGCAATCGAACTTAAAATAAAATTAAATCCGATAAAACTGTAAGTTAATTCTGTGAGATCGCCTCCAACAAATGAATAAAAGTAATATCCAATATAAAATCCTAAAATAGAAAGCATAAATGCAATTCTTGAATAAATTACTAACGCAATTGCAGCAATAACTCCTACTACAAGATTATATTGAAAAAAAATTGCTCCCAGAGATCTGAAATAAACTCCCATTTGAAAGGGAAGTGGATAATTTTCTATTTTCATTATCCAGTCTACAAATGTTTGTCCTCCTATTGCATATAATTCATTGTAGGTGTAAATTCCCCTTTCACTTAAATCAAGTGCATTGTAGGAACGAGTGGCAAGTAGCAATAGCCAAATAGTGATGATAAAAGGGAAACTAAGAAATGGCAATCCTTTTAATGCAAAAGAGCCGCTCATCCAAACTGTGATTAACAAAGATAGCAGAGCACCAAAGATTAATATTACTAAAAATGGGAGACTAAATTTGAAATATGCTCCAATACACAAACCAACCGAAAGGCTATTAAAACTATATATTCCTGTTTTAATTAATTCCCCATGTAACCCAATAATTTTTGCAGCAACTTGGGTAACTATTACTGCAATAAGTCCACTGAGTCCAGCATAGAAATCAAAGAAAGTTAGCACTAACAACAAAGTTGCTAGTGCTTTTCTTTGAGAAAAAAATACTTGAGCGTAACTACTCAACACACCTTCAAGTAAATTCTTAAAAGATAGAGTCCAGTAGTTCGAAACGCTTTTAGCCATTTAAAATTAAAGCTTGGATTTTTTCAAGTGTTCGGGCATTACTTCCATTCTATTCAAATCATCAACAGTTTCTTTATTTCTGATAATGTGAGTTTTGCCTTCACTATCTATAAGTACAACGTTAGGTCTCATTGCAATAAACTGCATCCATTGTGTCATGTTGTAAGCCCCAACAGTATGTATCACAGCATGATCGCCTTTCTTAAGCGGCGGTAAAGTTACACTTTCGCGAACGATATCAATATTCATACAAAGTGGTCCGTATATCACTGCATTTTCGGTATGATTTCCTGATTCCTCTACTGGAGAAATTCTGTGATCGAACCAAAATGAAGTAAACAAAAGATTCACACCCATATCCATGACTATTGCACGTCTTCCGTCACTTAATCTTTTATTTGCAATTACAGAACCTGCAAGAAATCCCGCTTCATCAATTAAAGCTCTTCCACTTTCTAAAATAAGCATGGGCAGGTTTTCTTTTGTAAAACCAGCATTCAATAAAGTTCCACAAATGGCATCTGCATAATCGTCGAAGGAAGGAATGGTATCAGCACCAGGAAGGAACGAACCTTTCAACGTATTTTTAGATGCAAATCCTCCACCTAAATCAATGTATTCTATATTTTGCTTGTATTTTAATTTGATGCCAAGTGCTAAATCAGCTAGTTTATTAGCTGCTACTGCATAGGCATTTGCAGAAAGCATAAATGTTCCGATATGACAATGTAAACCAACCAAATCCATTTTATCTGTTAAGATAATTTTGTTGATTGCGTCCCAAGCTTGGCCTGTTTCGTAATTAAAACCGAATCTGTCCCACATTGGATAAACGCCAGTATCCATATTTACGCGAATGGCAACTCTGGGACGTTTTTTAACTTTTGAGGTTAATTCTATAATTTGATACAATTCATCGAGGTGGTCGATATGAATTAATGAATCGTTTTCAATAGCTAAAAGAAGATCTTCATCTGTTTTTTCAGGACCATTAAAAATGATGTTTTTACCTTGTACACCATTACCTAGTGCTTTTTTGTATTCGAATATAGAAACAACCTCGGCCCAACATCCTTCTTGATGGAATACATTACAAACCGCGTTTATATAGTTTGTTTTGTAAGACCAAGCAAACTGAACTTTTGGGTACCTAGAAGTGAAAGCTCTGTGGGCTTCACGGTAAGTTTGACGAATTTTTCTTTCTGAAATGATAAAAACAGGCGAACCGTATTTTTGTATGATTTCTTTAACAGAAACGCCATCAATGTGACTAAGCGGTGCATGCAATGATTTTGTACCGAATTTATTTGTAACACCTGAATTAAGACTCGTAATAACAGGGCGCTCGTAGCGAAGTTTTTCTGAGGTTTGTGTTGACATGAGTTTTTTAATTTTTATAATTCTCCAAGAGTGGAAATTTGTTGAAATTCTGAAAGTGTAACGATGTTGTCCCAAGAATATCGGACGAATAACTTTCCAATATCATAATTTTTAAATGCAGCTACTTTTTCATTGAAAGCTAATTGAATAGCTGCTGCAGGCAAATTTTGTCCCGAAGCAACAGCCAAATACACCCAAGCAGGAAACCTTGGATTTATTTCTACAATATAAAGGGTGCCATTTTTATCTTTAATTAATTCTAATTCCATTCCACCTCTCCATTTGTTGGCTGCAATTAATTTATGGGTCATTTCAATTAATCGAGGTTCATCAATTGTAATTCCAGCCCAAGCTTTTCCTTTTTCTGTAATGTATTGTTTTCGCATTGGAACAGCGCCAATGGTATTTCCTTTTCCATCACCTAAGGCCACCACATTGTACTCGTTACCGTAAACAAATTGCTGAAGAATTATAGGAAGCCCCCATTTTGCTTGTGTTTTATGGAAATAGGAATAAACTTGTTCTAAGTTGTAGGCAATGTATGCATCGTAAAATTTGCCTTTTACAACTACTGGATATTCAAAGTTTTTTAGAGCGTTTGGTACTTCAGAAATAGAGCCAATGGTAATTGACAAAGGAACTGAAAGTCCGTATTTTTCTCCAAATTCGGAGAGTCGGTATTTATGTCTTTCTTCGAATTGGTCAGAAGTTGGTAGAAATGTTTTTATCCCCATTTTTTCCAAATCAGGTGCAATTTTCATGAACGTAAAAAGCTCAGCATCAAAATTTGGAAAAATGAAATCTAATTTTTCAATTTCGTGAATGTATTGCAACCGAAGCATTAAATTTTCTGTTCCTTCAGAAGGGAAAGGAACGGAATAGCTTTTATCCACTAAATCGTGCATGAAAAGACCTGGTTCTAGGTTGTCATAAGAAATTCCAATAATTCTAATGTCTTTTCCTTTCCAATCTCTTAAAGCCCTTATTACAGGAATTCCAGGTCCAGGATTGTCTGTATTGTTGAGTCCAGAAACTGCGACGGTTAATTGCTGTTTCATATTCTGTCGGCCAATTGATGTTTTACTAATAAATTGCAAAAATCATAAAGGTCTTTTTCTACTGTTTGCGGTTCTGTTTGATACCTTTCCACAATTGCATCAATAATATCTTTTTCGGTTAGGGTTCGTTTCATCAATTGAATGATTTCAACTCCTATTGGATTGATGGAATAAGAATCTCCAGTACTTGGGTCGAATACAAATCCCGTATCACTCACGGCTATGTTACCTTTGATTTTCAGCTGCATATTAATTTGTTTTTGGTAAATGAGCCGAGTTGACCGCTCTATTTTAGAATGGTTTAAATATCAAGAATTATTTTCACTATTTAATTTGTAACTGAAACGTTATCAATCAATAAAAATAAAACTATATCAATTCAATTTAATGAAGGATTGAAAGACTTAATTTATTGATAATCAGTTTCAAGTCTGATTGCATTTGTACAGGTTCCCCATCAATATTTACCAATTCATTAGTTAAGCGTTTAATTGAAATGGAAGAAGTTGTGAAAGTTTCAACCTGTTTATGCCTATGAATTGTTTTGGTAAATAAACGAAAAGCAAGAGAAGGAATATTGTACCAAGCGCAACGATGTATAATCATAACATCGAATAATCCGTCATTTAAAAGAGCTCGAGGCGCCGTGTAAGCATTGTTACCAAATTGATTCCCATTGTTTACAGTAATAAGGAATGCAGTAATTTTTCTTTCAATTCCGTTATAGAAGATAGTATAGGTTCTGGGTTTGTAAAGGTTAAACTCTGATATTGCAATTTTTGCATAATTGAATAAACCTCTTGTAACAGAAGTATGAAATTTTCCAGCAACGTGGGCGTCAAAACCAATACCAGCTAAATTTATAAAATGATTTTCATTGATAAACCCAGAATCGATGCTTAATATTTTAAACCGTAGTATTATGTTTATTGCTTTTTTAAGGTTGAATGGAATGTTCAATGCTCTTGAAAGTCCGTTACCCGAGCCCATTGGAATAATACCTAGCGCTGTTTTTTGATTGATTAATTGGGTCGCAATATTATTTATTGTACCATCGCCTCCAACAGCAATTATAGCATCAAAACCATTATTTACTGCATCTTTGGCAAGAGAAATTATGTCCTCGCTGCTTTTAGAAACAATTATTTCTGCATCAATATTTTTATCCCGAATTAATTCTTTTATTTTTTCAGGAAGATGTGTTTTATTTTTGCCTCCAGAAATAGGATTGATGATAAACCTGAATCTTTTTTTCAATTTATTTTAGTTGCAGGTAGTGTTGAATGTGCTGCATTAATTCATTGTTAACGGCACCATTGCCTGCCAACAATTCTTTCCCGAAAATGTAATCGTTTCCTCCTTTATAATCGCTAACTGCACCTCCAGCTTGTTTTACTATTAAGGCACCAGCAGCAACATCCCAAGGACTTAATCCATATTCATAAAATGCTTCGAAACGACCACATGCTACATAGGCTAAGTCTATAGCAGCAGAGCCAAGTCTTCTTACACCATGCGTATTTTGAATAAGATATTTAAAAAGTTCGACCCATTGGTCCAATAAACCTTCAAATCGGTAAGGGAAACCAGTAACTAAAAGTGAGTCTTTCAATAATGCCCTTTTGGAAACTGAAATTACTTTTTCGTTTAAAAAGGCATTTCCACCAGCAACAGCATGAAAACATTCGTTATTACTCATTTCATAAATCACACCTAGAATTACTTTTTGTTCATGCATTAAGGCAATACTGATGCAAAATAAGGGTAGACCGTGGATGAAATTTGTAGTACCATCAATAGGATCAATTATCCATTTGTAAGTTTTATCTTCTTGATTAACGGTATTTTCTTCTGTAATGAAACCCGCCTCAGGAAGTAAACCTCTTAGTTCATTTACGAGTAATTGTTCTGAAGCTTTATCTACATAAGTAACAAAATCATTGGTGCCTTTTGCTTCAACGCTAGAACCAACTAATCTTTTTTGTTCCAGTAGAATAAATTTGCCAATATGTTTGGTGACTTCACACACCTTTTGACATAAAATTTCGAGTTCTTCAACGTTTTTCATGAGAATGTGCTAGTTTTTTTGTGTACCAAACACCAAAAATTCCTAACAATACGAGTAAGGTTGAAATAATTTGAGCTTGAGTAATACCAATGCCGAAAATGTTGTACAAAGAATTTACGCGGATACTTTCTATTAAAAATCTTTCAGCTCCATTCATTATGAGGTAAATGCTAAATAAAAGACCAGGAGTTGTAATTTTCTTGCGAATTGCCCAAAGAATTGCAAATAGGACAATGGCCATGCATGTTTCGTAAAACGAGGTAGGAAATACGGGTTGAGGTAATTCGTGGCACCATCTTCCCACGCAACCAGGAATTGGAATTCCTTCATTGTTTACATTGTGTGGAAATTTAAAAGCCCACATCCAATCAGGCAAGAAGCTCATCCAGTTAGGTTTAGGAGCTAAGTTAACGATACCCCAATCTCCATCACCAGATATTTGGCAGCCAATTCTTCCAACTCCATAAGATAGCATTAAAGCTGGTGCGCAAGCATCCGTTAAATGAATTGCCGGTAAGCCGTTTTTGCGCCCATACCGAATTATTAAAAAGGCGGCTACAATTAAACCTCCATAAAATGTTAATCCCGAAAACGAAAAAAGAGCACCAATTGGGTCTGCAAAAAATTCAGAAGGATTTTCGAGATTGTGAAAAATTTTAGCACCTAAAAATCCACCTACAACACCCAGTAAAATAATATTTCCGACATGATCTGCAGGTTTCAATTCTATACTCCTTTCTTCCGGTTTAGGCAGAAGTTGAGCTTTACTTTCTCGGTTTCTCCAATAAGTCATAAGAGCCGCTACAATTAAACCACCGAATAAATTTCCTTTGAACGAGAGCAAGGTACTTTGAGGGTCATTAGAAAATTCCGCGTAATTCAGAACCATATAAATCAACTTAAAGCCAATGAAAAAGCCAATTAAAGCGGATGAAATATAATCTGTTATGGTAGCTGGAGCGCCAACAATTATCTTTCTGAAAGAGGGTTTAAAAATTCCTAAAGCTTGTTTTCTTTTTAATTCTAAGGAAACAAGATAGGCTGCAACAGCAAATGCAATGGCAACGAAGAAACCAAACATTTGAATAGGCAATTGTATATTGATGCCTAGGGTTTTTAGAAATTCACTTAGAGTTGGATACATGCAATTTAGCTCTTATTGGAGCAGTACAAATGTAGAACTTTCAATCATTGTTCCTACAACAATGCCCGATTCATTGATTTCATTGAGTGTAAATGGTTGGATAGTATTTACCAATGTATTGTTGAATGGAGTGCGCACTTTTATGTAGTTGTCGGTAAAGCCATACATGAATTCTCCCTCTTTTTCAGCTTCCCAGAGTACGTTTAAAGTTTTTCCAAGATGAGTTTTATAAAAAAAGCGTTTCTTCTTTTCAGAAAGAGTGTGGAGCATTTTACTTCTTTCGGCTCTTTCTTTTGCGGGCACAATCTCTTGAAGTTCAGCAGCAAGTGTATTGTCTCTTTCAGAATAGGTAAAAACATGCAAATAAGAAATATCGAGTGCTTGAATGAAGTTGTAAGTTTCCATAAAATCTTCGGTAGTTTCCCCAGGAAAACCAACAATTACATCAACTCCAATGCAGGCATGAGGAAGAAGCTGTTTGATTTTCTCTACTTTTTCTTGGTACAATTCCCTTTGATACCTGCGTCTCATTGCTTTTAGGGTTTTGTTATTGCCCGATTGCAATGGAATGTGGAAATGAGGTACAAATTTATTGGATTGTGCTGCAAACTCTATAATTGGGTCTGAAAGTAAGTTGGGTTCAATGGAAGAAATTCTTATCCGTTCCAAGTCTTCTAATAAGTCGAGTTGTTGAATAAGTTCAAAGAAGCTTTCACCATTGTGTCGCCCAAAATCGCCCGTGTTTACTCCTGTTAATACAATTTCTTTTGCCTTTGTTTGTGCAACTAATTCTTGTGCTGCATGCATTGTTTTTTCAATAGATTCGCTGCGACTTTTTCCTCTTGCTAACGGTATGGTGCAAAATGAGCAAGAATAATCACAACCATCTTGAATTTTGAGGAATACTCGTGTTCTTTCTCCGAATGAATAGGAGGGGACAAAAGTGTTTACATTTTCAATTTCACAAGCATGTATTTGCGCTTTTAGTACTTTTTCTGTGTTTTGAAGGTATTGAAGAATGTTAAACTTTTCGTTCGCACCCAAAACAACATCTACACCTGGTATTTCAGCTATTTCTTCTGGTTTTAATTGTGCATAACAACCAATTATTGCTACAAAGCCATGCGGTGAAATGCGCATCGCTTTATTAACGAGTGCCTTACATTTTTTATCCGCATTTTCGGTAACTGAACAAGTATTGATAATGAAAATATCAGGGCTCGCTTCGAAATCTACCTTTTCGAATTCTTTTTCGGGAAACAACCTCGCTATGGTGGATGTTTCCGAGAAATTTAATTTACAACCTAGGGTATAAAATGCTACTCGTTTCATTTTTATGGTTTGCAAAAGTAAGAAAAAGTGGCAAACAGCAGTTCAAATTACCTACATTTTGGAAAGATTTATCAATATTTATAAATTTAATTAATTGATTTACAGAAATATGAGTGTTATTTTGCATGTTTGAAAAACACATTACTTGCATCAAATTAAAAATAAACTACATTTGCATTCCCAAAAAATGAACATGGCCCGTTCGTCTAGGGGTTAGGACACCAGATTTTCATTCTGGTAACAGGGGTTCGATTCCCCTACGGGCTACATAAAAAATTAAAAGTCTAAACAATGGCTAATCATAAATCATCAATCAAGCGTATTCGTTCAAATGAAACGAAGAAAGTAACGAACCGTTATTTTCACAAGACAACTAGAAACGCGCTGAAGAAACTCAGAGGTACTTCTGATAAGAAAGAAGCAGCTACTTTATTAATTGAGGTTACTTCCTTATTAGACAAATTAGCAAAAAGAAACGTAATTCATAAAAACAAAGCTGGTAACTTGGTAGGAAAAGTTACTCGTCATGTGAATGGATTGAAGTAATATTAAATCATTTTTTTTACAGCTGCAAGAAATTGCGGCTTTTTTTGTTTCTATACTTCTGATTACCAGCCTTTAACAAGAAGGCCTTTCGCTGCTTTTAGGCTACACTTTTGGTATTTTGAATAAGCTAAAGCTGCAGCGTTTCTAATTTCTTCATCTGATTTATTGCTTAAAAAAGCAGAAATAGCATCATGTAACGTATAGGCTTCAGGACACATTAATCCAGTAGTCCAAACAAGGGGAATAATATGAGCATTTTTAAGATGTGGGGCAAAGTAACTTTTGCTGTAACAAGCCAATGCAATGCAATTTCGTTGAATGGAATCTTTATTTACAAACGATTCTAATAGTTGAAAATCCATTAAGCCATCGTGACCGATGTACGTTAGAAGACTCGCGTTGCCGTACGTTCCAATAATTTGATTTTTAAGATGTAGTGTGTCTTTTCTTAGGCCCGCGCTGCTTTCCATGAAATCTACCGTACACTTTTCTATATTTTTACCATTGTATGCATCAGCTATTAGATACCAATTTTTTGAAACATGTTTGAATATGATTCTTTCAAGAAGCACAGAGTCGATTTTTTGAATCTTTATCTTTTTCCACTCCGCACTTTTTGAGAAGAATGTTTTTATACCGAATGCACAGCCCCAGTAAAGATTGTTATCGGGATCTTGCCCATTTCCAATTTTAGCAGGAACGGGAACTATTCCTTGATACTTATTATCACAGAGCGCCACAAAAACATGAATGGTTTTGAAAGTGGAATCAATAAAAACTACATTATTTGATTCTAGATTCCCTCCAGTTGTTTTGGTTTCATTCGAAGTTTGAATAGTCTGTGCGTCGCAACCTGTTTGAATCAACAATAAGAAGCCTATCCATGAGGAATTTTTCCAATTCATAATACGAGAAGAATTTTTCTTTAAACTTAATTGCTTTTATCAACGCCTATACCAAAATAGAAAAGACGCCACCAATGGCGAAAATTTGAATGAAATCTACTGTTCTAATATATCTATAGTACTTGCAATTCTTAGAATCTGTTTTACTGCAATAACAAGAAATATAGATAGAAGTTAAAGTGTCTTTTCTCGTTTTGTCATGATTATTTTAGAATTATTCAAATATTATTGTTAGCTCTACTCTTCTATTTTTTTGCCGTCCTTCTGGTGTTTTATTTGATCCAATAGGTTTCGTGTGCCCAAACCATTCAGATTTTAATTGTGCCTTTTTTACGCCTTGTTGGTTGAGGTATTTTTCAACTGCAAATGCTCTATTTTTAGACAATAGCAAATTAGCAGCGGGCTTTCCTACATTATCTGTATGTCCAGAAATCAATAACTTCCAATTAGATTTTTCAACCAATAAATCCCCTAATTCATTCAATGATTCAAAAGACACTGCTTTTATAACTGCTTTACCAGTTTCAAATTCAAGGTCTTCGAAAGCGGTTTTTATAATGAGTTGTTCTTCTACATTCAATGCTGGACAACCATTGTTTTGTGAAGTTCCCGGAATTGTAGGACATTTATCTAATGCATCTCTAACACCATCTCCATCTTGATCAGAGAAAGGACAGCCGTTATTTTCAGGTGGGCCAGGCATTGTAGGACAATTATCCACTTCATCTTTAATTCCATCGTTATCCGTATCTTTAAAAGGGCAACCTTTAAGTTGAATAGGACCGGGCTCATCAGGACAAACATCCAATTTATCAATTAGGCCATCGCCATCCCTATCTGGGCAGCCATAGAATTTCCTAGAACCAGCAGCATCAGGACATTCATCACTTTTATCAGGTATACTATCTCCATCTGTATCTGGGCATCCTCCAAAATATTTACTTCCAAAAAAGTCTGGACATTCATCTTCTTTATCAGGAATACTATCATTATCTCTGTCGGGACAGCCATTCAAATAAGCAGGACCTGCAATGTTTGGGCATTCGTCTTTAGAGTCAATTATACCATCGTCATCTTTATCAGGACAACCATTGTATTCTGGTTTTCCAGCAAAGTCGGGACATAGATCAAGTTTGTCGATAATTTTATCATAGTCTCTATCCGGACAACCCTTCATTTCAGTGGAGCCCTTTTCAAGAGGGCATTCATCATATTTGTCGGCTATTCCATCGTTATCTCTGTCGGGACAGCCATTCAAACCAAACGGGCCCGGTTTGTCGGGGCATTCATCTTTCTTATTGGGTATTCCATCGTTATCGTTATCACAATAATTTGGTCGGTCGTCAAAATATCCTGAAACCAGCGTTAAGCCCGCTCTTAAGTTAATGCTACGTGCATTGTATTGCCCAAATAGTCCAATTATATTATCGGTGGCCACAACAAATTGGGTAAGTCCTAAGTTAAAAACGAATCCAGTTCCAAGATTTTGAAAAGTATTGTTGTGGTAAGACCAGTTTACGTTAAACTCTAAAATTTGACTGAATCTTTTAGTAAAACCGAGTGAAACGGAAGACTGCATATAACCTTTAAAGAAACTTCCAAGAAATAGAAGCCTGAATTCATTTTGAGGATTAAAGGCATATTTTGTTCCTAAATAGAATCTGCCAGGTAGCAGGGAAGTGTAACTCTCGTATCGTTCTTTAATATTGAAAATTCCACCCAAAGAATCCAAGTATTTTTGCACACCATTTTTAATAGTGTCTGTACTGTTATTTCCTCCTTCAGAAAAAAATTGGTTTAATGGAATGCCTGTAAAAGAGAAGTTAGGCACCGAATTATAGTAATTTATAGGTTGATATTTCCATCTAATTTTTCCAATATCCAATACACTAGCAAACACTTCGAATTTATCATTTATAGTATATTGCCCACCAATATCGGCGGCAAAACCGCGGTTTCCTCTTTCGAAAAGGTATCTCCAAGATTTTAAAGAATCTGTTGTAAATCCTTTAAGTCCAGAGGTATTAATTAAAATATCAGTAGTTCCTGTTAAATCAAAAGTTGGATTTGCAGTATTTAAGTTTATCGTACTTTTTTGGATATCAACGTTTTCCATCCCGTGTAAATACTTCAATGAAAAGCCTAAACGGAATTTACAATTAAAATCACGAGAAAGTCCAAAAGCATATTCTCGATAATGAGTTGCATTCAATTGGATATTTCCCAATTCGACAGTTTCGCCCAAAAATTGGGTGTTTCCATTCACACCAAGTTTTAAAAGGTCTTGAGATATTCTTGTTCTGATACTAACTTTTTCAGTAATTCCGCCATTCACATACCAACGGCCTTCTCTCCAACCAAAGCTGAGAATGTCTGTACTCAAATTGGCCATTATTTGCGGATTTCTTTTGATATTATTGAGAAATCCCTGAAAATCGAAATAAATAGAATCTGTAGTTCCCTTTCTTTTGATGAGGTCTCTATAGGTAAAGCTGTTGTTCCCAAAATTCGCATAAGCATTTGAAATTATAGGAACTCCTAAATAAAAATCAGCTTGAGGTAAAAAAGCTGGATTTACATTAACAATATGCGGATTATA
>Ga0105044_10008697_pt1 | contig 13921 bp, 6 predicted proteins | sample MAT01_FD_78092 | JGI IMG/M metagenome (GOLD analysis project Ga0105044, IMG submission 78092) | Freshwater microbial communities from Lake Fryxell liftoff mats and glacier meltwater in Antarctica - MAT-01 | ecosystem: Environmental > Aquatic > Freshwater > Ice > Liftoff microbial mat | place...
CAACTGCAAGGGGGTGCTATAGGCGCATTCGGCCAATTGCTGGCATTCGGCATCTAAAATGGCGGCTCCAAAGTCTTCTGATTCACGGATGATGCTGGAGTAAGACATGCGGGCGAGCTTGTGACCCATTTCGAGGGCAATGCTATTGAGTGCGCCAGCAATCACCTGCGCAGTGACCGGATCAATGGTGGGTAAGACCCGTTTTTTGGAGGGTTGTGTTAGTAGGGACGTCATAGTTTTGCAGGGTGAGGTGAGACGAGGATCTGAGGCAAGAAGAGCGGTATTCGGATTATAGAACGGCTTCCATGACCTTACGGGTTGCTGCGACGGGTTGGGGTTCGAGGTGGATGAGGAGATTGCCGTTGGCTTGGACGATCGCCCATGTCAGGGGGGGCAATAATGTGGTGGAGTCTTTTTGGAAGATCACGGCGGGGCCTTCGATTTGGGCATCGACCGGGAGGCGATCGCGCAAAAAGAAGTTTGTTGAATACTTCTCCAGTTGCCCGTTCACCCGGAAATAGGTTTCCGTGGTCTTTAGCCAAGCGTCTTGCACATCCCCAGTGCCGGGGGTGGGCAATTCTGTCAGCTTGGGCATGGGGCCTTTGCCCGTGATCCGGAGGGTCACCAGCTCGACTGTGTTTTGAGGGAAGGCATGGCCATATTCGACCGTGTGGCGATCGTGGAACTGTTGCCACACCTGGTTGAGTGCCGCCTCATCAATTGCACCTGTGGGCACTGGCACCCGCAGCTCGTAGCCTTGCCCCACGTAGCGGCAATCAGCCCAGCGTTCGAGGGTCATTTGCGCGTCGCTAAAGCCATCGGCTCGTAGTTGTGCCCGCACCTGATCTTCTAATTCCGCTAGATCTGCATTAAATTTCTCTAGATTTGGCTCGGTGCTTAGCAAAAATTCGTTTTGGATGAGGTCATACTTCAGGTCGGTGGTGAGCAGCCCCAAGGCCGAGGTGATGCCAGGGTAGCGGGGCACGATCACTTCAGGGATACCCATAGACTGCGCTACTTCGACGGCATGGAGTGGCCCTGCGCCCCCGAGGGCAACCAGGGCAAACTGGCGCGGGTCATGGCCTTTTTGGATGGTGCGAGAACGGATGGCCGTCGCCATGTTGTTGTTGACGATAGTAATGACCCCGGCGGCGGTTTCGTAGAGATCGAGACCCAGGGTGTCGGCCAGTGCTTGCAAGCTCTGGAAGGCTGCATCGGGGTAAATATCCATTTCGCCCCCAAGAAAGTGATCGCGGTCGATGCGGTTGAGCACGACATTGGCATCGGTCACGGCTGCTTGTAGGCCACCTTTGCCGTAGCAGGCAGGCCCCGGATCGGCCCCGGCACTCTTTGGCCCCACCCGAAATGCGCCCCCAGCATCCACGTAGGCAATGCTGCCGCCGCCTGCGCCGATGGTGTGAACATCGATCATCGGCACCATCACGGGGTAGCCAGCGATCCAGGTGTCGCGGGCGGTGGCTTCGACAAAGCCATCTTCGGTGACGATGCCAATATCGGTGCTAGTACCGCCCATATCGAAGGTAATCAGCCGTTGCCGCCCCGATTGTGCCCCGGTGGCGGCTCCCCCCAACACCCCTGCCGCTAACCCAGAGAGCAGCAGCGTGGCGGGTTCTTTGGCGGCGGTGGCGGCAGTGGCCACGCCACCGTTGGAGCGCATGATGTGTAATTCTAAATCTCCTGCAAGCTCCTGAAGCTGTTGCCACAGGTGATCGACGTAGGTTTTTACCTTGGGGCCGACAAAGGCGTTGATCAATGCGGTGGTGAAGCGCTCAAATTCCCGGAACTGGGGAAAGATACTGGCGCTCGTTGTCACAAAGGCTTCGGGGTAGATTTCTTTGACCCACTCTGCAACACGGGCTTCGTGGCTGTCATTGATATAGGAGTTGAGGAAGCAAACGGCGATCGCCTCCACCCCTTTTTCCTTCAATGCTGTAATGGCCGCTCGCGCTTCTGCTTCATCTAGCGGTATCAGCACCTCGCCTTTGGCATCTAGACGTTCTGTGACGGTGTGGCGATCGCGCCGCTGCACTAACGGATAGGTCTGCCAAGGAATATCTTGCATGATTGAATAATGCTGGGGGCGTTGGTGTCGTCCGATATGGACGATATCCCGATATCCGTGGGTCGTCAGCATCCCCACCCGCGCCCCTTCGTGGGTCAGTAGGGCGTTGGTGGCAACGGTGGTGCCATGCAGAAAGTGGTCGATGTGTTGTGGCGTGATTCCGGCCATCTCACAGATCGCCTTAATTCCCTCCACCATGCCAATGGAAGGATCTTGAACGGTGGTCGGAACTTTATGAATCCAGATCTGCTGCTCTGTTGTGTCAGCCAAAATCAGATCCGTAAAGGTTCCGCCAATGTCTACGCCAATCAGCTTCATGGTCGATATCCGTGAAAAGAGAACGGTGGAAAGGGAATGTGAAGGGCGATCGCACTCTCTACAAAGCCCGCAGCGCCCTAGCCGTTGGCTAAGACACAAGCCACTTACCGACACTCTAGCCAGCCCTGTCTCGATGGAATGTATTTCAATACACGGTTTATCTGCGAGATCAGTTTAGGGTCGTCGGCTGAGGTTCTCACTCGTTTCCGAGTCATTCACGGATTTGGGTACTTTAGTTTGGACTAGATGCTTCCAGTGCTGCCCAATCGGATGAGACGAAAAATATGCTCAACCGCCGATAGCAGTTGAACTCAGTGAATAAGAGCTTACAGGATGACAACTGGAGTTTAGACTAAAGCCTTTAGGGATCGATCCAATAAGTCTGGGGATCTGACTCAGGTTTCCCCATGCAAAAATTAGAATGGCGGTAGACGAGACGGTGAATATGGATAGTATGGCTGTAGCCATGATCCACATGATCCATAGGACATTTACCGGTCATTCCCGCGCAGGCGGGAATCCAGCTTGAGCGTCGGGCTACCCATGGATTCCCGTTTTCACGGGAATGACGCGGGTATGTCCTAACCTTTGTGACGATAGCTATACGACGAATACGGGTAATACGACAGACAAGGATTTGGCCGATGGGAATATCTGTGGTGGTAAATCAGCAAAGCTTTGAGGCGGATGTCTTGCGTTCGTCTTTTGAGCGGCCTGTGTTGGTGGACTTTTTTGCCCAATGGTGTGGGCCTTGCAAAATGCTGAAGCCGCTGCTCGAAACGCTTTCGCAAGAATATGATTTTGTGTTGGCGAAGGTCGATATTGACGAAAACCCCGCCTTGGCGAAGACCTATAAGGTAGAAGGTGTGCCGGATGTGCGGGTGGTGGTGAATGGGGAAATGCAGTCTGGGTTTGTGGGAATGATGGCCGAACCGCAACTGCGGGAGTTTTTGGGGCGGCTGAATTTAGCGTCGGCGTTGGAGCAGATGTTGGGGGCGATCGCCCAAGCCCAGCAAGCTGGCCAATGGGAGGAAACCGAAGCGTTATATACCCAGCTAGTAACCCAGTTTCCGAGCAACATGGGGGTCAAGCTAGAGGCGGCGCAGTTTTTCTTGAGCCGCGATCGCATTCCGGAGGCGGAGGCTGCTTTGGCTGATATCTCAGCCCACGACAAAGAGGTTGGGGCACAGGCCGAGGCGCTGCGATCGCTCGTGCAATTGCACCGCGAAATGCAAGCCCCTATGCTAGCAACCCCCTCTGACCAAGCCTATGCAGCGGCGGCGCAGCACCTCTTAGCGGGCGAGTATGAAGCGGCCCTGCAAGGCTGGTTAGAGTTGGTAGCGCGCGATCGCCAGTATCGCCAAGACGGTTCGCGTAAAGCCCTGTTGATGGTGTTTGCGCTCCTCGGCGACGACCATCCCCTCACCTTTACCTACCGCCGCAAACTCATGTCTGCCCTATATTAAGGGGTTTCCCTAAAAGCGCCCAAAGTCCCTCGCCCGCTCTGGGCAAGGGCTGTAGGCTGATGACATCCCCTAGAGGATGCCTTCGTTGAGCTGCGCTAACATCAAAAGTGAGCAGATAAAGTGAGCAAAACTGACACGCGAGGTGCCCCCACTGCGAACCCCTGTGGCTAAAATAGGTGAAATTTCCTGGCGTTGTGAAAGGGGTTGGCTATGTGTGGAATTGTGGGTTACATCGGAACGCAGGCAGCGAGCCAGATTTTGCTAGAAGGCTTGCGGAAGCTAGAATACCGGGGCTACGATTCGGCAGGGATGGCCACTATCCTGGAGGGCAACATCCATTGTGTGCGGGCGAAGGGGAAGCTCCAAAACCTGCAAGATAAGCTCGCAGGCGAAGACAACCCGGCGCGGGTGGGCATCGGCCATACCCGCTGGGCAACCCACGGCAAACCCGAAGAATACAACGCTCACCCCCACACCGACACCGCCCGCCGGATTGCGGTGGTGCAAAACGGCATTATTGAAAACTACCGAGAACTGCGCGCCGAGTTAAAAGCCAAAGGCCATGAATTTCGATCAGATACGGATACGGAGGTGATTCCGCACCTGGTCGCGGAGTATTACAAACAGTTGAAGGCCGGGGCGTTAGCGTCTATGATGCCGTCTGCCTCGTTGTTTTTGGAAGCGTCTCGACGGGCGGTGAATGACTTGCGAGGAGCGTTTGCCTTGGCGATCGTTTCCGCCGATTCTCCGGATGAGTTAATTGCGGTGCGGCAGCAAGCCCCGCTGGTGTTGGGCTTTGGCCAAGGGGAGTTTTTCTGCGCCTCCGACACCCCCGCCCTCATCACCCATACTCGAGCAGTATTGCCCTTAGAGAATGGCGAAATTGCGCGGCTGACTCCGATGGGCATTGAGGTCTATAACTTTGGGGGCGATCGCCTCCGCAAGCATCCGCAAACCCTCAACTGGAACCCGATTCAGGTCGAAAAACAAGGCTTTAAGCACTTCATGCTCAAGGAAATCTATGAGCAGCCTGGGGTGGTGCGCACCAGCCTCGAAGCCTACCTCGACCCTGAATGGTCGCCAGAATCTGGCACAAACCCCGTGCGCCTCGGCTTGCCCGACTCTTTTTATGATGATTTAGAGCAAATTCAGATTGTGGCCTGTGGCACCAGTTGGCACGCGGGCTTAGTGGGGCGCTATTTGTTAGAACAACTGGCCGAAATTCCTACCCAGGTGCATTATGCCTCAGAGTTTCGCTACGCCCCCACGCCGCTGATGCCCTACACCCTCACCATCGGCGTGACACAATCCGGCGAAACCGCCGACACGCTCTCAGCCCTAGAAATGGAAAAGCGGCGGCGAGTAGACTTAGAACCCAAGTTTGCGGCGCGGATGCTGGGCATTACCAATCGTACCGACAGCACCCTCAGCCATCTCGTCTCCGATCTGATTGACACCCGCGCCGGCATTGAAATTGGGGTAGCCGCCACCAAAACCTTTAGCGCCCAGCTCGTTGCCTTCTATTGCTTAGCCCTCGATTTGGCCGTGCGGCGGCGCACCATCACCCCCGATCGATTGCAAGCCCTAGTCGATGGGTTACGCCAACTCCCGGCACACATTGAGTCAATTCTCGAAGTGCAAGAGCGCTACATCGGCGAACTCTCGCACCAGTTCACCGAAACCCAAGACTTTATCTTTTTGGGACGAGGAATCAATTACCCCATCGCCCTAGAAGGGGCACTGAAACTCAAGGAAATTAGCTACATCCATGCAGAAGGTTACCCCGCCGGGGAGATGAAGCATGGCCCGATCGCCCTTTTAGATGCCAAGGTGCCTGTGGTGGCGATCGCCGTTCCTGGCCTCGTCTACGAAAAAGTCCTTTCTAACGCCCAAGAAGCTAAGGCACGGGATGCTCAACTCATCGGCGTCACCGCCATGAACGACGACCACGCCGCCGAAGTCTTCGACCACCAACTCCCCGTGCCCACCGTGGATGAACTGCTGTCGCCCTTGCTCACGGTCATCCCCCTCCAGTTCCTCGCTTATCACATCGCCGCCCACCGAGGGTTAGATGTAGACCAGCCCCGGAATTTAGCAAAGTCAGTCACAGTGGAATAGGTTCACCCCTGGCCGAGTTTAGAGGTGTCAATACCGGGAGACGACAAGGTTTCTCTGCTTTTGAGTCGATTCTGGCTAACTAAAAACCCGACTATTCGGATGGGGAATAGTCGGGTGGATTAAAAGTCGCGTGGGTTAAAGAATAATTGGGCGAACTAACGGGCCGATCGCTAGACCGTTTGTGCCACCTGGTAAGGATGGGTGAGGCTGCCCAGTTGTTGAACCAATAGACTCAGGAACAAGCCCACATCGGTGACGATGCCGACAGATTCGACGGAACCGCGATCGCTCAATTTCGTCACAACGGCAGGGTTGATGTCTATGCATACCAACCGAACGCCTGCCGGGGTCATATTGCCCGCCCCAATCGAGTGCAGCATCGACGATAGCATCAGCACCATGTCAGACCCGCGCAACAACCGAGAATAGTCTTGTTGGGCTTGGATCAAATCCATCTGCGTGTCAGGCAGGGGGCCATCATCGCGGATAGACCCAGCGAGTGAGAAGGGAATTTGATGATTCACGCATTCGTAGAAAACGCCACTAGGGATCAGCCCTGCTTCGACGGCCTTGGCAATGCTGCCGCATCGACGCACCATATTGATCACCTTCAGGTGATGACGATGGCCTCCTTGCACCGAAACACCCCGCTTCATGTCTACCCCTAGGGAGGTACCGAGAACTGCTTGCTCAATATCATGAACGGCGATCGCATTTCCGCCCAATAGCGCTTGGACATACCCCTTGCGGATCAGGTGTGCCAAGTGGTCTGCGCCCCCCGTATGGATCACCACAGGGCCAGCGACCACCGAAACCTTGCCGCCGCGATCGCGGATTTGGCGCATTTCCCAGGCAATTTGCTCAACCAGCAACTCCACCCGGCGTTCACTCGATACCCCAGATCCCATAAAGCCAAACTCTTTTTCGCCAGAGTTGCGAGCATCGCGGGCTTCAGCCTTCCGCACCGTGCGAATGCCCTCGATGCCGACTACCACTTTGTCGCCTTGGCAAATATCCCGCAGCAGCTTGCAATCGGCGATCGCCCCCTCCGGCGTCTGAGATATCACAATGGCACCATCCATCCGCTGGTTTTGCACCCGCACCCACTCACAGTTCACCCGCACTTCCGTTGGGTAGATCGTGGTGACATAGAAATCATCAGGAGCCACGCCATCCATCAGCGCCACTTCTAAGGTGTTGTCACAAACCTCTTGAGGGCGCGCCAATGCCCCCATTTCGATCAACTGCGACATCAGGTTTTCCATCACCGCATGGCTCGGTGCCGTCACCTTAATTTCAGCCTGAGACGTACTTTGGCGCTGGGTCCCCAGGTTAAACGTCAAGACTTGGAAACTCCCGCCGCCTTCCACAATCAAATCTAGCGCTCGGTTGATCAGGCCAGAATCTAGCAAATGGCCATCCAGTTGCACCGTGCGGCTTTCAATACTAGCCGACCCATGGCGCGTCGGTTCCTTCGGTTCCGTGACCCGCAGGGTCAGACACTTGGCCGCACCCCCTGCCTTCAAAAACTCCGACAGCAGCGTTTCCACCACCTCAAACCCTAAGGATTCTAGCTGCTCGCGCAACTCGACGCTGCCGCCCTGGTTGATGATCACCATGCGCTCAACATTCACCGCATTGCAGGCAAAGTTCGCCGCATCCCGCTCACCCACCACAATCCGCTTAGCCGCAGGCACCCGCATCTCAATCAAGCGATTGGAGTAGGCATCAAACGCCGGGGGATAGTACATCAAATAGCCATCGACCAAGGGGCAGAAGCAGGTGTCGAGGTGGTAAAAGCGCTCATCCATGAGCCGCAATGACAACACTTCTACATCCAACCATTTCGCCAGATAGGGATGGGAATCTAGCTCTGAGCGAAACCCATAGCCCGCCCACAGCCAACGCCCTTCGCGGTCAAACAGCGCATCTCCAGCTCCCTCAAATGGCAGGTCTTTGGGCAGTTCATGCACCGTAAACCCTTGGCTCAAAAACCATTCCTTGAAAAAAGGCTCTTCACCTTGGCGCTCTTTATGAAAAAAGCGGCTGAGTACCACGGTTTTGTCGAGCACCAACCCGGCGTTGGCGGTAAACACCATGTCAGGAACGCCCAGTTGGGGCTGCACCAAATCAACGGATGCTCGGTCTTTGATGATTTGGTGGAGACCATGCCACTGCTGAACAGCGCGATCGCGCGAAGACTTATGAATGTTGCCTTCCATCCACGGATTAATCACATAATCTACGTCGTAATGGTCTGGCGCGCACATCAAGAACCGAATTGAAGAAGAAATCATAGGAAAAATATCTGAAACTAGGTAGACTCAGGCAAACTGACGCCGGGTTCTGACTGGGCAAGAAAGGCAGACGGCCTCTCACTGAATGAGCCTTAAATCGCCATCAGATCCTGTAGCGAATGAACCCGGACAACGAAACTGGAAAGTAACCGCACAACGAAACCTGGAGAACCAAACCCAAGCGCCAATTTAACACTGCCGATCTTACATTCTAGTATGGCAAGGTTTCTATCAAGGACGGAGAATGTCAAGACCAGTTAACACATGCAACGGAAACCGCTATGGGATATTTTTTGTTACGTGCTTTCTAGGTATGTGTCAGATCTTGAAACACATTCCCATTCCTATTCTCTTTAGGAACTGGCGCGAAATAATTTACACGAAATAATTTACACGAAATAACTTGGGCAAAATAGCAGATCTGCCGATCGAGTGTTCTCCTAGCGGAAAACCCTGATCAGCCGACTACACGCCCCTCGCCCCTGAAGATTGAGCGCAGCCGAAACTAGGACTTGCTACATCCTAAAATTCCCAGTTCCCCCACATCAAACGGGTCAGCGGAGTGGTTCCCCTGGAGGTACCTGACTGATCAGGCCTATCGAAGGTAAAGGGTTGATCGATACTACTAGATGTCAATCTGTGGTGAAGATGAGATTAATGCCTCAACTCTAGCAGATAATATTACTTAATCTCTTATTAACGAATTTTCTGATCGGTTGCCATTATCATGACTGACCTAAGGGTTTATGGTTCTGAATTGAGGAGTTCATACCCCTCGAAAAGGAATTAGATAGGAACCCCTTGGCTAGATGAGGGCGATCGCCCAGATTTCTCCCCGGCTTCGAACGGGTAAGGTTACCGATGACTGAATCCATAGCTGAATCCATGATTGAGAAGAGTGTCTTGCTGACGTTCCCACGGCTGCCTTCGTACTGTCAACATCTCTCGGTTCTCAGCTGATAGACCTTGTTTTGCCCGATCCTGTGATGGGAGTGCCCCCATGAACCCGCAACCGCCCCAACCCTCTGATCCCCTCATTAAAAAACTTCACCGCAACCTTTCGCTCCGGTTTATCTTTACGATACCAATATTGGTACAGCTCGTCGGAGCGGTTGGCTTAGTCGGTTACCTGTCTTTTCATAATGGCCAAAAAGCAGTTCAAGACCTAGCCTCACAACTGCGGAGTGAATTATCTGTCCGTATCAAACGAGAACTCGAAGGTTATTTTAGTGCGCCCCACGCCATCAACCGTCTCAATGCGACAGCGTTGACCTACGAAGAACTCGATATCGTCACCGCACAAAAAGGCGAAAATCTGCTGTTCCAGCAAATGCGAATTTACCCAACCATCGCCTTTGTGTATTGCGGCAGTGCAGAAACCGGAGAATTTTTTGGGGTCTTGCGATCGCCCGATAACGGGGCACTCCAGCTTTCCTATGGCAACGCCGCCAACAACTTCTTCCGCGATTACTACAGCCTTGATGTGCAAGGCAGCCGGATGCATTGGCTATATCGCGCCGATCGCCCCTACGACTCGCGCACGCGCCCTTGGTACCGCGCCGCCATCGAAACCGAGCGCGCCTCCTGGACGGATGTCTACATCGCTTTTACCACCGGGTTGCCCAACGTAACGGCGAGCCTGCCCGTTTATGACAGCACAGGACGGCGGCTCTTGGGTGTTTGTGCTACAGATGTTGTTTTACCAGCAGAATTTCGCTTTTTTTTGAGTCAGCTAGACATTGGTAAATCTGGCGAAGCCTTTGTGGTCGATCGCCAGGGCAACCTCATTTCTAGCTCGACCGATGAACCCCTGATGCAGGGGGAAGGAGACGCCACCCGCTTTCTGAAGGCCGTCGATAGTAATCATCCTCTGGTGCAAAATACTGCTCAGTATTTAGCCCAAGAGTTCAATGGGTTTGCGGAAATCCAGCAACCCTATCAGTTGGAATTTAAGCTGAATAACCAGCGGCAGTATTTAGAGGTGTTGCCTTTCCAGGATGGCTTTGGGCTAGATTGGTTGATCGTGGTGGTGGTGCCCGAATCTGATTTCATGGCCGAAATTACGGCTAACAATCGCCTGACGGTAGCGCTGTGCTTAGTGGCTTTGGCGATCGCCATTATCAGCGGTGTGCTCCTGACCCGCTGGGTTACTTCCCCCATTTTGCGGCTCAATGCTGCCGTCAAAGATATTGCCAAAGGCGACTGGACGCGCACCGTCGAGCTAGATCGCACCGATGAAGTGGGGCAACTTGCCGCCTCCGTCAACAGCATGACCCGGCAATTGCAAGCCTCTTTTGAAAGTTTAGAACTCCAGCGCAATTCCTTTTCTCGGTTTTTTCCTCCCGAATACCTAAACTTCCTCGATAAAGCTAACGTCACGGATATTGAGCTGGGGGATCATGTCAGCAAAGAAATGGCCATCCTTTTTTCAGACATTCGCGCCTTCACTAGCCTGTCCGAAAAAATGACGCCCCAAGAAAGCTTTAACTTTATTAACCATTATCTACAAAGCATTTCTCCCCCCATTCGCGAACACAACGGCGTCATTGTGAAATTTTTGGGAGATGGGGTGATGGCGGTGTTTCCAGGGGGGGCAGATGATGCCGTCAGTGCGGCGCTGCAAAAGCTGCACCATGTGGCGCAATTCAATATCGAACGGGCGGCGGGCGGCCACTTGCCCATCCAAATTGGCATGGGCATCCATATTGGCTACATGATGGTGGGGATTGTGGGCGAAGAAAACCGGATGCAGGCCGATACTCTGTCTGACATCGTTAACCTGACCGCACGCCTAGAAGGCTTGACAAAATACTACGGCGTTCCCCTGCTGATTTCAGAGGATGTGTTGCGGAAGTTACAGCATCCTGACCGCTATCACACCCGCTTTCTCGATCGCGCCATTGTGCAGGGGCGCACCGAGGCGATCGCCATTCACGAAGTGTTTGACGCCGAACCCGAACCCATGCAGCAACTCAAACTGCAAACGCTCCACGACTTTGAGCAGGCGTTAGAGTATTACCGCACGGGGCACCCCACCGCCGCCCGCCAATGCTTTGAAAAAGTATTGGCCGTGAACCCAGGCGATCGCACCGCCATCCTTTATCTAGAACGGGTTGCCCTTCTAGAAGAAACCGGCGTTCCGCTCAAATGGGATGGGATTTGGGCGTTTACCCAAAAATAACCGGGCTGAGGGGGCGATCGCCCCCACCTCACTCAGAAGCCGACACTAGCTCTAAAACGGCCACCTCTGGGGGGCAAAACAACCGACCAGGCAAGTAAGTGCCCAAACCCCGATTTACATAGAGCCAATTGTCTCCGACGCGGTGTAGACCCTGTGCCCATTCCCAGTGGCTCACCACGCGATGGCACTCGCCCCCCATGAATGGGATCACCCGCCGGAGGGCTTTGGGGGTGCATTGCCGCAGGGCATAAAACCAGCGTTGGGGGTTGCCCAAGCCAGGAATGACAATCTGCCCACCGTGGGTATGCCCAGAAAGCTGCAAATCCACACGCCAGGGTTGCAAAACTGCCGCCGAATCAGGGTTGTGAGACAACACTAGACAGGGATGCTGGGGATCAACGTCTGCAAAGACCTGGTGAGGCTGAAAGGCGCGCGTCCAAAAATCTGCCAACCCCACCACCGGCAAAGCCGCACCCAATGGATAGGCAATCTCATTCCACAGCACATGGATGCCAACCCCAGTCAGGGCTTTGGTCACGATGGTACGAGCATTGGGGTAGTAGTGATCATGATTGCCCAGCACCGCGTAAGTGCCTAGGCGGCTTTGGAGCTGGGTGAGCTGCTGGGCTAGGGCATAGGCGGGTTCGGGTGCCGTGGTCACAAAGTCTCCGGTGAGGGCGATCAGGTCGGGGCGCGCCGCATTGGCTTGGGCGATCGCCCTTTGCAGCAACTGATCCGACAACCGCAAGCCGTCATAGTGAAAATCGGTTAAGTGGACAATCCGCAACCCTGACAAGGAGACAGGTAATCCTCGAATCGGGATCGTCAGGGTTTCTACGGTCAGGGGGCCAGTCAACAATCTGTGCATGGGCAAGTCCCTCAAGGAAAAGGGGATAACGAGCGAGCACCCAAACTAGCCAATGAGCAACGGCTCAATCATAACTCTGTTGAAACCCATAGCTGTTGGTTGAAAATTGCAGGTTTTGATCGAAAACCGTAGGTTTTTCCCTCATCTCAAATCCCTAGAAAGGGCGAGAGTCTTTGAGGTGCTTCCAAGTTTTTGGGTCGGAATGACAAACCCCTGGGTGCCAAGACAGAATCAGTTGATCTTCAGTTGATCGGTTGATCTACTGCATCCCAGATCTTGAATCCCGATCCCCTGGCTAGCTCGATCCCATCTGGTTTGACAAGAGTGGCCGCTGATAGGCATAGATGGAGGTAGATGGGGCAAGGGAAACGTCGAGTGGCTCCTCAAAAATATCCTAGAACCCATAGATTGCAGGCCGTTTGCTGTTTTTGAGAGCTGCACTTTACAAAAACTAATTATTTTATTAATAATTTCTTTATGATCGCGATTCTACTGAAGAGTTTGGGCACACTAATCGGAGGTTCGCTCAATGGCTGCAAGCCTCCTCCTTAAACCGTCTATCAGAAAGAGGCTAGATCTCACGACTGGGTAATTTTTGAACTCCAAAATCCTCCTAGATTTCCCTAGACACCTGTTAGAGTATGGATTCATCGAAGCATCTCCCTGAAGCATTTCATCGAAACATCTCCCTGAAGCATTTCATCGAAACATTTCATCGAAGCATTTCATCGAAACATTTCATCGAAACATTTCATTGAGCAATTCGTTAAATGATAGTCAGTTTGTCAGATGATTCGCCGGGTAGGGCATCACGTTTCTAATGTGAGCGTGAGCCGTGTTCGGGGGAAATGACAGACTTGATCGAAACCACCTTGGTTTCTTGGCAGTCTAATTCAGGAACCTGCTCTAGGTTGTGATTGCCCCATAGCCCTTGCCTTTACCGAGGGTTTTCCATGATCACTCAGCCGTTGGCATGATGTGACAACTTATGGGTAATGGCTCATGGGATCACGAACATTACTTCCAGACCACGGCAGGTTATTTGTCATTAGACCGGGGTGCCTCTAGATCCAATCTCAACGGCACCAAGGGCTTGTCATAGAATCCGCTTGTATACTACGCCAGCCTTTGGGGTGGAAATACAACGGTTTAAGACACTATCCGTAGGATTCAGAGACATGATGATGGGCGCAATCAAGGCAAGCAAAGGGCAAGCTGGTTTTTGGTTTCCCAGGATGGGGGGCGATCGCCAAGGCCATTTCAGCGTTCTTCCCTCAGAGTCATCTCAGGTCATTTCACCCATTGGCCAAAGGGCATGAGCCATTCTTCCCCAACCCCACTTTATTTTTCCCTCAATGATGCAGGGACGATTCTTAGCGCAACACCGGCGGTTGTGGAACTTTTGGGGCAATCGGCTGGCGCATCGGCTGACACATCGGCTGACACATCGGCTGGCGCATCGGCTGACACATCGGCTGACACAGTAGTGGGGCGATCGCTCCTCGACTGGGTGCATCCAGAAGATAGGGTGGCGATCGCCCCTTTGTTTGGGGCAGGAGCATCGGCAAGGCTACCAGGAACCTCCGTGTC
>Ga0105044_10008700_pt1 | contig 13919 bp, 11 predicted proteins | sample MAT01_FD_78092 | JGI IMG/M metagenome (GOLD analysis project Ga0105044, IMG submission 78092) | Freshwater microbial communities from Lake Fryxell liftoff mats and glacier meltwater in Antarctica - MAT-01 | ecosystem: Environmental > Aquatic > Freshwater > Ice > Liftoff microbial mat | place...
CCAACTGCCGGTAACTGATACCCAAACTTCTCAACAGTTCCACACGACCTACCTCAAAATATTGGGCATAATTGCCGTAATAGACATAACCCATTTGATCTGTTTCTGCATAGCGCACCCTTATTTTCGTTGTGTTTGATATCATGCATACAAATATACATCAGCCCTACCGGGAAAAGGAGATTGTCATTTTGGAAAACTTTGATTTGGTTACGACAAGAAAATTTATACCTTAGAACAGAAAATTGAATTCGGATTATAGGTGGCATAAAAAGTTTAAAATAGTCTCTGCCAAGAAGATTTTTTGTCAGCCAGCAAAGCGCTAAATCGCGGATAGGAAACCAAAGGTGCAAGTGTTGGTTGACACGGAAGTGATGTCTAAATGATTACGATCAGAAAAACCATTTTTCTGAGGCAAGTTACGGTTATTTCCGGAATGCGCAATAGTAAAAATTATGCCAGAAAACGAGGATTGGCGAGGCTTTCGAAAAAAATTGACAACTGTAAAACTTTTAATTCTGGCAATACCTTCGAGGCTTTTTTTTTAACTTTTTTCTCCAAATATTTGTCCCGCAAAGAAGCATTCATGCATGGGTAATTTGCTTCTTTGGATATCAAGGAATAGCAATTAATTTTAGACGTATTAACCAATGAATAACAAACACGAAGAAGTGTGGGACAGTTGTCTTGCCCTGATTAAAGACAATGTGAGTCTTCAGGGATTCAAGACCTGGTTTGAGCCCATCAAACCGATCAAACTGGACAACCAGGTTTTAACCATTCAAGTTCCATCTCAATTCTTTTATGAGTGGTTGGAAGAACACTACATCCATCTGCTGAAGAAAATTATTCGGAAAGAATTGGGTGATGAAGGAAGGCTGGAATACAGCATCATCATGGAAAACAGCTACAATGGCTCCAGTCCTTATACGGTCAAGATTCCAACATCCAACAAGCGGGCAATCAAAAATCCCTCGCTTTCCGCTCCCATGGATTTTGGCAGCAAACAGATCAAAAATCCATTTGTGATTCCAGGTTTGCGAAAGATCAATGTCGACTCCAACCTGAAGCCCAATTATTCTTTTGACAATCTGGTGGAAGGAGATTGCAACAGATTGGCGCGATCTGCGGGTTTTGCTGTCGCAAAAAATCCAGGTGGAACGGCTTTTAATCCACTGCTTATTTACGGTGGAGTGGGACTTGGCAAAACACACCTTGCCCAATCTATCGGAATCGAGATTAAAAATCGTTTCCCAAACAAAACGGTGTTGTATGTAGAATCGGAAAAATTTATCCATCAGTTTATCGATGCGGTAAAGAACAACAATGTGAACGATTTCAGTCATTTTTACCAAATGATCGATGTGCTGATTATTGATGATGTGCAATTTCTTGCGGGAAAAGAAAAGACCCAAGACATGTTTTTCCATATCTTCAATCACCTGCACCAAACAGGAAAACAAATCGTTCTCACCAGCGACAAGGCACCCGTGGAAATGCAAGGGGTTGAACAACGACTCTTATCACGCTTCAAGTGGGGCCTTTCCGCCGATTTGCAAACGCCCAGCCTTGAAACACGCATCGCAATCCTCGAGAAAAAAATGTATGCGGATGGAATCGAACTTCCAAAGGAAGTAACGGAATACCTCGCTTACAGCGTTACTACCAATATTCGCGAGCTTGAAGGAGCGCTTATCTCACTGATTGCCCATTCATCGCTGAACAAAAAGCCGGTGACCCTCGATCTCGCCAAGCAGATGATCGATAAGTTTGTAAAAAACACGGCCCGCGAAGTTTCCATCGATTACATCCAAAAAGTGGTTTGCGATTATTTTGATCTGCCTATCGAATTGCTCAAGTCAAAAACCCGTAAACGCGAAGTGGTTCAAGCCCGTCAAATTGCCATGTACTTTGCCAAGAAAATGACCAAGAGCAGCCTTGCCAACATTGGCATGCACTGCGGTGGAAAAGACCATGCTACAGTTCTTCACGCATGCCGTACCGTGAATAATCTCCAGGAAACAGACAAGCAATTTCGAAAATACCTCGAAGACCTTGAGAAAAAATTGAGCATTCAATAAAACTAAAGTATCACAACCGCCACATTTAAGAGTGTGGCGGTTTTTTTTATTTTCTCCGATCAATATTGCATCTAAGTTGAGAATCCAACTCCTCAAAATACTTTTAGCACGCTCAATCAACTTATACTTCTTATTTTTACGGGCATGAGAATTCAATTCTTAGGGATTTGCCTTGTTTCTACTTTATGTTGGTTGGCATGTGGCTCCATGGAACGTGCACAGGCCAGTCTGCCTGATTACGCACCTCCGGTAATCTTTAGTCCCACTGTGAGAATGACTTCTCCCGAGTCACGCATTCAAGTCATGTTTGCCGAACAACATGGGGATTTTCTCGTAATCGATGTATCATACGAAGGTGGATGTGGCGAGCATGATTTTCAAGTTGTCACCAAAGGAGATTACACCGCCACTTATCCACCCGAGTTGAAAATTACTTTGGTTCATGACCGAAAAGCCGACGATTGTCGGTCGATCATTGACGAAAAGCGCTATTTTGATCTCCGCCCTGTGCAGTATGCGGGTACAAACAAAGTGCTGCTCGTATTGACAAATACAAACAAAACGCTGGAATATAATTATTAAACGCTTCATGAAAAAATTTGCTACCTGCCTTGCTCTGTCCGTCCTCACTTTTCAAATCTCCGCCCAAATTGATCACGGCGGTCAACCACACAACTGGAATTCCAAAATTGCTCCTCAAGTATCATTCCGTGCGATGCCTGCTGTGGATGTGGCCGCTTATCAACGCGAAGATGCTGTCAATGATTTGCAAAAGGAAATACCCTACCGGTTTGGCGTCAATATTCCCACCGATTTGGATATCAACAACAATGGCGACTGGTCCGTTTTGGAAAATGGAGATCGCATCTGGCGAATGGGTATACATGCGGCTGGTGCTATAAGTATCAACTTCGTGTTTGATCAGTATATTTTGCCGGAAGGCGGAAAAGTGTTCGTGTATGACGCGGACAGAAAACAATTGAAAGGTAGTTTCACAAATGAAAATGCAGATCACAACAATTCTCTCGGTGTCGGCTTTGTCATGGGTGAAAACGTCGTCATCGAATATCATGAACCCGCAGCCTTTGCAGGACAGGGATACCTGCATATCAACAATGTCACCCACGGCTATCGTTCAGTGCAAGGTCTGACGGAAGAAAAGTCAGGCCCTTTCGGAAATTCAGGCCCTTGCAACATCAATGTCAATTGCCCGCAAGGAGACCCTTATGGCGATCAGATCAGGTCAGTAGCAATTATTGTTGTAAATAACAATGGTTCTTGTACGGGTTCTCTCGTAAACACCGTTCTACAAGACGGCACCCCTTATTTTCTCACCGCCAATCATTGCCTCGGAAACGTGGGAAACTGGATATTTTACTTTAACCATGAAGCTCCTGAATGTGTAGGAAATACCGGGCCTACCAGTCAAAGTGTATCGGGAGCCACGCTCGTTGCGAGCAGTCAGGAGAGCGACTTTGGATTGCTGTTGTTAAACAATCCCCCGCCGGCAAGTTTTAATGTCTGTTACAACGGCTGGGATGCCACTGACAATGAGGCATCAGTCCTTTCGGCATACGGCATCCATCATCCTGGCGGAAATGTAAAAAAGATTTGTTTTGAGGAAGATGCGCCTTATCATCAGTCCATTGGATCGTTTGTAAATCAAACCTGGTACATTGATCAGTGGGAATTGGGCGTGACCGAAGGTGGTTCATCAGGTTCACCCTTGTTCAATCAAAGCGGCCGGGTTATAGGAATGTTATCCGGAGGAGCGGCGGCTTGTGCTGGCACGGTCAATAATGGACAGTATGATTTTTATGGTCGCTTCGGTGTGGCATGGGATTTTGGCAATTCGGCTTCATCGCGTCTTCGCGATTGGTTGGATCCTGCGAATACAGGCACTTTGGTGGTGAGTAATTCATGCTCCGCCAGCCTGATTGACAATGATATTTCGCTCGGACCAATTCAAAATATTTCAACTATACAATGTAATACGGATCCTCTTCCTGTTACGCTCAATGTCTTTAATGTTGGTTTATTGCCGGTAACGTCGATTTTGCTCGATTATTCCATCAATGAGGGCGACGTTCAGACATATACCTGGGAAGGGACCATCGCACCGCAGCAGGCAATTACCTTAGAAATTGGGACCATCATGCCTGAACCTGGAGAAAACAGCATCGCTGTTTACGTAAATACAGTGAACGGAGGAACGGATCTCAATACGCAGGGCAATGCAGCTTCCCTGGCCTTTATCGCTCTCGAGAATGCTGCTGAAGTTGGGCTGTTCATAGATTTAGATAATTATCCAAATGAAACGACCTGGCAAATCACTGCTGACACAGATATTCTTTATTCAGGTGGCTCATACACATCGGGCGACGATCCCGTCAACCAATCTTTTTGTCTGGAACCAAATGCTTGTTACGAATTCACCATTTTCGATTCTGCAAATGATGGCATCTGTTGTGGCTTTGGGCAAGGATCTTACCAACTAACCGATGCAACAGGAGAGATGCTGGCAGAAGGCGGAGATTTTGGAACTTCTGAAAGCACCTCATTTTGTCTATCCGGCATTTCAGGCACATCCGAAGCATTGGGCGGACATCTTCAGCTTTATCCCAATCCCGCGGGCGATTTTGTAATGCTTGACACCGGTGAAGTCTCAGGAAATTTTCAGCGTATCCAGATTTACGATGCCATTGGCAAAATTGTATGGCAATCGCGTTCCGATATAAAAGGAACTGAAATTTTTCAAATTTCAACCGTTGATTTTGCACCGGGAATCTACATTGTTTCTGTACAAACCGATCGCGGCAATTTGTCGGGTAAATTATTTATTGCCAGATAATATTTGGGTTGTGTCGAAATGATCAGAACAAAATGATACAGAATCAATTTGTGGCTGAACTGACCTAATACGATCCGGACCGCTTTCTCAAAAACCATTCAACGGAGAGCAGGAGCAAGAGTAAAACAAAAGGCCAGCGCAGATTCAAAACTGAGCTGAGGACTTCTGTGCTATAGCTTACGGGTTTCAGTGGCCTGTCGTTCAGTAGAGTAGAAGATAGATCGACCAGTTGGTCCGTATAATACATCGATCCGCCGGTGTTGGCAGAGATGGTATAGAGTAAATTGTGGTTGGCGGTAAGATTACCGGCCTCCAGTGCAAATGGCTCTATGGAAAATCGTCCCCGGTCTTCAAACAATTCTCCACCGCGATTTACTTTTGCGTGATATGTGTAACTTCCCACAGGTAAGATGCCTGCATCGAGCCTATACGCATTGTCTGTCCTTGAAAACGTAAACGGATAAGCCTTGCCGTCCCCATCCGTGAAGATGATGTTCACTTCCCCATCGTTCACCGCTTCAAAAGCCTGATTGTATAATTCGGCTGTAAAGACGACCCGCTCTGTTTCCATAAACCGGTCTGCATGCTGCAACCGGAATGGACGCTGATCCGCTTTTAATGAAAGATACTGCACGAGGCTGCCAATAAACTGATCGAATCGCTGGTGGTTACCTTCAGTCGCAAAATCATACAATCTCCAGCGCCAAATCCCTTCACCAAGCAAAACAGCTGTTTTGCGTTCTCCCATCCGGTTGATGAGCAGGAGTGGTGCTTCGGTCCGGATACTTCCCACTGCCTGGCGAATAATCACTTCCGAAGAATTGGCCACCTTCCATTCGCCGAAAGGCGTCTGCAATGGCGGCGCATCTTTAACAAAAGCGGCAAAATCATCATCCAATCTGAAAGCGGAAAAAGATGTGTTTACATATCCGCTCACATCGTTAAAGGTGTTTTTGGTAGAAAACAGGTCCACACCCAGACCAAATCGCTGTAACAACGGGTAAGCAGTTTGACTGCCAACCACGGCGAAAGTGGGAATGGCAGACTGAAGCAACGCCGTGCGAATCTGTTCGGTTGCGCCGCTATTTGATGGTATCTGGTGTAAGATAACCAGGTTGTATTGGCCGAGGTCTCCACCAAAATCTGAATTTAATCGCACATCGACCTGATAATTCTCGTTGGAGGCAATGGCACTGTGCAATGCCTGAATATCCGGATGGGGTGAGTTGGCCAGGATCAATACCTTCTGCCGGCTGTCGATGACATCGATAAAAACGGTTCGGGTATTGTTGGCCAGGATGGCTTCCCCGTCGATCGGTATGATGCGCAGGTTGTATTGCTGACGTCCGGGTTTTTTGGCATCGAGAAGAATTCGAAGTGTTTTGGTAAAATCATCCGATTCGATTTGAATGGTCTCACGGCTAAGTTCGACACCATCTTTGTCGACAAGGAAAGTCATGTTTTTCCCAGCGAGACGCGTGGCATTCAGTTCCACTTCAATCGGAAACTGATTTCCTAAAAAAGCAATTCTGTTCAGAGCAACTTCAGCAATTTTGGCGTCCCTTTTTACGACAGTATCGCCCAAAGCGATAGTGTAAACCGGTGCGCCCAATCCGCCCGTGGCATAGCGCGGATTCGAACCGCGGTTGTAAATGCCATCAGACGCGAGCACAATGGCCCCGAGGTTCCTGTTTGCATAGCGGTTTTTAATCGATTGAAAAAGTTCGGATAAGTCCGTTACAGGCTGATCGTACGTATGTGCCAGGCCTTCTGAAACATCTTGACCAAAACTATAGGTCGCAATTTCGTATTGCTCTCCCAGATCGCTTATCAGTTTATTTAAAGCGTCGGGATAGCTTTCGCGAAAACGGGTTGAATCAGCACCAAGAATGAGCGATGAGGAATTGTCAGATGCGATTACAACAATGGGTGGTTCGATCTGACTTTCCAGATTTCTGATCAACGGACCCAACAGAAGAAAAACGAGAAAAGCCACTGCGGCAAAACGCAGGCTGAACAGACCATAGCGCAAGAAGCGGTGATATTCGGCCGATTTCTTTTCACGAAAGTATAGCAAAAGCGCATAAGCCAGCCCGATAAGCGGGCAGAGGATCAGGGTCCAGGTGGGATATGAAGTGATGAGGTTATTCACAATCACGTAAGCATTCCTCCATCCACATTGATCGTTTGACCCGTAATGTAAGCGCTCATATCACTGCCCAGAAACAGGCAAAGGTTTGCCACATCATTGGCCGTACCGCCTCGTTTTAATGGGATGGCATCTCGCCAGCCCTGCACCGTGGCTTCGTCCAGGGCGCCGGTCATTTCTGTTTCAATAAAACCCGGAGCCACAGCGTTGCACCGGATATTTCTTGAGCCAAGTTCCAACGCAACAGATTTGGTGAAACCCAATATGCCTGCCTTCGAAGCTGCGTAGTTCGCTTGCCCGGCATTGCCTTTTACACCGACTACAGAACTCATATTGATTATCGATCCGCTGCGCGCTTTCAGCATGGTTTTCATTACCGCTTTTGTCAGGTTGAAGACTGATTTCAGATTCACAGATATCACCTCGTCCCACTGCTCTTCGCTCATGCGCATGAGCAAGTTGTCGCGGGTGATGCCCGCATTGTTTACAAGAATATCGATGGTTCCAAATTCTTTGACCACCTCGTCGACAAGGCTTTGGGCTGCGGCAAATTCTCCAGCGTTGGATTTGAAACCGCGGATTTTCTGGCCACCGGCGCTGAGCTCAGCTTCAAGGGCCCTGGCTTTTTCGTCGGAACTTACATAGGTGAAACAAACGCTGGCGCCGTGATTGGCAAAGGTCTGAGCAATAGCCTTGCCAATACCGCGTGAGGCACCTGTAATCAGGGCAACTTTTCCTTCGAGTAATTTCATTCAAATTGGTTGTTAAACGCGGCAAAGTTAGCAACTCCCATAAACATTGAAACAGGTGATGTTAACTTATGCTTTCATTCATCAATTCTGTCCAAATGCTGGTGATTTTTTTCGAGATTTGCTGCCGCAGCAACTTGACTGTTAAAGGTTAAATTTTAGTTTCTCAATTCATTGTTATAAGAAGACAACATGAAAAATACTTTCCTGATTATTTTGATTTTTTGCGCTGCTCTGTCCAGCGCACAGAATGTTTCATCTGGTTCAAACGCCCAACAGGATGACAGCCTTGGCGAAAATTCCGGCAATCGCATTCGGAAGGGAACCCTGCTTACAAATGGAAATTTGCACTATCGTAGACTTAACAGTGATTTGACAAAATTTTCAAGTGCTTATATTGGTGTGTCGGCCTTGGTGGCACTGTCTCCAAGGTTTGGAATTGGATTCACAGCTGGTTACAGGTCTGAAAATACAAAATTTGAATCAGGAAGCCTTACAGTTAATTCCACATTCAATAACTTTTCAATTGGTCCGGCCTTTCGCGCATTCGGACGTACGTATTGGGGCTGGCTTCAGCCTTTCGGACAGATGGATATCCCGATTGGTTTTGGAAAATCAGGGAGTGGTCAGGGCAAAACTAAATTCTCCTCATTTGGTGTAGGTATCCGTCCGGGCCTTACCGCGTTTATTAGCAAGCGCCTGGCTCTGGAGACTTCTCTTGGGATGATTGAGTACGTTTCAACAATGAGTTCTTCGGGACCTTTAGAAAGCCAAACCTCGAATTTTAATATTGGCCTCGGATTCAACAATGTGCAGTTTGGTCTGGTATTTTTGTTCAATTCTCTCTAAATCAACTTTAACCTTTTTTAGTGTGGGCGCTGGTTATGATTTTGAATAGATTTATGTAAATTCAAGGTTTCAAAACGCAGCACCATGAAATATTTTACATTATTCATTCTTGTCGGCTGTTTCGATGCGCTTTCTGCACAAATTCCAAATGCCGGTTTTGAAAATTGGGAATTAACAAGTGGTGTCGAGCATCCTGCAGGTTGGATTGTCGAAACTTCCCTTCAAATGCCTTCTGTTTTAAAAGATATTGATTCCTGGGAGGGAGAATTCGCCATGCGCGTAAGAGCTGTGCCTCAAAGTATCGGTGAATATGGTGAAGCGAAAGCGTTTGTGCCTGTCGATTACATTCCCGAATCATTCCATTTTTACGTGAAAACGGGGATTTTTGCCGGAGGAGTTGAGGTTAAAATATCTTTCTACAATGGTGAAATCCTTTTGAGCTCGGAGAGCTGGCTTGCTACAGATTCATTCGCAGATTGGACTTATGTCAATGTCCCCCTCGAGCAAAACGAGCCGGTGTTGACCCATGCAGAAATTTCTGTGTCGGCTCAGGTGGGTGACTTTTCTCCAGGCACTGCATGGATATCAATAGATGGAATGGGTTTTGGAGGCGTTACCAGTGTTGATTATGTTGTGCCTTTCCGGTTTCGGCTATTTCCCAATCCTGCAAATGATGTACTCGCCTTATCGGCAAATGAATCGACCATTTCTGATATTCACTTTTACAACATAGAAGGTCGTGAAGTCTTATTTCAAGAAGGAGGAAAACAACACAATGAAATTGAAATTCACCACCTGATTCCCGGAGTTTATTTTCTACGGGCGGAAATTGTGGGTCAACATATTGAAACAATCACCCGTCGTTTCGTGATATCGAGGTGAGTACCGAAGTCATCTTTGTATTTCGGATCCTCAGGTATAATTTAAGCGGTCACACCAAGTACTTCCGCCATCTTTTTACCAATTTCAGCTGGAGAATCCACCACGTGAATTCCGCATTCGCGAAGGATTTTCTTTTTGGCTTCAGCGGTATCATCATGCCCGCCGACAATGGCTCCGGCATGACCCATGGTACGTCCTTTCGGTGCAGTAACTCCGGCGATGAATCCCACTACGGGTTTTGTTCCATGGGCTTTAATCCAATAAGCGGCATCAGCTTCGAGATTACCGCCGATTTCACCGATCATGACAATCCCCTCTGTTTCAGGATCGGCCATTAACATTTGAACGGCCTCTTTGGTCGTGGTGCCGATGATGGGGTCTCCTCCAATTCCAATGGCTGTGGTTTGCCCCAGACCAGCTTTGGTGATTTGATCAACTGCTTCGTAGGTGAGGGTTCCCGATTTGGATACAATCCCGATGGTGCCCTTTTGGAAAATGAATCCGGGCATGATACCAACTTTTGCTTCTCCGGCAGTCATCACACCCGGGCAGTTGGGTCCAATCAGCCTGCAATCTTTATTCGAAATATAGTTTTTCACCTTCACCATGTCATTCACTGGAATGCCTTCGGTGATGGTAACGATTACTTGAATGCCTGCCTCGGCAGCTTCCATAATGGCATCGGCCGCAAAAGCCGGTGGAACGAAAATAATTGAAACGTCAGCACCCGTTTCTTTTACAGCTTCAGCTACGGTGTTGAAAACCGGGCGATCGAGATGCTTTTGACCTCCTTTGCCCGGGGTAACACCACCCACCACATTGGTACCATATTCTATCATTTGTCCAGCGTGAAACGTGCCTTCACTGCCTGTAAAACCCTGCACAATGACTTTCGAATGTTTGTTTACCAATACGCTCATAGGGATGCTTTTTCGTTGATTTTTGAGGCCACAAACATACTTCATTCACGCGGGTCCTACAAATGAGATTTTTAATTTGATTCAGCCCCAGCCTCAGCACAGGACAAAGGATTTTTTGAAAAATCGATCGCCGGGATATTGTAACAAAAAAGGCTGACACCCGGGCAGGGCGCCAGCCTTTGGTTGTTTTTGATATGATTATAATTTTGTGCAGGTCGCACTGCAGGCGTCTGTTTCCGCACCTTGAGAAACATTGTAGCTCATGGTGAGAATATTTCCTGTTATTTGACCAGTCCCGCTATATGTCAGGGCTTGTCCCTGCGTCGTCACGGTTTGATTGGGAATGGTGATGTTGGCTCCACTTACGGTGGCACTTACAGATGCGCCAGCTCCATAGAAATTGTTGATAATGATGCTTTGGGGCCCAGTGGCAGAAGTTACGATACTCAACTGATAGGTGAAATTACCACTTGGCGTGCAATTTTCTGATACGTTGTAGGATCCGAAAAACTTTGCACGTATTTCCGTTTGACATACGTCGCCTTCAAAACCAGTGGCGCAGTTGCAATCGCCCTCATCGCAGGTGGCGCCGTTTAAACAGTTTACGTCGTCGCATTCGTCTTTGCACGCGCTGAGGCTGAAAATTAAAAAGAAAGCGAAAATTGAGAATTTTGAAATGGTGTTTTTCATGGTGTGATGTTTTGATTTGCTTATCGAAGTCGGATGTGAAATGTGAACATATCGGCGGGGAAGGTAACTAAAAATTTTTAACAGATTTTATGCTCTCCAATGAATGATGTCAGGGTATCGTTGGTTTATAATTCATGATGAAATTCTGACCCATATGATTTTAGATTAAATTCGATTCATGTGAGCCCAAAAGCACGATGAGATGATTTTGATCCGTAAAATCTACAATGGAGATAATTTTGCCAAAATTGAATTAAAAGTGCTTTTTCAATCTTCTTCACGCGCGGGTGGGATGATATCCGCGCCTGGTTTAGTGATTAAATGAACTGCTACTTTTGCACAAATTGACCATGGTGGTCTGGCTGTTTCATAAATTCATCATTTGACTAAAAATTTACTTTTTGCTACATTCTTGTTTTTTGGTGTGTACGCCGTCCAGGCGCAATGTTCCACATGGGTAGATCCCAGTCCTACCAATGCTTGGACTGATTTTGGAACGGTTCCGTGTACGGGAGATTCGCTTGAAATTACGGCTTTCGAAGTTTATAAATCAGAAGTGTATGCGCTTGCTGGTGTGGTTGAAGGTGGTGCGTATAGTTTTGGCATGTGTAATGGACCAAAGGCCTATTCCTGGGTGCCAGATGACACCGTGATTGCACCATCCGGAGCCATTAATAATTTTCGCCCTGGAGTGATATGCGGAATCATCTGGACTGCTTCGGAAAGCGGGACATACCTCCTTGTAATTAATGAAGAAGGAAACTGCGGCGTGGCAGGGGCTATTGGAAATGGATATCCCAAACTTATTACTGTCTCCGGAGGAGTTGAGTGCTTACCGACACCCGTTTTTGTGGAAGGTTCAGAGAGTTTTGAATCAGGAAGTCTGCCTGAATGTTGGCAGTTGATTGACGCCGATGGTGATGGAAGCAATTGGTATCCGTCAAATTCGGATGCTTTTGAGGGAAAATTTTCAATCTGATCAGATTCTTATGATGACTTGGCTTCCAACGCTTTAACACCTGACAACTATTTGATCACGTCCTTACTCGATCTGGGAGAAGGTGATTCGCTGTATTATGTGATCTTCTCATTCAGTGCCGCTTTTGAAGCTGAAAATTATTCGATTCTGGTTTCAACCACAGGTACTGATATTGCTGATTTTACGGATGAAGGTTTTACGGAAGTGTTGACCTCTGACGAATGGGAGAGTCGTTCAATTGATTTTTCGGCGTACAACGATCAGTCGATTTACATTGCTTTCCGTCCTCACAATGTTACAGATGAATGGGGTATTCTGATGGATGGCATAGCCCTGCCGGGCGAAGTGTTTTGCGAACCATCAAGTGTTGAAAACCTTTCTAAAGTTGAAGCCCAATTGTACCCAAATCCAACGCGCGATCAGGTGAGCATAAAAACTGCGATGAATGGATTTGCGCAGGTCAACATTTTTGATGCAACAGGTCGAATGGTGGCTCAAATCAGTGTTCAATTGAATGGACAAATCTTTGCTTATGACGTGGCCATTCTTGAAAATGGATTTTACACGTTGCAAATAACAACTGAAAATCAGGTGGCTGTTCAGAAGTTCCTGAAACAATAGTCAAATCTCTATTTTTAGACAGCGGATTTTCCTTTGGGAAATCTGCTTTTTTTTGATAGATATCGCAAGGCGAACGCATTACCTTTGCGCAATGCATTTCGGAAATCCCGATGATACAATTTGTGCCATTTCTACCGCACCGGGCATTGGAGCCATTGCTTTGATTCGGGTTACCGGTGCGTCGACTTTTGATGTGCTCGGCAGTTTATTTTCCAAAGATCTTACTTCCGTAAAATCGCATACCGCACACTTTGGCCGTTTTTTCCGGAAGGCCGAACTCATCGATGAAGTGGTGGCCACTGTATTCCGCGCCCCCAATTCATTTACGGGAGAGGATATAGTCGAAATTTCCTGCCATGCTTCACCTTATATACAAGCTGAGATCATGCAAGCCTTGCTGGAAAAAGGTTGCCGGCTCGCTGGCCCCGGAGAGTTCAGCATGCGGGCTTTCGCCAATGGAAAAGTGGACCTGAGCCAGGCCGAAGCCATTGCCGACCTCATTGCCTCGTCTTCAGCGGCGGCGCATAAGCTGGCAATGAATCAGATGCGGGGTGGATTCTCCAGACGCATCAACGAACTCCGCGAAAAACTCATCAATTTTGCTTCACTCATCGAGTTGGAACTCGATTTTAGTGAAGAAGATGTGGAATTTGCAAACCGGGATGATCTAAAAAGTCTGGTTCATAAAATTCAGGTGGTGCTCAGTGATTTGATCGCTTCATTTTCTGCCGGACAGGCCATCAAAAATGGGATACCTGTGGCCATACTTGGTGCGCCCAACATGGGTAAAAGCACGCTGCTCAATGGCCTGCTCGATGAAGATCGGGCCATTGTTTCAGAAATAGCTGGCACGACCCGGGATACCATAGAAGATGAAATGACCATCAACGGTGTTCGATTTCGTTTCATCGATACAGCAGGATTACGCGAAACGGTTGATGTGGTGGAGCTTATCGGAATCAACAGGGCTTTCGAAAAAGCTGGGAAGGCCTCCGTCATCCTGTACATGGTCGATGCACTTGAAAGCGATGCCGCCGAACTCAAAAAACAGGTGAACCAATTGCAGGAGCGCATCGGCAACAGCGCCTTGCTGATTCCTGTGGGCAACAAAATCGACAAGGCACGGGATATTTCTGCGCTTGAAACCA
>Ga0105044_10008702_pt1 | contig 13918 bp, 14 predicted proteins | sample MAT01_FD_78092 | JGI IMG/M metagenome (GOLD analysis project Ga0105044, IMG submission 78092) | Freshwater microbial communities from Lake Fryxell liftoff mats and glacier meltwater in Antarctica - MAT-01 | ecosystem: Environmental > Aquatic > Freshwater > Ice > Liftoff microbial mat | place...
CCGGCCGAGGGCGTGGTCGCCGAGCCGACCGATCCCGCCGATCCCGTCGAGCGGACCGATCCCGCCGAACCGACCGATCCCGCCGAGCCGGCCCAACCCGTCGAACCGACTGAACCCGCAGGACGCGCCGAGGGTGCATCCGAGGCTCCCGCGTCGCCCGACCGGGCCGTCGCCATCGACCACGCGGGTTCGTTCGGCGATCCCGCCGACGCCGTTGCCGGGATCGATCGGGGCGACTCGTTCGGGGTGCCCGCCGATGGTCGCCTGGTCGTCGATGCCGACGGCCCGTCGGAGCCCGGCGATGCGTCCGAGGGTTCCGACCGGTCGCCCGGCGCGGGCGACTGAGCCGGCCCGACGCAGCAGTACCCTGCGCAGGTGACCGACCCGACCGAGCACGACGGCGAACGACTGCAGAAGGTCCTGGCGCGGGCCGGGCTCGGCAGCCGGCGGGTGTGCGAGGAGCTCATCGCCGAGGAGCGGGTGACGGTGAACGGCGAGGTCGCGGTGCTCGGCCGGCGCATCGACCCCGAGAACGACCTGGTCGAGGTGGACGGATCACCCATCGGCGTGCGACCCGGGCTCGTCTACCACCTGCTCAACAAGCCCGTCGACGTCGTCACGACCGCAGACGATCCCCAGGGTCGCCCCACGGTCGTCGAGCTGGTGCCGTCCTCGCCCCGCGTGTTCCCGGTTGGCCGGCTCGACCAGGACACCGAGGGCCTGCTGCTCCTCACCAACGACGGTGAGCTCGCTCATCGCCTCACCCACCCGAGCTACGGGGTCGAGAAGGAGTACCTCGCCCATGTGCAGGGCGAGCCGAGCAGGGGAGCGGTGCGCCGCCTGCGCGACGGCATCGAGCTCGAGGACGGTCCCACCGCGCCCGCAAGCGCCAACCTCGTCGCCCCGGGGCTCATCCGCCTCACCATCCACGAGGGCCGCAACCGCCAGGTGCGCCGGATGTGCGAGGCGATCGGGCACCCCGTGGAGCGGCTGGTCCGGGTGCGCATCGGTCCCCTCAAGGACCGCAAGCTGAAGCCGGGCACGTCGAGGGAGCTGACCATCGACGAGGTCCGCGAGTTGGAGCGGGCGGTCGCCACGCCGGGCAAGCAGCGACGCGTCACGCGCGCCGAGCGCCGCCACGCGCTCTACGGCGATGCCCGGCCCGAGCCCGACGGGTCGAACGGGTCGAACGGCGTCGACTGACAGCGGGTGGGGGGAGTTCGTCGCCGCGGCGGGCACCGCCTACGATCCGGGCGTGTCTGCTGCCCTCCGGGCCCTTCGGGGCGCCACCACCATCGATGTCGACACGCCCGAGCACATCAACGAGCGGGTTGTGGCGCTGCTCACCACGATGTTCGAGCGCAACGGCATCGACCACGACGACCTGGTGAGCATGATCTTCACCGCGACGGGCGACATCCACTCGGCGTTCCCCGCGGCGGCGGCCCGCACCATCGGGCTCGGCGATGTGCCGCTGCTGGGCGCCCAGGAGATCGACGTCGACGGGGCCACGCCGCGCTGCATCCGAGTGATGATCCACCTCATGACCGAGCGGTCCCGGACCGAGCTGCGCCACGTGTACCTCGAGGGGGCCGTGGGACTGCGCGACGACCTGCCGGCGTGAGCGGGTCCAGCGGTCCTCGCCGCGCCGCGGTGATCGGGACCGGCCTGATCGGCGGGTCGATCGGCCTCGCCCTGCGAGCCCAGGGGTGGTTCGTCACCGGTCGTGATCGCAACGAGGCGATGCAGGCCCGGGCGCTCGAGCTGGGTGCCTTCGATGCCCTCGGCCACGACCCCGACGCCGAGCTCACCTTCGTCGCGACACCGGTCGGCAGCATCGCCGAGCAGGTGGCCGAGGCGCTGGCCACGACCCGCGGGCTGGTCACCGACGTGGGCAGCGTCAAGGCGCCGATGCTCGAGCTGATGGCCGATCCCCGCTACGTCGGCGGTCACCCCATGGCCGGTTCCGAGCTCGAGGGCGTCGACGGCGCCCGGGCCGAGCTCTTCGAGGGCGCCATGTGGGTCCTGACGCCGATCACCGGGACCGACGACGATGCCTACCGCGACATCCATGCGGTCGTGTCGTCGTTCGGGGCCGAGGTCATCGCCATCCCGCCCCAGCGCCACGACTCCATGGTCGCGATGGTGAGCCACGTGCCCCACCTGACGGCGGCGACGCTCATGGGTCTCGCCGACGAGCGATCCGTCGAGCACCGTGCCCTGCTGCGCCTGGCGGCCGGCGGCTTCCGCGACATGACCCGCATCGCTGCGGGCCACCCCGGGATCTGGCCCGACATCTGTACCGAGAACCGCGATGCCATCGTCGACGAGCTCGACAGCTTGATCGAGGCACTCAGGGGCGTCCGCGACATCGTGGCCGACGGCAACCGGGAGGCGCTGGTCGAGGTCCTCGATCAAGCCCGATCGGCCCGCATCGCCCTGCCGGCCCGCTTCAGCCGGCCCGAGGACCTGGTCGAGATCCGGATCCCGGTGGCCGACCGGGCCGGGGTGCTGGCCCCGATCGTGTCCCTTGCGGCCGAGGTCGACGTGAGCATCTTCGACATCGAGATCGCCCACTCCAGCGAGGGACCCCAGGGCGTGCTGATCCTGGTGGTCGAGGGGGGCGCGGGCGAAGCCCTGCGCTCGGTCCTGGTCGACCACGGGTACAGCCCCTCGTCGCTGCGAGCCCTCGAATGAGCCCGTCCGCGCCGCCCGGTGACGCGGCGGGCGGCCGCCGGATCGAACCCCTCGACGGTCCGATCGACGCGGTCATCCGGGTGCCGGGCTCGAAGAGCATCACCAACCGGGCGCTGGTCGCCGCTGCGGTCGCCGACGGCACCAGCGTCCTCGACGGCGTCCTGTTCGCGGACGACACCGAGGCGATGCTCGACTCCCTCGACCGCCTGGGCATCGGACTCGACATCGATCGCGACGCCTGCCGGGTGACGATCGTCGGCACCGGTGGCGCGGTGCCGCCCGGTCCCGCGGACCTCGATGCCCGGATGTCGGGGACCACCGCGCGCTTCCTGGCCCCTCTGCTGGCCTCGGGGCCCGGTCCCTACCGGCTCGGTGCCAGCGAGCCCATGCTCGCCCGGCCGATGGGCGACGGCCTCGACGCCCTCGCCCGCCTGGGTGCAGCAGTCGACGAACAGGGCCAGCCCGGTCACCTGCCGGTGCTGATCCGGGCCGGTCGCCCGGCCGCGTCGAACGAGGTGCGGCTCCGCGCCGATGTGTCGAGCCAGTTCGTGTCCGGGCTGCTCCTGAGCGCCCCGTTGCGACCTCATGGGCTCGTGGTGCGCCTCGACGGCCCGATCGTGTCGCGTCCGTACCTCGACCTGACCGTCGGGGTCATGGCGGCGTTCGGCGTGGTCGTCGACCAACCCGACGACCGCAGCTACGTGGTGCCGCCCGGCCCCTACCGGGCCGCCCGCTACCGGATCGAACCCGACGCGTCGGCGGCGTCCTACTTCTTCGCTGCGCCGGCGATCGCCGGCGGGCGGGTCCGGGTGCTGGGTCTCGGCGCCGGCGCGCTGCAGGGCGACATCCGCTTCGTCGAGGTGCTCGAACAGATGGGCGCCGAGGTCGAGCGGGGATCGGACTTCACCGAGGTGCGCGCCACCGGCTCGCTGCGAGGGGTGGAGGCGGATCTCACCGACTTCTCCGACACGGCCCAGACCCTCGCCACGACCGCGGTGTTCGCCGACGGCGCCACCTCGGTCACCGGCATCGGGTTCATCCGGCGCAAGGAGACCGACCGAGTGGCGGCCGTGGTGGCCGAGCTGCGGCGCTGCGGGATCGACGCGACCGAGGACCCCGACGGCTGGACCATCCATCCCGGTTCGCCTTCGCCGGCCACCATCCGGACCTACGACGACCACCGCATGGCGATGTCGTTCGCACTGCTCGGGCTGCGTGCGTCGGGCATCACGATCGCCGATCCGGGGTGCGTGGCCAAGACGTTCCCGGCGTTCTGGGACACCTTCGAGTCGTTGCGCTCCGGGGGGAACGCGACGATGGTCGAGCGGGCGGAGTAGGTTGCCCACCCGATGAAGGTGATCGCGATCGACGGACCCGCGGGTTCGGGCAAGTCCACGGTGGCCCGGGCCCTCGCCGAGGCCCTGGGCCTGCTGTACCTCGACACCGGGGCGATGTATCGGGCGGTGGCGTTCGCCGCTCTCCGGCGGGGGATCGACATCGACGACGCCGACGCCGTCGCCCACCTGGCCCAGGAGTTCGAGCTGCGCATGGACATCGACGGCGCCGTGCGGGTCGACGGCGTCGACGCCACCATCGAGATCCGTGGCCCCGAGGTCACCCGGGCGGTGAGCATCGTGGCCGCCATCCCCGGCGTGCGCGAGGAGATGCGCTCCCGCCAGCGCGAGTGGTCGACCCGCCACGGCGGCGGCGTGTTGGAGGGCCGCGACATCGGTACCGTCGTCTTCCCGGATGCCGCGCTCAAGGTGTACCTCGACGCCTCGCCGACGGTGCGGGCCGCTCGCCGCTCCAAGGAGGTCACCGACCTCGACTACGAGACCGTGGCCGCCGACATCGCCCGACGCGACGCGCTCGACCAGGGTCGCAGCGACAGCCCGCTGCGCACGGCCCACGACGCCGTCACCATCGACACGAGCGACCTGACCGTCGACCAGATCGTGGCGCGGGTGATGGAGCAGCTGGACCGGCAGGGTCCGCTCGATGCCTGAACCGGACGCGCCGGCCCCGACCGGGTCCGCCGAACCGGCCGACGGTGTCCACGCGGTCGCCGAGGCGAGCGCAAGCGCGGTGCCGGCGGTGCGCCGCCCGACCATCGAGAAGGTCAAGGCCGACGAGGAGATCTTCATCCCGGAAGGTCACGAGCGCGGCGAGGTGATGACCCTCGGGCAGAAGGTGGTCTACGAGCTCACGTGGCTGGTCTCGGTGGGGATCGCCCGGAGCTACTTCCGCGCCACGGTGAAGGGGCGCCACAACGTGCCCGAGACCGGTGCATTCATCATCTCGCCCGTCCATCGCTCCAACCTCGACTCGCCGGCGATCGCGCTCGTCACCCGTCGCCGCATGCGCTACATGGGCAAGGAGTCGCTCTGGAAGCGCAGGTGGAGCGCGTGGTACTTCACCGCTGCCGGCGGCTTTCCCGTCGAGCGGGCCACCGCCGACCGCGCCGCGCTCGCCGCCTGCCTCGACGTCCTCGAGCGGGGCGAGCCCCTGGTGCTCTTCCCCGAGGGGACCCGCCAGAGCGGGCCCGTGGTCACCGAGATGTTCGACGGCCCGGCCTGGCTGGCGTCGAGGGCCCAGGTGCCGATCCTGCCGGTCGGCATCGGTGGCTCGGAGAAGATGATGGGCAAGGGGTCCAGGTTCCCCCGTCCGTCCAAGCTCGCCGTTGTCGTGGGCGCGCCGATCGAGCCGCCGCCTCCCGGTCCGAGCGGTCGGGTGCCGCGCCGCGCCGTGCGCGAGACCACCGTTCGCCTTCGCGACGAGCTCCAGCAGCTCTTCGACGAGGCCCAGGCGCTGGCGGGCACGCCGAACCCGCCGGCCTGAGCCCTCGGACACACGCGCCAGGACGGGGACCAGGCGCCGGACGGGTCAGCTGTACTTGGGCATCGCGGTCAGCTCGCGGACCAGCGGCTCGAAGTGCTCCAAGGGGTAGGTCTCGCCGTCCGGATCGAACGCGGTCTGGTCCCACTCGTCGGCGAACTGGGCGGCGAGGTCGTAGTACGGCTCGCCGGCGTACTGGTCGCGCGCGTCGGGATCCTTGTTGAAGTGGGCGTAGTAGTGCCGGCCCTGGAAGTCCTGGTGGACCCGGATCATCTGGTAGACGTCGTCGCGGACGTACGGGCGGATCATCTCGGCGGCGATGGCCGGGTGGTTGAACACGCTGATCACCTTGCCGATGTCGTGGCACAGCGACGCGAACACGACCTCGGGGTCGGCCCCCGCCTTCTCGGCATTGGTGGCGGTCTGCAGACAGTGGGTGAGCTGATCGGTGGCGAAGCCGTCGGTGATGTCGGCGCACTGGCGCAGCATGAGGAGGAACTGGTCGGCCACCCGGGGCTGGTTGTTCAGCGTCTCGGTTCCGATGACCGCCCATTCCTCGGCGGTGGATTCGTCCATGCGGGTGAAGGTGGTGGCCATGAGCCCATTGTGACAGTGGTCTCGGTGGATTGCATCGTTAGCGGCTGTCCCGCGGTTGGTTGGCGCGCTCGATGTCGAGTTCGCGGTCGTCGTCGGCATCGCCGGCTCGGACCCACAGGATCAGGACGAGGGTGAGGAGGGCGAACCCGAACAGGTAGTCCTCGACCGGGATGTCGGCGGGGAACCGCCACGGCGTCTTCTGATCGGGGTTGTAGAGGACGATCGGAGCCGACAGTTTCGTCAGCCACCCGTTGACCAGCACCATGAAGAACAGCGAGATGGCGATGGTGATCCAGTAGGCCGGTCGGCGGAAGATGCCGGTGCGGGCGGCGAGGAGCTCGTAGGCGACGACCGCTGCCGCCCCGAGCGCCGCGGCCACCGTGTACTCAGGCATCGGAGGCCCCGTCCGCATGCCGGCGGCCCAGGATCCACGACACCGCCTCGTAGCTCAGGAGCGCGCAGATCGGGATGACGACGAAGAACACCAGTTCCTCGAACGGCAGGTTCGGCGGGATCGTCCAGCCCGTCACGTACTGCGGGTTGAAGGTCCAGTGGTCGCGCTCGATGGCGATGACGTCCCAGAGCACGAACAGCAGCACGGGCACCGCCATGGCAGCCAGCAACCGGCGGGGGCGGCGGTAGACCCGGGCCCGGAACACGAACTCGAGGGGGAGGGTGATCGCGACGCAAGCCCCCATCAGGAGGAGATACTGGAACCGGTCCAACCGATCCTCCGAGTCCGAAGCTGGGCCCGAACCGCGGTAGAACGGGACGGTCGCATGGTAGAAGAAGCGGACCCTTCGTGAGGAGTCCCGTGAACATCAGCAATCCGGAATCGGCCCACGCCACCCGCCCGGGGGCCCCGCGCAGCGTCGACCTGGTCGCGGAGCGGGTCGAGGCCCGGCTGGGGCGCCTGCTCGACCACGAGGTCGAGCGGTGGAGCGCGCTCGACCCGGACCTGGCTTCTCCGATCGAAGCCATCCGGGAGCTGGTCATGGCCGGCGGCAAGCGCCTGCGCCCGGCGTTCTGCTTCTGGGGCTACGTCGCGGCCGGCGGCGACCCCGACGACACGCTCGTCGACGACCTGGGCGCCGCGTTCGAGCTCCTCCACGCGTTCGCGCTGATCCACGACGACGTCGTCGACGACTCCGCCACCCGCCGTGGTCGCCAGACCATGCACCTCGACTACGGCGACCAGCACGCCACCCACTCCTACCGGGGCGAGCGTCGTCGGTTCGGTGAGGGCGTGGCGGTGCTCGTCGGCGACCTGACCCACGTGTACGCCGATCTCCTGCTCGAGGCCGCTCCACCCGCCGTCTGGCCGCTCTGGAACGAGCTGCGCGTCGAGCTCAACATCGGCCAGTACCTCGACCTGCTGGGCACCGCCCGAGGCGACACGAACCTCGAGCACGCCACCCGGATCGCCCGGTACAAGTCGGCGAAGTACACCATCGAGCGGCCCCTCCACCTCGGCGCGGCCGGGGCGGGCGAGCTCGACGCCTACGGCCGCACGTTCACGGCCTTCGGGGTGCCGCTGGGCGAGGCTTTCCAGCTCCGCGACGACCTGCTCGGGGTGTTCGGCGATGCCGAGATCACCGGCAAGCCCGTGGGCGACGACCTGCGCGAGGGCAAGCCCACCCCGCTGCTGGCGATCGCCACCGAGCGGGCGAACGCCGCCCAGCTCTCGGTCCTGGCCATGGTCGGGTCCGACCTGGACGCCGACCGAGTGGCCGCCATCCAGGCGGTGCTCATCGAGACCGGCGCGGTCGACCTGATCAACGAGATGATCGAAGAGCGGCGGAGCGAGGCGATCCTGGTGATCGAGTCGGCCGATGTCGGCCCCACCGCCCGCGCCACGCTCATCGACCTCGCCCACTTCGTGACCGCACGGGAGCATTGAGCATGCCGACGAACCGCACCGCACCATGAGGGTCATCGTCATCGGGGCCGGACTCGGCGGCCTGTCGGCGGCTTGTCGCCTCGCGGGCGAGCACGACGTGGTGGTGCTCGAGCGCGAGGACCGGCCCGGCGGGCGCGCCGGACGTCTCGAGCTCGGGGGGTACACGTTCGACACCGGACCCACCGTGCTCACGATGCCGGCGTTGGTCCGCGACTGCTTCGAAGCGGTCGGGGCGGAGATGGACGACCACGTCACGCTGGTGCCCGTCGATCCCATGTACCGGGCCGTCTACGAGGACGGCTCCACCCTCCACGTCCGCCACGGACGCGAGCCCATGGCCGCGGAGATCGCCGAGGTGTGCGGCCCGGCGGCCGTCCCGGGGTTCCACCGCTTCTGCGACTGGCTGCAGGAGCTCTACGAGGTGGAGATGCCGAACTTCGTCGATCGGAACTTCGACTCGGTGCTCGACGTCCTGACGCCCATCGCGCCGGCGTTGAAGCTGGTGCGCCTCGGCGGGTTCGGTCGCCTGTCCCGCGCGGTCGAGTCCTACTTCGACGACGAGCGGTTGCAGCGGATCTTCAGCTTCCAGTCGATGTACGCCGGCCTGGCCCCGTACGAGGCGCTGGCCCTCTACGGCATCATCACCTACATGGACTCCGTCGAAGGGGTCTACTTCCCGCTCGGGGGCATGCACGCCGTCCCGCAGGGGCTGGCGACCGCCGCCGGCCTCGCCGGTGTCGAGATCCGCTACGGCATCGACGTCGATCGGATCCTCCTCGAGCACGGTACGACCGGGCCGGTCCGCGGCGTGCGCCTGGCCGATGGCGAGGTCGTGGCCGCCGATGTCGTCGTCTGCAACCCGGATCTGCCCGTTGCCTACAAGACCCTGCTCGGTGGCCTCGACGCACCCCGTGTGGCTCGCCGCGGCGTCTACTCGCCGTCGTGCGTCGTGTGGCACGCCGGCGTGAAGGGACTGCCCCCCGCTGCCGCTGGCCACCACAACATCCACTTCGGCCGAACCTGGGACGAGGCGTTCCGGGATCTGCTCGACCGTGGGGTCCGCATGGGTGACCCTTCGGTCCTCGTCACCATCCCGACGGTCACCGACCCCAGCCTTGCTCCCGAGGGTCGGTCCACGCTCTTCGTGCTCGAACCGGTGCCGAACCTCGATGGTCGGGTCGACTGGACCACCGAGCGCGATCGCGTGCGGGCCGACCTCGAGGCGCGGATGGCGGCGTGCGGCTACCCCGTGGAGGTCGAGGTCGAAGCCCTGGTCGACCCGCTCGACTGGGAGGCGCAGGGGCTCGAGCGCGGGGCACCGTTCGCCCTGGCCCACCGGTTCCTGCAGACCGGGCCGTTCCGCCCCGACAACGTCGATCGACGGGCTCCGGGCCTGGTGTTCGTCGGGTCGGGCACCCGGCCGGGCGTGGGCGTGCCGATGGTGCTCGTCTCGGGCCGGCTGGCGGCCGAGCGGGTGCAGGAGCACGCCGCCCGCACCCGACCGCCGCCCGGGGTCACGCGTGGCCGGCGGAGGGCGAGCGGCCGGTGACGGACGGCCCCGATCGGGCCGGCCGGGCCACCGTCCCGACCCTCGACGAGTCCTACCGGGCGTGCCGTCAGCTCACCAAGGTCCACGGCACCACCTACTACTGGTCCACCTTCGCCCTGCCCCGGCTGAAGCGGCACCACGTCCACGCCCTGTACGCGTTCTGCCGCTACGCCGACGAGATCGTCGACGACCCGTCGTGGTCGTCGACGAACGAGCGGGCCGTCGCGCTGGCGGCGTTCGGTGACCAGTTCTTCGTCGACCTCGCCCGGGGCTCGTCGGACCACCTCGTGCTCAAGGCGGTCGTGCACACCGTGCGGGCCTTCTCGATCGACCCGGACCTCTTCGGCCGGTTCCTGCGGTCGATGACGATGGACCTGACGATCACCGAGTACGAGACCTACGGCGACCTCCAGGTCTACATGGACGGGTCAGCGGCGGTCATCGGCGAGATGATGCTGCCGATCCTCGAACCGCTCGACCCGGGTGCGGCCGAGCCCGCCCGCCAGCTCGGCGACGCGTTCCAGCTCACGAACTTCCTGCGCGACGTCGGCGACGACCTCGACCGCGGCCGCGTGTACCTGCCCCAGGAGGACCTCCGGCGCTTCGGTGCGTCGGCCACCGCCCGCACGGTGGACCAGCCCTGGATCGACCTCATGCGCTTCGAGATCGACCGGACCCGACAGCTCTACGACGCCTCCGACCGCGGCCTCGAGCTCCTGCCGCCCAGCTCGGCTCGGTGCATCCGGTCGGCCCGCGTGCTCTACGGCGAGATCCTCGACCGGATCGAGGCCCAGGGCTACGACGTGTTCACGAGCCGGGCGCGGGTACCGGCGTGGCGCAAAGCCGCCGTGGTCGCGTCGAGCCTGCGGTCGGGCGGACCTCCACCCTGACCGCTCGGATCAGCGGGCGACCGGTGGGTGGTCGAGGTCGGCCAGGACCTCGCTGGCCTCGAGCGAGCGGTCGTTGATCGCCGGGCGGTCCGGGACCGATCCGCCGAGCCCGAAAGTGGCGAACACGTCGACCGCGGTGATCAGGTCACGGAGGTTGCGGGGCGGTGGGAAGTACTCATCCTCGTTGGTGATGGTGATCTCCTCGACGCCGTGCACGGGATCGAGGGCGGCGAGGACGGCTTCGACCAGCTCCTCGGGGGCCGAGGCGCCGGCGGTCACACCGATGACGCCGTCGAGGTCGTCGGGGAGCTCGTCGGCGCTGTTGACGCGGTGCACGCGCGAGCAGCCGGCAGCGCGGGCGAGGCTCTCGAGCGCCCGGGTGTTCGACGAGTTGGCCGATCCGATCACGATGAGGGCGTCGCAGCGGGGTGCGATCTCGAGCAGCGCCGACTGGCGGTTGGTGGTGGCGAAGCACAGATCGCTTCGACCCGGCGTCCACATGTCGGGGAAGCGCTGCCGTGACGCCTCGAGGACCTCGGCCCAGTCGCGGTGGCTGAGCGTGGTCTGGGCCAGGAGCGCGACCGGTTCGTCGAACTCGGGCAGCGCCTCGACCTCCTCGATGGACTCGACCCGGTGAATGGCGCCGGGCGCGACCGCCATGGTGCCGACCGCCTCCTCGTGGCCCTCGTGGCCGATGTAGACGATCTGGTAGCCCTTGCCCGCCCGCACCTTGACCTCGTGGTGGACCTTGGTGACGAGGGGGCACACCGCATCGACCATGTAGCCGCCGTTGGCCACCGCCGCGGCGACGACCTCCGGCGCCGAGCCGTGGGCGCTCAGCATCAGCGGGCTGCCCGGCGGCACGTCGGTGACATCGTCGACGAAGACCACACCGAGGTCCTCGAACCGCTTGACGACCCGCTGGTTGTGGACGATCTCGTGGTAGCAGTAGACGGGCGCCTCGAACGATCGCACCATCCAGGCGAGGGCCTTGATCGCCATCTCGACCCCCGCGCAGAAGCCGCGGGGGCTGGCCAGGAGCACGCGATCGATCGTTGGCGGGGTCGCGGTGGTGGGCATCGCCCCCACGCTATCGGGCTCGCGGACGGCGCCGATGGCGGTGCCGGGAGGTGGGGCCGGTAGCGTGGAGAGCCATGTCTGCCCCCCGGATCCTCGTCGTCGCGCCCGGTTCGCCGGCCGCGCGCGCCGGTCTCGAGGCGGGTGACGAGATCCTGGCCATGAACGGCCAGGTGCCCCGGGACGTGATCCAGTACCAGCTGCTCGCCGATGATGCCGAGCTGACGCTCGAGGTGAACCGGGGTGGCCTGGTCCTGCAGGTCGAGCTGCGCAAGGCCGCCGGCGAGGCGCTCGGCGTCGATGTCCACTCTGCGCTCTTCGACCAGGTCCGCACCTGTGACAACCACTGCGAGTTCTGCTTCATCTACCAGCTCCCGCCCGGGCTGCGGTCGAGCCTCTACCTCAAGGACGACGACTTCCGCCTGTCGTTCCTGTACGGGAACTTCACCACCCTCACCCGCTTCACCGAGGCCGATCTCGAGCGGGTCGTCACCGAGCGCCTCTCGCCGCTCAACGTGAGCATCCACGCCACCGATCCCGACGTGCGCACCGACCTCCTTCGCAACCGGCGTGGCGCCACCAGCCTGCGCTGGCTGCGGGCGCTGCTCGACCACGGGATCGAGGTCCACGGCCAGGTTGTCGTGTGCCCGGGCATCAACGACGGCGCCGTGCTCGACGACACCCTGGTCGGCGTGCTCGACCAGTACCCCGAGCTCGCCTCGCTCTGCATCGTGCCCCTCGGGGTGAGCCGCTACAACGGCGAGCCCCGCATGCGACCCCACACCGGTGCGGAAGCGGCCGCGGTCATCGACGCGGTGCACGACTGGCAGGAGCTGTACCGACGGATCCTCGGCCACCGGCTGGTCTTCGCCGGTGACGAGTACTACCTGCTCGCCGGCCGCCCGTTCCCCGAACCCGAGGCCTACGAAGGCTTCCGGATGCACGAGGACGGCGTCGGGATGGCCCGGACGTTCGAGCTCGAGTTCACCGGGGCGCTCGACCACGCCACCGGCCCGATGTCGGGGTTCTTCGCGTCCGTCGACGGCGCGCCCGCCGAGGGGTACCGAGCGCCTCGCCTCGCGGCGGCCCCTGCCGCGTCGGCGGGCTGCGGTTCACCGGGGGCACCGGGTTCGGTCGTGCTCCGCCCTCGTCGCGACGCACCGGTGGGCATCCTGACGGGGGAGTACGGCGCGGCGGTCCTCGGCCCGCTCGTCGCCGGACTGGGTCGCGACGATGTGCGGGTCATCCCCGTGCGCAACGACTTCTTCGGCGGCACCACCGCCGTCACCGGCCTGCTGGTCGGGGAGGACCTCCACCGGGTGCTGGCCGACGAACCCGTCGGCCACCGGTACCTCCTGCCCGACGTGTGCCTCTCGCAGGGGCGCTTCCTCGACGGCACCACCCCGGAGCAACTGCCCCGCCCGGTCGAGGTCGTCGCCACCGACGGCATCGCCCTGCGCCAGGCGCTCGACGGCGAGCGGTCCCTGTCCGCCGCCGGTTCCCGATCCAGAGAGCTTTGAGATGACCCAGCCCGACCCGATCGACCTGTCGTCCGACGACGGGGAGACCGCCGAGACCGACATCCACACCGACACCGACCTCGTGTTCGACGACGACCTCGCGTCGGCCCTCGCGAACGACGAGTCGGGACCGAGACGCCGACCGCAGCGCCACGGCGACGAGGCCGAGCGCACCCTCGGGGTCGTGGCCATCGTCGGTCGACCGAACGTGGGCAAGTCGACGCTGCTCAACCGGATCGTGGGGCGCCGCGAGGCGATCGTCGAGGAGAAGCCCGGCGTCACCCGCGATCGCAAGGAGGTCGAGGCCGAGTGGCAGGGCCATCCCTTCATCCTCATGGACACGGGCGGCTGGCTCCCCGGCGGCTCCGTGCTCGACGAGAAGGTGAGCCGCCAGAGCGAGAAGGCCATCGAGGACGCCGACGCGATCCTCTTCGTCGTCGACACGACCGTTGGCGTCACGGAGGAGGACGGTCGGGTCGCCGCGTTGCTGCGGCGCTCCGAGCGGCCGGTGTTCGTGGCCGTGAACAAGGTCGACGACACGAACCGCGAGGCCAGCACCTGGGACTTCGTCCGCCTCGGGCTGGGTGACCCGTACCCCGTCAGCGCCCTGCACGGCCGCGGTACCGGCGACCTCCTCGATGCCCTCGTCGCGGTCCTGCCGGGCAGCAACGCGATCATCCCCGACGACGAGTCCGACGACGACGCCGACGGACCCGCGAAGCCCGAGGGGCCCACCGAGTTCGCAGTGGCGCTGGTCGGGCGCCCCAACGTCGGCAAGTCCACGCTCTTCAACCGGCTCATCGGCGAGGAGCGCGCGGTCGTCCACGACATGCCCGGAACCACGCGCGACACC
>Ga0105044_10008703_pt1 | contig 13917 bp, 11 predicted proteins | sample MAT01_FD_78092 | JGI IMG/M metagenome (GOLD analysis project Ga0105044, IMG submission 78092) | Freshwater microbial communities from Lake Fryxell liftoff mats and glacier meltwater in Antarctica - MAT-01 | ecosystem: Environmental > Aquatic > Freshwater > Ice > Liftoff microbial mat | place...
AGGCCTCGGGCATCGTCATGGCCACCGCAGCGGCCCGCGGCCTTGAGGTGGTGGAGTACTCACCGAATGAGGTCAAGGCCGCGGTGACGGGCTCCGGAGCGGCGGACAAGGAGCAGGTCGGGGAGATGGTTCGACGCCTGCTCGGCCTGGCCAGCACGCCCTACCCGGCGGACGCTGCGGACGCTGCCGCGGTGGCGCTGTGCCACGCGGCGCAGGCCAGGTTCCGAGCCATGGCCAGTGGAGCGACCTCGTGATCGGTTCGCTCCGGGGCACGTTCGCCGATCGCGCCACGACCGAGCTCACCCTCGAGGTGGGTGGTGTCGGCTACCGGGTCCAGATGACCCCTCGAGACCTGGTCGGGATCGGCGACCCGGGCGCCGAGGTCCACGTGTGGGTCCATCATCACCGTCGCGAAGATGCCGAGACGCTGTACGGATTTCCGAGCCGCGACGAACGAGACCTGTTCGAGGTGTTGATCGGAACCCACGGGGTGGGCCCTGCTCTGGGTTTGGCGATCCTGGCGGTGCACACGCCCCGGGCGCTGCGTCTGGCGCTGGCCACCGATGATCTGGCCGCGCTGTGCCTGGTGCCCGGCGTCGGGCGCAAGACCGCAGCCCGTCTGCTCATGGAGTTGAAGAGCCGCATGGACCTGGGCGACGTGGACCTGACCGATCGCGGAGGTTCGACCTCGACGTCTCCGGCGGCACGGTCAGCCCACGCTGACGTTCGTGATGCCCTGGGTGGCCTGGGCTACTCGGCCGACGAGATCTCGGCCTGCGTTCGGGAACTCCCGGTCGACGGTGACCCAGCCGAGCTGCTTCGACTGGCCCTGCGACGGCTGGCGGCCGCGTGAGTCGCGATGAACTGTTGGACCCGCGCGACCGAGACGGCGCCGACGACCTGGCCGACCCGACGCCCGACGCCTTCGTGGTCGGGGCCGATGGTGTTGCGGCAGCCGAACAGGCCGCTCTGCGCCCGCGTTCGCTCGCCGAGTTCGTGGGACAGACCGAGCTGAAGCATCGGCTGCACATCGTCCTCGAAGCCGCTCGGCGGCGTGGTCAGGCCGTCGATCACCTCCTGTTCGCCGGTCCCCCCGGTCTGGGTAAGACCACGCTGGCCGGCATCGTGGCCCAGGAGATGGGCGTGCAGATGCACATCACCTCGGGACCCACGCTGGAGCGCGCCGGCGATCTGGCCGCCATCCTCACGCAGTTGTCGGACGGCGACGTGCTGTTCATCGACGAGATCCATCGACTGAGCCGCGCCGTGGAGGAGGTGCTGTACCCAGCCGTGGAGGACTTCCAGCTCGACATCGTGCTGGGCAAGGGCCCGGCCGCTCGTTCGATCCGGTTGGACCTGCCACGGTTCACGCTGGTCGGAGCGACGACTCGAACCGGATTGATCACCGGACCGCTGCGCGACCGATTCGGGTTGGTGGCGCGCCTCGACTTCTACGAGGTGGCCGACCTGGAGTTGATCGTCGATCGGGCCGCCTCGATCGTGGCGGCACAGATCGAGGCCGAGGGATGCCACGAGATCGCCCGCCGGAGCCGGGGGACGCCCCGGATCGCCAATCGGCTGCTGCGACGGGTCCGTGACTACGCCGAGGTCGAGGCCGACGGCCGAATCGACGCACGGGTCGCCTCAGATGGCCTGGCGGTGTTCGGTGTGGACCACCTCGGTCTGGACAAGGTCGACCGGGCCATCCTGTCGAACATCTGCGATCGCTTCGGCGGCGGTCCGGTCGGCTTGTCGACGTTGGCCATCTCGGTGGCGGAGCCGACCGAGACGGTGGAGGACGTGTACGAGCCGTTTCTCATCCAACAGGGCCTGCTCATGAGGACCCCCAGGGGTCGAGTGGCCACGCCCGCAGCCTGGCGCCACCTCGGTCTGATCCCGCCGCCATCAGCCCAGGCCCAACAGGACCCGAACCTCTTCGACGCCTGAGCGGGCTAGGTTCGCCGCCATGAAAGTCGGCGTTGATTTCGCAAAGTTCACCTGGGAGGGCGGCGCCGCCGCACTCGGCGCCACGGCCGCTGAGGCGATCACCATGGCCGATGAGGCCGGGTTCTCGACCATTGCCGCTATGGACCATTTTTTCCAGATCTCCATGGTCGGCGAGTACACCGAGCCCATGTTGGACGGCTACACGTTCCTCGGTTTCGCCGCCGGTCTGAGCGTGCGGGCCCGACTTCAACTGCTGGTCACCGGCGTCACCTACCGCCACCCGGGTCTGCTGGCCAAGATCGTCACCACCCTCGACGTCCTCTCCAGCGGTCGGGCCGGTCTGGGGATCGGCGCGGCGTGGAACGAACAGGAGCACCTCGGACTGGGCGTTCCCTTCCCATCCACCAGCGAACGCTACGAGCGACTCGACGAGTGCCTGGCCATCTGCACCCAGATGTGGGGCGACGACACCGGTCCCTTCGCCGGCGACCACTACCAGCTCGCCGAGACGCTGAACAGTCCACTGAACGTCGCCGCTGCACCGGAGATCATGGTGGGCGGCATGGGACCGAAGAAGACCCTGAAACTGGCCGCTCGCCACGCGCAGGCGGTGAACTGGTTCCCGATCGGCCACGACGGATTCGCGGGATTGAAGACCACGCTGGCCGGCCACTGCCAGGCCGAGGGCACCGATGTCGACGCCATCCGGCTCACGCTCATGACGTTCCCGCCGCCCCGCGACGGGCTCGACGCCTGGCTGAGCGACATCGAGGGATACGCCGCGCTCGGGGTCGACGAGATCTACCTGGCCCCTGGGTCGGCTGATCCCCGGGTGGACATCGCTCACTACGCCGAGGTCGTGTTGCCCCGCGTCACCTCGATGTGAACTGATCACCCGGGAGCGGCGGTGGACACCGCGGATCTCAACTACGACCTGCCCGTCAGCCGGATTGCCCAGCATCCGCTGGAGCCTCGCGACTCGGCCCGGCTCCTCGACGCCACCGGGGACCGCCATCGCCACCGGATCGTGCGTGATCTCCCCTCGCTGTTGGGGCCTGGCGACGTGGTCGTGGTGAACGACACCCGGGTGCTGCCCGCGCGGGTCCGGGTGACCCGCTCCACCGGGGGTTCCGGCGAGGTCCTGGTGCTCGATCCCGTCGGCGACGGCTGGTGGGAGGCGCTCTGTCGGCCCTCACGCAAGCTGGCCCCCGGTGAGGTGGTGGCCTCGGTCGTCGGCGACCTGCGATTCGAGATCGGCGCCGACCGGGGCGAGGGTCGTCGGCTGGTCCGCCCGATCCATCCCGGCCAGCTGATCGACGCGCTGGAGTCGGCCGGGGAGATGCCGCTGCCGCCCTACATCCATGAGCCGCTCCTCGATCCGGACCGCTACCAGACCACCTACGCAGCCAGCCCGGGGTCGGCCGCGGCCCCGACGGCCGGGTTGCACATCACGAATCAGGTCTGGGACGCCATCCTGGCAACGGGTGCCACCATCGAGCGGATCGAGTTGGTCGTCGGCCTGGGAACGTTCCGGCCCATCACCGCCGAACGGGTCGAGGATCACGTCATGCACGCCGAGCGCTACGCCGTGGCGCCTGCGGTGTGGGAACGGATCGGCGCCTCCGACCGTGTTGTGGCCATTGGGACCACCACGGTGCGAACCCTGGAGTCGGTTGCCGCCACCGGCGAGCTGACGGGAGAGACGTCGATCTTCATCACCCCAGGGTTTCGCTGGCAGGTGGTCGATCTGCTCCTCACCAACTGCCACCTGCCCCGTTCCAGTCTCCTGGCCATGATCGAGGCGTTCGTCGGGCCCCGCTGGCGCGAGATCTACGCCGACGCTCTGGCCGAGGGCTACCGATTCCTCTCGTTCGGCGATGCCATGTTGCTGCCCCGATTCGAGCAGCGTTCGTGAGGCTCCGAGTCGAGGTCGAAGCACGCGACGGGTCGGCCCGGGTCGGTCGGGTCCGCACCGCTCGGGGATCGTTCCAGACGCCGCTGTTCATGCCGGTGGGCACCCGGGGAACCGTTCGGGCCATCCGCACGGCGGATCTGGAGTCCCTCGGGGCCGAGGTCATCCTGGCCAACACCTACCACCTCATGCTGAGACCGGGATCGGACATCGTGGCCGACCTCGGCGGGCTGCACCGGTTCGAGGACTGGTCGGGTCACATGTTGACGGACTCGGGCGGCTATCAGGTGTTCTCCCTGGACCCGAAGGTGTCCGACGACGGCGCCACCTTCCGCAGCACGTATGACGGTTCGACCCATCACCTCACGCCCGAGGCGGCGGTCGGCATCCAGGAGCTGTTGGGCGCGGACATCTCCATGGTGCTCGATGTCTGCTCGGCGCTGCCCGCCGACCGCGAGACGATCCGGCGGGCCATGGAACGGACCGCCGACTGGGCGGAGCGTTCTCGGTCGGCCCATCGTCGAACCGACGACCAGGCATTGTTCGGCATCGTGCAGGGCGGAGCGGAACCCGATCTCCGGGTCGACAGTGCCCGACGAACCGTGGCATTGGAGTTCGACGGCTACGCCATCGGAGGGCTGAGCGTGGGGGAGTCCTGGGAGGCGACGGTGCCGGCGCTCGAAGCGGCCCTCGGCGAACTGCCGGATGATCAACCCCGCTACTACATGGGACTGGGCGACCCGGTCGGGATGATCGAGGCGATCGCCCGGGGCGTGGACATGATGGATTGCGTCCTGCCCACCCGGCTGGGCCGCCACGGGACCCTGCTGACCTCGACGGGTCGGCTGAACATCAAGCGCGCCGAGTTCGCCAGGTCGTCGGATCCGATCGATCCGACCTGCGGGTGCGAGGTCTGCCGGCGCTGCTCGCGGGGGTACCTGCGACACCTCATGGCGGTGGGGGAGCCGACCGGGGCGACGCTGTGCACGCTGCACAACCTGGCCTGGATGTTCGACTTCGTGGACAGGATCCGGGTGGCGATCCGGGCTGGCCGCCTGGCCGATCTCCGAGTCGAGACGGCGCTGATCTGGGGTCCCGGAGCCCGATCCGCCGAGGCACCAGGATTGCTTCCGATGCCCTGATCCGGCGGTCGTTCGTCCAGTCGCCCCGGGGTGCCTGACGCCCTGGTGTGACGCGGGAGGTCGTGACCCCTAGGCTCTCCTCCCGATGAACGCCGTGTCTTTGATCGCCCAACAAAACTCCAGCGGCGGGATCCTCAATCTGCTGATCCTGGTGCTCCCGCTCGGCCTCCTCTTCTACATGATGGTCGTCCCGCAGCGGAAGCAGAAGCAGAAGCACGCGGCCTTCGTCTCGTCCCTCGGTGTCGGCGATGACGTCGTCACCGCAGGTGGGATGTACGGCACGATCAGCTTCATGGAGGACGATGTGGTCCACCTCGAAGTCGATACCGATGTGGTGATCCGCGTCAGCAAGGGATCCCTGTCCCGTGCCGCTGTCGAGTCGACGGTCGACCCACCCGCTCGCAGTCGCGGCCTGCTCGGCGGACTCGTTCCAACCAAGGACCGAGGGACAGCCTCTCCTGACGCTGGATCTGCTGATGCGTCGGCCGATGGGAAGACCGGCGCCTGACGCGTCGGGTCCCGCACCAGTCCTCCGAGGAAACCATGCGTCGCTCCCCCTTATTCACGCTGTTCGTCACGTCTGCCATCGTCGTCACCTTGTTCGTGTTGACGCTCGTCTTCGACAATCGACCCAATCTGGGCCTCGACCTACAGGGTGGCGTCTCGGTGGTGCTCCAGCCCGTGGCCCGTAACGGGGGCGAGGTCACCAAGGAAGCGTTGGAAGAGACCAAGTCGATCATCGAGAAGCGGGTCAATGACATCGGTGTCGGCGAGCCGGACATCACCATTCAGGGCCAGACCATCGTGGTGCAACTACCGGGCATCAAGGATCAGAAGCGGGCGCTCGACACGATCGGTGCCACGGCCGAGCTCCGGTTCCGACCGGTGCTCGAGGTGCTGGGCGCGGATCTGACCAGAGCCCAACGCAGGGAGCTGGAGAAGACCCGCGATCGACTCAGAAAGCAACTGAAGATCCCGGACGGCGTGACTGCGGCCCAGGTGTTCGATGCCGAACAGACCGCCCGTGGATTGCCCACCCTGGCCGAGCAACAGCAGCAGCAGGCGGCTGCCCAGGCCGCGTTGCAGCAGCAACAGCAGCAGCAGGGCGGCGATCCGGCGAGTCAATTCACAGATCCGGCAACGGGCCAGCCCATCGACCTCTCTGCGGTGACCATTCCTGATGCCGGCGACGGCACCGGTGGCTCCCGGTCGTTCAAGTACCGCCAGACCACGACCACCGACACCCCGACGACCACGGTTGCCCCGGTTCCGACGCCGGCCGAAGCGCCGACCACCACCGCCGTCCCGGCTCCCACCACCACCATGGACCCGGCGCCGCAGAACAGTTACGGGATTCCGGTCTACGGCGATCCTGAGGGGAACCGCGACGCTGACTTCGACGAACTGTTCGCAGCTGAGGCACGGCTCGAGGCGTCGAGGACCCAGACCACACCGATCGAGGACGACATCGCCGAGAACGAGGTGATCCTCAAGGGCAAGTTCGCTGACCAGGACGCCGACGGCAAGGACCTGGGCGTGTCGATCTACCGTCTGGGACCGGCGCTGCTCACGGGCAAGGCGATCGAGGATGCCCAGGCCAACGTGCGGGATGGTGAGTGGGAGGTGCTGCCCACGTTCCGGGAGGGTCCCGAGGGCATCGACCTGTTCAACGCTGCCGCCCAGAAGTGCAATACCCGGGCCCCGGAATGCCCCTCTCAGCAGTTGGCCATCGTCCTGGATGGCTTGGTGATCACCGCTCCGTCGATCAACGAGGCCACGTTCAGCCGGGACCAGATCCAGATCTCGGGCTCGTTCGGTGAGGACGAGGCCAAGGATGTGGCCAGCAAGCTCCGCTATGGCGCACTCCCGCTGACCCTCGAACTCCAGCAGGTCCAGACCGTGTCCGCCACGCTCGGCAAGGGTGCGCTTCGGGCCGGCATCATCTCCGGCGGCGTGGGACTCCTGCTGGTGGCGCTGTACATCACCGCCTATTACCGGCTGCTCGGCGTGGTGACCCTCGGATCCCTGCTCATGTCCTCCATGGCCCTGTGGACGGTGATCGGGTTCTTCGGCGCCACGCAGGGCCTGACCCTCACGTTGTCGGGGGTGGTGGGCATCGTGGTGTCGGTGGGCGTCTCGTTGGACTCGTCCGTCGTGTACTACGAGAACCTGAAAGAAGACGTTCGCAACGGGCGGACCGTCAGATCGGCCGTGAACCGATCGTTCACCTCGGCCTACGGCACCATCGTCAAAGCGGATATGTCATCCCTCATCGGCGCGGTCATCCTGTACTTCCTCTCGGTCGGCCCGGTCCGAGGTTTCGCCTTCTACCTCGGCCTCTCGACTCTGCTGGACCTGCTGTTCGCCTACTTCTTCGTGCGTCCGGGGGTGGCGGCCATGGGCTTGTCCCGGCTGGTTAACCGTCCGCGGCTCTTCGGTATCCCGGCAGACCGTCCCGGGTCGGTGCCGTCTCCGCCCGCTGGAGCGTCCGGCCAGGCCACATCCGGAGAGACGCTGGTTCCCTCCTCGGCAGCGGGAGGTGCGACGTCGTGAGTGGACTCTCCAGGTTGTACCGGGGTGAGACCGATATCGACTTCCCGAAGCTCTTCAAGCCCATGGTGATCCTGTCGTTCGTGCTGGTGATCGTGTCGCTGGCCTCACTCTTCTTCCGGGGACTGAATCTGTCGATCGATTTCGACGGTGGAGCGGTCTGGGAGGTTCCGTCCTCGGAGCTCACGGTCCAACAGGCCACCGAGGTCCTGGCCGGCTTCGACCTCCAGCAGGGGGCCAAGGTCCAGGAGGCACGTTCGCCCGACGGGACCCGGATCCTGCGGGTGCAGGCGGACACCAAGGAGGTCGCCGTCTCCCAGAAGGTGGCCGCGGCGTTCGCCGAGAAGGTCGACGTCAAGCTCGAGGAGGTGGGGACCAATACGGTCGGGCCGTCCTGGGGCAGCGAGATCACCAAGCAGGCGCTCTACAGCCTCATCGTCTTCTTCATCGTCATCGCCTTGTACATGAGCTGGCAGCTGGAGTGGCGTATGGCGGTCAGCGCCATCGTCGCGGTGATCCACGACATCATCATCACCGTCGGGGTCTATTCCTTGCTCCGGTTCGAGGTCACCCCTGCCACGGTGATCTCGTTTCTCACCATCCTCGGCTATTCGCTCTACGACACGATCGTGGTCTACGACCGGGTGCGGGAGAACACCGCCCGGTACGACCGCAGCGAGAGGTACACCTACCGGGCCATCATGCGGCGTTCGTTGAACCAGGTGCTCATGCGCTCCACCAACACCACGTTGGTGGCCATCCTGCCGGTGCTCTCCCTGCTGACGATCGGGGCGATCGGCTTCGCTCAGCCCACCTTGCGGGACTTCTCGATCGCTCTGTTGGTCGGGTTGATCGCTGGGGCCTACTCGTCGATCTTCATTGCCGCACCGGTCGTGGTGGCACTGAAGGAGCGCGAGCCCAGGTACCTGCGCATCCGTCAGAAGGCCCGCGATCGTGGCGCCGAAGCGGCCGCTGATCACATGCCCCTCGACATCGCCCAGCACGCCCCGATTCCCGTGGCTGTCGGGGCGATGAGCTCCGCCGGCGACGCGCCGGCGACCGTCACCTCGAAGGCCGCGCAGTACCAGCGGCCGCATCCGCCCCGTCCCCGCAAGCAGGGTCGGACCAAGTGACCGTCGGTCCAGCGCCTCGGGGCCGCTGCGTTGACCCCTGACGATCTCCGCCTCCTGATCCGAGACGTTCCGGATTTTCCCGAGCCGGGGATCGATTTCAAGGACATCACCACGTTGTTGTCCCATCCGGAGGGCTTGGCGGCGTCGATCGAGTTGTTGGCTCAACCTTTCCTGGCCTCCTCGATCGATCTGGTCGTGGGGATCGAGGCCCGTGGATTCGTGTTCTCGGCGCCGGTCGCGCTGGCGTTGGGGGCCGGTCTGGTTCCGGTGCGCAAGCCCGGCAAGCTGCCGTCGCTCACCAACTCGGTGTCCTACGCCCTCGAGTACGGCGAGGGGTCGCTCGAGATCCACGCCGATGCCATTCCTCGCGGAGCGCGGTGCCTGATCGTCGACGACGTGCTCGCCACGGGCGGCACTGCTGCGGCGGCCATGGAGTTGGTTGATGCCCAGGGCGGCCTGGTTGTCGGCCTGGCCTTCCTGGCCGAGTTGGTCTTCTTGTCCGGTCGGGCCAGAGTGGGAAGTGACAGCCAGGTCGTGGCGTTGATCGCCTATGACTGAACAGACCACCTGACCCCAGACGCGTCCCACGAACCGGCCGAGGAGCCCAGCGATGCCCACTGTGAACCGAGTGCTGCCATGGCGACGCCATCAGCTCCCGGCCGCGGTCGAGGTCGAGCCCATCGTCGAGGAGTACCGGGCGTCGCACCCCAAGCGCCCCACCGACGTGATCGTTCGGGCCTATGAGGTCGCCCGGGCGGCCCACGAGGGCCAGATGCGCAAGTCGGGCGAGCCCTACATCACCCACCCGCTGGCCGTCGCCACCATCGTGGCGCGCTATGGCATGGACGACACCACGATCATTGCCGCGCTCCTGCACGATGCAGTCGAGGACACCGGCATGACCCTCGGTGATGTCGAGGCAGCGTTCGGGCGGGAAGCAGCAGACATCGTCGACGGGGTCACCAAGCTGGACAGGCTCTCGTTCGCCACCAGGGAGGACCAGCAGGCCGCGACCATGCGCAAGATGCTGGTGGCCATGTCCGACGACATCCGGGTCCTGGTCATCAAGCTGGCGGACCGGCTCCACAACATGCGGACCATTGCGGCGATCGATGCGGACCGCCAGGAACGCACGGCGCACGAGACGTTGGACATCTACGCACCGCTGGCCCATCGGCTCGGCATGGGCGACGTCAAGCAGCAACTCGAGGACCTGTGCTTCGCATCGCTGCACCCCAAGCGATACGCGGAGATCGATCACATGGTGGCCACGCGGGCGCCCGAGCGTGAGGTGTTCCTCACCCAGGTGGCCGAGGAGGTCCGCCAGCGTCTCGCCGAGGTCCAGATCCAGGCCGAGGTCACCGGCCGCCCGAAGCACCTGTGGTCCATCTACGAGAAGATGGTGGTGCGGGGCCGGGCCTTCGAGGACATCCACGATCTGGTGGGACTGCGAGTGGTCGTGGACTCGGTGAAGGACTGCTACGCCGCGCTCGGTTCCATCCACTCGTTGTGGACGCCGGTACAGGGGCGGTTCAAGGACTACATTGCCATGCCGAAGTTCAACCTCTACCAGTCGCTGCACACCACGGTCGTGGGACCGCAGGGCAAGCCACTCGAGGTGCAGATCCGGACCCGCGAGATGCACGGGCGGGCCGAGTGGGGGGTCGCCGCTCACTTCTCCTACAAGGAGGGCTCACCGGCCGAGGACGTCACCTGGCTGAGCAACATGATCGATTGGCAACACGAGCTGTCCGACCCGGACGAGTTCATGGCCAACCTGAAGATCGACCTGCACCAGGACGAGGTGTTCGTCTTCACACCCAAGGGCGACGTGATCACGCTGCCCGGTGGTTCGACCCCGATCGACTTCGCCTACGCCATTCACACCGAGGTCGGCCATCGATGCGTCGGCGCCCGGGTGGCCGGCCGGCTGGTGCCGCTGGATTCGGCGTTGTCCTCAGGGGACACGGTGGAGATCTTCACCTCGAAGGTCGAGGGCGCCGGTCCGTCCCAGGACTGGCTGGACATCGTGGTCACCCGTTCGGCTGCGTCGACGATCCGTCAGTGGTTCAGCCGAGAGCGCCGTGAGGACGCTCTGGAGAACGGACGCGACGCCCTGATCAGGGCTCTGCGCCGTGAGGGGCTCCCGACCCAGAAGATCATGCGGGACCCGGTCATGGACGAGGTCGTCGCCGAGTTGACCTATGTCGATCTGGACGGGCTGACCACAGCCATCGGTGAGCACCATGTGTCGGCTGAATCGGTGGCGAACCGGGTGGCTCGAAAAATGCGGGGCAACGAGGAACCGCGGGAGGAGATGGTCTCCACCCCGACTCGGTTGCATCGTCGCCGGGCACCGGGGTCCACCGTCGGGGTCCACGTCGAAGGCTTCGACGATGTGATGGTCCGGATGGCCCGGTGCTGCACGCCGGTTCCCGGCGACGAGATCATGGGGTTCGTCACCCGGGGTCGCGGGGTATCGGTGCATCGAACCGACTGCGCCAACGCGGTGAGCCTGTCCGGCGCCCAGGTCGAGCGACTGATCGACGTCGAATGGGACGACGACTCCGCCGGGTCCTTCGTGGCGTTGGTCGAGGTGAAGGCCCTCGATCGGTCGCGGCTGCTGCAGGACATCACGTCCACGCTGTCCGACGCCCAGGTGAACATCCTGGCGTGCAACACGGTCACCGGCGCCGACCGGGTCTCCAAGATGCGCTTCGAGTTCGAGTTGGGTGATCCGTCGCACCTCGAGACCATCCTCAGTCGATTGATCGGTATCGACAGCGTGTACGACGCATACCGGGTCGTTCCCGGCAAAGGCGGCTGAGCGGGCTCCAGGCGAGCTGAGGGGAGATGGACGGGCGGCAGGCCCCACCTCGCGACCTAAGATCTGTTCACGACGCCGACGAGCGTGACGCACGGCGCGACCCCCCGAACCGGATCGATTCACCATGGACACGGCGCGGCCGTCGCGAACACCTGCTGTGTCTCCCGCCGGTCGACGATCGTCGCCAGCCCCGTCGCCAGCCCCGTCGACCGTGTCGCCGGCATCGGCACAGCCGTCATCGTCATCATCGGGCGGAGCTGGCGTCCCGCCCCGGGGGATCGCCTATGAGCCGGCTCTGGACGGCCTTCGGGGCCTGGCGTTGCTCGCCATTGCCGTCTATCACTCCGGGGTGGGCTGGGCGCCGGGAGCGTTTCTCAGCGTCTCCACGTTCTTCACTCTCTCCGGGTTCCTGATCACCGCATTGTTGATCAGGGAACAGGAGACCACGGGCGGGATCTCGCTGCGGGGCTTCTGGACCCGACGATTGCGTCGACTCATGCCCGCCGCGTTGGCGTCCATCGCGGTGATCACCGTGGCGGCAATCTTCCTGGCCGATGGCGCCCAACTGGATCGACTGCGGGGCGACGCGCTGTCCTCGTTGGGTTACGTCGCCAACTGGCACTTCATCCTGGCCGGCGACTCCTACGAGGCCATCTTCTCCAGCCCGTCGCCCTTCACCCACTTCTGGACGCTGGCGATCGAGGAACAGTTCTACGTCCTGTTCCCGCCGCTGGTCGTGTTGTTGCTGATGGGTGGCCGGCGCGATCGGAGGCGGTTGGCCGCCGTCGCATTCGGTGTGCTCACGGTGGCGTCCGTGGTGTGGTCCAACGTGCTGCTCTCGGGTGGAAGTCGACTGGATCGCCTCTACTTCGGCACCGACGCACGCCTGCCCGAGCTCCTCGCCGGCGGCCTGCTGGCGCTGTGGTGGACGGGACGGCCGGCTGTCAAGGGGGTGGCCCGTTCCCGTGTCCGCAGGGCGAGCTCGCTGGCGTTGGTCGGGGTCCTGGCGCTGTGGATTCTGGCCGATCGCCAGGACCACCTCTGGTACCGGGGTGGTCTGGTCCTCTACTCGGTACTGACGCTGTCGGTCATCCTCGGGGCGGTCCAACGGCGTGGCCCCGTTCGTCGCGTCTTGTCGATCCGACCCCTCGTGTGGGTGGGCACCGTGTCCTATGCGGCCTACCTCATCCACTGGCCGGTGCTGGTCTGGCTCCGTCAGTACACGGCGCTGCCTGCCTGGCAGCGGCTGGTCCTGGGTCTGGCCCTTTCGTTGGCTGCAGCCGAAGCGTCGCGCCGCTGGATCGAGCGTCCGGTGAGGACCAGCTCCTGGGACACCCGGACCACCGTTCGGCTCGCTGGCATCGGTGCCATGGTGGTCGCCGCTCTGATCCTGGTGGTCTCGGATACCGCAACCGCTCCCGGGCCGACGATCGACTTCGAGGCTGCGGGCGCCCGTCAGGCGGAGATCGCCGATGCTGTCGCCACCCGGGACGAAGCGGAGACCGCCGCCGCTGCCCAGGCCCTCAGGGTGGCTACGTTCGGCGATTCGACGGCCTTCATGACCGGCACCGGACTGGCGGAATGGGGCTTCGCCCACCCGCAGCAGTGGCTACCGTCCAACGGGATCGCCGGCATCGGGTGCGGTCTGCTGACCAACGTGACCAGACGCACCAAAGGTGAGGTGCTGACCGATCCGGCCGAGTGCGCCGGGTGGCCCGACCAGTGGGCGGCCGACGCGGACCGTTATCGGCCCCAGGTCGCTGTGGTCCAGCTCGGGCCGTGGGAGGTCGTGGACCAACAACTCGACCGTGGAGGTCCGTTCCGGGTGATCGGCGAGGACGCCGAGCTCGACTCCCGACTGAGCGTCGCGTTGGACGCTGCGGTCAACATGCTGCGTGCTCGGTCGGACCTGGTGCTCCTCGTCCTGAGCCCGAGCATCGATGTCGGTCGCTCGAACGGCCGGTCGCCAACGGATCCGTTTCCCGAGTCAGAACCGGCTCGGATGGAACGCTTTCGGGACATGCTTCGAGCAGTCGACGCCCGGTTCGATGATGTGGGCGTGGTCGACCTGGCCGGCTGGCTCGAACGACGGCCCGACGACGGGATGCTCCGGCCCGACGGTGTCCATTTCACCGAGACCACCGCCTCGACGGTGGCGGACTGGTTGGCGCCCGAGATCCTGAGACTGGCCGGCTGAACAGGCCGGTCCCGCTTACTGCGCTGTTCATCGCGCCGTGGTGCGGTGTCCGGCGGTCGCAATGCGCGTTGAATTCCGGTTCGGAGCATCCGGGGCGGGCATGCTGGTGAAGAGCCCCCATCAGCCAGCGAGATGGCTTTCGGAGGAGCCTGAGATGACCGACCAGTCCATGAACGCGCGGCCCGCCAGCGATCACGCAATGAGCAACC
>Ga0105044_10008706_pt1 | contig 13914 bp, 14 predicted proteins | sample MAT01_FD_78092 | JGI IMG/M metagenome (GOLD analysis project Ga0105044, IMG submission 78092) | Freshwater microbial communities from Lake Fryxell liftoff mats and glacier meltwater in Antarctica - MAT-01 | ecosystem: Environmental > Aquatic > Freshwater > Ice > Liftoff microbial mat | place...
CGCATCGTTGATATCGACCACGACAACAGATGCACCCTCTTTTGCAAACAATTTCGCCGTGTAATAGCCGATGCCACTGCCGCCGCCCGTCACCAGGGCGACTTTATCTTGTAAACGCATGTGTTTTATCCTCTATATGGGCTGGTGTGATTAAATTCGTTCAAAATAGCGTTTGCGTTCCCAATCCGTCACATGGCGATTGAAGCTGTCAATCTCGGTGCGGAAGAAGTGCGTGTAATGCTCTACCACCTGTGTCCCGAAGGCTTTCTTGGCAAAATCACTGTTGGCGAAGAGATCCACCGCGTGCTCCAACGTATAGGGGACACGCGGAAGCTGCTGCGCGGAATAGATATCGCCCTCAAAGATGGCAGGCGGTTCGGTCTGATTGGCGATGCCATCCAGCCCCGACGCCAGCGCTGCGGCATACGCCAGATAGGGATTGCAATCTGCGCCCGGAATGCGACATTCAATACGGAGACTGCTGCCTTTGCCCACAACGCGGAAGCCCGCTGTGCGATTATCATAGCTCCAGGCAATGCGCGTGGGAGCCCACGAGAAATCGACATAGCGCTTATACGAATTGATCGTCGGGGCGTAGAACACCATCACATCCTGCACATGCGCCATCCAGCCGCCCAGGAACCAGCGGAACAGGTTTGATCCCTGTACCGGGCCAAGCGTCTCCGATCCCTCAAAGGCGTTTTTTCCATTTTTCCACAGGCTGAGATGGATGTGCGAGCTTGATCCGGCGGCAGCATCGGGCGTGGGCTTTGCCATGAAGCTGACGCTGTAACCAAGTTTATCCGCCAGCTCTTTGAGGCACTGCTTGAAGATCGCGTGATTGTCGGCCATCGTCAGGCTGTCGGCGTAGCGGATATTGAGTTCATGCTGTCCATGCCCCCATTCACCCTTTGAATTCTCGACAGCGATACCGGAGTGCTTGAGATGATGACGGGCCAGCGCCGTGAACTTTTCTTCGCGTGCGCCCTGCATCATATGATAATCTTCAATGTACCAGCCCATCGGTTGCAGATGCGTGTAGTCTTTCTGGGCAGCAACGCGATACGAATCCTCGTAAATGTAATATTCCAGTTCTGACGCGGCCATCGCTTCAGCGCCCATCTTCGCCGCGCTCTCAAGCTGCTGACGCAGGATGGAACGGGGCGCAACCGCTGTCATCTGATGCGTGTTTTCGTCTTCCACATCGCACAGGACGATAGCGGTCTTATCGAGCCAACTGGCCCGCCGCAGCGTCTTCATATCTGGCACAAGGTGGAAATCGCCATAGCCGCGCTCCCAGTTGGCAAACTGATAGCCAGGAACCGGATCCATCTCCATGTTGACGGTGAGGAGATAATTACAGGCGTGCGTGCCATGCGCTGCTGCGTCTTCGATAAAAAACTCTGCATCGAAGCGCTTGCCCATCAGCCGCCCATAGTGATCGGTGAAGCCTACGACAATAGTTTCGATCTCTCCCTTCTCAACAAGCTCGGCCAGTTCCATGAGCGTCAACAAACCGTGTATTTTTGCCATTAAAGCCTCCAGTGTTTTAAGTAAGTCAGCACGAATATCGCGGATTCAGGGAGTATAACACCTGTTCCAACAGCCTCATAAGACCGTTGCCTGTCTTTGTATTTTGCATCACGCAATTGGTTCGCAACAGGTCACAGCGCTTTTGTAGGGGCGACCCATGGGTCGCCCCTACGATAATCCCACCTCAAATGAACATACGGCAAGGCGAACCACGCTGTTCTCTACACCGCCCAGCACGCTGCACCCCTACGGAAACATCATTATTTTCTGGGTGTCGCCGCCCTACGCTTTGGGCGCTTTTAGATTCAAAGGATAATTGCGCTGTGTGTCTGACAGGGCATCATGCCGATAAAACGTGTCATAAAAATCCACATCGACCCGCGTGGCCTGATAGCCGATGACGGTGCGGAAGGGCGCACTGTAGGCCGGGAACCGCCCATAGTGCCGATAAATATACTCGGTATAGGCTGAGGCCGCTTCAACAGCACGATGATCAGGGACGGGAATCTTGCTGGCGATGTTTGAGGGGTCTTTCCAATCGCTGACGCCAATGCCGCCGCGATAGATGCCATCCTTGCCAAATTTGCGTGCGACCCAGGCTTCGACAGCAGCCGTCATATTGGGATAGTAGGGCGGGGCATAGGCGTGGAGCAGTGTCTGTCCATCTTTTTCCAGCCCGACAGGGAATTGAACCTCAATATCGCGCCGCAGTAGCTTGAGGAAGAAGGTCATGAAGCGGGCCGCCCCGGCATATTTTGATCCCGCCATCGTTTGCAGGCGAAAACCAAGCGGTGGGAACCATGCAAATTCGGAGCGGGCAAAATTGGCGTATCCCCCCAGACCGAGAGATTGTGCCATCAGGCTGATGTTTTGCAGGATCATGCCTTGCTCCACCGAGGCCGCTTCCGCCAGCGACATCTCCAGGCCTTGCACAGTAGCGACCTTACCGCCGTTCATCGCATCATTCAAAAAGCCGCCGCGACTCATGGCGAATTTGCCAATCCCCGCTGGCTGATAGAAGTTGCGCTCATCGATGACGAACAGGCCCATCTCAGGCGAAAACATCTCGACCAGTGCGTTGATGACCAGCGGTGTGATCTCATTCACAGGCAGGAAGTATGTGCCACCCTTTGCATACAGCGCCCACTTGTTGATGTTGAAATTGTCACCGGGGATCACAGGCGCTTCGGCGCGGCCATCGCGGACTTTGACGCGCAGTCGTTTGTAGATTTCAACCAATTTCTGCGCGGCGTGCTCCTCTTCCACAAGATCGATCAGGGCCGCGATCTCTCTGGCATCCAGGTCTTGAGGCCGCTTGAGGAAATAGGTCGCCTCATCATTGATGACGAACACGGCCACTGCACTGAGCGCATCGGCACTGCTGACGGTGCGCCCGACGAGGCCACCAAGCATACTCCCGCCCTGTCCCGCGCCATACGAGAGGTCAGCCAGGGCATAGCCCGTGATGCCGCACGCGGCGAAGGCGAGGGCCGCCTCTTCAAATTCTGTGAGGGCCTCAGCGGGTTTCTGGCTCTGGTAGGCGAGGGGGCCATGCTCAATCCTCATGCCCCAGCCAAAGCGCCGTGAACGACGGTAGCGCAGCGAGTCGAACAGGGTGTAACGAGAAAGCTGGTCATCGATCCAGCTTTGAAGGGCTGTCTGTTGGTCAGTGGACGGTGTGTCAGTCATGTGTCTCCCCCTTATGAGTGTCCAGGCCCCTTGATTGTAGACAATCTTCGGGGGTTGGCCCATACCTTGCCGCTCAGGACAGCAGCGCTTTAGTCGGGGGCGGGAGAGAGGGGAATCTGAAGATGAAATGTACTGCCCGTACTGCTCGTTTGCTCCAGCGTCACATGCCCATTCAGCCCCTTTGCCACCGCCTGCGAGACCGCCAGCCCAAGCCCTGCGCCACCTGTCATGACCAGCGGACGTTCTACGCCGCGCCAGAACGGTTTGAAGAGATGGGGGATATTGGCCTCATCAATGCCCTTGCCTGAATCACGGACTTTGAGACTCCAACATTGATCCTCTGTCCACAGGGAGTCCACCCAGATATCGCCTTGCACTGTGAAGATCACGGCATTCCACAGAAGCGGAAGGAAGGCTTTGCTCACGGCAGCAGCATCGCCTCTCAGGGTCTGCGGCACTGAGTCATGGGTTGTTTGATGCAGCACAAGCCCTTTGCCCTCAGCGGTGGCTTGCACCACATGACACCATTCCGTGAGGCTTGTGCGTGGATGAAACGGCTTGGGTGAAAGGGTGAGCTGGCCCGCATCAGCTTTAATATAGGTCGCAAAATCATCCAGCATCGCCAGAACCCTATGACCGTTGCGCCGAATCCGATCATTGGCCCGCGCTTGTTTGGGGGTCAGCGCTTCATACAGACCCTCAGCCATCATATCGCTGGTTGAGATGATGGTTCCCAACGGTGCTCGCATGTCATGACTGAATTGTCGGACGAGATCTGTAAATGCGTTATGGGAGGGGTCTTGGCTCATGACGGCTGATCAATTCCAGATATTAAGAGACATGACAGGGGATGTCTCGCAAGATTCAATATCCAACCTATAGCAGCGCATGAAGGCAACGACGCTCTCGCCATCTAAACATAGAGTTTGAATTAGGTTGATGTCGTCTCTACACATGCGACAGATTGAACAGATCATAGATCGTATCGAGAAGCGTTTGATTGGTAATCGGCTTGGTGAGGATTGCATCCGCTTTGTCGGCAACATACAGATTCGAGTTGATCATATCGGGCTGGCCTGTCGCAACAATGATCTTGGTCTTGGCAATCGGCGGATAGCGCCGCACGAAATTCAGGACAAGGCCGCCTGAATCGCCCGGTAAATTCAAATCCAGAATGATCAGGTGCGGCTTCTGGCGGGTTGTCACCTGGATCGCATCCGCCGCTCGCAGTACCGAAATCACGACATAGCCCTGCGCCTCGAGTAAATCGGTGTAGGTCTCCACCAGATCCACATCATCCTCAACGATGAGAATCTTCATTCCAGCAGGGACATGACTCGTTTGCATTGGAGTGTCTCCATCCATCGACTGAATGCCTGTGCTACTTATCAGCAGTGTTTGAGTGATTTTAACTATTTTAAAAGATATTATGGCCTCCGATTCGCGTTTTGCATCTCAATTTATGAATCGGAGGCCCATAATACAAGGATTGACGATAGATTTTAAAGACGATGTTGAAAACCAGATGGATCCAATTCCGTATTGAATTGTGACGGTCTAGTCTTCGATGATTCCTTGAAGCTCACGAACAAACGAGGTGGCATCGAGCGGTTTCGAGAAATAGGCGTCAAAGCCTTTTTCAATCGCTTGATTCGCCACTTCTGCCGTGTGATAGGCTGTAATTGCCACACGCGGAATATTCGTCAGCTTCCGATTGCTCTTGAGATTGTTCAGCAATCCCCAGCCATCGATGCCCGGCAACGCCAGATCAATGATGATGAGCGTTGGTGTTTCGGTCTCCAAAATTCGCAGGGCTTCCTCACCGGACGAGGCACCAATGGAGGGAATGCCATAGTGATGGAACAAGCCCTGAACGAGTTCCATACTATCCTCCTCGTCTTCAACCACCAATACTTTCCATTCATTCGTACTCATCATGACATATCGCCTTTTTCATCTATGGGTTGTGGTTTAAATTTTACTGATATTACGCTCTTTTAAAGCAGATCGGAAATCTTGTAACAGAGTTGGAACATTGACAGGTTTCGTAAGATACCCATCAAAGCCTGCATTCACGGCCCGTTCTGAGTCGCCGATGATAGCATGGGCAGACAGGGCCAACACGGGGATGGCCTGTGTGCGGGGATCGGACTTGAGATGACGCAGCGTGGCCCATCCATCCATCACGGGCATCGACAGATCGAGCATGATGATATCGGGCAGCCAATCGGCCAGTAGATCCAGACCCTGCTGTCCATTGTTCGCTGTTCTGACCGACATGCCATAGTATTCCAGCGACTCGGCCACAACCTCAATGTTGTCGGGTTCATCATCCACAAGAAGAACCTGCCATTCGGTGATTTTGTCCCAGTTCAAACTCATCAGGCCTCCACTTTCTCTAACAGTTCACCCACAGGTGTTTGTTTGGCGATAAGGGGGAAGGTCACGATAAATTTACTGCCCTGGCCCAATTCGCTTTCGACGGCAATAAAGCCATCCATCATACGAACAAGGTTGCGGGTAATGGCAAGGCCGAGGCCGCTGCCTTTATAGGCGCGGGATGAACTGCCATCCACCTGCCGAAATTCTTCAAAGATGACGTTCAGCGCATGAGGCGGAATACCCATGCCCGTATCCGTGACGACGATGCGCCAGCCGCTCAGATCCGCTTCCATATCAAAATCGAGTGTGACAGAGCCTTTTTCAGTGAATTTGATGGCGTTTGACAGCAGATTCACGATGATTTGCTCTAAACGCTGCTCATCACCTGTGAGCAGCTCTGGCAAGCGTGGATCAATCTGTGTCTTGAAATCGAGATGATTGCGTTCGGCCAGCACCGACATCTGGGCAGACAGCCGCTCCGCCAGCGCTCTCGGAGCAAATTCTTTGTTCACAATTTCCACGCGGCGCGATTCAATGCGCGTAATATCAAGGATGTTGTTAATCAGCGTGAGCAGACGAACCCCGTTTTCCTTGAGACGCTCCATCTTATGACGCTGCTTCTGGTTCAATTCGCCCGACATGCCCATCAGCAGCATGTCGCTAAAGCCGATAATGGCATTCAGCGGCGTGCGAAGCTCATGCGACACATTCGCCAGAAATTCGCCTTTGACGCGGGCTGCTTCACGCGCTTTGGCGGTGGCCGTCCGCAGCGCCTCATTCGTTGCGTTCAATTCTTCCAGGCGCGTATCCAGCTCTTTGATGTTATAAGTCAGGCGATCCGTCATGAGGTTGAACGCATGGGCGAGGACGCCGATTTCGTCGTTCTGCGACATGGTGGCCCGTTCGGAAAGACCCCCCTGTGCGACATGGCTGGCGATATCCGTCAACTGCTTAATCGGTTGCGACAGGCGGTTGGCCGCCACGAGGCCGAGGCTGGCGGCGACCAGAGCAATCAGGATCGTCACGCCGATGAGGATGGTGGATGTTTTCGTAAACAGAATCTGCGCTTCGGCTTCGCTGATCTCTGCCATCAACCCGGCATTGAGTTCAGGAACCCAGCGATAAACGCCCAGGACGGGAACTGAAGGTGTCTGATAGTTGCTATAAATGCCTTCGCCATCCTGTCCCTTCAAGGCTTCATTGATGCCCTGGCTCTGATAGGCGCGGGTCATCTCGTAGCCTGCAAAGCGGCTGGGCGTCAGCAGATAGTTATTCTCGATGCTGACGAAGTAGGTTTCGCCTGTTTCTCCCAACCCCGAACGCTGTGCTGTCACCTCGCTCAACAGCTCCATGTTGAGATGGGCTGCCATGATGCCGATGAGCTTGCCGGTGCTGTTGTCAATTGACTTTGTGATGACCATCGTCAAATTGCCCGTACTCACATCGTAGTAGGGTGACTGGAGATAGTCGCCTGCGAGACTGGGCTGGAAATACGGTTGGAGTGTGACCACCCGATTCGTCAGCGTGTCGTCCGACGAGGCCACAATCTGACCATCCACATCGTAGACGAACACATCGTCTACGGTGCGGCGCTCTTCACCGACTTGATCAACCTGTTCAGTGGTCATCTGGAGAAGGCTGGTGTTAATTTCTTCTTTGGCGGAGTCACTCAGATGTTTCTTTTCCAGCAGAGGGCGAATGCTCGTCTGATGGGTCAAGTTGCTCTCAATGAGATTGGTCACAGTACGAGCGGTTCTGAGCCACTCATTGATCTGGCTCTGTTTCAACTCGGCGACGGATTCAAGCTGTGAGAACACCTGTCTCGTGGATTGATCGCGCAGTTGCGTGAGCGTGATGCCCGTCACAATGATGATGGAGCCGACGGTTAAAAACACAAAGTTGAGAACCAAGCGCGTCCGCAGTCGATTCCAGAAGGGAACGACTGCGAATGGCTGCGGGCTGAGAGGGAATGCGGCCATTGTTCAACCTCGTCCTATTGAGCGTACACAAGATCGAGAAATGATGTGGTAAAGGCCAAATTCACATCAACATCTTTGGTGATGACGTTGGCATCGCGCAGAACTTTGTAAACGATGTCCCAGGTGGCCTTATCCATCGCGCCAATCCGGGCGCGAGAGGGTTGCAGCAGCGGGATAGACGCCTGGAGGCGGCTCAACTGCTGGCCCCGATCCAACGTATTGTTATATTTCAGGGTCGCTGTGGTCGCGTTGTCCGTGTCTTTGACGACATCCGTGAAGCCTTCAATCGTTGCCCGAATAAAGCGCTCGACCAGTTGCGGGCGATTCTTGATCGTGTCTTCAGTCGTGAAGATCAGTGTCGCATAATCCGCGATGCCATAATCGCTCAGCAGCATAAAATCGGGTTCTAAGCCAGCCTCTTTAACAGCGACACCTTCATTGATAATCCAGCCCACCAGTGCGTCAGCCGTGCCATTAATCAGAGGATCAACGCCAAAATCAGTCCGAGGCACAATATTCACCTGTTTCGGATCAATGCCTTGCGAGGTGAGCATAACCTTTAGAAGTTGTGTCGCGCCGCCCTCTGAGACCGCCACCGTCTTACCGATGAGGTCTTTCGGCTTATGAATGTTGCTGGTCTTCAAGAAAATGAGGGCGGTGGGGCTGCGCTGAAGGACGGATGAAATGGCGACCACTGGCTTGCCATCGGCCCGTGCCTGGAGAATGGCGGCCGCACTGCTCAAACCAAAATCCCCCTTGCCGCTGATGACCTCATCAATCGGCTCAATATAACGCCCATCGACGAATCCGCCTTGTTCGAGTGTGACCTTTAAATTTTGACTCGCAAAATGCCCATTTAACTCTGCCGTATAAAAGCCCGCCGCTGAATACTCATGAATCCACGACATTTGAAAAGAGATCGGTGTGGCAGGTTCCGGTGTGGCGGTTGGGGCGGCTGGACTGCATCCGACGATCATCAATGCCAAAGCGAGAAACAGGCTTGTGAGACGAATATTGGAAAACGCGGACATAATAATCCCTCGTTCTTGAGTGAGCAATTTCGATAAAGCCCAGCATTTACGAAACCTTAATATAGCTTTAGACTACCATGAGATGAATGTCACGAAACTTAAGATTTCACTATGACTGTGGCAAAAACTGGTGGGGTGAGTTGATTTGAGGACACTGTTTTTGCAGGGCGTTGATGTCAGTGCATCTTCCCTGCATCTCATGAAAGCACTCGAGAGGGGAGGCCTAGCGCTGCTGCTCAGGGCATGGCACAGAATATCGCCTGTGCCAGTCCTGCCAATGGGTTATCAAAGCGATCCGCGCTTCTTTGTGCTGACAAATCTGGGAGCGCTGGATGAGCGCTTTCAGCCATTGGTCGATCAGCTTAAGGGGTTGGTGGGCGTGTTCCTGCTCGTGCCGCTGATGGGCGGGCCGCATCTCGTCATCAGCGTGAATACGCTCCAGGGGCAGGCCAATATCGCGTTTACCTATGATCCGCGTGTGCTGACAGAGGCTCAGGTGGATGCTGTTTTTGAAGGATTAGACCATGCAGTGGCTGATTGATTTTGATGATACGCTGGTGAACGGCCCGATCACCTATGCGCTGCGCGAGGTGTTCCCCCGTTTCATCCGTGAGCACGATCTGGTATACGATGAGACGCGCTTTATGGCGGTGGTGCTGCAATGTCAGGAGATCGCCAGCCAGACCGGACAGGATGCGGTCATCCTGCAAGAGTTGTTCCAGGCGATGAATTGGTCAGAGGCTTTGCAGAGCACACTGCTGCAAGAGGTATTTGACCACTATACGCCTTCACTGTTCCCGGACACGATTCCTTTTCTGGAGCGTCTCAAAGATCGGGGAGACACGCTGTATATTCTCTCCAACAACAATCATGCGGGTGAACTGGCGGCCTATATGGAGATTGCGCCCTATTTTGAGGACGTGTTCATGCCGCAGGAGTGTGGCGTCGCACAGGGCAAGCCGCATATAGATATCTGGCAGATGCTGCTGGCGAAGTCTCTCTTTGGCGATCTTCACGAAGTCACCATTGTCGGAGATGATCCCTGGTCAGAGGGCTTGTTTTCGGAGCGGTGCGGCCTGTTGTGCTGGTTGCTGGATCGCCTGAATCGCTTCGGGACGCTGTATGAGAGCAAGCCGTATCGCTGGGTGAAGACGCTGGATGAGGTCGGGGTGTAATCCCGCAATTGTGTGGACTTGGTTCTTGCTGGTAATGATTCATGCAATGGGTTCTCAAAAGGTCACAGCGTTTTTGTAGGGGCGACCCTACGCCAATCCCACCCAAATTGAAATGGCATCGGCAGCACCACATTATTCTGTGTATCTACCAATATCCTGCGCCCCATGACGCAAAACGCCCTCCAGACAGGCAGGGCGTTTTGTGTTTGGCTCGGATGTTAGCCCAGAGAGCTGATGCTGGACGGAGCGCTGGTGTCTTTGCTGTGCTGGCGGCGCGTCACATCCACGAACAAGCCCATCACCAGCAGGCCGAAGCCGCCAAAGAGCGCCACAATCGCGGCAATATGCACGCGGGCAGGCAGTTGACGCCACTGCCACACCAGCGATTGATGCTCCTGGCCCATCAAATCGGCCTTCAGGCGGCGCGAAAAGGCGGCGGAGGGGGCAACAGGGCGCACACTGGTATGCAGGCGGCGCGTCAGTGTGAGCAGCGGGGCCACCTCACGCGAGAGGACAGCCTGCTCCAGCAGATGATCCGCCTCGTGCTCATCATGCAGCAGCGCATCGGTGAAAGCGGACAGGAGGTCTTGGAATTGCGATTCGGTCATGGCTCGCCTTATCCTTAAGATTGCTTTTTAGACGGCAGTGCGGTGGTGTGGGGCGTTTGAGCGAGTTCATCGCGTAAGGCTAAGAGGGTACGATGATAGAGAGACTTAATCGCGCCTTCTGTCCGACTCATCATGTCGCCGATTTCGGCATTGGATTTTTGCTCGATAAACTTGAGCAAAATCAGTTCCTGGCGCTCGGCAGGCAGACGCCGAACCGCCGCCAGAAGCAGCTCCTGTTCTTCATTGGCCTCGGCCTGTTTGTCCGGCGCATCCGACTTGAGCGATTGGGCAATATAATCGTCCAGCGGAATAATTTTGCGCCGCCCCTGATCGCGGTGAAAATTCGCCACAAGGTTATGGGCAATGCGATACAGCCATGCCTGGAACGGCACGCCTTTATCTTCATAGTGCTGGATATGCGACATGGCGCGAAAGAACACCTTCGCGGTCAAATCCTCGGCATCCTGCGAGTTGCCTGTGCGATAGTAGACATAGTTATAGATTTTCGTCAGGTAGCGCTCGTAAAGCTCCCCGAAGGCGTCTTTATCATTCGCCGCCAGATCAACGAGTTCGCTGTCACTCAAGGTCTTATAGTTTTTGCGACTGCGTTGGAAGAATTTCATGGGCTGCCACTTTGATTGTCTCTTGTTCAACATCAGTAAAAACACAGCGTCTTCCCCCAAGTTACGGGGGTTTCGCAAGTCATGTCCGCCCGTACAATAGCCTTATATTGATAGCATCACACAAGAGGGAGATATCAATGCGACGGTGGATGATTGCGTTCATCAGCGTCATGATAGCGAGCATGACAGGCGGCACGCTTAACGCACAAGAGCAGGGCTTCTGGGCCTGTCCGCCGCAGTATGCCGGGCAAAGCCTGCATATCTTCAACTGGACGACCTATATTGCCGAAGACACGATCTCAAATTTTGAGTCGCTGTGTCATGTGACGGTGAACTACAACACGCACAGCAGCGATGAGGAGATGGTGGCGGCGCTGCGGGCGGGCAATAAAGAGGGCTATGATGTCGTCTTCCCGGAGACCACATCGGCCTATTTGCTGCGGAACGAGAAGCTGCTGCATCCGCTGAACTATGCCAATATCCCCAACTTCGCCAATATCGACGCTGTATTCAAGGATCGCTCGTTTGATCCGGGCAACGTCTATGCGGTGCTGTATCTGTGGGGATCAGTCGGGATTGGCTATCGCAAAGCCGCTCTGCCCAAACCGATCACCAGTTGGAATGATATGTTTCAGGCCAATTCACGGGTGGCCTGGATCAACAATGGCCGCTTAATGCTCGGTGCGGCCCTCAATATGCTCGGTCTCGATCCCAATACCACCAATGCCGCCGATCTGGACAGGGCCAGCGCCTATCTCATCGCCAACAGCCGCAATGTGACCGAGATCGCGGATGACACGGGCCAGGATTTGCTGATGGCGGGCAAGGCCGATATTGTCGTCGAGTACAGCGGTGATATCTTCCAGATCATCGACCAATGCCGCTGCGATGATTTTGCCTATGTCATCCCGCAGGAGGGAGCCTACAGCGATCTCACCAGCATGGCGATTCCCGCCAATGCCCCCAATATTGCGCTGGCTGAGACGTTCATCGATTATATTCTTGATCCGCAGGTGGGGGCCGATATCGCCAACACCACCGCCTATGGATCGCCCAATCGCCTCGCGGTCGAGCAGGGCCTGATCTACGCGCAGTATCTGAATGATCCGTCGATCTATCCGCCGCATGATGTTCTGGCGAAGATGTATTCGCTGATTTCCGACGACACCATCGAAGCTGTCTTTAACGCGGCCTGGTCCAAGACCCTCAAAGCGATAGGGAGATAAGCGATGACGCTCGTGAAAAATCCGGTTGTAATACAGCCCTCCCGTCGTACCGCTGCTCCGCGTAAGGTGTTCGCGCTGTGGCAGCAGACGCGCTTTCGCCTTGTGATGATGGGTGCGTTGATTGCCCTGTGTGCGCTGCTGGCGGGCGGCGTCGCTGTCAATGCCTATCGCAGCGCCTATATGCTTTTCCAGCGCATTGCCGAGTTCTATGCGATCAAGGTGGATGCGGCAGAAGCGGCGCTGCAAGATATCGCCCGCACCAGCCAGGCCACTGCCGATTACACCGCGCTCACATCGGATACGCCGCTGTTTGAGGCCGCCGTGAATGATATTTTCCGCAATTTCAATGCCTATCGCGGCGAAATGTTCATCTTGCAGAGCAATCTGGAGAGCACGGCGGAACGCACCGCCTTCACAGTGGCCGATACCTACACCTACAGCCGTTTCTGGCGGCATGTTGGCAACCTGATCGATGGTCGTACCGATCTGACGCTGGCCCGCCGCGAATATCTGGCAGCCGATAACAATCTGCGTAATCGTATTATTCCGGCGCTCGAATCGCTGGAATCGGAAAATTTCTCGCTGATGGCGAAGGCGGGCAATGAGGCAGGGAGCACCTTAGCAGGCCAGACGCTGCTGGTGGTGCTCACGACGGGGGGATTGCTGGCGCTGCTGGCCGGGGTGTCATTCTGGCTGCGCGGCAAGGTGCGCCGTTATGTCACGCCCGGCGTTGATGGGGCGCTCTTTGTGGCCGCCCTCGCTCTTGCCTTGATGTTCCTGGGTCTGGCGCAGCTTCCCGGCCAGATCAGCCGTATGACTCAGACCGCTTACTACAATATCAGCAGCAGTTCGCGGGTGCTGGTGGCGGGTAATCTGGCAAATCGCGCCGAGAGCAGCGCCATCATCGACGTGAAGCGCGCTGGAACATGGTATGAGCAGTTTGATACGAGCGTGGGGGATATGGAAGGGCATCTCTGCGGTGCGGCAGGCTGTCTTCAGCAGCCATTCGTCACATCATCAGGCCAGCCCAACAATGCCTTGATCGACAGCGCCCGCAAGAATGCGACCTCTCAGCAGACGCTGCCGCTGATTGCGAGTGTGGAGACGCTCAAAGAACTGCAACTGCTCGAAGCCGCCCGCACCTCCTTTCTGGCCTATCTTAAAGTGCATGACCAGCTTGTTACCGCTTTGAATGCTCAACAGATTGCCCAGGCGACAGAACTCAATACAGGCTTTGAGGACGGCGAGAGCGAGGCGCTATATCGCACCTTTAGCCAGCAGATTGAGGCGGTGCAGGCCATCAACCGCATCACGTTTGATACGATCTGGGCGGCGCAGCGCACCACACTGCCCACTCAGCAGGCACTCTACGGCGTGCTGGCGTTTGGCCTTATCATCGTGCTCACAGGATTTGGCGTGAGCCATCGTTTCCGCGAGTTGTAAACGCGATTGGTGGGGTGCTGCGTGCTGGTCGGTCTACACGATAATGTGGTCATGATTTTTGCATCCTGCGATGAGATTACAATGGTTCACAGTAGGGGCACGATGCATCGTGCCCTATGCGTACCAACTTAAGCAAATCGAACCTGCTTGATCTCTCTTATGCCCTGTCGTCAGGGGTTGAAAACCCCTGCCTTGCCTTTTGCGGGACTGAAAGTCCCGCTCAAA